>Ga0154089_117_pt1 | contig 77211 bp, 67 predicted proteins | sample DehspFTH1_FD_150125 | JGI IMG/M metagenome (GOLD analysis project Ga0154089, IMG submission 150125) | reverse complement strand
TTGAACTGCACCCTGTCAAGTAGACAGATGAAAAAGTAAAACCGTTTTCACTGGACTCCGTCAGAATGGGGTCCAGTTTTTTTATGCAATGTTTTCAAGCAACTGGCGGTAAGTCATTGGAGACATTCTGTTCAGCTTCTTTTGCCGGCGTTCGTAATTGTAGAAATAAATGTAACTCTCAATGGCTGCTACCAGGCTGTCGCAATCCTTGAATTTGCCAAGGTAGTACATTTCGCATTTCAGAATGCCCCAGAACCCTTCAATGGGACCGTTGTCGATGCAGCGCCCCACGCGCGACATGCTTTGTATCATTCCCGCCTTGTCTAGTCTGGTCTTGAATCGCTTACTTGTATATTGAAGGCCCCGGTCACTATGAAAAATTGGGTGGGCATTCGGGTATTTAGCAACAGCCAAATCAAAGGTGTCAAAAACGAGCTGGTTATTGTTACTACGGCTTATGGCAAAAGATATAACGCTTTTGTCTTTAAGGTCGAGGATTGCGCTCAAATAAAGCTTTGCATTATCTCCGTACTTAAATTCTGTGACATCCGTCAGCCACTTCTCGTTAAGCTTTTCTGCCGTGAAATTACGGTTCAGAATGTTCTCTGCCGTAACTTCCGGCGTAGAACGTCGGTATTGTGGACGTTTCCTTCGAATAATAGCTTTTAAGCCCACCAATTGGGCAAGCCGGTATATACGCTTGTAGTTGTATCCGGCCTCATATCTGGCATTGAGTTCATCTGCCAGTCGCCTGTAGCCGTATATCCCGTTAAATTCAGCGTAGAGATATCCAAGTTTGTGAAGCAGATCTTCGTTCTCATACTCACGGGCGCTCTTACTGCGGTGGAGCCATTTATAATAGGATGACCTGTTCAGGTCTAATATCCTACAAACGTTCTCTACTGGGTATGCTTCTTTTTCATGCAGTTCCTTTATAGCCAGGTAAAGACTTTCCTGTCGAACGCCGCTTAGCCCCGCCTCCCTTCGATCTCTCCGACCTTTTTTAATACAGCAATCTCCATTTCTTTCTGTTTGTTCTCAGCTTTGAGCATCTTGTTTTCTGCTCGGAGACGGTCAACCTCAGTCATTTCATCCAGTGACTTGCTTTTACCACGCTTGTCGATAAGGCCATTTACACCTTTTTCCTCATACTTTCGTACCCAACTATATATCTGCTGGTAGGATACCCCATACTTCTCGGCTGCTGCGTCATAGTCCTTACCTTTGGCTATGCAATAACTGACAATTTCTATCCGCTCCTCTAACATGGTCACACGTCCTTTGGTCATATAGCTCTCTCTCCCTTGGCCTCCGGTAGCCCCAAAATCTTTATGACCATTATACAATGTTATCCAATCTTGGAGTTGCTTCTTACTGCGGATGCTATATCTTTTACATATCTCCACTTGGCTTCCTTCGCCCCGGAGGTGCGCCTCTACTGCTGTATTTTTTAGTTCCACGCTGTATCTATTGTTCGTATGTCCAATTGCCAGTCCTGATGGACCCATGGCCTCATAATTGGCTATCCATTGTTGAAAGCTGGCCTGACGTACTCCATATTCCTGCGCTAGGCTTTTCTGACTTCCTTCTCCTCGCTTGTATTTTTCTACTGCTTCCAATTTCTTGTCATAACTAATTCCTCTTCTTCCCATAGAAAAACTCCCCTTTGCGTAGTCCTGAATTTTTATTATTTCAGGTGTCTACTCAAAGGGGAGCATATCACCTTTGTCTGAGCAGCTTTTTTTGTTATTCATTATTTGAGATATTTCTTCTATCACATATCCATTTTATTCTCAAGCAAGTAAGCGGAGACACCAAAGAAAACGGCACCCAGCACCACCTGAATCAAAATTTGAATCGAAAGAAATGTATAACTTGGCACTCCTGGACCGATCATCGAATTGGCATTAAAGATATCTGCTGTCAACGTGTTTGTTATGGCACTATCAGCCCAGGCTAACAGCATAAAGATGATGAAGCTGATCAAACCGCCGAATTTCCTCTCAGCAAGAATGCTCTTACGAATGGATATGGCAGCATAGATCATTAAAAACAGGCCCACAATCGATACAAACATCATCAACAGACTCACTGTAAAATAAGAAGTCAGATTAACCCCTTCCAGGTGAACTTGACTGATGACCTCAGAAAAGAGATCACTCCCGACCAAAGTCCGCAGAGGTTCTCCATAAAACCCTATAAAATTTCCCGCAAGCAGCAGAATATAGACCAGTAGAAACAGTAATCCTTCCAATATTGCAGTAATAACCTTGCTCCCAAGGATCTTGTAGCCAGTGTTCGGCGTCAGCATAAACATATACCCCGTCTTATGATCAAGATCGCGGCTGTACATCATAATCACATCAATAATATACAGCACAAAAAAGATGCCAAGTATTCCCGAAAAAAATGCCCCCAGTACGATCATCTGTTCTTCGGGTGTATGCGCACCGATTTGTAGCTTCACCAAAACAAATGCATTCAGGATCAGGACAATGGCCATAAAAATGCCCAACACCCTCCATTTTCGGATAAATTCATATTTAATCAGATTAACCATGGTAAACCTCCTTATACAATGCCTCAATTGAACAGGATTTCTCCAGTCTGAATTTTTCCGCGTCACCAGCCAAGACGACCGTTCCGTGATCCAGGAAAATTACTTCATCCAGAACCGTTTCCAATTCACTGACCAGATGGCTGGAAATGATCACTGCACAGTCATCACAGAACGCACCCATGATCATCTTTATAATTTTTTCCCTGGAAATCGGGTCGATTCCATTCAGAGGTTCGTCCAGCAGATATAGCCTGGCCTTCCGGGCCATCGTCACGGACAGCTTGAGTCTGGCTTTCATGCCTGTAGACAGGCTGCTGACCTTCATATCTTCCTGCAACTCCATAAAGGTTAAATATTCCAGTGCTTTATTCCGGTCAAAGTCTTCATACATGTCGGCATAAAAATCAAGGATCCTATTAATTTTCATCCAGCCGAACAGATAATCATCCGTCGGCATAAAAGCCGTGCATTTTTTGGTTTCCGCTCCGATCGGATGACCGTTAACAGTCATTCTGCCGGAGGTTGGCTTAAAAAGTCCCGCAGCAATCTTGAAAAAGGTAGTCTTCCCACTGCCGTTAGGCCCGAGCAGCCCGTATACTTTGCCCTCTTCAATCTCCAGATCCAGGTCGTGCAGTGCCTTGTTCCGAAAAAATCCTTTGCTGACATTTTCAGCAATCAATACAGATGTCATTGAACAGCCTCCTTATCCAGCCTGCTTTTTATCAGCGCTATCATTTCATTGGATGAGAATCCGAGTTCCTGCATCCCTTTGACAAAATTCCTAATCATCTCTTCGGCCATTTCCCTCTTCATATTTTCCACCTTTTCTTTGGATTCTGTGATAAATGTCCCGACTCCCCGCTTCGTAAATGTGATGCCTTCCCGTTCCAGCTCCCCAAAAACCCGTACCATGGTATTGGGATTCACATTTAGGTTCTGGGCATATTCCCTCGCAGAAAGCAGCTTCTCCCCTAAGTCCAGTTTGCCATGGATAATATCCTTTTTAATATGGTTCATGATCTGAACATAGATGGGTACATTGTTTTCAAAATTCACATGCTCACCTCTATTCACAGTACTAGTTTACTATTTATATAGTACACTAGAACAGCAAGCCTGTCAAGCGATTCTCCGCGAATGATTCAATGGCCGTCAAAAAAACCGATTAACATTGCTGAAGATCGGTCTTTCCAGATAAGATATAATTAAGATGTAGTTTATGAACCTATTTAGCTTGCAGTTGTCTATCACTTTGCATGATGTGGTTTAGAACCCATTTAAAGATAAAATTGAATATTCTTCTGTCCGCTCTAACATTTTCTTCCACTCCTTTTTATGTTTAAACAACGCGTATAAAGATCATAATTCTTTATAAGTGTCAAATCCCCTTCCGTTGAATTTTGCACGTCAGATTAAGGTATACGAAAACATGAAAACCAAGTCTAAAAAATATAATAATTGAAATGATAGGAGAGCTATTGATAGGAGAATTATGGACAATCTTGAGCAGATTATCGCGTCACAGCAAGAAGATATGATCAAATCCCTCCAGAAATGTCTCAGAATCAAAAGCATTACAGGCCAGCAAGATGGGGTCATCGAAGTTTTGGAATTCTATCTCGGTCTCGCTCAGAAAATGGGCTTTAATGCCTCTAATTTGGATAACCTGGGTGGGATCATCGAATTCGGGCAGGGAGATAAGACCATTGGCATGATCGTCCATCTGGACACAGTTCCCGAGGGAACCGGCTGGAATCATCCCCCTTTCGAAGGATATCTTCAGGATGAAAAAATCTTTGGGCGGGGAGCAATTGATGATAAAGGACCGGCGATCGCCGTGCTCTATGCGCTGAATGCAGTCAAAACGGCCGGAATCCATCCCTATTGCAAAGTACAGATCATTATTGGTCTGGACGAGGAAAATGTCTGGAATACGACGCCTAAACTGCTCGAAAAAATTAAAGAACCGGATTTTTCTTTTGTGCCTGATTCCGTGTTTCCGGTTGTCTGTGCCGAAAAAGGACTACTCTGGCTGGAGTTGAAAAAAGAATTCCGGAAAGATACAAATCAGCTGGACGGCCAGCAGGGCCATAAGAACCGGCAGAGCCTGCAGAATTACCAGAACCGACAAAACGGGCGCTCTTCCATGACAGTGAAACAGCTTTCCGGCGGAGCAGATTCCCTGAATATTGTCCCTGACTTTTGCGAGGCAGTCCTGACTGCTGATCTGAGTCAGGTCCAAAGTGTCCGCCAGGCGTTAAAAACTTTTCTTGCTGAGACCGGGTATGACCTTCAAGCTGAGGAGCACGAGGAAGGACTCAAGCTTATTTCCCGCGGTAAGTCCGTCCATGCCTTTAACTGTCAGGAAGGCAGCAATGCAATCTCCCAGCTCATCGTATTTCTCAGCAGGCTCCATATTGATGAAGATCAAAAAAACTTTATCAGGCTCTATGCTGAGAAAATTGGCATGCAATGCTTTGGCGAAGCCCTGGGCCTTTATCTTGAGGATAAGCTGACCGGGAAGCTTACGTTAAGCCCCGGTTATATCCGGATGGATCCGGCTTCCGTCAACCTGAAAATGGATCTGCGCTTTCCGTCCGGCCATCACCTGAAGGAAGTCCGGTCTCTTGTGGAATCAGCATTCGCTGTTTTCCAGGCAGATCTTGCGGTTTTGGATGCGCTCGAGTCTTTGAATTTCCCAGAGGATGACCCGCATATTCGTAAACTGATTCAGGTATACCAGGATCATACCGGAGACAAAGAAGCCCATCCCCTTGGGATGGGCGGTACTACCTTTGCCAAAGCATTTCAGCGGGCGGTTGCGTTTGGTCCTTCCTTCCCCGGAATGCCCAAAATTGAGCACCAGCCGGATGAATATATCGGAACGGATCATCTGATTAACTGCACGGAGATTTATGCCCGGGCGATCGTCGAACTAACCCGGTGAACCAATGTATCTCAGCTTCCCTGCAGGTGAATGCTCCCTTGATTGGCATGCCCGAATCCTTTTTTCGTTTGCATCTAAAAAAAGCGAATTACAAGATATTTCCCTGTGAATCGATAATGACTTCGTCGTACGGCACCGAAATGCCGGCCTGGACCATGGCTGTTTTTACAGCCCGTATAATCCCGGAACAACATGGTACATCCATTCGGACCACCTTGATACTCTGCGGATGATTGATTCTGATGATTTCCGTGATCTTTTCCGTGTAATAATCATTATCATCAAGTTTGGGACAGCCAATCAGCGTGATTCTGTCCTTCATGAACTTCTCATGGAAAGAAGCATAGGCATAGGCAGTACAGTCCGCCGCAATCAGCAGATCAGCATTTTGCAGGTAAGATGCCTGCGCGTTAATCAGATTCAGCTGAACCGGCCATTGCCTGAGTTCCGAAGGGCGTTCAGCCCCGATGTCTCCGGAATCCTGTTTTTTCTGGTCAGCGGGTATTTTTTTGATCATTGCGGCCATGGTGCCTGGGCAGGAACAGCCGGATTTTTCTTTCTTTCGGGTGAGTTTCGCTTTAACCAGCTCTTCATTATAGTCTGCGGCTTCTCTTTCGATAATCTGAATTGCACCTGTCGGACATTCCGGCAGGCAGTCGCCGAGTCCGTCACAATATGCATCACTGACCAGAACGGCTTTATCATGAACAAGCTGCAACGCGCCTTCATGACAGGCGTTTACACACAGTCCGCAGCCATTGCACTTTTTCTGATCGATTTCGATAATCTTTCTAATCATTTTTATCACCTTTTTCCTTGATTTTCTGTTATTTGGCGTATCTTTACTCTAGCGCAATAATGATTAAAAATCGGTAACCTGCGTTACAACAACTCCGATAATAAACACCAAATAAAGACAAGAAAGTCAATTCAAAAAGGACCTGGCATCAAAAAATGATCGTTATAACTTCTTCTTGATTTCTTCGTAGCGGCGAAACCATTCAGGAAATACTTTTTTGAATTGGACAGGCTTAAAATTGTCTTTCCGGACCAGAATATGTTTCGTGGTTCCTTCAGCGCAGACTTCACTGCTGCCGTTAACAACCTTGTAGCCGTATACCGTCCACAAACCCTGATTTTCTTCGACCCAGGTTTTCACAAACACACGCTCACCGTAGTGTACCGCTTTTTTATAGGTTACTTCGACTTGATAGACCGGAGCATAATACCCGGCTTCTTCCATATCCAGATAATGATACCCGGCATCTTCGACCAGCTGGCATCTTCCGAGTTCAAACCATTTCAGATAGTTGGCGTGGTAGATTACGCCCATCATATCGGTGTCGGCATAACTTACCTGGATTTCTTTTGTCGAAATCAAATATGGTTCCATTTCTTTCTCCTATTCTCAACTTTTCATATTTGACAGCTATATTTGACAGCTAATCATCAGATATCTGTTATTTACTTTTCTTTTTAGCCTCCAGCATTTCAACCACCTTTTGAATCCGATCCATTCTGGTTTCCATTTTCTTGGCACTGGTGATCCACAGGACATAGTCTTTCTTGTGCGTATACGAGAGGTTCTCAAAGAATGCCAAAGCATTCGGAGCCTCCTGCATCTGTACCAGTAAGTCTTCGGGTACCTCGATCGTACGTTCATGCTCGTCTTTTTCAACTTCGACATTTACCAGATCTCCGGGTCGCTTCCCAATCTTACTGCGTATAGCCTGCGTCAAGCCAAGCAAAAAAACTCCATTCATTCTGACGATTGACCCCTGATATTCCACCCCATCAAAGGTAGCTTTTACTTTTACCCGTCTAGCGCCAAATGCCGTCTCAACGTCAAAGGGAATTTCGACATATGCCCCGTCAAGGCCTTCACGTTTTTTGATTTCCGTAATAAACTTCTGTTTCATCTGTTCACCCCGGTTCAAAGTTCCATGGAGATCCGTTCGCGAAAAAGCAGGAAATATTTTCTTTCGGCTGCGTCATAATCGCTGCCTTAATACAGTCTATTTTAGCAAGAAAACGCAACCAGATCAAAATGTTGTGAAAGGATGGTTGGAAAAATGAAACGTCATCACTGGTTTATACTTCCTCTGGTTTTTGTTTTGATCTTCCAGCTGCCGGTACCGCTTTTGGGTGCTGATATGGGAACGCCTCAGACAGGTTCGGCGGAAACAAAAATCTCCCTGGAACAAGCCTTGCAGATTGTCAAACAAAATTTTGAAATTCCTAAAGAACTGACCGAGTTTACTTCAAGCTTCAGCAATTATCAGTCCCGTCAGGTTTGGTCGCTGGACTGGAACACTTCCGGCAGCCCCGGTGGTAATTTTTCAGCCCAGGTCGACGCTGTCAGCGGAGAAATTCTGTCCATATATTCCTGGCAGTCTGTCCAGGGCAATCAGGCCTATACACTTCCGCGGATAACCCCGGAACAGGCCAGGCAAGTCGCGGAAGCTACTGTCCAAAAATTAACCGGGCCGAAATATGCCAAATTGAAATTCCTCGAGAATAAGGCGATTGTTCCGATCAATCTCTATGGCGAGACCATTTACAGCTACAATTGGCAGCGGTTTGAAAACGGCATCCCGTTTCAGGGCAACCTAGTCAGTGTACAGGTGAGTGCTTCGAGCGGCAAGGTCACTGCTTATAACATCATCTGGAATGATTTTAAGATCCCTGAAGTGAATAATATCATCAATGCCGGGCAAGCAACTGAATACTTTAATACCGCTAAACTTCTGGAACTGCAATACTTTTTGGCACCGGCTTATAAGCCATTGATCACAGCACAAAATAGTGAGAAAGTCCAGCTGGTTTATACCCTGAAAAATGGTGGAACAATCGATGCATTCACCGGAAAACCCTTGGTCCTGAACTCCGGTCAATGGCTGTTTACGAATGACCGGGCACTCGGCGGAATGGGTTCGGCTGAAAGCGCAGCCAAATCTGTTCCTTTAACGCCGCAGGAACAAAAGGAAATCGTCGAAAATGCGAAGCTTTTAACCAGGGAAAAAGCGATTGCGGCCGTCAAGCAGTGGGTGGAAATCCCTTCGAACGTTACATTGAAAAGCATCAATCTTTACCAGGACTACAGTCTACGCGGCGGAAAGGTATGGTCCTTTGAATGGGGAACCCCAAGCGGTCCCCGGGCCCAAACGATTAATGCCAGGGTCAATGCAGCCAGCGGCGAATTAATCTCTTTCTCTGTTTACTCCTCTTCCGCAAACGCCGACGGAAGCCTGAATGCGATTACTAGCGAACAGGCCCAGACCATTGCGCAGGATTTTATCAGAAAAATCCAGCCAACAAAATCTCAGCAGGTTAAACTCAATGCGGACAACACAGCCGATTCCGTCAAATCAGCAGAACTTACCAGCATCACGTTCAATTATGAACGGATCGTCAACGGCATTCTGTTTCCTTCCAATAACATCAGCATTACTGTTGATTTGCAGACGAAGAAAATCACTTCTTATTATCTGAATTGGTGGAATCTCGATTTCCCACAATTGTCGGAAGCAATGTCTCCAGCCAAAGTCCAGGGAATACTCTTCCAGGCTAGACCCATGCAATTGACCTATGTTCTGTTGTACGACCAAGGAGAAGCCAAGGAAGTCCGTCTTGTCTATCAGCCTTCCTCAGAAAGCAGTCAAACCTCCGACCTGATGGATGCCAGAACCGGATCATTTTTGGATTTCCAGGGAAATTCCTTAAAAGATCAGCCTCAGGCTCATATCTTCACGGATATTGCCGGAAACACTGCGGAAAAAGAAATCACCGTGCTGGGAATGGCTGGATTATTCGGTGAATACGGAGGCCAGTTCCGGCCGACCGAAAATATCACCGCCAGTGCCTTCCTGCGGGCTCTTTACACAATAAAAAACGGTTCGGAAAACAATCTTTCCGATACCGATGTCATGAAAAAAGCTAAAGAAGAAGGATGGATTCAGGATAACCTGGCCTCGTCCCAAATCGTTACCAAAGAAATGTGCAGCCAAATCATCGTCCGCTTCCTCGGACTCGAAAAGATTGCCGCGCTGAGCCCATTGTTCCAGACTTCCTTCGATGATGTCCCGGTTGAAGAGCGCGGATACGCTTCACTCGCCACGGGTCTCGGCATTCTGAAAGCGGACAACAGCAAATTTTATCCGCTTCAGCCTATGACCCGCGCTGATGCGGCTTACGCCCTGATCAGAGCGTTTGAAACCGGGTTCAAATCTTAATTCGGTACGAAATTAGTAAGGAAATCCCTACGAGGCCCACAGGCAAGACTAATAATAGACAGTAAAAATGTAGCCGAGCGCTATCCCAAGGACGGCCAGTGTGAATCCACCAAATTTGAATCCTGTTTTAATTAGCGGGATTCTTTTTTGATTTCTGACTAAAAAGTCTTCATTCTCTTTTTTCAGTACTTCCATCATTTTTTTGGGCTGTATAAAAGCAAAAAGACCAAGGATGACATACGCGCCGAATCCCGCATAGACAAGGATGTCCAGATCCACATTGCAGCCAACCAAGAATGCTATTAAACTCAATATAACCAAGGTTAAGAAAATTTTCTCGAATAGGGTCGTCGATCTTTCAAAAAGAGGTTTCACCTTTATTATCCCACCTGCTGCAGTTGTATTGTATAAGTACTCATCTATTATAAAACAAGTCCGCAGTAAATTGTCCAGGTAAATTAAGACAATCCCATGCTTGCTTTCAGCGTCTGTTCATCGCATAATAATAGTCAAGACAAACAGTACGTTTCCATTTTGCTAGAAACAAGATTACCGGGGTGATCGTATGAAAATCGATGCTCAAAACGAACTGCTGCAGCTGCAGCTTCAAAATATGGTCCAGGCCCTGGAAGGCACTTCTGAAAACTCCGAAGCTTTTCAGATGGTTTATAAAATGCTGTTGGAGACCATGCAAGAAGACAGCAATGTCACATCGGATCTGAACATCGGGGCTTTGGGTAAAAACCTGACAGACAGTTCAGATCTGTCAAATCTGTCGGCGCTTTCAAATCTGACGGATGTGTCAAGTCAGATGGATCAAACCGATCGTTCTAACACGTCTGACCAAATGCAGATGCTCTATCTCTATAACCTTATCAATCTGCAGAATTCACTGCTCAACACAGGAGACGGAACCGAAAGCCTGACTAGAACCGGGGACTTCCTAGGAACAAATAACATGACCTCATCCGGGCAGACATACAACAGTGCTTACAGTGCTTACAATATGAATAACACGAACAACACGAGTAATACAGACAGCTCTTTCAACGCGTCTTCGATTGATGCTTCAATTGAAGCTGCGATTACGGGAGCTTCAGAAAAATACGGTGTGGAAAAATCTTTGATATCAGCCGTCATTCGTCAGGAATCATCCTTTAACCCGAACGCGGTCTCTTCAGCAGGCGCAATCGGCCTAATGCAACTAATGCCGGCAACAGCCTCAGGACTGGGCGTAACCGACCCCTATAATATTAAACAGAATGTTGACGGCGGAACGCGTTATTTACGGCAGCTGATCGACCGTTACGGATCCACGGAAATGGCTCTGGCTGCCTATAATGCCGGATCAGGAACAATCCGGGCCAGAGGCGTCCAGGGGCCGGAGGACCTTGTTAAAATGCCTGCCGAAACAAGAAACTTTGTTCAAAAGGTTATGAGTCACTATACAGGTAGAAGCGCCTAAGGAAAGCCGGAATATACCGACTTTTTTCTTAGGCGCTTTTCTGAAGTATAATTGATGCAAAAAATTGAGAGGTTCATCCTATGGCCTTACTTATCTCCTTCTTCCGGTACGATACATAGGAATGAAAATTCTTTCCCGGAATGATTCCGAAACTGATGAAGAGCGCCTCCGGGAACATAGGCATAAGCGCCTTCCTTCAGTACGTAATCCTGACCGTCTAAATGCAGCGTTCCTTCGCCTGATACAATATAATTAATATGGGGCCAATCATGCGTGTGTCTGGGTGTAAAGCCGCCCGGTTCAAGTGCAAAAAGCCGCATCGTCCAGCCCTCCCAGCCTTCTTTGGGAGATACCAGTACTTTTTTGGTGGCACCCTGTATTCCTGCGCCCTGCATAGGGATCCCTGCCAATTCGTTTACATGGCCAACAATCATCGTTTCGCCTCCGATCTCATTTCTCAATTTTATTAACTGAATATCGAGTTTACTCCGGTGATCGACTTATCGGGTTAATCTGGGGTAATTAAGAATTAATGGATCCCTGAAACAACTTGATATTCAGTTTTATTATTTATTTTATTATTTTTACCTGTCTTGTTTATCCGACGGATAGTTTCCGAGCATCTGGAAGTAAGCGCTCTCTTTCTCTATCCCCTCAACTGCTTTCTTGACCACACGATTATTCAGATTACCCTCAAAATCAATATAGAAGAGATATTCCCAGGTCTTATCCGTCATCGGACGGGATTCAATTTTCATCATATTCAGCCCGTTGCGGGCAAAGTGACTGAGGACCCTGTACAATGAACCTGGTTCGTGGGAAATGGCAACAACGAGACTGATCTTGTTACACGCACTTCTAAGCTCAGGTTTTCTGCCGATGATGATAAACCGGGTAAAGTTCGCCGGATTATTATTAATCTTTTCAGCCAGAATGTCCAGGCCATAGAGCTCCGCCGCTCGCCTGCTCGCAATGGATGCCAGGCCTTTTGAACCTGCATCGGCGACCTTCTTGGCGCTTACTGCTGTATTGCTGCAGGTCGCCTGGTTCCATTCGGGATGTTTTCTTAAAAAAATACCGGACTGCTGAAAGCCCTGGGGATGGGAGCATACTTCCCTGATATCTTCAAGTTTTGTTCCTTTAATGGCCAGCAGGTTATGATCGATCTGGATACATTTTTCACCAACGATATAAAACCCAAACTGACAAAGCAGGTCGTAGACGTCGGCAATACCGCCGGTAAACGAATTTTCCAGCGGAAGAACCCCGTAATCAATCTCTTCTGCAGCCAACGCCTGAAACACATCTTCAAAGTCCACATAATTCTTGGCATTCTTGCCTTCCCCGAAATATTCCTTAAGCGCCTGTTCACTATAGGAACCCGGAATTCCCTGGAACCCGATCACATTTCCCGAAACAGATTTCCCCAGTTCTCCGGTTTCCGACTCCTCTTCAATTTCCGAAATTTCCTGCCAGGCACCGGTTTCTGGCCTGAAAAAGCGTTCAGCCTGAACACCTTTGCTAATACTCATGACGGCTTTGAGGAATTCTTCTGCCGTCTTAACCAGATCCTTGTTTCTGACCTGCTCAATTTTTTGCAGGACTTTATTCTCCCTGGATTCATCCAAGATGTTAATGCTGTTCAAAATCTTATATTCAGCTACCTCAATGACGGTCTCCATTCTTGCTTCAAAAAGACGAAGCAGTTCGGTATCGATTTCATCTATCTTAGACCTGAGGTCCTGCAATCTTCGATTTTTTAGTTCATCCACGTTACCCCATCCTTTTCTATCATCAAATCCAATAAGGCCAGTGCAGCGGCGCTTTCTACGACAGGAACCGCTCGAGGAACGATGCAAGGATCATGTCTCCCCTGAACCGTAATTTGCGTCTCTTCCCTGGAGGCCATATTCACCGTCTGCTGCACTTTGCCAATCGAAGGTGTCGGTTTCACGGCAGCCCGGAATAGCAAAGGCATGCCATTCGTGATCCCTCCAAGAATTCCGCCATTGTGATTGGAAAGCGTCACTACTTTATCATCTACGAGAGCATACGGATCATTGGCTTCGGATCCTTTCATCTGCGTAATTGCAAACCCAGCGCCGAATTCGACTCCCTTCACCGCCGGAACGGCAAACAACAGATGGGCAATCTTGCTTTCAGCTGAATCAAAGAATGGCGACCCCAGACCGGCAGGCAAACCGACTACGGCAGTCTCAATCACACCGCCGACAGAGTCCTCTTTAGCTTTGGCCTGAAGAATTTCCTGTTTCATCCGGGTACCCGCTTCTTCCGATAGAACCGGGAATTCCTGCTCTGTCAGTTTCCAAAGCAGCCCTGAATCAATTCGGAGGCTGTCAAAATGATCCTCTCTTATGCCGCCAATATTTAAAATATGGCTGCCGATCATAATACCCTTCTTCTCCAGGACTTGCTTGGCAATCGCGCCAGCCAATACCAGCGGTGCTGTAAGTCTGCCGGAAAAATGGCCTCCACCCCGATAATCGTTGAAGCCCCTGTGTTTTACCATCGCGGTATAATCCGCATGGCCGGGCCGCACCGTGTCTTTCAATTCGGAATAATCCCCGGAGTGCTGATCCTTATTCCAGATCACACAGCAGAGCGGGGCTCCGGTCGTAGTTCCTTTAAAGAAACCACTCAGGATTTCAAATTCGTCTTTTTCCTTTCGCGGGGTTGAAAGCGGATTCTTCCCTGGTGCCCTCCTGGCCAGTTCCCGGCTGATGAAGGGCAAATCAAGCTTTAATCCCGCCGGCAGACCATCGAGTACAATCCCGATGCATTTTCCGTGTGATTCCCCAAACAGCGATAGTTTGAGGTATTCACCCCATGTTCCACTCATCAGCTCTACCTCCCAATTTGCAAAAATCCTGCCAGAAATGCGGATATGATTTTTTAACGGCTTCGGCTCCGGTCAAATACACTGGCTCAGTACACCTGATAGAGGCCACAGCGAGGGCCATTGCAATCCGGTGATCGTTCCAGCTGTCGACTGTTCCTCCATGCAGGGTTTCTACCCCTTCGATGAGGAGCCCTTCCTGCAGCTCATGAATCCTGGCCCCAAGTTTGTTCAGCTCTGATGCCGTTGCTTTGAGTCTGTCCGATTCTTTGATGCGAAGTCTTCCAGCATTGATGATTCTGGTTGTTCCTTTGCTTAAAGAAGCAAGAACTGCAAGTACAGGAACCAGATCCGGACACTGCCCGGCATCAATCACTGTTCCCACAGTCTGGGCGCTCAGGACTCCCAAACTATCATCCGTCCAAACAATTCGGGCACCCATCGCCAACATAATATCGAGGATCATCCTATCCCCTTGCAAGGATTGAGCGTTAATATCCAAACATTTTAGACCGGACCCCAGTGTACCTGCCACCAGCCAGAACGCAGCCTGGGAGTAGTCTCCTTCAATGCGGCAATTAATTGCTTTATACTGCTGGCTCCCTGGAATAAAGAATTCACGGTAGGCGTTATTTTGTACGGTTATTCCCGACTTTTCCAGCGCATCGATGGTAAGGTCAACATAACCGCGGGATTCCAGTTCCGTTGTAACGACAATTCTGGAATCTCCGTCCAGGAGTGGCAGCAAAAACATAAGTCCAGTAATAAATTGAGAACTGACATTGCCTTTCAGTTTATACTCACCCGGTGAGAACCTCCCCTTGATCGTCAAGGGCAAATAACCGTCCCGGGTCTGATATTCAATTCGGTGCAGTTGAAACAGCTCATAATACGCATCCAGTGGGCGCTCCACCAGTTTGCCTGCACCGGCAAAGGTCACCGGCCCCCCCGTCAGTGTAGCCAGGGGTATCAAAAACCTCAGCGTGGATCCTGATTCCCGGCAGTTGATCGTTTCCTGGATGATTTGAAGCTTCGGGTTTCCTTCCAGACAAAGTACGCCTGGTTCACCAGGGTCCGCTGAGACTTCCCTGACGGTCGTACCCAGAGACACCAAACCCGCCAGGGTTGCGGAAATATCTTCGGAGAAGACAAGATTGTCAATGCTGCTGATTCCTTCAGCCAGCGCGGCGCATATCACTGCCCGGTGACTGATGCTTTTAGAAGGAGGTATCCTGATCTCCCCTGTTAAAGTTGAAGGCTGCAATCGTAAGCACGTCAAAAAAATCTCTCCTTAAAACTTTTCTCTGCCCCGGCCGGCATTTTCAAGCATTTCTTTCAGCGAATTCCGGTCTTTTTCCGCGATCGCTGCTCTGATCATCCGAACGCTTTCGGTGAACACGTCAATCTGTTCTAAAATATTGTCTTTATTCTCAAGTAAAAGTCCACTCCAGAGTTCGGCATTCATTCTCGCCACCCGCGTTGCATCGCGGAAGCTGCCTCCGACAAGGCTGCCGGTATCCTCGGAGCCGGAACTGTTCATCAGGGCAGCAGCAATGACATGAGGAAGCTGACTTGTCAGTGCAATAATTTCGTCATGCTTATGGGGTTCCATCCGGATCGGCTGTCTGCAGCCGAGACCAATAACTAACCTTTCCACCAGTCTCAAGCTTTCATCCTTCGTGCCGTCGATTGGGGTAATCAGATAGTTGGCCCCCAGGAAAATCTCTTCAGAAGCGTAGGCAAATCCGCTGGACTCTTTTCCAGCCAGCGGATGTCCCCCGACGAAGCTCAAATCTTCCCTTAAGACTGAACTGATCTCCTGAACGACTTGTTCTTTGAGTCCTGCTGTATCCGTAATCAGGGCACCATGTTTAAAATAAGCCAGGTTGTCTTTTACAAACTGAACGGCAAGCTCCGGATAGATGCAGATCACAACAACATCCGAGCTTTGCAGCGGGATGCTCGCCTCCGTGAATCCTTTGCTGATCACACCTGTTTTTTCTGCTTGTTCCAGTACGCTGATGTTAACATCGACTGCCCAGATTTTCTTTGGTTTTAGTTTATTCAAAGCCATGGCGAATGATCCGCCAATAAGTCCCAGACCCACTACCGTAATTTCCATACTACCAAAGTCCGGTTCTTCCAAGAAATCCACCTCCAGGGATCATATTATTGATTAAATAATCTTATTCTGTATAACCGCCAGCTGTCTCAACGAATCCATTAAAGCCTCGAATCTCTCCGGTTTGATAGACTGCTGCCCGTCACATTTGGCATTGGCCGGGTCGTTGTGCACTTCGATCATGACACCGTCGGCACCTACGACCATCGCTGCTTTAGCCATCGGTTCGACAAGCCACCACAGCCCTGCCGCGTGGCTTGGATCAACAATAACCGGAAGGTGACTCAGTTTCTTGATCACCGGCACAGCAGTCAGGTCAAGCGTATTTCGGGTGTAATTTTCGAAAGTCCGAATGCCTCTTTCACAGAAAATAACATTCTCATTGCCATGCGCCAAAATATATTCCGCAGCAAGTAATAATTCCTCAATCGTCGAGGATAACCCTCTTTTTAGAATCACCGGTTTTTGAATTTTTCCGACTTCTTTTAAGAGTTCAAAGTTCTGCATATTGCGGGCGCCGATCTGAATAATATCCACGTCTTCAACGAATCTCTCCAGATATTCGGTCGACATTAATTCCGATACAATCGGCAATCCTGTCTTGTTTCTGGCTATTTTCAGAAGTTCCAGACCATCTTCTCGTAAACCCTGAAAGCTGTACGGTGAGGAACGCGGCTTAAAAGCGCCTCCTCTTAAAAAAGCAGCCCCGGATTTTTTGACCGCTTCAGCAATGCCGACGATTTGCGTTTCACTTTCTACCGAACACGGACCGGCAATCACAGTAAAGGTATTGCCGCCGATTCTTCTGTCCCCGACACTGATGACCGTATCTTCCGGGTGGAATAAACGGTTAACCTTTTTAAAAGGCTCCTGGACATGAATAACTTTTTCAACCCAATCATTTGCATGCATCGTGTCCGGGTCAATGCTGCTGGTATTTCCGATTAACCCAAGAATATGGTAGTTCACGCCTAAAGACTCATGAACCTCACATCCCAGGTCCAATATCTTCTGTTTCATCTTCGCGATCTCCTCTGGCGGCGTCTTCGGCCTCATTACAATAATCATTTTTCCTACCTCCTTAAACTGTCCTACTTACTTACATGATACTACGCAAGCTTAAATATTTATATCTATCAGAAAGATGTGATACTTTCCGATAGTAAAAAACAGAAGACCCATTATTTCTAATGAGCCTTCTGTAACAGTATCGTATTTCAACTTTGGTTCCTCTCGACCGGGGTCAGGCCGCAAGGCAATTTTCCGCCGGATGCTCATTAGTGAAGAGAGAAAGTATTCGATTGTAGAACAACCAAAAATAACCGGTGCTAAAATAAAAGTAATAATAGCACTGGCTAAAGCTTCTAAACGCAAAAGTATTGATTTGTTCTACCATTCTCTTACCACTAAGCATTTTACATTCTCCAAAAAGTTACTATCGAGTTTCGTTCATTATACCGTATAAATTCTTTGGCTGTCAAACAAAATTATATTTGTTTTAACAACCGTCTGACATCTAAATAATCCTGGTTAACGCCATCCCCTGGTATAAGTCTTATTGCAATCGGAACAGATGATTTTTCCTTCGGCCAGATGTGCTTTGACTTCCGCAAATGGCTCCCCGCATTGAGAGCATACGACTGTCTGAAAAATTCTGGCCGGTTCAATCCGGGGCATAGTTACTTCGGTAACCGTAAATAATTCAGCCGCAGGCGCAGCCAGGAATTTTTCAATTCTTTCCTTCTGCAGAGTCCCCCAAGCTGCCTTTTCCTGATCACTGGCTGAACCGGCTGATATTTTTGCTTTCAATTCAGTATATTGTTCATCATCGGGTTTGTTGCCGAGTTTCCTTAAAATCCTGACCGCTTTGCCGGATTTGCGGTTGGCCAGCGTGACTGCCTGTTTGCCGGCATCCTTATAAATCAGATTGCCCTTTCCGAGCGTACAGCCGGTAAGTACCTGGATCGCATCGACACCGCAGGCATCGTTTTCGACGACCGCAAACAGTTCTTCATCGGCCGCTCTCACTACACCAAGCGCATCGAGTCCGATAAACGCCTGTCTGAAGCCAATTGCAAGCCCCATGCATTCGTGTCCATGAAATTCAGCACATTTCTCCCAAGGTGTTTTTTCTCTGCACATGATTGGTCAGTCCTTTCTTAAATAACGCGGTAAGCACATTCTATCGTCTTATTGAGGCAGTGTAAATTGCGATAATAATTTATTTTTTGGGGATAGTCTGTGGGCCACAATACTGCTTTCCGGCCATTGTGCCATCCATGGCACAAAAGGCCGCGCTTCACATCCATGCTCCGCTTACAGCAGAACTGTGGCCCCCAGACTGATTATCAGCCTGTTTAAGTTCGTCTGCATGCCATAATTGGATCAATTTGAATGCTGGATAGGTTTACTTGTTTCCAAAGCATTCTACTAGAATGGTCATCGTAGATCTTATCTTGTTGAAACTTTCCAGATAAATGTCCCGGCGAAGAATAGCGCAAGCATCAGAACAATGGTGGCACCCGTTGCCGTTCCCCAAAAATAGGACAGGATCAGTCCGGCCAGACCGGAAATCAAGGCGATGATCACGGCAAAGACATGATACTGCCTCGTATTTGCCGCGATATTCCGGGAAGCGGCTGCAGGCAGGACAAGCAGGGAACTGATAATCAGAATGCCTACCCAGCGGATCGCGAACGTTACCACAACGGCGATCACGATGGCAAATACAAATTCATAAAAGCGGACATGAATTCCCCGGCTTTTGGCCAGGGATTGATTGACACTTACCAGCAGCAGCTTGTTGAACCAGCCTGCCCAAAACACCAGCACCAGCACAAAAATCAGGGCTAAAATTCCCAGCTCTGAAGGGGTTATGCTTAACAGATCCCCGATCAAATACCCGGAGTACTTGCTAAAGCCGCCGTTGCGTGACAGGAGCACGATACCCAATGCAACTGCCGTTGAGGAAAATACGCCGATGATCGTATCCGTCGATGCCGTATTGGCATTTTTAACACTAATCACCGCAACCGCAAACAACACCGAAAAAACCAGCAGAGCCCAAAAAGGGCTTTGAATCCCGAGTACAACTCCCGCCGCAACACCTGTCAACGCCGAATGTCCCAACGCATCTGAGAAAAAGGCCATCCGGTTATTCACGATCATTGTGCCGAGGATGCCCAAAATGGGTGTCACCAGAAGAACAGCCAAAAGGGCGTTCTTCATAAAATCATATTCCAGCCAGCCCAGAGGAAGTAAGGCATCAAGCATCCTATACCATTGTTCGATCATTGGCTTGTTCTTCCTCTTTTCTTTTGGATTCAGCGTTTCCTTTGGCCCACCCCATACCAAATGTTTCAATCACTTTCTCGTTATCGAAGACTTCAGCAGCGGTTCCACAGCATTCGATGGTCGCATGATTCAGCAGTATCACGCGGTCCGCATATTTGGCCACAAGATTCAGATCGTGCGAAACAAGAATAATCGACAAGTCATAGTCCTGGCGCAGCCTGGAGACAATATCATAGAACAGTTCCAACCCTTTCTGGTCGATACCCGACACCGGTTCATCAAGAAACAAGAGATTTGGGACGGGATCAAGCGCCAGCGCGAGCAATACTCTTTGCAACTCCCCTCCGGATAGCGCACCCAGTCTTCTGTTAAGCAGATGTTCAGCCTGCACAAGCGTCAAATTCTTTTGAACGCGTTTTTTTGTTTTTTGAGAAGAACCGAGCCAGACGGGAAAACGGTTGTAAGTCGCTGTAAACAAGTCCAGCACAGTGACTGGCGAACTGTTGTCAAAATCAAGTTTCTGCGGGACATAGCCGATGAGCGGACGGCCCTTTTGGTTATCTTTAGGATCAAGAAATTCAATCGTTCCCGTGTGTGGAATTTCACCGAGGATAGCTTTAAACAAGGTTGTCTTACCAGCCCCGTTCGGTCCGATCACCGCAGTTAAATCACCACAGTATATTTCAAGATTGACATCCCGCAGTATTTCTTTGTTATTCAGCGTTACCCCGAGGTGATTGATCCTCGTACGGCATAAGCCGCATCCGCATTCTTCATATAATTCATGATTGCAGCATTTATTTTTCATTGGAGAGCCCCCTGCAGCGTCTGCAGATTTTTATCCATCAGATCAATGTAAGCATCTGCTTCCAAAGGGCCTGTGACGATCGGGTCAAGATAATAGACCCGGGCACCTGTTTCATTCGCGATTGTCTCTGCCGTATCCGCAGAATACTGAGGCTCGGCGAACAAAGCCTTAACTTTTAATGCTTTGATTTTTTCGATCGTTTCAGTCAGTTCGATTGGGCTGGGTTCTGATCCGGGCTCCCGCTCGATCACTGCTGCCACATTCAAATGGAATTCTTCGGCAAAATACGGGAATGCCTCATGAAAAGTCACGATATCCCGGTTCTTTACCCCATCCAGGGCCTGGTGCATTTTATTTTTTTCCTGTTCGAGCTTTGCAATATATTCTGCAGTATTTTCCTGATATTTTTCAGCATTTTGGGGATCAAGGAACGCCAGCTGATCGCCAATGTTTTGAACCTGTCTGATCGCTTTAGATATACTCAGCCACACATGCGGATTTTTCCCTGTTTCATCCTGAATCAGGGTAATCCCTTCACTGGCGTCGATGATCTTCAAATCCGGCATCTGCCCTGTAACCTTAGCGAGGAATGATTCCATTCCCGCGCCGTTGATCACCAGAACCTTGGCATCTTCCAGGCTTTTCAGATCTTCAGTCGTCAGTGCATAATCGTGGAGACAGCCGGTTGTCGGTTTGGTCATATTGACGACGGTCACATTCGGGATACCCTTCGTGATGTTTAAAGTGAATAGATAGATCGGATAAAACGAAGTCGCAATTTTCAGTGATCCTCGACTGTCATCCGTATTCACCGCGGTACTCTCCTTCGCGCCGCACCCGCTTAAGGTTACCATGATTGCCAGCAAAGCCGCGCAAAAAGGTTTCGCCCACTTAAAAAACATTTTTGTCCTATTGGTCCTATTTGTCCTATTCATTGCCGTTTTATGAATCATAGCCGTCTTTGCGGTCTTAGCAGTCATCAACTAATTTCCCCTAAAATTTTGCAAATGGTTCGCATTTGCATTAATATATAAATTGATTATACTACAAAAGTATGCATTTTATTCCCCTTGATTAAAATTATTCCAAATATTTTTTCAGCAAAGTCATTAATGCTTTGTGAAGCTGTGTAAAAGTATTACAATAGAGTCAGAGTCAGATATATACGGCTGAAATCATTAAAAATCTTCCGGAGTGACTGACAAAAACAACTTCATGATCAATTTGAGAGGCACTGTTCCGTTGTGAGCAAAAATTTGACTAAAAGGACTGAATTCTTTGCCTGAAAACCAGCAAGACCCATTAAAAGAAATCATGAAAAAAGCAGGGATCAAGAATACCAAGCATAGGAACTTGATATTTGACCTGCTTCAGAATGCGGAAGAACCTCTGACAGCTGAGGAGATTTTTATTTCTCTAAAAGATAAAAGCTCGTCCATTTGCCTTTCTACCGTCTATCGTACGCTGGAAAAGCTGATGTCGGGCAATCTGCTTCTCAAAACGAATATCTCTGATGACGGCAAAGCCAGATATGAACTGAATGACGACAAGCACAAACACTATCTGATTTGTATGAAGTGCAATAAACGGATCTCGATTGCGGACTGTCCGATGAAAGAATTTGAAAAGGCCCTAAAAGACCAAGCCAATTTCGATGTGATCCAGCACAAACTGGAAATCTACGGTTACTGTCAGGACTGCAAGGCCTCGCCGCAGTCAAAAAGATAAAAATACTTTTCTTTGACTTTTCTCCCTGTCAGCATTTCCAGCGCCCTGGCATAATAGAGAATCTGCCGGCGGTACCTTTCCAGAATAATGCGGGACCCGCCTTCCGGAATGCGGTCCGTCTTATAGTCAACCAGAACGATCCCGTCCTCTTCCTCAAAATAACAGTCAATAATGCCCTGCAGCAAGACGACTTCCTGCCCGCAGGCACCTGCCGCCATGTCAGAGAATACTTCCCGGCATGGTATTTCTATATTAAAGCGGACTTCACGGTTTACACTGCCTGAGGCCTTCATTCTGCGTCCGAGCGGGGACTCGAGGAAAACCATTATCTTTTCTGGATCAACGCTTTCAGCCTGCTGCTCTGTGAGCAGTTCTTTTTTGACCATTTCCTGAATCTGATTCGGAATATCATTGCGCTGAACATCGAGGTGCTGCATGACAAAATGCAGGATCGTTCCGGCTTCTGCCGCACCCAACCCTTTCTTTTCTTCGAGAAACAACGGCTTTTTGATCAGTTGTGGCAGAAAATCTGATCCGGTTGCCAGCCGCAGTTCCGGCTCTTCCGTAAGCTCCGCTTCCAGCCGTCTTTTCAGTTCGGTGACAGAGACTTTGGGCGGTATCCGGGTACTGGCAGTGAAGGGATACTCCCAACCAAGCCTTCGCGCAATCTCTTTCTTTACATTTCCGCCGTGAAGCCGGTCACTGTCGTTATTATCGATATAATTGATATAATCGATATAATCGTTATTAGCACGATTATCGCTGCTACCGTTTTTATCATTATTAACTTCAGTATCACTGTGATCCTCGGTATCGCCGTGATCTTCGGTCTCCTGACGCAAACCGGCCAGCCATCGGATGAATGTTTCTTCTTCCTGTTCCTGAACAGCTGGTCTGCCAAGAAGCTCATTTTTTGTCCATACGCGGATCTGCCATTCCGACGGATCTTCAAGTTGACCGTTTCCCAATGCTCCCTCCGTCGCATAGGTAGGATACCCAAGCCAGCCGGTCAGACTGGCAGTGCAGCAACCCCGGTGCTTCATGAGTGCCGGTCCGATCCAGTCCAGATATTTTTCTCCTTTATATACTTCATGTGCAGGCAGCTTTTCCGGATCACCTGCAGCAGCTTTGCACCATTTGTTCAACGCCTTCCGGGCATTGGAAACCGCTCCGGAGATAATCAGCTTTTCCCTGGCTCTGGTCAAGGCCACATAGAGAATCCGCATTTCTTCCGACAGGGTCTCCATCCTGATTTGTTCCCGAATTGCATATTTAGGAACAGATGGATACGCTATCCTGAGCCTCGGATCCGCAACGTCAGGACCGAGTCCAAGCTCCTGGTGAAATAAAATGCTCCTGTTCAAATCCTGAAAGTTAAATTTCTTGCCGCATCCGGCCAGAATGACGACCGGAAATTCCAGCCCTTTGCTTTTATGAATACTCATGATCCGAACGACATTATCATTTTCACCAAGGATTTTGGCACTGCCAAAATCACCCTGGTTGCTTTTTAGCTTGTCGATGAAATTAATAAAATTGAACAGCCCTTTAAAGCTTGTTCCCTCATATTGTCTGGCCCGTTCAAATAGAATCCGGAGATTGGCCTGACGCTGCACGCCCCCAGGCATCGCTCCGACAATTCCATAATAGCCGGTCTCGGTATAAAGCTGCCAGAGCAGCTTGTCGGCAGACAGATATTGAGCGGTGTCCCGCCATCTGTGAAGGTTGCTCAGGAACATTGCTGCTTTCTTTTTCAGTGTTTCTTTGGCCGACGTCTCTATTTCGTTCTTTATTTTTTCAATCTCAGATTCTCCGTCCGTGGATTGGCTCTGAGATTTGATTTCCGGCTTACTGCTCCCTAATTCGTTATCAGGCTCTCCGCTCTCCGGTTCAGGGGTATCCCCTTCTGCCATCTCTTCCACCAACTGTTTGAGCGCCTCATAGATCGGCACATGCCGTCTGCTAAACCGCAGCCCAGCGAGCTCATCGGATGAGAAAGCGGCCAGCGGTGATCTCAGAACGGCCAATAACGGAATATCCTGCAACGGGTTATCAATGATCTGGAGCAGTGACAGGATCACCTGTACCTCGGATGACTTGAAAAATCCTGTGCCGGTATCAGCAAAGGCAGGGATGCCGGCCGCTGTCAGTTCCTCTGTGAATACCTCGGACCAATTCCGGGTGGTCCGGAGAAGAATAACAATGTCGCTGCAGCGCAGCTCCCGGTACGCTTTGCGTTCCTTATCATAGACGGCCGTCCGCCTGCCTTGTTCGTCCGGATGAAACAGTTCCTGTATCCTTCTGACCGTAAAGCGGGCTTCACACTGAATCGCATCCAGCATACCCGAGTCAATCTGTTCCGTTTCATCAGAGAGGCCATTTGAGGCGTCCGCAAACTCCGTCAATTCCTGTTCTTCCTGACCTGAACTGTCAGAAAATCCGTTTTCCTGATCCAGCCGTTCCGGATCACCTGTTTGAATAAGATGAAATTCTACCGCCCCGCCGACAGCCAAATGTTCCTGGTCATTTTCAGCAAAGACAGCTCCCGGATTCAAAGCCTCGTTGTCATTGTAGTCCAGTTCCCCGACTTGTACGGACATGATCTGCCTGAAAATGTAGTTAACAGCATCAACCACTTCCCGGCGGCTGCGGAAATTCTTATACAGGCAAATTTTTCGATGGCTGGCGCCTTGTTCCGGAGAGTAGCTGTGATACTTCTCCAGAAACAGTTCCGGTTTAGCCTGTCTGAATCTGTAAATACTCTGTTTGACATCTCCGACCATAAAGACATTCGGCCTGGCTGATCCTGTGCGGGAACTCATCTGAAGCAAAATCTCCTGGACCAGATTGCTGTCCTGGTACTCATCGACCAGAATTTCCGCGAAGCGTTCCTGATAGCGTTTGGCTGCTTCAGATGGTACATACGCTCCCGTTTCATCCTGTACAGTCAGAATTTCGAGGCAAAAATGTTCCAGGTCATTAAAGTCCACCAGAGACTTACTATTCTTTTTCAGCGCATATCTGCGTTCAAATTCAACAACCAGTCTGCCCAGACACTGCATCAGCGGCTGAAGGGTCTGCAAATCCGTTCTGATATCTGCTGAATCAGCTGCCAGAGCCCGTTCTTTCAGTTTGCCAATCTTCTTTTTGACCTGATCCCGGATTTCTTTGACCTGCTCCTGAACAGCTTTATCCGCATCTTTGCCGGCTGCCGGCAGTCTTTGAAACAGGCAGTTCCGGACTGTTTGGGCAAGGTCATCCCACCTGGCATTACGCTCTTCCAGACAAAGCTCCCGGATATGCTGCAAAAAGCAGTATTCTTCCTCGAAGACAGGACGGTATTTATCCAGTCCTGTACCAGGCTGCAGAAGGGCAACCGCGGCCTGCATATTCTGTATCAGTCCCTCAATTTCGAGCCCAATACTTTTAAGCAGGACTTTTCCCCAGCAGGTCTGACTGAAATCCGTCCCTTCGGACATGCCGAAACGTCCGATCATCTCCGCAAGCCATTTTTCCGGCCAGGGACTGCTTTGTATAAACGTATGCAGATTCAGCACCATGTCCTGCAAGGCCTGATCGTCCCTGTTGCCGCCATAACACTCTAATAGTTCAAGAAAATCCTGATTCTCGGCATTCTCTTCATACATTTCATCAAACAGGTCATTGAGCACTTCCATTTTCATCAGCATCGTTTCCGTCTCATCGGCAATCCGGAAAGACGGATCAATATTAATGGCCTGGAAGTTACTGCGGATGACCTCAAGACAAAATGAGTGAATGGTTGTAATACTGGCTTTGCTTAACAGCGTCAGCTGTTTTTGCATATTGGAAGACCCCGGGTTGCTTTCCAGTACTGCAGCGAGCGCTTCGGCAATCCTTTCCCTCATCTCTGCCGCAGCTGCATTGGTAAACGTCACCACAAGCAACCGGTCAATGTCCACAGGATCATGGCTGTCTGTAATTTTTTGAATGATACGCTCCACAAGCACGGCCGTCTTGCCGGCCCCGGCAGCCGCTGCAACTAGCAGGTTGCAGTCCTTGGCCGTAATTGCTTCCCTTTGTTCATTCGTCCATTTCGTCTGATCAGTCATGATTTTGTTCCGCCTTCATGATATCGTTCCAGATTTCCTCATCCCCACGGTCAGCCAGCAACCGGAAGCTGTTTTCCTTTCTGGCCGGATCAAATTGGCAGACTGCAGCGTAGTGGCAGTAGGTGCACGAGGTTGTCCGCTTTTTCTTGTACGGCGTGATCGAAACGCTGCCGCTCATCATTTCCTCACATAAGTCTTTCAGAAGGTTCCGGACATATTTTCTGAGGATTTCAAATTGCTCCAGGGTAGCTGCCGATGATTTGCCCAGAAGGTCCCCCTTATTGATCCTGGCCGGAATGATCAGTGAAGTGCCGTCGATGGTCCGGTCCATTTCCTTGATCAATTTGACATCCGCGAGTAGCAAGCCCTTCATTTTCAGTTGTTTCATAATGTCCAGCTCGATCTCTTCCTCCGTAAGCCTGCCGTCAGCTCTAACGATAGGATCATCGATCCGGAAATACAGGATTCCTCCCGGCAGGACTGGTTTTTCTGTCTCCAGCCCGCTGTTCTGCCAGAGGGCATCGAGATACGTGAACAACTGGATCTGCAGTCCATAATAAACGTCGGCCAGTTTGAAATCTTTGCTCCCGGATTTATAATCCACGATTCTGAGGTAGGTCCCTTCTTCAGCTTCCAGCGCATCGACCCTGTCAATCCTTCCGCTTAAAGATACCTTCCGGCCTGAATCAAGTTCAATCACAATCGGCGGGAACTTTTCCCGCTCGCCAAATCCAAGCTCATAACCCAACGGCTCAAAGCCGCTGCGCTTGAGGTGCTCTGCAATCATCCAGACCGCACGCGTGATGACCCTTTTCAGTCTCAAGGCAAGTGAAGTATACCGTTGGGAGGCCGTGAGGCCGGACCCCTGCATTTTTCGAAGCATTTCATCCACAATCTCCGAGACTTTCTCCCGGCACCACGGTCTTTCCATCTCTCGCCAAGAGATTTGCTGCTGGGCCGCCTCCAGCGAAAATCTTTCGAGAACGGCATGCATAAACGTCCCGACATCCGGCGGACTGAACTGATAAATCTTTCTCTCTTTGGCTTCAAGTCCATATTGAAGATAAAATGCGAACTGACAGGACGCATATTTCTCGAGCCTCGATGCACTGGCATGAGCCGATATGCCATACAGTGCCGTTATTTTTTCAGAACTGACCGGTTCGGCAATATTTCTGGCTGAAAATGCCGTTTGAAGTGCCTCACAGCGCGGTTTCCATTCTTCCAGCCCATTGTACCAGCGATAGACATCCCGCCACCAGCCGTTGATTTCCAGCCCTTCTGCCTTGCGGCGGAAAGCTGCAACCATTTGTTTAAAAGAAGGAGATTTTCCGGTCAGCTGTTCCAGTCCAGCACTTTCTAGCCAGGTATTTTCTGTACCGTCATTCACCACTTCTGTATTCTTCGTCTCTGTATTCTTCGTCTCTGTATTCTCCGTCCCTATATTCTCCGTCTCAGCATTTTCTTTACCAGCAGCAAACCCGGATAGCATTGGAATCAGCGTGCTGTTTTCCGTAATTTTCGGGAATAGCTTCCTCAGTCGGTAGATCACCATCGAAGGCCGTAAGCTTCGGCCCTCCTGGTCGGCGATCGGCCAGCTCAGGCGAAGATAAGCAGATGCGGTCGTTAAAGACCGGTAAATCAGATATTGGGCCTGAAAGGCCTGCGTGCGGGTGTCATTAGCCAGCTCGATCCCCACCGTATTCAACGCGGCACGGTCCGCATCGGCCAGGATACCTTCCGTCTGAGCAGTGGCAGGGAACACCCCGTCATTGACCCCTAAAATGAAAAGTGCTTTGATCTCATGGCTTCGAAACCTCTCGATGCTGCCGATCAGAACTTGATCCAGCGAAGCCGGTATCAATCCGATCTGATATTCGGCAAAGCCGATTTTCAGGGTGTCCGTAAAGCTTTCCAAACTCAAAGGCTCCTCGCCCATGGTCTCCACGGTCTGGTCCAGGACGTTCATCAGGATATTCCAGACCTGGCCGTATTCATTGGCCAGATTCAGCATACCCTGCCGCCTGAATTCTTCCATGATCCTTTCCAACCTGGCCGGGACGCCTATCCCGCCAAGAAAATCATACAAGGCTTCGCAGATTTCTGAAGCCTTTTTTCTGTTTTTGGTTTTGGCGCGAAATTGAAGAAGCGGGGCTGCAATTTCACGTCTGGTCTGATTGATCTCCTTCATCTCTGTTTCGGCCTTCTCCACATCTTGGGGCCGCTGATTCTCTTCCGGCAGCAAACCCGGGTGCATCGTCCAGTCTTCATTTTTCGTCCAGCGGCTGCCGCGGATCCCACAGGCCAGCACATAATTTTCGATGTGGTCGATACGCTCCCTGTCCAGACCAGTTAAACCGGTTTTCAGATAAGCAAATACCGTTTCGTAAGACCAGTTGTCGCTAAAAATATCGAGCATCGCCAGTATCATCCTAACCAGCGGCTGATCCGTGATCTCGGTCTTTCTGTCCAAAAAATACGGGATCTCATATTCAGCAAAAACAGTCTCCAGAAAACTCCGGTAGCCGTCCAGATTTCCGGTGACTACGGCAATATCTCTGTATCTGAGCCCGCGATCCCGGCAAAGCCTGACAATGTCTGCCGCTGCAGCTTCAATCTCCGCATAAATATTCACCGAAGCATGCAGGAAGATATCCCTGGTTGCTTCGGGATATACCCGATGCGGATACACATCATAGTAGCGTTCAAGGTGGGACAACTCTGCGCTGCAGAGGAACCTGGGCAACGGAAATCCCGCTGCCTGAACCGGCGGCTCGATCTCCAAACCCGCCTCCTGGCAGATTTTCTTGAACTTGCGGTACACCCCCTTGACCTCAGAGAACACATCGGTTTCCAACAGACCTTCTTCAGCCAGGGAATCCGTACACAGGCAGATATTTACCCTGCTCACCTTAAGCAGCAGCCTGGTGATGACTTTGTATTCCTGCGGTGTAAATCCGGCAAAACCATCAATCCAGATTTCCGCGCCGTCAAAAATGGTGGTGGATTCCAGCTTGGCTGCCGTCAGGGTAAGATCATCGTCACTGTCCCTGTATCTTTGCCGGATCAGTTCCTCGAACCCGGAATAGACGGCATTCAGTTCAGTCAGTTTATCCTTGAGCGGTTGGTCCGCCATAACGGCAATGGCGTTCTGCAGATCTTCCGGCGTAACATTATACCGTTTCAGCTCCGTGATCAGCCCTGAAAGCGAACTGATAAACCCTTTGCGCTCGGCAGATCTCGTATAGACCTTCAGTTCGTCTTTAATCTGCATGAGGACACGGTAGATCAACATGCTCTTGCCTGCTGGGTGGATATGCGGGTACGTGATTCCGCCCGTCTCGTTAAATACCCTGAATGCCAGGCGGCGGAAACTTAATACTTCCGTCTTTAGAATCCCGCCGGTCTTCAGCACGTTAATCAGGTCTCTCTCCGCCTGCAGCGTATACTGTTCCGGCACAAGCAGCACCAAAGGATGATCCGCTCCGTTGTTGACACGTTCCTTTATTTCATTCAGGCAATAGGTGGACTTGCCGCTGCCGGACCGTCCGTAAATAAACCTAAGACTCATCCTGTTCTCCGTTTCTCTGAGAATTATCCAACTAAAACAGTGTTATTATCTCGAGCTTGTCTGCATGCCACAATTCCGCTTTCGGCCGTTGTGTCATCCTTGACACAAAAGGCCGCGCTGCGCATCCATGCTCCGCTTGACACTGGAATTATGGCACGCAGACCAAATCTCGGGTAATATTGATGAATGTTTGCATTATAATTTTTTTGGTAGTTAATTTAAATACCTTGTACTCGTAATTCTGTGTTTTTTCTATCATTCTTGAGTTATTCAAACGTACGGTCTTTGGTTTCTTCGATCAGCCTAATAAAAGCCGCTTGAAACCGTTCATTGTCTTCTTTGGTTCTTTTCTTAACATGGGTGGTTCTTCCTCCCCCACGCCGTACCTTTTGTCCGACGTGACGTTCGAAAAGGAGCCGTTCAATATTGCTGTCCGTATAAATAAGGCCATTTTGATTAATGGCCCTGGCGCCTTTCCCCAGAACAAGCGCCGCCAGTCCATAATCCTGCGTGACAACAATATCTTCCCTGACCAACCGCTTCATCAGCGCAAAATCTACACTGTCCCGATCCTGGTCCACGGTGATCACCATACTGTAGTCGTCCTTTAGTTCATGGGAAGTATCGATGATCATGATGACCGGAAGTTCAAATTGTTTTGCGCAGCTCACAATGAGCTCTTTCACCGGACAGGCGTCGGCGTCAACCAATATTTTCATGTCCTTGCAGGGCCTCCTTGATCTCGGCTAAAAATAAATCCCCGTATTTCTGCAGTTTCCTTTCGCCAACGCCATTTACCCGGATCAGGGCATTCCTGTCCTGCGGACAGCTTTGAGCCATTTCCCTGAGCGTGCTGTCCGGAAAAATCATGTACGGAGGCAATCCCTCCTGCTGGGCAATCCGTTTGCGCAAGGCCCGCAGTCTTTCAAAGATTTGTTCAGCGGCGGTGAGCGATACTTCTTCCCGCTGCACCTGAATCTGATATACTTTTTCCTCACTCTTAAGCACAGCCGCCGCTTTCGGCGCAAGCTTCAGTACCGGGTACTGGCCGCCTGCAACCACGAGATAACCTTCGGCTGCCAGGAAACTGATCCTGTCCTTAATCTCCTGCAGCGGTGTATCCTTCATGATCCCATGGGTAGATAGTCTGTCTAGCCCAAACTGCAGAACTTTTTTGTTCTGGGAGCCTTTGAGTACCTCGGCTACCAACGCCGAACCAAAACGTTCCTTCATCCGGTAAACACAGGATAAAATTTTTTGGGCGTCCAGAGTCACATCAACCTTTTTCCGGTCATCGTCACAGTTACTGCAGTTCCGGCATTTATCCGGACTTTCTGCTTCTCCGAAATACTCCAGAATGGTCTGCCTTAAACATCTCGATGTATGGCAGTAATCGACCATGGCCTGCAGTTTTTTATACTCATTGGCCACACGCTGTTCCTGAAATATGGTTTCTTCAATCATCATTTTTTGAATCTGCACATCCTGAGGGCCAAAAAGCAGAAAACATTCTGCCTGCTCTCCGTCACGGCCCGCCCTGCCGGCTTCTTGATAATAGGATTCAATGTTTTTGGGCATGTTGTAATGAATCACAAACCGGACATTGGATTTATCGATTCCCATACCGAAAGCGTTTGTCGCCACCATCACAGCAATCTCGTCATAGATAAACTTTTCCTGATTACGCTTTCGTTCCTGATCGGGCAAACCGGCATGGTAACAGCCGACTGAGAATCCCTGTCCTTTCAGCAATTTATAGAGTCTGTCGACATCTTTACGCGTCGCGGCATAGATAATTCCCGAATCATTGCGGTTATTTCTCAGATGATCCTGAACAAAAACCTTCTTATTTTCACCGCGCAGAACGGAAAACTTCAGGTTCGGCCTATCAAATCCCGTAATAAAGCAATTCGGTTTCTTGAGGCCCAGCAAGCGGATGATATCCAGCCTGACTTCCTCGGTGGCCGTGGCTGTGAAAGCTCCGACCAACGGCCTTGCGGGCAGGGATTGCAAAAACTTGCTGATCCGCAAATAGCTCGGACGAAAGTCGTGGCCCCACTGGGAAACACAGTGTGCTTCGTCTACAGCGACAAAATGGATTGGCAGCCCCTTCAACCTGGCAAGGAACTCTTCCGATTCCAGACGCTCCGGAGCCAGATAGACCAGTTTATACTCTCCCCGCTGCATCTTGTCAATGCGCGACCAGGTCTCTTTCGGAGAAATAGAGCTGTTGATAAACGTAGCCGGAATCCCGGTTTGCCTGAGGCTGTCCACTTGATCTTTCATTAGAGAGATCAAAGGGGAAATGACCAGCGTAACCCCTTCAAACAGAACCGCCGGAATTTGGTACGCAATCGACTTGCCTGCCCCTGTGGGCATAATGGCTAACGTATCCTGCCTCTGAAGCAGGCTTGCAATGACTTGTTCCTGTCCTCCTCTAAAATCCCGGTAACCGAAATACTTGAGCAGGGCTTCTTTTGCTTTCGCAATCATATCCAATCAATCCCCCATCGTCGGGATTATAGAAAAATAGCCATAGAGCAGAATCTATGGCCGATTTTATGTATTAAAGTTCGCCGAAAAAAAGTCATTTCCTTTATTAATCTCAGGATTTTTGTTACAATTCTTCATATCGCTGATATTATTGTCGACAATATTTTCTGGAGGTGTTTCTGTGGACAAAAAACCAAAAACCAAATTTCCGCGTGCTTTCTTTAAAGTCAAAATGGGCACGCAAATCATCCCTCCCCGGAAAGGTGCCGGAGCAAAAGACTCAAATCCTTACAACCGCAAAGCTAAACACAAAAAAACCACTGCGTTCGAGCACTTCGATCCGGTGGTTTTTTTGTGGTATTCGTTTGGATGATATGCCGCTTTCAGAAGCTTTGCCCTTTCTGTTTTGGCGAATTTAAATGTAAGAGAATGGAGATAAAAAACCTTGCACTTGGAGGAGAATATGTACCGCAAACCTTATACGATGAGAAAGATTGTCCGTTGTTAAAGATATGGGAAAATAAACAAAGGTACTTTCCAATAATAAAAAGCCTGATGTCTAAGCTTGTCACATTTTCAAGCCTGGCCACATATCCTTATCCTATGAGTGAAGTTAGCCCTTAGGAGTGTGGATAGTATGACGGATCCAGTAACGGATATCATCAACGGACGCACGCCGTATGTCATCGCGGCTGAAATTAACATGACAAATACCAGACTGAGAGGAGTTACCTTGCCGCCGCTGTCGAGATTGGCAGGCGGCTGACGGAGGTCAAGGCCCCTGCTTAAGTATGGAGAAAGGGGCAAGTGGCTGGAGGAGTCGGTCAGTTACTCTCAGAGTACGGCCGGCAGACTTATGAAGGTCTTCAGAGAGTACGGGAACAAACTGCCCGATGCTTCTGCCGGCAACTCAAATTACGCATCAGTGCGCAATTTGACATACTCCCAGGCGGTGATCCTCTTAGGAGTCCCGGAAGAAGGACGGGAACATCATCATCGATATGGATATTGAGGGCCTGACACCGGGCTGACAGCGAAACTCGCCGATCTGAAGATTCAATTGGAGAACGCTCATGATTTATTTAAAGAGTTAGGGAATGAAGACAGATCGTTCTAAGTTAATTCTGTTCTCCCCCCAAAATAAGTACACCTTTCGGGTAATGATCCTGCACCCAGGCCAAACTATTTTTGTCTGTTATCTCCTCGATATGTTTCTTATAGGCATCATACCAGTCCTGATGATTCGTGCTGGCATATTTGATATCCTCACTGCCGAGGATCTTTCGGCACAGGATCTCCATCACACTCCCCTTTAAGCCTGTCTGCCCGCCTTTCGCAAATTCGGAGAATAGGTAAGGCAGTGCTTGTTCATCCATGGCCAGAATGATATTGTACTCTGCCTGATGCGCTTTGATATAATCATAGGGATTGGAGGAAGGTAACGGTGATGACATGATTTTCTCCAAACACAGCTCAATCTGCTTGGCTTTGTTGACCGCCGTATTTCCTTCATTTCCAAGACTGAAGTACGCATGCTCCAGACGTGTAAGCAATTCCTTCAGTAAATCGGCACTTTCGGCATATACGCGTACATCTCTCTGCATGATTTGCTCGATTCTGCTTCTTAAGTAAGTCGTGCTATATCCTTCATATTTTCCCGCGCTGTCGGTAAATTTTATGTTAATGACTTCAACATTATCGACTAGGCTGAACAACAGGATGGCATTGCGCCCAAACACATCACCGATCATTCCGTTTTCCGCAGAAATCGCTGAATCGTCGTTGATCCGGTACTGAATGGTTAGACCATACGGCGCGGTCGACGTCTGCAATTCGACTTTATCCCGTACGACCCCTTTCGGCAAAGGCATCGCGTCAATCAGTGCGATAACCTTGCTCGCATTGCCTACATACGGTGTTTTGTTGGCCAGTAATTTATCTACTGCATAACCAGCGTATGTTTCCTGTCCTGCAGCCGTGTCATTGACCGGGTTTGCCACAAATCCAATCATCAACGCTACAATCATAACAACTGCCGCCGTACCAATCCAAACACCGGGTTTTCTGTAATGGATCACATTTTTAATTCTCTCTTTAATATTGTTTGCACCGAAAGCTAAAGGGGTAGCCTGCCAGAAGCTGTTCTTCTGAACTGCCAACGCCAGCAGGGAATTGGAATAATCTTCTTTGATCTCTTGTCCCTTGTTTCTGATAACCGTTTCATCGCAGGACATTTCCATGTCCTTAACCATCAGCGCAAAGCAGAACCACATCAACGGATTAAACCAATGGATGATCAGAACCAGAAATGCCGCCGGTTTGATCAGATAATCGCGTCTCTTAATATGTACCGTTTCGTGCGCCAGTACATAGGGTAATTCCCGGGGCGAAATGCCTGCAGGCAAATAAATTCTCGGTCTCCTAAAACCAAAAACAAACGGTGTGCTGATTTGATCTGTCTCATAAATATCCGGTAAAGAAGCATCCAGCAGCGTAGCCGTTTTGATCTTCCCTGCAATTTTAAAATAGGAAAAAATATTCCAAATCAGCAGCACCATAACCCCGGCCATCCAGACCATACTGCCAAGCAACATCATCATAGAAAGCGGACTTACATCCATTGCAGCGACCAGAGGCAGCGTGCTGCCAACTGAGCTGTTTACTGTACCGTTTATTGCATCATTTATGTTCCCAAGGCCTGCCATCACCAGCACCTCAGGTAAGGCATCAGGCTGCATAGCGGGTTTAATAACGTTTAAGAAACTAAAAACTGAGGTAAATGAACCAGGACAAACCAGTCTGAAGAAAACCGCCAGCCATAACAAATAAGAGAAGATTTTCGGTGCCCTTTTCAGAAGCTGCCGAATCAGGATCACACCTAGAGCCACGTAGGAAGCTGTCATGCTCATATCGACAACAGTGCTGAATACTGTCATCAAGCTGTTCATTGCATCGCCTCCTCAATAATTCGTTTTAGTTCTTCAGCTTCCTTAGCCGTAAGCTTTTTCCGATCAAGGAATGCTGTTAAAAATTGCGGCAGAGAACCTTCAAAGTTTTTTTCAATTAAAGATTGGCTCTCATACTTCTGCGCTTCTTCCTTTTTGATACGTGAAGTGACTACCGCATCAACGTTGTCTAAAATGCCCCGTTCACATAGTTTTCGCAAAACCGTGTAAGTGGTTGACTTCTTCCAGCCCAGTCTTTCCAAAGAAAGCCTTACAAGCTCAGTCGAATTCACCGGTTCCTTTTCCCAGACGATACTGACAAATTTATATTCCGCATCAAATAATTTATAGTTTTCCATGATAGCCCCCTAAGGTTTATCTTAATAGACCTATTTGTAAGTTTATTCTAATAGACCTCAGTTGTCAACAGAAAATCTGCGGTACTTCAGGACCCTGAAAATTTTGTTCGAGGACAACCGATCAAAGCCTGATATATTTTGTTGCTACTGATTGCACAAACGCACTGTCATGCTCCACAAACAGCAGGGTCGGCCGGCATCTTAGAATAAGGTTCTCAATCTGCATCCGGGACAGGACGTCAATATAGTTCAGCGGTTCATCCCAGATATACAGATGGGCCTGCTCGCAGAGACTTTTGGCCAGGAGCACCTTTTTCTTCTGCCCTGCGCTGAACATACGCATATCTTTTGCAAACTGAACACCTGAGAAATCGAGCTTGTGCAGAATGGTTAGAAGGCGGCTCTCCTCGATCTGGTGCTCCTCGGCAAAACTGCGCAGACTGCCCTGCAAGTAAGCGGTGTCCTGCGAAATATAGGAGATTTTTAGATTACTTGCAATATTGACCTTGCCGCTGGAGGCAAGATCTTCTCCAATCAGCAGCTTTAAAACACTGGACTTGCCGCAGCCATTCCTGCCACTTAAGGCCACCCGCTCTCCTCTCTCTACAGTGAAATGAACATTCTCGCAGACCTTCCTGTCCGCATAATAAATTGCCAGGTCATGTAATTCCACAAGTGTACTTTTCGGGTGTGAAAGGGGTTTCATACTCAGGCTGTCGGCCAGCTCGATATTTTTTAAAAGTTTTTCTTTCGTCTGGATGTTCTTTTGCTGCCGAGCTTCGATCACTTTGGACCGTTTCATCATTTTTGCCGCCTGGTGGCCGATATAGCCTTTATCTGGCTTGATGCCGGAGTTCAGCGTTCCCTTCTTGGTTTTCTCGATTTTATCCGACCAGCCGGCCGTCTGCCTGACTGCTGCCGATAATTGTTTGATCTCTTTCTGCAGCCTGTTATTCTCCGCTGTTTCAAACGAATCCATTCTCTCTTTATTGACCCACCACGTTGAAAAATTGCCTTTTTGAAGTTCAATATTGGTTTTATTGATGGTCAGGATATGGTCGATACAACCGTCCAGAAAAACCCTGTCATGAGAGACCAGGATGAAGCCGGTTTTCCTGTTCAGATATTTCCCGACAATGCGCCTGCCCTCTATGTCCAGATGGTTGGTGGGCTCATCGATCAAAAGAAAGTTGTGGGGCTTAATGAACAGTGCCGCAAGCAAAACCTTGGTCTGTTCCCCCTGGCTTAAGGCCGCAAAAGGCAGCTCCAGGACATCCTCTGCAACTTCGAGCAATGACAATTCTTTCTGAAGTTCCCAATGTTCAAAAACAGGGCAGATACTTGCCACTACCTCAATGACATTTTGACTGGGATCGGTAACCTGAAAAGGAAAATAATCAAAAGACACGGGGGAATCAATTGTCCCACGGTACTCATATTTCCCGCTCAGCAGCTGCAAAAAGGTCGTTTTACCGCGCCCGTTCCGGCCAGTGAACCCAAGCTTCCAGTCCGTATCGATCTGAAAAGATACATTTTCAAAGATATTGTCGTAACTGCCGTCATAGCAAAACGTTAAATGGTCGATGTTAATCAACGCCATCGCGATCACCTCACCGTGTAAAAATAATAAGGCTGCAAGAAAGTTTATTCTTGCAGCCTCAAAATATCCTTGAACGCAGTTGATGTGCAGAAAAAATGTCAACATGATGCACATTCCGAATGCTGTCGGCTTAATTTGATTGCTTTAAAGATTGTAACTTTCTTGCTCCGTGGGCTTACTGCTCCTTGCGCCATCCTTGGCACCGCAGCATTAGCCCATCCGTGGGCGTCACAAGGCAGCAGCACCTGCTGCTTACTCCGTAACGCTCTTTTCACTTCACTTTTAGCAAGAAAGTTTGCGCATCTTCCCATCTCCGATCAAATTTATCTATTAATGAAAAACTCCAAATCGCCCTATTGATAGATCACTAACCCTAATATTATATCAGATAACCCTATCCTTCGATACTAGGCTAGAAAACCCTGTAGAATCATATCTTCAGCTTCTTTTTCCGTGAGGCCAAGCGTCATCAGCTTGATCAGCTGATCGTTTGCAATTCTGCCGATTGCCGCCTCATGGATCAGCTGAGCATCCGAATGGAAGGCCGAAATTTCCGGAATCGAAGAAACTTTCGCTTGATCCATAATAATCGAATCACATTGAATATGTCCGCGGCATTGGGCATAGCCGCGCATATTCAAATGAAAAACTTGAGTGGAATTATCCTGCGCCACGGAACGGGAAATGATCTGGGCGGCAGCATCTTCACCTATCAGCTCAACTGTAATATCGGATTCGGCATTCTGGTTGGTGGTAGTCAGTAGTCTTTCCATAACAATCAGACGTGCGTTCTTGTGCAGGCGCACTTCCGTATCCCTTTTGGTCTGGTCGACGCCTCTAATCTGAACCATTTCCAGCTCAGCCACACCGCCCTCTTCGACTTCAATAATCGTCTTCGGATTCAAAATCCTTTCCCCGCTGCCATCGCCTTCGCCGTAGTGTTTTTCCACATACTTCATCTTAGCGCCCTTGCGGACAAAAAATTCGTGAACGCCATCATGCTGGGCTTTCTTGCTTCCCGGGTTATGAATCCCGCAGCCGGCTACAATCAGAACGTCCGAGTCGGCGCCGATTTCGAATGTATTGTAAACGAGATCATCGATCCCTTCAGACAGAATAACCGGAATATGCACGCTTTCTCCTTTGGTTCCGGGTTTCACGATGATATCAATGCCGGGCTTGTCCTGCTTGGTAATAATATCAATGTTTGCAGTCGTATTTCGCCCTGCTTTCTCGCCATTTTTACGGATATTATAGGCTCCATGCGGGATCTCATGCAAATCAGCGACTTCAGCTAAGATTTTTTTATCGATCGCATTCAACATTGGGCTTTTCCTCCTACAATGGTACAGTTGTTTCTGCATTCGCAGTTGGAATCCAGCAGCTCGATTTCACCCAGGATTTTAGCCTTAGTGGTCACTTCGCTGATTTTTCCGTCGGACACTAAAACGACCTGGTCGGCCAGACGGAGAATCCTCTCCTGGTGAGAGATAATCACAATCGTCGTGTCATACTTTTTATTTAAATTTTGGAACGTCTCGGTCAGCTTCTGGAAGCTCCACAGGTCAATCCCTGCTTCCGGTTCATCAAAAACAGCCACTTTCAGGTTGCGCGCCAAAATACTGGCAATTTCAACTCTCTTTAATTCCCCGCCCGAAAAGCTCGCATTAATTTCCCTGTCCAAGTAATCCTGCGCACATAAACCCACATCATAAAGCAAATCGCAGGAATTTACCTTTTTATCTGGACCGGCAGCTAGTTTCAAAATATCGCGGACTTTCATTCCTTTGAAACGGGGCGGTGACTGAAACGCATAGCCGATACCCAGTCGTGCTCTTTCCGTAATTCCCATATCGGTAATATCGGTACCATCTAAAAGTATTTTCCCTGCCGTAGGCTGGTAAATACCCATAATCACTTTGGCGATCGAGGATTTTCCTCCCCCGTTCGGACCTGTCATGACATAAATTTTTCTCTTATCCAGGGTGAGGCTGATGTTCTCAAGGATTTCCACATCTGTTCCCTTGTCATCGTCTAACGTCAGGCCGACATTTATCAGTTCCAACATCTCAATACCACCTTTTAAGCATTTTCCAATTTGAAAACTTTAGCAACATCTTCCATCATTATCTTTGATAGATATTTCTCCGGATATTATAGCATCCCAAATAAAATAAAGGAAATCCCAGTATTCTTAAAATTCTTAATTACATTGTTAACGCCCAAAGAAACCATTGATTGCTATTGAGGGCAAATATCTTCCTTAATGGTTATATAGCACAAGCGTGAAAAAACCGACTTTTCCCATTCCTGCGTTATACGTCATATTCTGATCCATGGACATCCGGACAACATCAATCCCGCTGCCTTCCATCGAATATTGCTTTTTATCCGGAAAGCGGCAAGGCTCTCCCTCGAGGGCCGAGCATTGCTCGCACAATGTGCAAGGACCTGCGCCCATGATCAGAACATCATCCGCAGTGAGTTCTTTCCGCAGCGCTTTGTTCAGATTATCCAGAATCTCAACCGACTCCTTCATTTCTTTTCTGGAACGGATCGAGATGATTTTGCAAAGAATGAAAGCGTGACCGTATTTCTGGACCCTGGCTTTTCTTTCCTCCTCCGTACCTGCTCCGGGCGGGCAGGCATGGTTCTTTCCAAAATTCCCGCAAGTATTTCTGGCGCACTGATCGAATACATCCCGTGAAAAAACAATGTTATCAACTTTGATTTCTCTGTATTCGTCAAATCCCAATTTGGTGAAGGTTTCGATTAACCGCTCTCTTAGCTCCATGTTCTTTAGCTCCTTTTTTTCTTCATTTCTGGCGAGCAGGAAGCTTGGAACCTTACATATGGAATACTATACAAACTGATCAATTAATTCAAGGGCAAAAAGATTGTTAAAATAATAAATGTAAAAAACTCCAGGTTATTAAGCTGGAGCTTTGGTTTCATTGTATAAAATTTTGGTGGGTTTGATAGGATTCGAACCTACGACCCCCGCGATGTGAACACGGTGCTCTAACCGGCTGAGCTACAAACCCACAAATGGTATGCACATGGTTTATTATAGCGCTATTATCTGGGAAATGCTACCCTAAAAGCTCTAAAAAGCAACGATAATTCCTTTTTTGCCCGCATAGGTCGCAATGGTTGCTCCCATTTGGTTAATGATAATTTTCTTGGGATGATAACGTTTCTGAAGTTCAGCAGCGATCGTTTGGGCATCGGTTAGATTATCAACATGCGTAATCCCGATTATCCGGCCGGTAAGATCCGAACATCTTTCCCCAACCAATTCGATCAGCCTGCTCAGAGACTTGTTTCGTCCGCGGATTTTTTCCAGCATTTCCGCTCTTCCATCCACATTATGCAGTATCGCCTTAATATCAAGGATTTTAGCTAAAGAACCCTGGAACTTACTTAAACGTCCGCCCTTAACAATGTTCTCCACGGTATCTAAAAGGATCAGGAATTTCATTTCGTCCCGCATTTTTGTCAGGCCGCTCAAGACTGCATCAAACGCAAGTCCGGCCTCGCAAAATTCCACGGCCTTCAATACCTGCAGTCCATGCCCGAGAGATCCGGCCAGTGTATCAAATATGGTTACCTCAGCGTTACCAGACAGTTCCCTGCCCAGATTTGCTGAAGCAAAGGAACCGCTTAGATACGAAGATATGGTCAGGCACAAGACCGGACCTTTCCCTGACAGCTCTTGAAAAACCTGCGCGAATTTTGCGGGTGCGGGCTGCGAGGTCTTCGGAAGTTCGGCTGAAGCATACATTTCCTGATAAAAATACTCCGGGGTGATGTCCTCCCCTTCAGTATACTCCTTGCCATTGACCCGAATCGCTAACGGAACAACATGGATACAGTGTTTTTCCAGTAAGTCCTTCGGAACATCGGCTGAACTGTCCGTGACAATATGCATCTTTTTCCCCTCCCCTTACGATCTATGTCAGAGTAAAGGACTGATTAGAAACTTGTAGATATGCTCAATCGGTGGCCCGATTACAATATTGATCACATTTGTAATAATCAGAATCAGTAAGATAAACGTGCTCATCTGATAAATCCGGCTGTACAGACTGCTGTCTTTCAGACCGAGCAAACCAAAGACAACATGGGAACCGTCAAGCGGCGGGATTGGCAGAAGGTTAAAAACAAACAAGACAACATTCATCCAGACCGCGTAAAAAAAGATATTTTGCAGGATATATAAAGTATCCCCATCGAGGATGCTCTCCGGAATATAACCGATGGCCCATATCAGGACCACGAAACATACCGCAAGCAACAAGTTCATCACCGGTCCGGCCAGGGATACCAGGATATCATCTCTTTTTCTATTTTTAAAGTTACTGATGTCAACCTGAACAGGCTTAGCCCAGCCAAAATGAGCGACAACCAGCATCAGAAACCCAATAATGTCAATATGAACCAACGGGTTAAGCGACGTCCTGCCCTGCAGTCTGGGCGTATCGTCACCGAACCACACTGCGGTCTGGGCGTGGGCAAATTCATGAAAGGTAAGACCAATAATGATTCCGGGCAACATATAAAGGGTTTGAACAATATCAAAATTCATGCTTTACTTCCTTTCGGGTAACATACTTTGTTCTCTTAGCTTTTGAGAGATCGCCACATCATGGGGATAAAATCCTATAATCCTAATAATACATAATTCCGACCCATTTGACAAAGGAATACTTCAGATACAATATAAGATACAGGACGAAGCTTAAGAATATGTGAATAAAGAAAAGGAAGTGATCCTTATGGAAAAACATTTTCTTAAAAACATTGATTTTGGTAAAGTTCTGGATATGGCTTCTTTGGTAGATTACCAGAACGGTCAGGTCGTCAGCAGAACGCTGGCCCAGAGCAAAGCCTTAAGTCTGACACTTTTTGCGTTTGATCTGGGAGAAGAAATCAGCTCCCACTCCTCCGGCGGAGATGCGATGGTCTACATCCTTGATGGCAGCGCCCGGATCACGATCGGATCTCAGGACTATGTGCTGGAAAAAGGCCAGACCATCGTCATGCCTGCAGCTATCCCGCACGCAGTATTTGCTGCCACGAAATTCAAAATGCTACTGATCGTTGTATTCAATATTGACGCATAATAGACTTTGCTTACACAAGAACCCCCCTGCAATCGGGAGGTTTCTTGATTCTGATGATCTCCGGTTAATATATTCTATCTATGCTATCAGCTTATCTGTATACCTTCCTATCGTTTGAAGCCTCTTCCGCCTCCCGGCCCGCCACCGGATCCAGGCTGAGTGGTTCCGGCTCTGCCGCCCATTCCTCCGCTATAGGAACCAACACCCGTAACCTTCTCGGAAATCGCAACCTCTTCGTAATGTGTTCCAGCCGTATAGGTTCCACCTGAATAGAGACCGTTTGCAGAGGTGCCTGTTGAACTTCCTCCATAATAAATCTTGTAGGTTGTGCCTTTGGTTAATTCCGATGAACATACGACCAGGTTCCGGAACGTTTTGGTCGGCGCGAAAGTAAGCACTTCTTTTCCATCTGCAGTTTCGATCCTGACGATGGTCCCGGCCTGCTGATCAGACGGCAGGTTAATGTTCAAAGAGTAGAGGGATGAATTCGTATCCGGAGCCTCTGCCATGCCTGCGCTGCCTGCCGCTACCAGGAACCCGCCGGTTACGGTGAATGATCCGGTATAATCCAGAGCACCGTTACCGTTGTCCGTTGGTCCGTTGACAATTACCTTTCCATCGGTCATGGTGACCGCTCCATTGATATCAATCCCATCACCGCCTGAGTCAACAACGATGGTACCACCATTGATGCTCATACTGCAGTCACCCGAAGACGCAAAATCATTTTGACCGGGCCGGCCATTCACCGAGGAAGAATCTGTACCGCCTGCACCGTTGATGCCATCGTCGCTTGACTTGACGTTCATATTCCCGCCATTGATATTGATCACAGCACTTTCAATGCCTTCATAGGATTTCGTAATCGCAATCTCTCCGGCGTTAATATTCAGTGTCGCATCGGAATGCATCCCGTCATCTCCGGCTGTAATATTGATCTTTCCGCCGCTTACCGTTAAACTGCCGTTGGAATGAATCCCGTCGTCCGCCGAGTCAATGCTGATCGTGCCTCCTTCGATCGTGACCACAGAACCAGCCTTGATTCCTTTCATACTGCCGGTGGACGTACTGTCATCCTTCGAAGCAGTGTCAGGTGCGGCACCGCCGGGTCTCATCATACCTGAATTTGTGTTTGTATTAATGCTATTGGCGCTGCCTCCGCCGGACGTAATATCAATCGTTCCGTCTGTGCACCAAATGCTTGTTTCGGCCTGCATCCCGTCTTCACCGGTGGTCATATGGATTGTTCCTGCTTCGATCAGGATAAAGCCTTTAGCAGCATCCGCATCATTAGAAGATTTAAACCCGTCATCTCCTGCACTCACCGTGATACTGCCATCTTTAACGGCGATGAAATCACGGCCAATGATCCCGTTATTCACGGCATCGACGGAAATGTTGCCGCTCACGATTCTAAGTTCATCTTGACTCGTTATGCCATTTTTGAAGTTAGCTTTGACATGCAATGATCCGCTGCCATTAATCGTCAGGTCACTTTTACTGAAGATCACTGCATTCGGTTCCTCTGCTTTAGGATCCGAATAAGTGTAGGATGAGCCGTCCTTCAGCGTATTTTTCGTGCCGTCTGCCAGGGTAATGATAGTCTTCTCAGATTTCAGCACATAAATAGGCGCACTGGTTGAACAGGTCATATCGACACCATTCAGGATCAGTCTGACGGTTTTGCTGTCCTCGGTGTAGACGATCATCTGAGCGTCGGCAATTGTGCCGCTGACAACATACGTACCTGCAGATAGAATGGTTATAACGTTATCGACGACGCTGACTCCGCTTCCCTCTGTCTTTACGGAGTGCCCTGAAAAAGTAATATGCGAAGCCTTGGTATCATTCCATTCCGCATATGTATCTTCGTCGTCATAATCAACGGAGATACGGTTCTCAGTACTGTCCAGGGCGGTACCGGAGCTGTCCGATTCCGCTGTCTTCTGTGAGGAGCAAGCTGTTAACGTTAAAAGGGATACGCACAATATAGCAATCATGCCAATGAAAATTATTTTTTTCTTGGGAATATTGGGAGTATTGGGGGTCTTTGGGCCCATCAATCTTCATCCTTTCCAGGAATCTTTTTTTGTGATTGTACAACAGGTTTGTGACCATGAGGTGTAGGCAGTGTGACAAAATGATGAAAACATTCAACAAACAACAATTAAAGGCCGGTTCAGATCGAACCGGCCTTATACTAGGTACTATATTATTGTAATTCTGTTTCATCTGTCCATTGTCCCAAACAAATTCTCATAACAGATTTATCATGCTGTCTTGTGGCATTTTTTACGTATGTTTTTACTTGTCTATCTCTTTATCTTTCTGGTCTTGATAAGGGTCAAGATGGATATTCACACGGGTGTTTTTTAACTTGTCACTCATGTCCTTTTTCAGGATTCCGATAATATCATGCGCTTCCTTGACGGTAACGTTGTGATCAATCGTAATATGAAAATCGATGTGTTTCATATTTCCTGATTTTCTTGTTTTAAGCTTGTGATAATCTCTGAATTGATGACTGTGCTCAGAAATGATCTTTTCAATCTCAGCTTCTTCTTCATCAGAGAGCTTCGAGTCCAGAAGGAAGTTAAAGGCTGTTTTGCATAAGTGAAACGCTTCTTTGATGATCAGCAAAGCCACAATGACCGCGACAACGGAGTCCAGTACGGCAAATCCGGTAAGTTTAATCAGCAGGATTCCAACGCCGACGCCTAACGACGTATAAACATCGGTTTTTAGGTGAAGCGCATCTGCTTCCAGGGCCATCGATTCCTCTTCTTTGCCCACTTGATATAATTTTCTTGATACAACCAAATTGACAAGTGCCGATACAAACATTACCCCGATGGCAACAGCCGCCTGTTCAATCTCGGCAGGTTCAAATATTTTCTTAATAGCTTCAATAATAATCAGTGCCGCTGCGACAAAGATCAGAAGCCCTTCGACAAGTCCCGAAATATTTTCGATCTTTCCATGTCCATAGGGATGATCCTTATCTGCCGGCTTCGTTGACTGTCTCACCGAGAAAAAGGCGACAATCGATGCAGCAAGGTCCATACTTGAATGGATCGCCTCGGAAATAATACTGACGGAACCACTCAAAATGCCCGCTATGATCTTAAATATGATCAGCGCAGTATTCGAAATAATGGATAACAATGCAAACTTGACTCTTCTGTCAGCCACAGCTTTTCTTCCTCCCAAAATCACCTAAAATATCAATTTCATAAAATTCAATCTAGTACCTTGTCAACTCTAAAATGATAATATCATGGCGAGCAGATTTCTTGTAAGACAAGGCAAATGATTAAGGAACCCCTTCTTATATAAAAAAACTGCGGAACTATAATTGTTGGAAATATAGTCCCACAGGATTTGTCTCCTGCTGCCAGTATACCGGCCCAGCCTTATACACCTAAATCAAGTTTCACGTGTATCGGCCTGATCGATGCGCAATATGATAAATCAAAAATTAGTATATTTGAAAACAACCTCTACTGTCAATATCGTTTTGCCTAAAACTTGAGATAGCTCTACCTAAAATTTAAGATAGCTCCCTGCGCTTAAATACCATTGCAATCAAGCACACCAATCCTGCTGCCGCTCCGCCCCAGCCGGCCACTTGGAACAGCTGAACGTAACCGGATGCAGTCCCGGCAATATCGAGTATCCCCTTCAGCAGACTGCCCACGGTTAATACCGCAATGCCGGAATTATAGATATTGTAATACAAACGGTAGTTCCTGCGATCGCTGATCCGCGGAACGATCAGCCCCAGCGTAAAGTAGAACAATGCGCCGCCCAGAAGCGGATACAGAAACATCAGGGTCATTGCCGCCGAACGAACCCCATGACTGAACTGTGCATAGATATTCGCCACAGCAATGGCTACCGCTGTGAGTATCAGATAGACAATCACTGTTTTGCGGATCTGCCGTGACCCTTCCGTACTATTCATTACCGATATAGACAATATCGCTCACCTCTCTCTGCTGAGAACTCCTGCCATCCGTCGGATGATTGACGATTTCTCCGTTAAAGTACATGGTCGAAGAGCCTCCTCCATCCAAATTATACGCAATCGTACAGCCCCTCTCGGCAAACTCCTGCGCAAGCTCCAGTAAGGAAAGTCCTGCGCTCTCTTCCGTCCGGCCGTCAGAGACAATTACGATATAATGCAGACCGGAGACCTGACCGATCGCGGTCCTCGGATTGCTGTTTTTGGACTGGGATACCTCACTGGTACTGTCCACCACGATTTCTCCATTTTTGATCAGGGCCGGTCCAAATGAAAGCACCTGCCAGGTATTTGTCAGGGAATCGGCACTGACCGCATTTTCATTAATAATTGAGAAATCTCCGTGGTCGTCAATCACCAGGGCTTCATCGTTTCCGGCCTGACGGGCCGTATCCCTGTACAAGACGCCATTGCGTAAAACATAACCGTTATTTCTGAATCCATAGTAGTCGCCATTGACCGCGAAGATTGCCTGATGTTCTTCGGCCATATCCGAGGTTGTTTCCTTGAGATTGCGCCCAAAGCTGTTTTCGGCCAGCGCCGTTTTCAGGTAAGACGCATCGCTGAGCCGGATATCGGCGGCATAAAAGGTTGTGTCATACGCCTGCACCGTGTCAATCGTTATTTTGATATTTTTATCCTGATAAGAATGATCGGTAACCGCAGCTTTAGTCTCCGACCCGGATTCGGGTTGATCCTCTGCTGCACTTTGCTGCTCAGAGGATGTATTTTGCTGTTCGGCAGCTTCGGCAGCCTCACGCTGCTTGACTTCGGTCACGTTCTTTGGAATTACAAAGGTGTCCAGCAGAACAAAAACAAAAGAAAATGTCAGTAAAACAGCTAAGACGGCTGCCCAACGGTAGGGCTTGGATAGGAATTTTTTCATGTTGCCAATGAACACTCCTGTCTTCTGTCATCGATTTCTGTTTTATATTAAATGACCCATGTGACAGTTTGATGAACTATTGATGAGCATTCATTGAATATTATGTTCTTTTCCAGCGCTTAAACCCTTTGACAACCTCATACCAGCCGACAGATACGACGGCCAAAGCGGCAGCCAGGATAAGCTGTTTCCCGGACAACGGCGCGAGCTTCAATAAGTGATTCAGCGGTGTATAGATAATAAGAAGCAATCCTGCTAGGGTCCCAATATTTACCATCCACATGACCTTATCTCTGATCAGTTTCGCAAAAGACCGAAAAGCAGAATCCGTATTGGAGCTATTCACCTGAACCAGCACGAGGTTTGCCAGCAAAATAATCGCTAGTGCCATGGTCCTGGCCAGAGAAGCCTGATCAGGATGGTTGTTTAAAATAGTGAAATAGGTTCCGAATGATGCCCCAAAGATCACGAGACCCTGTAGGACACTTTTGGCCAGTATTTTTGCAGTGAGCAGCTTTTCGTCGGGATTGCGCGGAGGCTGATCCATGATATCCCGTTCGGCCGGCTGCCGCTCCAGCACAATGGAACAGGTGGGGTCAATGACAACTTCAAGCAGTACCACGTGCAGCGGCAGCAGCAAAAGACTCGCCGGACTGATTCCCAGGAAGGGTGCAAGTAAAGAGGCAAATGCGATGGGGATATGAATCGTGAAAACATAGCCCACGGCTTTTCTGATGTTATCATAGATTCTTCGGCCATCCTTAATGGTATCAACAATGGTTGAAAAGTTGTCATCCAGCAGGACCAAGTCGGCAGCCTCACGAGAAACCTCAGAACCGCGCTTGCCCATCGCAATCCCAATATCGGCATATTTCAAGGCTGGCGCATCATTGACGCCGTCTCCGGTCATCGCGACAATCTCGCCGTTATCTTTAAAAGCTTTGACGATTCTCATTTTATGTTCCGGAATTACCCTGGAAAAGATACTGACATCCTTGACTTTCTCACGCAGTTCTTCCTCGCTCATTTGATTCAGCTCATCGCCGGTGATAATCTTATCGCAGTTCGGCATGTTAATCTGCCTGGCAATCGTGCTTGCGGTAATCCCGTTATCTCCGGTGATCATAACGACCCGGACCCCGGCTTTGTTGCAGATTTGAATATCCTGCTTAACAGATTCCCGCGGCGGGTCGGCAAGACCCACCATGCCACAAAGCTGCAGCCGGCATTCCGGCAGGGTGTCCGGGACTTCCTCTTTGCCGGTCAGTACCATTTGGCCAACGGCAATCACCCGCAGGCCCTGCTGCGACATTTCTCTGATTTTGTGCTCGGCAACTTTTCTCTCCTGATCCGTCAGACTGCATACGTCCAGAATACGTTCAGGCGAGCCTTTGGCTGCGATCACAAGCTCATTTTCATTTTGCCAGACGTGTCCCATCATTTTGGTCTGATCCGTGAACGCATATTCTTTGATCAGCTCTCCGCCAAAAAGGAGCTCTCTGCCTATCCCTTGTGCTTCACAGTAGGCAATCATAGCCTTCTCCATCGGGTCATAGGCATCCGGCTCGCAGCCCATGCCCATAATCCGGATCAACCCTTCCCCGTCGTCGTTCAGACTCCAGGTATCCCGGACCGTCATTTGATTCATGGTAATGGTACCTGTTTTATCGACGCAAAGGACGGATACAGCCCCGAGCGTTTCTACGGACGACAATCTTCTGACCAGTGACTGCTTTTTGGCCAGCCGCCAGGCACCCATCGATAGAAACACGGTCAAAATAACAGGAAACTCCTCCGGGATCATGGCCATGGCCAGGGTGATCCCAGACAAAATGCTTTCAATGACCCGTTCACTGCCAACATGGTCCGGCAGATTGAAATAGGTCACCACTCCGACCAGTGCGAATAAGACTGCGGCAATCCCCGCGCACAGCTTGACCAGTTTTCCGGTTTGTTTTTCCAGCGGGGTCGGACGGTCAGGCGCAGCGGCTATCTCCTGCCCGATTTTCCCGTATTCGGTGGCCGGGCCAATTTGATCGACCCTAATCGCTCCGGTACCCTGGGTAACCAGTGTCCCGGCGTAGCAATAGTCCCGTCGCCAGTATTCTTTGCTGTCGGGGGACAATTCCCCATCGGTAGCCTTATCTCCGCAGACAACTTTCCAGACACCTGCCGATTCGCCGGTCAGCGAGGATTCATCAACACATAGTGTACTCGCTTTTAAAACCGTGCCATCCGCCGGCACTTTGACGCCTTCAGCAATAAACATGATGTCGCCGGGCACCAGGTCCGAACTGTTGATGGTCTGCATCATCCCATCGCGCAGTACAGAAATCTTCGGCGTGGATAAATCCTTCAAAGCCCTAAGCGTTTGATCGGTTTTCCATTCCTGGATGACTTCTATGCTGATAATCCCGACGACAAAAACAAGCATGATGGCGCCGTCCCGGGGTTCTCCGAGGATAAAATAGATCACAGCCGCAATGAGCAGCAGCAAAAACATGGGTTCACTGATCACCTGCAGGATCTTGTGCAGAAAGCTTTCTTTTTTTTCAGGCACCAGCTCATTCTTCCCGAACCTTTCCTGAAGCTGTCTGGCTTCGAAACTTGAAAGTCCCTGCAGTTCCCTGATTTGTTGTTCTGTCATACAGATGCCTCCATTATTGTCTTGAAGGATATATAAAAATACCTGTAGAACATTTTACTGTCCCACAGGTATTGTATATCATCACCTGCTGCCCATCGGGCCCAGCCCCATGAACTTGTGTCCAAGTTCATCGCCTGCTCAGTTTGTACTGTAGATTGATATGCAGTGCAAAGAGATAGTTGAATTTTACCATATTGTTTTTTTTTAAGCAATGTTTTATGCAAATTTTATTTAGACGATTTTATTTAGATGTTTTAAGGCATCCGCTTTTTTTAATGAATAATTAATTGAATTTTAGTGGACATTTAATAAATATCTTATACGATTAAAAGGGACCTATTTTTTAATATTACGCAAAGGATATAAAGATGACAACACCTAAGACAAATAAACAGAAAGATATTTTCCATATCGGCTTCGAAATCGGTTTGCTGATGAAAGGCATTGACGGCCTACTGGAAATCATCGGCAGTATCTTGCTGCTGTTTCTGACGCCGGACCGGTACAACTGGCTGATACGCCTCTTGACGCAGCATGAATTATCCGAAGACCCGCAAGACTTGTTTGCCAATTACCTGATTAATTCCAGCCCCAGCTTTTCCTTCAGCACGCAGCACTTTGTGGTATTCTACCTGCTGTCCCACGGGATCATCAAATGCATTCTCGTACTTCTGTTATGGCGCCAAAAGTTGTGGGCTTACCCTTTGGCCATTTTGTCCTTAATCTTGTTTGTCGTTTACCAGCTTTACCGCTATACGTTCACACATTCCGCATTTCTGATTCTGCTTACGATCTTCGATGTGCTCATGATTTTCCTGACTTACAAAGAATTGAAACAAGTAAGATCTAAGGCTATTGATTCTGTCTGATCGGCCATTTAGCTTTATTTTTGTAAATGGTACGGTATCGTCGCCACGCACACATTTCTCCGATATAACAAATGTGTGCGGATTAGTAAGCTCGACTGGTTATGCAGAATATGGTGCCATCCTTTTTTCGGAATAAATTCCGGGATCAGAACCATGATCTGATAATTCTGATCGGTTGCTTTGTGTTCGATCATATCGATAAATTTGGTCAGCGGGTGGATAATGCTCCGGTGTAGAGAATTCAACGTTACCAAACGGACGTCGGGATTCCATTTCTCCCACTTTTCCTCGAGTTTTTTCTCTTCTTCCTTATCAAAGCAAACACTTACCGCAATAATCTGGTTTGCCGACAGCGATTTCGCATAGTTTAACGCATTTTCCACCACGCGCGTGATGCTTGCGACAGGAATAATGATAATATTTCCTTTAATCGGTACTGTTGGCTCAGCCGCCGATACCCGAAGCTGCTCTGCGACGTCCATATAATGCTTATGGATTCTGTGGAAAAGCAGAATAATCAACGGCAGGAAGATTAAAATCGGCCAAACCTGTGTGAACTTGGTCAACAGGAACATCATGACAACGACGAAGCTGATCAGCGCCCCGAGCGAATTAATAATCAGCTTTGGCATCCAGCCTTTCGGCTTTTCGCGGAACCATTTCACGATCATTCCGATCTGGGCCAGGGTGAACGGAATAAACACACCAATCGCATAAAGTGGAATCAGGCGCTCTGTTCGTCCTTTAAAAGCCACAATTAAAACGATCGATAAAAAGCCGAGGATAAGGATTCCATTGGAGAATCCAAGACGGTCTCCGCGGATCGTGAACATCCTTGGAATAAATTTGTCTTTGGCAAGATTCACAGCCAGCAAAGGGAAAGCCGAGTATCCGGTATTTGCGGCCAGAATCAAAATTAACGCGGTTGTGCCCTGAATAAAGTAGTAGATAAAATTACGTCCGAATATTCCTTCAGCCATTTGGGAAACAACCGTTTCCTGTGGGTTCGGGGCTATTCCGTAATAAAAGGCCAGAAACACAATCCCAAAAAACAATATCGCGAGCAAACTACCCATCGCCATTAATGTTTTGGCCGCATTATTCGGAGCGGGCTCTTTAAAATTCGGGATCGCGTTAGAAATAGCTTCAACGCCAGTCAAAGCTGAACAGCCGGAGGCAAAGGCCTTGAGCAGAATAAACAAGCTTATCCCTGCGACAGGTGTGCCGACAGCCGCATGCAGTTCGACCGGCACCTGACCGGTAAAGACATTGTACAGACCGGCACCAATTAAAATAAACAGGGCCGCCACAAACAAATAGACAGGATAGGCCAGGATAGAAGCGGATTCTCTTATCCCACGCAGATTAAGGACCGTAATTAAGAGAACAAAAAACACAGCGATCGCTACTGTATGGGCATGCAAGGCAGGGAAAGCTGAGGTAAGCGCATCGGTTCCTGCAGACACACTAACCGCTACAGTCAGAATGTAGTCGACCAGCAGGGAGCCTCCGGCGATTAAGCCTGAATTCATGCCGAGGTTGTTCTTCGATACGACATATGCTCCGCCGCCTTGCGGATAAGCAAAAATGATTTGCCGGTACGACAGGATTAAAGCGATTAAGAGAACCAAAACGCCGATCGCGATCGGAACAGAATACCAGAATGCTGCCGCTCCGACCGTAAAGAGAACGATCAGGATTTGTTCCGGGCCGTACGCTACCGAGGATAAAGCGTCGGAAGAAAGAATCGCAAGGGCTTTCTTCTTGTTCAGCTTCTGTTCGCCGAGCTCCGTTGATTTTAAGGGACGCCCGATTAAGAAGCGTTTAAGGGCTGATGCCATGAAATGTTTCACCATCCAATTAAAATAGTTGCGTTCTTTGCCATCCATGGCCGTAGGCAGCCTTCGCTGCACTTAGATATATTATGAAGTATTTATACTTCATGATATACCAAAAAAGGTTAATTTCGTTCGCACACCTATTTATAACACCAATGGCATAAAGAAAGAATTCAGATATATGCCCTTCATATAAAGAATGTATAAAGATTATGCCAAATAAAAAAAGCCCGTTTGTACGGGCTAAATCTCCTCAACCATCCGGTATCCTACCCCAACCTCAGTCAGAATATACCTGGGTTCTGCAGGGTTGATTTCCAGCTTTCTGCGGATATTGGCCATATTGACCCTGAGCGCTTGGATCTCATTGGTGTAAGGCCCCCATATTTCCTTCATGATGAAATCGTGGGTCAGTACTTTCCCGATGTTTTTGGAAAGCAGCACAATGATCTTGTATTCAATCGGTGTAAGGTGAATTTCTTTTCCGGCGATGGCTACAAGTCTTTTCTGATAGTTTATCTCGAGATCGCCGACTGTCATCTTCTCTGATTCGGGGAAACTCATACTGACGTTCTTTTGACTATGACGGATCCCGGTTCTTATCCTGGCCAGCAGCTCGGAAGTACCAAACGGTTTGGTCAGATAATCGTCCGCACCAAGATCCAGGGCTTCAACTTTTTCCCGCTCCTGTCCGCGGGCCGACACAACGATGATCGGGATTCCGCTCCACTGCCTGATTGTACGCAGCACTTCCACGCCGTCCATATCCGGCAAACCGAGATCCAGCAGGATCAAATCGGGTGAATAGGATGCCGCCATTGAGACAGCCTCTTTCCCCCGGGCTGTCCGGATAATCTGATAATCATTGGAAGCCAGGATCGCCGAAATAAAGTTGCAGATTTTTTCATCATCCTCGACAATCAGGAGCATGGGTTTGTTATTCATAAATGTTCTCTTCCTCCAGAGGCAGTGTGAACCGAAATACGGCGCCACCCTGTTCTTTGTTGGCAGCCTCCATTTTCCCATTGTGGGCCTTGATAATCGACATGCATATTGACAGACCGATTCCCATTCCACGGGCTGAATCTGAGCTGCGTTTGCCACAGGGCACATAACTTTCAAATAAATACGGGAAATCCTCTTCGGCAATTCCTGGTCCGTTGTCACTAACCTCAAAGACAGCCTGAGCTCCGGTTTTTGTCACCTGCACCGCGGTCACGGTACCATCCGGCGAATGTTTGACCGCATTTTCGAGCAAATTGATCAAAACCTGCTCAATCAGCTTTCCATCCATCGGCACCAGCAAAAGGTCTTCAGGCACCTGCACTACTATTTTACGGTTCGGGTATCGATGACGGGTTCTGCTGATCGCTTCGGCCACGATCTCTTCCGCAGCCTCAGATGTTTTGGCGACATTCATGGTTCCTTCCTTGATCCGGGTCACGGACAATAAGTTTTCGACCATACGTATCAGCCATTGCGAATCTTCTTTGATGTTTGAGACCAGTTGGATATGGGTCTCTTTATCCAGATGATCACCATTTTCAAGGATTGCTGAGCTCGCCCCGAGAATGCCGGTCAGCGGCGTCCTCAGATCGTGCGAAATTGCGCGCAGCAGATTGCTTCGCATTTTTTCTTTTTCTGACTCGATTAATATTTGCCGTTGTTCATCAGACAGGTACTGCCGTTCCAAAGCCATGGCGACTTGGGAAATAATCATTTTTAGCAGCAGACGGTTATTACGGTTTAATCTGCCTTTGAGACATGAAATTCCAATCACGCCAAGCACATCGCCTTGGGAAATGATCGGCATATAATAAGCGCCTGCTTCCGTATGCGTATCTGTTCCTGCTCCGGCCTGTTTTTGATTGGCAAATACCCATTGAGCAACCTTGCTTTCGCGCTCCGACAGCAGAAATGAAGCATCAGGTTCCGCAGGGGATTGCGTCAGGATACCTGATGAACTCCGATGATTTGATGAACGATGCAGGTTTGCCGGCCCATACTGATCGCGGGTGTAAAAAACCGCTGAGCATTTAAAAAGCTTCACAATGTATTCGTTCGTCAGCGTAACAATATGTTGAAGTCCTCTGGTTGTCAAAAGCCTTTTATTAATCTCATACAATAGCTCAGTGCGCCCTTCTCTTTCCGCAGCGAGCCGTGCTTGGGTCTGAATGCGGACCGTCGTCGTACTTGTGATCAAAGCCACAACCAGCATAATCACAAAAGTGACCGGATATCCTGTCTGGATGGCATAGAACGTGAAAAGCGGCGAAACAAAAAAGAAGTTAAAAACAAGTACACTTAAGACCGAGGCAGTCATGCCGTATACATACCCCATGGTGAGCCTGGAAATAAAAAATACAGACAAAATATAGACCATGATGATATTTTGATTGCCAAATTCCAGTGCCCGAAGGCCAAAGGAAAGCAGAGTTGCCCCAGTCAGAACCCCTATCGTTTTCCAGATATCCATCCAGGATAAGAACAGATCTTGGCTGATCCGCTTCCTTCGCGGCTCGCGATAGGATCTTTGAGGCCAGCTGCTTGGGATGATATGGATTTCAATGTTTGGCAGCAGCCCGATGAGCTTATCCTCGAGTGCCGGATCAAATAATGTTTTCAGCGTCTTCTTATTTCTGCTTTTTCCAATGACAATATTCGTAATGCCCGTAAGCCTGGCATATTCCGCGATGATGGAAGCCAGACCATGTCCGTTCAACGTTACAATCTTTGCGCCTAAGAGTTCGGCCAGATCCAGATTATCCTGAACGTTTTTCTTTTCTTCTTCCGTGAAATATCTGCTTTCCATATCTTCGATATACAAAGCAGTCCACGGGGCATGGAAGGCCTCTGCCGATCTGGCCGTCCAGCGGATGCATTTAGCGGCCGACGGCGAAGAACTGATACAGACTAATAGCTTAATTCCGGCTGTTTTTACGGATAAGAGCTGTTCATTTTGATTCTCGTTGACGATCCGGTCCGCAACCTTGCGCATAGCGGTCTCACGGAGGAGGCGCAGGCTTTCAAGACTTAAGGGGCATTTCTTTTCCCCGCAGCGTTTCATCAGTTCGTCCGGCTCAATATCGATCAGCTCGACTTTATCAGCGCTGTCAAACATATAGTCCGGAATCGTGTCCTGCTCATTAACCTTCGTGATATCCTGCATAAGATCTCTCAGGCTTTCGATGTGCTGCACATTGACTGTGGTGTAGACGTCAATTCCGGCATTCAGCAGCTCTTCGATATCCTGGTAGCGTTTTTTGTTCCGCATGCCGTCCGCATTGCTATGGGCCAGCACATCAACCAGCAGGAGCTCGGGTTTTCTTTTCAATGCGGCATCCAGATCAAATTCTTTGCGGTAACGGTTCTTATGGCTAACAGTCTTCGGCGGCAAAGCCGGCAGTCCATCCAGCAACTGAATGGTTTCGGGACTTGTATGCGGCTCCAGATAACCTACGACAACATCTACCCCACTTTTCAGCTGGCTGCGGGCATCATCAAGCATCGCATAGGTTTTTCCTACACCCGGGGCATAGCCAACAAAGATTTTTAGTTTTCCGGTTTTCTTTGCAGCCCTGGCGCGAATATCCTGCACGCCGCCACCACCCTGACTTTTCATTCGTTTAACTCTTCATCGTTTAGCTTTTATAGCTCTCTATAGAACATTATCATACGCCCGATAGGATGATTTAGCAAGAAGCGTTCAACTCACCTTGCCGCTTCATTTGAACACATGGTATACTGAGGAAAATTATGCAATCAATCTCTTATTAGCAAAGTGTGGGTGACGACGTTGCACAAAATCCTGATTGTCGAGGATGACAGCATCATTGCAAAGTCAATCAAAAACCATATTGAAACATGGGGCTGTGAAGCAACCTGCGCCGCAGATTTCAAGAACGTCCTGTCGCTGTTTGTCCATTATGATCCGCAGCTTGTGCTGTTAGATATCTCTCTGCCGTTTTACAATGGCTACCATTGGTGCAATGAGATCAGAAAGATTTCCAAAGTCCCGATCATCTTTATCTCATCCACCTCGGACAACATGAATATTGTGATGGCCATGAATATGGGCGGCGATGACTTTATTGCAAAGCCGTTTGACCTGGATGTCCTAACGGCCAAGGTACAGGCCCTGCTCCGCCGCACCTATGATTTCTCCGGACAAAGCCATCTTCTGCTGCATCACGGTGCCATCCTGAATATGAACGATGCCACCCTGACGTATGACGGAGAAAAAATTGACTTAACCAAAAATGACTATAAGATTCTGCAACTGCTGATGGAGAACAAGGGAAAGACCGTCAGCCGCGACACGATCATGCTGCGGCTCTGGGAGACCAACAGCTTTGTCGACGAGAATACGCTGACGGTGAATATGACGCGTCTGCGTAAGAAGCTTGAAGCAGCCGGTCTCGACGACTTTATTACAACAAAAAAAGGTTTTGGCTATCTGGTGCCATGATAAGCAAGAATTGATCATTTGGTTTCATAAAAATTTACGAATCAGGGCCGATGGAGTAAGTATGCGTAAATCAAATAGGAATCACACGAAACCAAATATTTTGTCAAATTATCTACAACATCACCTCGGGATCATTGCTCTGTTTGGCCTGTTTGCAGTGGTATTTGCCACTGTTTTTTCTCTTTATGCTTTGCCTGTAGAGGCTGTTGCCTATGCTGCCCTGCTCTGTGTCTTTGCTGGGCTGATTTTTGCTGCAGTTGGCTTCTTCCGGTACTTACGACGTCATAGAACCCTGCATGATATACTGAGCCGCGTCACCCTGAGCGTAGACGGCCTGCCTGCCCCGCGCGATTTGCTTGAGCAGGATTACCAGGTTCTTCTCCAAGCGGTCCACACCGACCGCATGCTGCAGATTTCCCAGGCCGACAGCATCAAGAGCGGCCTGACCGACTATTATACACTGTGGGCGCACCAGATCAAGACGCCGATTGCCGCGATGCAGCTGCTGCTCCAGTCCGAAGACCCTCCCCAAAAAGCGGAGCTCTCCATGGAGCTGTTCAAGATTGAGCAGTATGTTGAGATGGTCCTGTACTATCTACGGCTGGATAGCGGCTCCTCTGACTTTGTGCTGAAAAAATATGACTTAGATGAAATTATCCGCCAGGCGGCGCGCCGGTATGCAAAGCTGTTCATCCTGAAGAAAATACCGCTTGATTTTATGGAGAGCGATCTGACTGTGCTGACAGATGAAAAGTGGCTCGTATTTGTGCTTGAACAATTGCTTTCCAACAGCCTGAAATATACAAAGGAAGGGAAAATCTCCATTTATACCGAGGATCGGACGCTGCTTATCGCGGACACAGGCATCGGCATCCAGCCAGAGGATCTGCCGCGGGTGTTTGAAAAGGGCTTTACCGGCTACAACGGCAGGGAAGACAAAAAATCTACCGGTATCGGTCTGTATCTCTGCCGACGCATTCTGACCAAGCTTGGGCATGGAATTGAGATTGAATCCAAGGTGGGCAAAGGGACTTGCATCAAAATCAAACTGGATAGTATTGATTTTTTAGCTGAGTAGACAAAGAAATAGATGTTTGATCGCTCGAACCTTACAAAACGGTAAGGTTAGCCGGGGAAATGAAAGCCAAGTCGATGGCTGGCATTTCCTCTTTTTGTTATCGTAGTACTAGGACCATGTCAACCCTAAATCTCATTAACTATACAGGAGGAATTCTCATGTCTCTTTTAAGTGTCAGCAACCTGAAGAAAATATACATAACGCGCTTTGGCGGCACCCAGGTCCAGGCCCTTACCAATGTAACATTCTCGGTGGAACAAGGCGAATATGTCGCAATTATGGGTGAGTCGGGTTCGGGCAAAACCACACTTTTGAATATCATTGCTGCGCTGGATAAACCAACGAGCGGCGAGGTTCTGCTGAATGGCAAAAACACTGTAACAATCAAGGAAAGTGAGATCTCGGCTTTCCGCCGGGACAACCTCGGTTTTGTGTTCCAGGACTTCAACCTGCTCGATACATTTTCCTTGCAGGATAATATTTTTCTTCCACTGGTGCTCTCGGGCACATCCTTTGAAGAAATGAGCCTCCGTCTAAAGCCGATCGCCCATAAACTGCACATCACCGACATCCTTAATAAGTTTCCATATGAGGTGTCGGGCGGCCAGAAACAACGCGCTGCTGTGGCCCGGGCGCTGATCACGAATCCCCAGCTGATCCTTGCCGATGAGCCGACCGGTGCACTTGATTCTCACGCCACCGATGATCTGCTCCAGCTTTTTAATGAGGTCAACAATGACGGCCAGACGATCCTGCTGGTCACGCACAGCGTCAAAGCAGCCAGCCATGCTAAGCGGGTGCTGTTTATCAAGGACGGTGAAGTATTCCATCAGCTCTACAAGGCCTCCCAGACCTATGACGAGATGTACCAGAAAATTTCGGACACGCTTACCATGATTGCCACGGGCGGTGAACGCTATGCGTAAACGCACTTTTTATCCGAAGTTGGCTTTCCTCAACATTCAGAAAAACGGCAAGTTTTATCTTCCCTATCTGCTAACCTGCATTATTACCGTCGCCATGTTTTATATTATGCGTTATATCGCCACCAACAGCAGTCTTAACGATATGCTCGGGGCTGGATCACTGAAGGAAATCTTATTTTTTGGCAGTATCGTCGTCGGAATTTTTGCTGCAATCTTCCTGTTCTATACCAACAGCTTTCTGATGAAACGCCGTAAAAAGGAACTTGGACTGTATAATATTCTCGGCATGGAAAAGCGGCATATTGCCTGGGTCCTGTTATTTGAGACGTTTATCGTCGCTGCGGTCAGCCTTGTCCTCGGTCTGTCCCTCGGCATTTTGCTGAGCAAACTCATCATACTGATCTTGTTCAAGATGCTTAAATTTACCATACTGTGGGGATTTTCCGTAAGCAGTGCTTCCCTGCTGGTGTCTGTCTCACTGTTTTTTGGCATCTTTCTGGCCACCCTGCTTTCTAACCTGATGCAGATCAGACTGGCCAAACCGATCGAACTGCTTCATGGCAGCCAAACGGGTGAACGGGAACCCAAGACCAAGTGGATACTGGCGATCCTGGGAATTCTGACACTCGGGACAGGATATACGATCGCAATTGTGACAGAGTCTCCGCTGTCTGCGATTTCTCTGTTTTTCATCGCTGTGATTCTCGTGATCATCGGCACCTACTGCCTGTTTACGGCCGGTAGTATTGTACTTTTAAAGTTCCTGCGTAAAAACAAGCATTTTTTCTATCAGACCAAACATTTTATTGCCGTGTCCGGGATGATCTACCGCATGAAACAAAACGCCGTAGGGTTGTCCAATATTTGCATCCTCTCGACTATGGTGCTGGTTATGGTCTCCACGACCGTCTCTCTGTACAACGGTATGGAAAACCTGCTGGATAACCGCTTTCCAACTGATATCTCTGTCGGCTTCAAGAATCCTGCTGACGGAGAAATAGAAAGCAGACTCCGCCAGCTTCAGGACACTGTAAGTGAGCAAGGCCGCACGCTCAGCAAATTAACCGATTATACCGCACTGTCGTTTGCTGTGGGTAAAGCCGGGGATACTTTCACCACGGATACCAATAACTATGTCAACAGCTCCGACGCCTCGGAACTGTGCTTTATTACTACTGCTGAATATGAGCATCTGACCGGAAAAAAGGTCGCGCTGGCTGTCGATGAGGTGCTGGTCTACAGCAATGGCAGGCAAATCGGTGAATCTTTCAGCCTGTTTAATCAGAGTTTCCGAGTCAGAGAACATCTAGACAGCATCCCGATTACCGGTCAGTTCAATGCCAGGCTTGTCGACGGTTATTTTATGGTAGTCAGTGACGATAGCGTGCTGGACCAGCTTTATGCCCAGCAAAAAATTGCTTATGGCAATCGGGCAAGTTCGATCAGAGGGGATATCTCCTTTAATCTTGATGGCACCGACGAAGAAAAGCTAGTCTGCTATGATGCGATCAAAGCCGTGCTGAATAAACCGCTGCCCTCACCGTTTCCTGACCACATCAGCACGATGGAATGCAGGCAGGCAGCCGCCGGTAACTCATATGCGCTATATGGCGGGTTCCTTTTCCTGGGCCTGTTCCTCGGCACGCTTTTCCTAATGGCGACGGTACTGATCATCTATTACAAACAGATTTCGGAAGGATATGACGATAAGGAACGTTTTGAAATCATGCAAAAAGTAGGCTTAAGCCGCAGTGAGGTCAAACGCGCGATCAGCAGCCAGATCGTAATGGTCTTTTTTCTGCCGATCCTGATGGCCGGGATCCACATCCTTGCCGCTTTTAAAATGATTACCAAGCTGCTCGCAGTGTTAAATCTTACAAATATCCCGCTGTTCATCAGCTGTACGATCGGTACCATCTTGGTCTTCGGCTTGATTTATGGGGTCGTCTATACGTTGACGGCCCGGGTGTATTACAGGATTGTAAGTTAAGGGATTGCCTTTCTCGGCAAGTCAGATGTTGATGAGTCCCGTAAAAAAGCCTGCCCAACAAATGTTGTGGCAGGCTTACCTTTATTCTGTAACACTTTTTCCTATCTAACATATCCTGATTTTAGAATCACTCCTTAGAGTTAGCTAAGGCTAACCTATCGAAATAATCTACAACTCCCAAAATTACAGTGCCTACAGTAAATTCTCCTTCGAATGAATCTGAACAAAATCATCAAACTCTTGTTTCCAGGACGGATGGCTCTTGATAAATTCCACCAGCGTTTTAATCGCATCAATGGTTGCAGCTGAGAGGTAGTGTTCCATCGCCTCGGCCTCAGCAGCAAAATTACACTGGCTACATATCAGGGCAAGAAATTCCTGCAGCAATTGATTCCTGGTTACCAGATAAAACCCGTACTCTTTTCCTTTATCTGTAAGTTTAATCTCTCCATACGGTTCGTACTTAATGTATTCATAGTCCCTCAATTTGTAGAGAGCTTTCGTCACAGATGGTAAAGCAACTTGAAGCCTATGACTTATGTCCGTAACACGAACTGTATCAAGTGACAGCGAAAATCGGTAAATCTCCTCTAAATAGTCTTCTAAGCTTGGTGAAAGCATCTTCCCCACTTCCTTTGCCTCACCTTGATTAGTTATACCTATATCGTTTTCGTGCCTTTTATGACCGTAAACAGAAAAATTGGAGGACTCAAACAATGAGCAAAGAAATCAACCTTGTTCAAACTTCATTAACATTACCTTTGCCTAAAAATACCTGGCCGGAAAAGATCAAAGGCACGTTGAAGTACCTGGGTCCGGCCTTCATCGTGAGTGTCGCCTATATTGACCCCGGTAATTTCGCCACCAACATCAGCGCGGGTTCCAATTTCAATTACAATCTCGTTTGGGTTGTCTTATGGAGCAACCTGATGGCAATTTTCCTACAAACACTGTCGGCGAAGCTCGGCATTGTTACCGGTGTTGATCTGGCTACACAGTGCGGGCGTGTTTTCTCCAGACCGGTAAATTTTTCACTTTGGATTATCATGCTGTTTGCCATTATTGCAACATACATGGCAGAGTTTTTGGGCTCGACGCTTGGCCTGTACCTACTTTTCGGCATACCGCTCGTGACAGCAGGCCTGATAACCATATGTCTGACCTTCGTCATTGTTTATTTGCAACGTTTTGGCCAGCACATGGTTGAGAGAATTATCATCAGCCTGGTGGCCGTCATCGGGGCCTCGTATTGTCTCGAGCTGTTCCTGGCTGAACCGGATTGGTCCGCAGTCGCTTTGCACACTTTGGTTCCAAGCCTAGGTCCCGAAAGCATTCTGGTGGCCGTCGGCATGTTGGGTGCAACCGTTATGCCGCACGTCATTTATCTCCATTCGGACTTGATGAAAGCAAGACGTACCTCCGATGATTTGGCCGAAGCAAAAAAGCATTTCCGAATGGAATGCTTGGATATCGCCGTTGCCATGAATATCGCGTTCCTGGTCAATGCTGCAATGGTTATTATCGCTGCAGCCGTTTTTTTTAACCAGGGACCGGTCGACTCCATCGAACAGGCGCACAAGTCCCTGACACCTCTGCTTGGCAATTTATCCAGCGGCGCTTTTGGCCTGGCGCTGCTTGCTTCAGGCCTTTCCTCATCCACCGTTGGCGCTATGGCCGGGGAATGCATGCTGAAAGGGTTCATCGGTCTGGATATTCCGGTCAATATCCGGCGGGCAATTACTATGATTCCGGCCATCATTCTCCTGTGGCTCGGCTTTAACCCGATGAAGATGCTGATTATGAGCCAGGTTACCTTAAGCTTTGCGCTGCCGGCAGCAGTCATTCCGCTGCTTCTGATCACCAAACGCCGGGACATTATGGGTGAAATGACAAACCGTAAAATCACCAATGCTGCCGGTGTGGTAATCGTAAGTCTTATTATCTCGCTGAATGTTGTTCTGTTATATTTGACTTTTTCCGCTTAGCCTAGGACTAAACATCAGGTCGAAGATGCGTTAGACCTTTCCGATAAAAGATCATCATGAACAATGCCGCAATTAGTGCCATCACGGAGCCATAGTAAAATGGCACACTGTAATTAACATGGTCATAAAGCAAGCCTGCAATGACACTGGCCGGAAGAAGTGTAATACCTACAAGGCTGTTGTAGATGCCCAGCCCCGTCCCCCGTTTATCCTTGGAAACCAAATCAGACACTAGGGCCTTCTGTACGCCGTCAGTGGCTGCGCTGTAGAGTCCGTACAGTGCAAAGAGCAATACCAATACGGTTCCGCTGTTTGTCCTGCCAAACCCGAAATACAGGATTGAATACAGCAAATAGCCAAAAATAATCAGTCTTTCTCTGCCGATTTTATCTGACAGCATGCCTGCCGGTACGGAGAAGAGTGCCGACACTGCGTAAAAGACCAGATAGATCATCGGAATCAAGGAGTCTTTGATCCCAATATCACTGGCTTTGACCAAAAGAAGCGCATCGGTTGAATTTCCCATCGTAAAGATAAAGATGATTCCAAGAAAGGCATAGTACTTTTTCGGAAAGTCCTTCACTGTAATTTTTCCAAGTGGTTCCATCTTTTCCGATTTTACTTCCTTCACGAAGCATATAATGTTTATCAGTCCCAGCAAGCCTGGGATGGCTGCTATAAGAAATACCAGCCGGTAATTATTTGGAAATAACAGCAGGATACCTGCTGCCAGGAGCGGTCCAACGATTGCCCCGCTGTTATCCATCGCTTTGTGAAAGCCAAAGTTTTTGCCTTTGCTGCCGTCTTCGGAGGACGCGACGATCAGGCTGTCTCTTGGCGCTGTCCGGATACCCTTGCCAACCCGCTCGGTAAACCTGATAAGCAGAACCTGCAGCGGCGAGGTTACCACTGAAAACATGGGTGAAAGAACTGCCGTGAAAGCATACCCTATGACCATGAATGGCTTATTCTTTCTGATCTTGTCACTCCACCAGCCGGATAATGCTTTGAGTACGGATGCCGTACTCTCCGCAATCCCTTCAATCAAAGAGAGCTCCGTTTTCGTTGCTCCCAAGGACATTAAAAATAACGGCATCACAGAATAAATCATTTTTGTCGTCGTATCCGTTAAAAAACTTGTCAGGCCTACGAAAAAGATGTTCTTCTCTATGCCCAAGATCTTCTTTTCCCGGATCTTATTGTTATTGCTCATTTTCTTTTCTCATTAAAAAGAGCGATCTCCATCGCCCCAGCTCCCTTTGTCATATCCGTTACGTCAATGCTAACACATTGTAATATCAGTTACAAGTAAAGATAACACATATCGCCGTTTCATCCCATTCCATATTCCAGTTTGCAAATCTTACGTCTCAGCCAATCTTTGAATCCAAAACAGTATTCATAAATAACTTCATTCCTAACGGGAAATACTACGTAAGGTTAGGTTCAAAGTGGAAGGATGAAAGCAGTATGTTCCGCTACATTCATTCTAAACTGCGTTTTTGGCAGTTAGCAAATCATAACGGCGCTGACGCCAATCATTCAGGGAATTCGCAATCTAACCTTTTCGACGATCTGAACAAAAACCTTACTGCACTAAAAGGTGTGTTCGGAAATAGCTATGATGTGAATATGCGGGGATTTAACTTTGGTGATCAGGGAGTTACACGTGGTGCGATCGTCTTCTTATCCGGAATGACGGATACAGCCATCATTAACGAAAATATTATAAAACCATTGATGTATGATATCCGGTTAAGCTCCAAACAGGAAACCTCACCAATGAATAATATGAGTATCATTCAGGCAACGCTGCTTACGGTAGGAATGGTTCAAAAAGCTTCTACGATCAATGAAGTCGTAGACGGCTGTTTGTCCGGAAAAACGATTCTACTGATGGATGGTTCAAAAGATGCTTTAGTCATTGGCACTGAAGGATGGGAAACCCGTGGCGTGGATGAACCCAAAACAGAATCCGTTGTCCGGGGCCCAAGGGAAGGCTTTACCGAAAATTTACTTACCAATACAACCCTGTTGCGCCGTAAAATAAAAAACCCTAATTTAACTCTGGAAACGATGAAAATAGGTGAACAAACGAAAACCACGATTTGTGTCGCCTATCTTAAAGATCTCGTTCCTCCACAGCTTATCAAAGAAATTCAACGGCGTCTTCAAAGAATTAAGACGGATGCAATTCTGGAATCAGGGTATATCGAGCAGTTCATTGAGGATGCTCCTTTTTCTATTTTCTCCACAGTTGCCAACAGTGAAAAACCAGATCTCGTGGCAGCAAAAATCTTGGAAGGAAGGGCGGCCATTTTTGTTGACGGGACTCCCTTTGTGCTTACCGTTCCAATGGTTTTTATGGAAAGTTTCCAAAGCGCTGAAGATTACTATTCCCGGCCTTATTTTGCAAGCGTGGTCAGACTCCTCAGAACCTTAGCTTTTTTTATTTCTATTACGTCTCCGGCAATCTATGTTGCTTTAACAACTTTTCACCAGGAATTGATTCCTACTTCCTTACTTTTTACCATGGCTGCATCCGAGGAGGGCGTCCCTTTTCCTGCGATGGCAGAAGCGCTCATTATGGGAACAACATTTGAAATCCTCAGGGAGGCCGGGGTTCGCTTGCCCCGCCCTATTGGTCAAGCAGTTAGTATTGTGGGGGCTTTGGTTATTGGTGAGGCTGCTGTAGGCGCCGGAATAATCGGAGAGCCTATGGTTATCGTGATCGCTTTGACAGCAATTTGCAGTTTTGTGGTTCCTCCCCAAACAGATTCCGGCAGTATCTTACGATTAATTCTTGTTGTCCTAGCCGGGGCAATGGGAGGGTTTGGGATTGCACTTGGATTAATGGGGGCATTTATTCATCTGGCTTCTTTAAGATCTTTTGGCACCCCCTATTTATCACCTTTCGCTCCCCTCAGTACGCAAGACTTAAAAGATTCATTCATCAGGGTGCCTATTTGGGCAATGTTTGCCCGCCCCAGGACGATAGGCTGGCATGACCCTCAGCGCCAGGAGTTTAGATTAAAACCCAGCCATCCGTCAGAAGAAGACAAGAGTTAGACCGGCTTTAATAACGTTGAAAACAAGAGGCAATTGATGAAAAATCGCATGGGTTTTATTTTAGAAATCATAATATGTTTCATGTTAATTTTGCCCATAAGCGGATGCTGGAGCCGTCATGAGTTAAATTCTTTATCGTTCGTGGTTGGCGTAGGTTTAGATAAAGCCGAGAAACCCGGAGAAATACAATTGACGACACAAGTTGTAAAACCAGGTGAACTAAAATCTGCTTCTGCTAAAAATAAGAGTAGTGGGAGCGGCGGGAATGGGACAAACGCTTACTGGAACATCAAAAGGACGGGATATGTTGCCTCTAAAATTATCAGAGATTTTAGTCATGAATCCAGTCACAGGTTATATTTTCCACATAATCAGGTTTTAATAATCGAGAGGAAGTTGGCTGAAGAAGGAATACAAAAATATATTGATACGTTTATACGGGATAATGAGACTCGCTTTAATGTTCTGATTGTGGTCTCCGAAGACCGGGCAAATGAGGTACTTGATGTTTCGCCTGAATTGGAGAAGCTGCCGGCAATTAACATTGCCAAATTAGTTGAAACGCAAAATGTAACGTCTGAATCGCCAACAGTTAGGCTAATTGATTTTATTCGTCGTTTAATGAACAAGACCACTGCTCCTATCGCGCCTTTGATTAGAGTGACCAGTGACGGAAATGAAAAAACAGTGGAAGTCTTTGGGACAGCAGTTTTTAAGCATGATAAATTGGTTGGCGAACTGAATAAACGTGAAACGCGCGGACTGTTATGGGTTATCAACAAAGTAAAAGGCGGAATGATTGATGTTGCTGTCCCTAGCGGTGATGGTACAGTGAGCCTGGAGATTATGCGTGCGAAGAGTAAAATGACACCTGTCATCCAAGATGACACGATTCTGATAAAGCTGGATATCAAAGCCGAAGGGATTATCAATAGCCAAAGTGGTTCAGAAGACATAACATCACCCGTCCATGTTGCCTCTCTGGAAAAAGAACTATCCGCAGAAATCAGAAAGGAAATCATAGCTGCTTTAAAAACGGCCAAGGATCTCAATTCAGATATCTTCGGTTTTGGTGAGTCAATCTATTGGAAATACCCCTCCGAGTGGAAGAAACTAAAGATGAAATGGGACGAGGTCTTTCCGGACATTGAAGTAGCGCTAAATATCGATACCACGCTGCGCAGTACAGGCAATATTAGCGCTCCTGCCGTACCTGCCAAGGAGTAATTCATGAGACTTGAAAGAGGAATCATCTCAAGTTCACAATTGACGTTTTTAGTTGCAGGATATGTCCAGGGTTCTGTTATGGTAGTTGCAATTACGAATATAATTACCAAGCAGTATACTTGGCTGGTTGTTTTATCCGGATTGGCTGCAAGTATCCCCCTTGCCATGGTTTATATTGCCTTAGCGAGGAAATTTCCCGGCAAGGACCTGATACAAATCAATCGTATTGTCTATGGTCCCTATTTAGGCAAACTGGTTTCCGCCTTATATATTTGGTTCTTTTGCTCTATTGCAGGTTTTATGTTAACCTATGTCGGCGAAATCATAAAGTATTACATGATGCCGGAAACTCCTAAGTATGCAATTTGTATTCTATTTGCTTGCATCTGCGCCTGGACAGTTCGCAACGGAATAGAGGTTCTTGCCCGGACCAGTGTTATATTTGTCATGATCATCATATTTGTAATCCTAATCACTTTTTTTCTACTGCTGAAAGACATGCAACTAACCAATTTCCTGCCATTTTTTGATCTTTCCCTGAAGGATTTTATTCAGGGTACACATGTCATGCTGACCCTTCCCTTTAGTGAAATCGTGGTGTTTCTCATGGTAATGCCCTATGTGAACAAGGGAGTAGAAGCAAAAAAGTCTGTTATCCTAGGATTAATCATTGGGGGGGTCAGCATATTAATTGATACGGTTCGCAATACAGCTGTGCTGGGAGTAACATCGACGATTATGGTTTCCCCTTCGATCGAATCAGTGCGCCTGATAGACCTGGCAGAGATCATAACCAGGCTGGAAATGCTTGTTATTACTTTATTATTAATTGCAATGTTCATCAAAGTAAGCGTCATGTATTATGGCTCTGTATTAGGGATAGCCCGATTATTTAATTTACGTTCCTATAGGCCACTGGTACTTCCGATTGGAAGTATCATTGTTAGTTTATCTATTCTGTCATTTACTTATCTGGCACAAAACGTTGGTTTTGCAACTGGGACAGGGCCTTTTTTCACCCTGACGTTTGAATTTTCGCCTGTAATAACATTACTAATAGCAAAAATACGAAAGTTGCCAAAATAACAGGAAAGGAAATGGCCGTGATTTTTTTATTAACGATAGCTTTTGTGGCCATAGGATTATTTGAAATCCCTGCTCTTGTCAGAAATAAGCATTGGCGGGAACTTGCCGTCTTTTCGGTCTTTTTTGTGTTAGCGTTTATACTGGCTCTATTACAAGCAGCAGATGTCAAAATACCCAGCCCAGTCAAAGGCATGGAATATTTGTTCAAGGATATATTAAAACTGAGTTATTACTAGAATCAAAAAAACTCCACCAAATTTGCTATATATTTGAAATATTCCTTTGACATATACTTTCATTGCAGTTATACTTAAACAGCTCGTTCATTTTGTGGATTTACTAATAACCTCTCCATTGCCTAAAGCTCTGGGAAGCTATGAATTCTTCCCATAAAGCGGGTAATATATTTTGGAGGTTTTTTTATGTTTGAAGACAAAGTTTTAACCTGTAAGGACTGTGGAAGTGAGTTTTCCTTCTCCGCTTCCGAACAAGAATTCTACGCAGAAAAGGGATTTACCAATGAGCCTGGCAGATGTCCGGAATGTCGCTCTGCGAGAAAAGCACAGTCAAGATCCAACAACCAATACGGTCGTCCGCAACGAGAAATGTTCCCAGCTGTCTGTGCTACTTGTGGAAAAGAGACTCAAGTCCCTTTCCAACCATCAGGTGATAAACCGGTTTATTGTCGTGATTGTTACCAACCACGCACACGAAATAATTGGTAATTGTCTGAAAGAAGCAGCCTTCCTAGGATGTAACACTAGGGAGGCTGCTTTATTTCAGGCCTTTTTATTCGTTAAGCAGCTCGCAAGGATGTATTTAATTACATTAATCATTGACATACATTTTTATAAATGATAAAATAATTGATTTGCTATATATTGTTTTATATGATATGCTTAATAAGGTAGTGACTCAGGGAGGTGAATATATGTTTCAAGTTGGCGATCAGATTATCTATCCTTTGCATGGAGTCGGAACTATCGAAGCTATTGAAGAAAAGGAAATCTTGGGGAAAAAAAGAATTTACTATATTGTTAATGTACCCCAAACCAGGATGCAGATGATGATTCCTCAGGATAAAGCTGAAAGTTTTGGCATCCGGAAGCTGGTTCAACCCTCCGTCTTTGAGGAGCTTCTTGAAAATTTTAATAAGGGAGTTACTGATCCCTTGCTTTATAAAAATCAGAAATACTGTACTGATTTAAATACCAAAAAGATGAAAAGCGGTGATATTCTCAAAGGAACAGAGATAATCCGTGATTTAACGCGAAAAAACCTCCTTGGTAAATTGGGAAAAGAAGATACCAAAATGTTGGAAGGTGCCCGTTATATGTTTATTAGTGAAATGATGCAAGTAAGATGTATGACTAAAGAGAAAGCAACAGATTTATTAGATTCAGTGTTAGCGGCTGACGTTTTAGATCTAGAATTTCGGGAGGTAAAATAATTTGAAACTGTATACTTGGTATGATTTTAGTTATTTATCAAAAAAACAGAAGCTTCAGTTTCTGATCGATATCAAACCCGCTGCTGAAAAAAATGGCAGATTTGATCTAATTTTATACAACAAATACGCAGAGCAGTTTGGTTTAGATAGAACCAAAGAAGTTTAAATTATACCATACCACCAGCAATTTTAAGTATATTCATAGCTCTTTTCTCAAGACCCTGGGTTTAAAATCCAGGATCTTTTTTTACTACATAGGGGCTGATGAAGGGGTTTTTTTAGCTTTAAGCCTGGACCTTATTGACCCTGAAAAACAATAGCCTAAAAGAAAAATAAAGCCCTTAGAAGGTCGTTGAAAAGCTTAAGAAACTGTATTTTTTGGGAAAAAGAGTTAAGGAGCTTTATAATGCAGCTTGGTAGATATTGATGATATCTTCAACCGATCCCTGCCTGGGGTTAGTTAACGTGCAAATATCTTTTATCGCGTTATTGGCCAGTTTTTCAATATCCCCTTCCTTAAGACCCATCATAGATAGTTTTTCGGGAATACCAATTACAGAAGACAAATGTTTGATTGATTCGATAATAATATTTATTGCTTGCTCCTTATGACGTGTAACAGTACCCATGGCTTCGCATAATTTCAGAATCCGATGCTCCGGTATCGCCGTGGAATTGAATCTAAAAACATGAGGCAGTAGAGCAGCATTATTGAATCCATGAGCCCCATTATAAAAACCGCCCAGCTGGTGCGCCATTGCATGCACATAACCCAGACCTGCGCTATTAAAAGCAAGCCCTGCCATAATATTGGCATACATCATTTTTTCTCTGGCTTCCAAATCATTGCCGTTCTCATAGGCTCGCGGTAAGTACTCAAATGACAACCTCAGTGCATCCAAAGCCAAAACATCTGTAATCGGGAATGCTTCTGTCGAAACAAACGCTTCTATCGCATGCGAGACAACATCTATTCCAGAACTGGATGTTACTTCCTTCGGCATCGTGGTCATAAAAATTGGATCGTTTACGGATATAAACGGTGTCAATAAAGCTGAAGTAATTACCATTTTTACCTTTCTTGTATTATCCGTGACGATTGCAGTATGTGTTACTTCTGCTGCAGAACCAGCCGTTGTGTTGATTGTAATAAGAGGGATCATCGGTTTGGTTATTTTGTTATATCCTTCATAGTCTATAATCGAGCCACCGTTTACAGCGACTGCAGCAATTGCTTTTGCACAATCATGATTTGTCCCGCCGCCGATGGAAATGATTAATTTATAGTCTCGTTTAAAGACATTCCAGCCATGCTTGAAATATCTTAATCCGTCCTCAACAAAAGATACTGTCGGATTGGGGTGTAAAATCCCGTCAAAAATATCGTAGGAAATAAATAGACTCTTCAGTATCTTTTCAATATTTTCAACATACCCAAGTTTGATCATATTCTTATCAGTCACAATCAACGCTTTACTTAATTTCCAGGACAATAATTGATTAGGAAGATCCTTAATTGCCCCAACGCCGATCAGATTGGTTTTAGGGATAAAAAAATTATGGGTATTTTCCAAGGCCAATCACCCACCCTTTGCAAAGTGAATTATTAATATGAAAAAGCCTCAGCATTGCTTAATCGCAATGCTTAATAGGGATACATTTTCTCTCTGCTTTTATCCTCGACAAAATGGCTCCATTTTAAAAATGCCCAGGTAGCAACGGAAAACCAGACCGTGAAACCGATCAGCGGCAGAATTAATCTGCTGGAAGCCTCAAAAATCCCTATATCAAGCAATAGATTATAGTATAAGATCGAAGCAAACACTCCTGCTGCGATAGAAATATAATAAAACGGCTTTTGTTTTGGTAAATAATAAAAATAGATAATGAAAAACGCTGTCCAGGCAATATTGGCAAAAAGATGAACGCCAATGAAGCCAAAAGGGCCAAAATCCGTCCAATAAAATAATCCGGTAAAATACCCGAAAGCGTGGACAATAGAATCCATCATTCCACCTAAGACAACACCAAACAAAGATAATCGTCGAATATCTTTGTTAGGCACAATGACGATTAAGAGCAAAGTAAAAGTCACAGCATAAAACGGATGCAACAAAAAAATTGGCATTACTGCAATCCCCTTTATATTATATGCAAGCTTAGGATATCCATTAAGGCATTAAATTATTCGGATATTAGAAGAGCTCCTAACGTTTTCATTTTTTAATAGCCCGGAGTCGTTCCGGCAGCTCTTTGGAACAATACTTCAGCAACTCGGCAAGTCTTCCTTCTTCGAGTTCCTGAACATCGGCCAGCCGGTATGACAGTCCCAGCAGCTTATATTTTTCAATACCCATCCTGTGATAAGGTAGCAGTTCCATTCGTTCCACAGCTACTCCACTATCATGAATAAGGCTGCACAGGCTAACAATATCATCTTTCTTGTCGTTGATGCCCGGTATTACCACATGCCGTATCCATATCCGGCAGCCTGCCGCCGAAGCTGCATGCAGAAAATCCATTGTCGTACTTAGACTGCCTCCGATATATTGATCATACCGCTCTTGATCCGGCATTTTGATATCCAGCAGGACTGTGTCGGTATTTGCCAGAACCTCGGCTACCTCCTCCGACAGTATTGTGCCGGCAGTATCCAAAGCCGTGTTGATACCGGCCTTTTTTAGCTGTTTAAACAGTCCTGCCGCAAAAAGGGGCTGCATAAGCGGCTCTCCGCCGGAAAGCGTGACACCGCCTTCCCGGCCAAAGTAAGTGCGGTAACGCATGGCTTTTTGCACCAAAGCTTCCGCGGTGAACTCCCTTCCCCCCTTGCTATCCCAAGTATCGGGATTATGGCAATAGATACAGCGCAATGGACATCCCTGCATGAAAATAACCATTCTCAATCCAGGTCCATCCGCTCCTCCAAGGGTCTCAATGGAGTGTATCCTTCCCATCTTTCCTATCTCTTCCGCTTTGCCGCTCATTTGCTTACTGCCTCATAACCTTTCATGGTAGGTCCTGCTGATGACCTCCTGCTGCTGCTGATGGCTGAGCTTGTTGAAGTTGACTGCATAACCCGATACGCGTATCGTCAGGTTGGGATAGCGTTCCGGATGCTCCGTAGCGTCAATCAGTTGTTGCCGGTTCAAAACGTTAACATTGATGTGATGGGCCTTCATATCAAAATAGCCGTCTAAGACCGCTACCAGGTTGCTCTTCTGTTCCTCAGGGTTCTTGCCGATGGTGGAAGGAGTTATGGAAAAAGTACAGGATATCCCGTCCCGACAGGCTTCATACGGAAGCTTTGAAACAGAATTCAACGATGCAAGTGCCCCGTTTGCCTCCCTGTTGTGCATCGGATTAGCACCGGGAGCGAAAGCTTCGCCCTTTTTCCTTCCGTCCGGGGTTGCACCTGTCTTTTTGCCGTAGACCACATTGGAGGTAATTGTCAGCACCGAAAGGGTGTGCACGGCGTTCCTGTAAGCAGGCGTCTTTCTCAGTTCCTTGATAAAATCCTCTGTCAACTCTGTAGCAATCAAATCCACACGGTCGTCATCATTGCCAAACCGTGGGTATTCTCCATCTATTTCAAAGTCCTGGATCAGGCCTTTCTCGTTTCTGACTGCCCGGACTTTGGCATACCTGATCGCACTCAAAGAATCCGCAACCACGGAAAGTCCGGCGATTCCGAAAGCCATAAAGCGTTCGACATCCGTGTCATGCAATGCCATCTGCAGCTTCTCGTAGGCATACTGGTCATGCATATAATGGATGACATTCATGGTATTGACATACAGCCTGGTGAGCCATCCCTGATAAAAAGCGAAGCGCTTCATGACATCCCCGTATTCCAGCAAACCGTCCTTAACCCCTTCGGATACAGGCCCGACCTGTTTGCCGGTGATTTCATCCCTTCCGCCGTTTAAAGCCATAAGCAACATCTTTGGCAGGTTGCAGCGTGCTCCGAAATACTGCATTTGCTTGCCTATCTTCATCGCCGATACACAACAGGCGATCCCATAGTCATCCCCATATAAAGGACGCATTACATCGTCATTCTCATACTGTATAGAGTCGGTATCGATAGACACCTTGGCGCAATAACGTTTAAAAACCTCCGGCAGCGCCGTGGACCACAGCACAGTTAGGTTAGGCTCGGGTGCCAGTCCCAGATTATATAGCGTATGCAAGAAACGGTAGGACATTTTAGTAACCAGCGTCCTTCCGTCCTCGCCCATACCTCCGATAGCCTCCGTGATCCACATGGGATCCCCGGCAAAAAGCTCATTGTATTCTGGTGTCCGAAGATGCCGGGCCATTCTCAGTTTAATGATGAAATCGTCTATGATCTCCTGGACCTGCTGTTCGGTCAATCTTTGCTGATCAATATCCCGCTGAGCATAAATATCCAGAAATGTGCTGACCCTTCCCAGGGACATGGCGGCGCCGTTTTGCTCCTTAATCGCGCCAAGATAGCAAAAATACAACCACTGGACCGCCTCTTTAAAATCTACGGCCGGTTGGGATATATCGAAACCGTAAAGCTCCGCCATCTTTTTGAGCTTTTCTAAAAAATCGATCTGCTTGTACAATTCTTCGCTTACTTTGATATTCTCCATGTCCATCAGCAGCTGACCCTTTTTGCGCTTATCTTCTTTTTTCCCTACAATCAGCCTGTCAACGCCATATAGTGCTACACGCCTGTAGTCCCCGATGATCCTTCCCCGTCCATAGGCATCCGGCAGTCCGGTAATAACTCCGCTCCTGCGAGCTTTCTTCATCTCATCGGTGTAGACACGGAAAACACCGTCATTGTGCGTCGTCTTGTAAAAGAACTCTCTTTCGATTTTCTCATCCATGGTATAACCATAGGCCTTGCAGGCCTTCCTGGCCATATTGATCCCGCCAAAAGGATTGACCCCTCTTTTTAACGGCCTGTTGGTCTGAATGCCAACGATAAGTTCCTTTTCCTTGTCCAGATAGCCCGGCGCATAGCTTAGCAATGAAGAAACCGTTGAGGTATCGATATCCAGCACACCGCCGAATTCCTTCTCAAGCTTTTGCAACCTTGAAAGTTTCTCTAGGATATCCTGAGTCCGGTTCGTTACCTCCGTTAAAAAAGTTTCATCTCCTTCATAAGGCTGGTAATTTACTTGTATGAAGTCCCTGACATCAATTTCCTGCTGCCATCTGCCGTCTTTGAAGTTTTTCCATCCTGTATTATTCACGTTAACCCTCCTGATTTGCCAGGTTCCGAATTTTATGAGGGTGACTCAGAAAATAAAAAAACCTGGACAATATTTATACTGCCCAGGCGGTCGACGTTTGAACTCTTCCAATCCCTTATGGTTAAACCCATATGTCCGCCAGTCTTGGAAGCTTACCGATATTTTATTATGGATATCATGACTTTGTCAATTACCCGTTTATCTGGAGCTATGTTTATTCAAAGCTCGAACAGAATAACAATTATTCAAGTACGTCAAAAGGGACTGGATCATTGTTTTTTAAGTCTATATGCAATGTGCCGTCATAATCAAGAGACCCCAGTAAAACTTCTTGCGCCGAATTAACCTTTTGTTTCTTCAATTCATGAGTTAACCACTTTTCATCCCGATTCACAAGGCTGAGATGTTTTTTTAAGACTGTTCCGTCAATAATCAGGTTGGCAGCAATACCTTTAGCGGAAGTATTTATATTCATATCTTCAGGTGTTAAAGGCTGTTTTTGTGCTTTAAGTTGAATACTGACTTGGCCGCTTGTCTCAAGAATTGCGTTTTCTACATCGCTAATACTAAATGCACCTTTGTTCCTGCATTCCTCCATTACTTCATTGATATGAAATCTGGCTTTCTTTAAGTTTTGTTCGATCAATTTGCCATTCTGTATTAAAATCGTTGGTACTCCACATAAAAATTTTCTGGCCCGGATACTTCTGCGGGATACATAAGAAGATAGTAATACAAAGCTACCATAAATAAGAATTCCGAGTATTCCGTGTAAATAAGGAATTTCATTATCTATTGCTAAAGATGCAGCAATAGAACCAATAGAAATGCCTATTGTGTAATCAAAAAAGCTTAATTGAGAGAGTTGTTTTTTTCCCAATAAGTGAGTTAACAAAAATAAGATAATAACTGAAAGTATGCTTCTGAGCACAATATCTAGAATACCGATGATATTATCGTTCATGGTAATCACCCCTGTATAACTCGACCCAATTATTATGCGTATTATACATTCAAAGACAAAGAATTATACACCAAATGCCTTATCAATCCACCTTTTATTTTTTTCGCCTGTTGCTTCAATAGTACAAACGGCGGTCGATCAAACCAGTCATCTGATTGTCGAATATAATGTAACATAATCCGCAAACTAGCATTACAAGTAGCCTTAACTTTCATGTAATATTCGTAAATACCTTCTTTACCATGGGACCGCTCACCAAAAGGCATACTTCCATATTTTATAAAATAACTTACGGCATATAAGTAATTGACGACGAAGGTATTCACGAAGAACAAAAGAGTAGGCAGATGAAAATTTTCGAATCATCTCTGATTGTACGCCTAAACACAGTGAGTCATCAGCAAGAAAATGATTTTAATCTTTAGGGATTTTATTAGATGTCTCATATACACTTGGCAAAATATTTGGGTAATCATTGTCGATGTGTATGCGAACTGAATAACCATCTATTATGGTTACATCATCGTTTTCCGCTTTAAATGCAATTTCTCCCTCAATAATTATTTTATCAGTTTCTTTACTAAGAGTTAGAAGCGGATATGCTTGCTTTGACTCTTCAAATTGTAATTTTAATTGCTCAATATTCATATTTCTCCCCATGGTTTTGTTTGACTGATGGTGATAGGGTATAAAAATGTGTGCTTTAGGTTTAATAGATTCAACCAGTCTTTGAGTTAGTAACTCATAAGTTACTGATGTAATTTAAAAAATTGGCAATTTTGCCAAAGAATTATTGCCTTACCGTTAGTCTCTTAACTCCAAACATAATTCCGGTATCAAGCATTTTAACCTCGAATTAAAGAAAATCTCTTCTCAGATCTCCAACTTGCTTGAGATGGTTAAGAACGGCTCCAAAAGTCCTTCGTTAATATCCGAACTGGAGTCTTTAGAGAACAGAAACTGGACCTGTAAAGTAATTTAAAGAGTTGCTCTGGCAAAAAAAACAGTATTGAGCCTATAAATAAAGAAACCATAAAAAAACCCTGTCAGAATATCGCAAAACATATTCTGGACAGGAATATTCCTGAAGTAAAACAATTTATTCACCAGTTCGTTAAACAAATCAAAATATATCAGGACTACATTAAAGTAGTCCTTCTTCCATGTATTGTTGTGACTGTAATTGGTGGAGGGGAAGACGTCAAAGTCGAACCCACGTCGCACTTCGTCGGATCGGTCGGAAAGTCGCCTTTTTCAACCTGTACCGTTCGCGGTCGT
>Ga0154089_116_pt1 | contig 77682 bp, 72 predicted proteins | sample DehspFTH1_FD_150125 | JGI IMG/M metagenome (GOLD analysis project Ga0154089, IMG submission 150125) | reverse complement strand
TGTCGGAATATACGCTGCTTGACGTTTACTTCAGAAGAACGGATGAATTGACAAACGAAGCGTAAAGCGGAGGGCAATTTCAGGCGTCAAGGAGGTGATTCAATTGGCTGTGACCACCAACCGAACAGCAAGATTAACTTTCGCGACCACCGGAGGGAACACGTTTTCCCTAACGGTTCCCCAACCGCGAGAGGATATCCTGCTAACTGAAGCCATGGATGTTATGAACTCGCTTATCGCAGGCGGGATATTCCTCACGACAAACGGTGCCCTTACAGGCGTAAAGGATATAAAGGTCATTGAAACCACGACCAATGACCTTTATGATCCTCCGCAAGCGTAAGCGAGCAGTACCGGCATAAAAGATGAAGAGCGGGGGCGGGCCGAGGGCAATCAGGATTTGCCGGTGGTCTCGCCTCCTCTTCTTTTGCCTGATCACTGTTCATATTATTATATGAACCTTAGCTAAGTTTGAACTATAAAAGATAGCTTATTTCAAAAGACGCGTTCTTAAGTATATCGGACCGGCCGATGATCTTCATTTAAGGCGGTCCGGTCATATATTATTGATATTTTAATAAAATAGTGATATATTTATGATAAAATAATGCAAAAGAGGTGACAAGGCGTGATCCATATCAGACCTGTTTCAGATTTAAGAAATAAATTTCCGGAAATTGAAAATTTAGTTGTTAAAGAAGGGGAGCCTGTTTATTTAACGAAAAACGGTTATGGCTCTATGGTGGTGCTAAGTCTTGAAAAATATGCGGAATTGACAGATGATACAGAACTGAAACTTGATGAAGCAGATAAAGAGGCGGATTCAACAGACATCCGCTACACTCATGAAGAGGTTTTCTCAAAGGTGAAAGCGAGAATTAATGATGGAAGGTAAGTATTCTTTAAGATATATTCCCAGATTCGAAGCCGACCTTAATGAAATTGTTGATTACCTTGTATTTAAGCTTCATAACCCCGATGCCGCAGTAAGGCTTATCAATAAAATCGAAAATTCAATTACTGAAAGATTAAATTGGCCATTATCTTTCGAACCTTTTCAATCAAATCGAAAAAGGAAAAATCCGTATTATCGGATTTATGTAGATAATTTTACTATCTTCTATGTAGTTATTGACAATGTGATGGAAGTCAGAAGAATACTATATAAAGGTAGGGACACACTAATCTGATAAATTAAGTGACTGACCCAGGCCTGTCCGCAAAAACGAAATCGCTTTCGTTTTTGCGGACAGGCCTTTTTATATGCGGTCATCACGCTTGTCATCACGGCCGAAATCAATACAATCAAATACCAAACTGAGAAAAATGGGGAATTGATTGAATGGACATGAAGGGTATTATAGAATTTGTTGGAGCACACTTTAAATAAAAAAATTGAAGCTGATTATGTAAAGAAAAGTGAAGCTTATGATTACGCCTTCTTGGCCAGAGCTTTGTCTAATATAGCATCAATGCGCTCCTGAGTACCGGGCTTGCATAATACTTGTAAAGGCTGTACCTGCATGAATTGATCATGATCATCGGCAGATGTCACAAACACGATGCTGCATGTTGACATGGAAGCAGATTGCCGTATTTGTTTGGCGGTCTCGAGACCGGTCAGCTTTTTCATACTATTATCAAGAAAAAGAAGGTCAAAAATCATCCCAAGCTTATTAAGTTCTTCAAGAAGCTCTTCACCACTGCCAAATTGGTAAATATCAAATGAACCCCCCTTTTCTTTTTCATATAAATGAATGAATGCCTCCAATAACTGGCGACACAACGGCCTGTCATCGCAAATGCCGATAGTAAGCAATACTCATCTCCTCCACATATTCCTCTACAATCACATAAATGGCTTTCGTTGAATAATTTTAGGACAAATAGTCCAATATGTCAATAGGACTTATCGTCCTAAGATATACTTGCTTTGGTGATGATAATGCGCTTAAAAATACGTGATGTTCGTGAAGATCATGATCTAACCCAACAACAAATTGCAGAATACCTGATGTGTGATCAATCTCTATACTCCAAATATGAGCGAGGGGAACGTGATGTTCCACTGAACATCATGATTAAACTCGCACAGTTTTATAAAACCAGCATTGACTATCTGGTCGGGCTTACAGAAAATAAACAACCTTATCGCTGAGCTGATAAAGTTAAACAGGATCTGAGGATTGATTACAATCATTCTATTCCCAGCATCGATTGACCATTTCATAAAAGTGGGCAGTTGATGAAAAACTATAGTTTCAAAAAAGTGCGAACAGCACTTTTTTTAGTATACTAATATATAAGTAGCCTTTTCCAGCAAAGGGCTGCTTTGTTATTTTTAGAATTAATTCCCACATATTTTAATTTTTTAGAAGGATAGCAGTGAAATTTCACGAATATCAAATTAAAAAGTAACCGGATTGATTCTTTCCTGATCGGACAGGTCTGCGGAAGCCCCGATCAGGAAAAAGCTGTTACCAAATTAAGTGCATTCTGACAAACCAGATCAGTTTATCGAAAGAAGACTTGATGAAAGAAGTTATAAGCTGTTTGGATTTTTCGGGGGGCTGAAATGGAAGAACTAATTTCAAATATAGTAAGTATTTTCGAGCCTAGTTCGGAAATACCACCGAAAAAGAGGCATATACGAACTTAGTTCGGGAATACCATAGTTATCTGAAATTCCCTGCACGAATCGCGACATCGTGTCGCGAATATTTTCACGCAATCGTTCATTTAAAACAATTATACGGTCTGTTACATATTTATAAGGAAAGTGAGAGGTGTCTATATGAGTTTTTCATGGGATGTGGTAAGTACAATTGTCACTGTCATTGGCTTTATTATTCTTTATGTCCATCAAAATAATAAAATTAAGTATCTAGAAGATGTTATTAATAAGCAAAAAACAGGCATTGATTCACAAAGCATCGTATTACAAAATGCTTTAGAGTATGCTGAAAAATTTGATGCTAAAAAAATTGAGGGTTTGCTTAGGCTTACTCTTGATAAGGAGAAAGAAGATGACATACAGAAAATCGTGACGGAATATGAATATAAATTATACGAAGTTAAAGAAAATTCTGTCCCTAAAGAAGAAGTTAATAAATTACTACAAAGCCTCAAAGACGAGATTGTTAAGCTAGCGACCGATTCAGTTACAGATATATTATATGAACCATTTATATTTTTTGTAGTAAAGATATTAACTCTTGAGGAGAATGAGCAAGAGAAAATTATTAATAATTTAAAAAGCGAAAGAACTAAGAAAATAATTTTAGGTATAAAAGCATATGCTGAAGAAAAGTGGGGTAAAGAAAACCTGATTATTGGCTTAGAAAGAATTAATAATGAACAGTTTAAAGCATATTTAGGCTAGAATGGCTTCAATAGATATTTGTATTTCAGATGTGAGGCGTTTAAGTAATTCTGCAAGTATTTAAGGGCCAGCCATCCGTGGCTGTCTCTGAGTCTGTGGGCAGGGAACTTCAGATAACATGGCATTACCTGAACTTTGCCAAAATGCATGCGGTTAGGATGCTGCGGTAATGCCTGAACGTTAAATGAAATTGGTCCAAAGACTGAGCCGTCTTGGCGCGGATTCACTTATTTAAATATGTTTCCTAAATAAGATGGAGATAAGCTATCAATTAATAATTAACTGATAAATATAATCCCTATACGCTATATAGAAGATTATGGTATATTGTAAAATGAATAAGTTTGTTTTTAATTTCCTTTTGCATCAGAACAGGTGATAGTGAAAGTTTTAACCATAAAAGTGAGGCAATAAACATGAATCAATCACCATTAAGATATCCAGGTGGAAAGAGTAGAATTGCACCTCTTATTGGTTTAATTTTGAAAAAGTTGAATTTTAATAGTGCAACTTACATTGAACCATTTGCTGGTGGAGCAGGAGTGGCTATTAAACTTTTGCTTAACGGTGACGTGGATAAAATTGTGATAAATGACTTTGATAAGGCGATTTATTCTTTTTGGAGAGCTATAAAAGAGGAAGCTAATGCATTTATAAATTTAATCGAAAATACACCAGTGACAATAGAAGAGTGGTATAGACAAAAAAATATATATATTAATTGCAATAGCAAATATTCGCTTGAATTGGGATTCGCAGCGTTCTTTTTAAACAGAACCAACAGGTCGGGGATACTTAATGAAGCAGGTCCGATTGGAGGATTTGATCAAAAAGGCAATTATCTAATTGATGCAAGATTCAACAAAACCAATTTGATAGCGAGAATTCGAGCAATTGCTGAACAAAAAAATAAGATATTTGTATATAACAAAGAGGTAAGAAAATTTATTACGCAAATAATTCCACAACATCAAAATAATGCACTAGTTTATTTTGACCCTCCTTATTTTCAAAAAGGAAAGAAGTTATATAAGAATTTCTTTAATGCTAATGATCATCAAGATATCGCAAAAGCTATTGAAAGTTTAGAATGTGATTGGATAGTTACTTATGATGATACACAACAAATTAGAGATATTTATAAGCAATGTTTTATTAAACAATTCAACCTAAATTACAGTGCTGCTGTTAAACGAAAAGGTCTGGAGCTTATGATATTTCAAAACGCAAATATTTGTCCAACTCTTGAAGAGATTTCTAAAGCTGGTATTCAGTTTAGGTTAATGGATACAGGTATTTCGAAATAATGTTAACAGGAGTAAATAAATAATGATTGTAAAAGAAATTTCTATCAAGAAATTCAGGGGATTTTCTGATTTCAAAGTAAAAGCAGATCGCCCTGTTACAATGATCGTAGGACAGAATGGTACGATGAAAACTACTCTATTAGGAATTATTGCACAGCCATTTAGTACAAAAACTTGTGTTTTTGCAGATGAAACGAGACTTGATGGTTACAAATTCGGCTCACAATTGAGTGACAATTTCAATTTTTCTGAGCAATATGATATTGCAGGTGAACATGAGTGGACGCTAACAGTTGATAAAAAAGTATACGAGAAGGGTAGCTATACTTGTCTGAGTGAAAGAAGAACTGATAATGGGAAGCTCAGGTTTTGGTCGACAGAAGGAAGAGATAAAGGCATGAATTATATTCAATGTCCAGTTATTTATTTGAGCTTGAAACGGCTTTTTCCTATGGGTGAAGAAAGAAAAATTGACTCCTCAGCACTAGCATTAAACAATGATGAGCAAGAATTTTACATAAGGAAATATAAAGAAATACTAATATCTCCTGATGATAATATAAAAGAAATTAAACATGTTAAATCATCTAATAAGAGTACTGTAGTGCCAACAACCGGTATATATGATGAATTTACTGTTTCTGCAGGTCAAGATAATGTAGGAAAAATAATTCTTTCAGTAATGTCTATGGCAAGACTGAAAACAAAATATAATCAAGAATATAAAGGTGGAATAATTCTAATAGATGAGGTCGAAAGTACTTTGTATCCAGCAGCACAAGAGAAACTAGTTAAATTCATGTTTGAAATGTCCGAAAAATACAACATCCAGTTTTTCTGTACTACTCATTCTATGGAAGTAATAAGTTATATCAAGACGGGCAAATATAGTGGAAGAGGAAATCTTCTTTATTTGCATAAAGTAGGTGATAAACTTATGTGTCATGAAAACCCTTCTTTACCAGATATGCAAAACGACTTAAATGTTGCGGCTGGAAAAGAGAAGAAGGTCACGAAAGTACGAGTTTACTGCGAGGATTCAATTGGATGTTTATTTACGAAAAATTTGTTGCCCAAGCAAGTAAAAGATAAAGTAATTTTCATGGATAAAGTGACTATTGGCTGGACTAGTTATAAAACTTTTTATAAAAATGAAATTCCGGAATTCATTGATAACATAATTTGTTTAGATGGTGATGTGAGATATTCTCCAGAACCACAAAATAGATGGAGCAATTGTCCTGAACATAAAAATATTGTGTTTTTACCGGGTAACCACGGTTTAGAGCACAACATATATAAGATGCTCTACAAAAAAGACCCCCAAGATAGCTTTTGGGATAATAACCTTGGTGGTTATGATAAGCAGAAATGTTTTAAGGATTATGCTTCAGAACTGCTGGAGGAGGATCATATTAAGCAATGGTTCAAATCTCAAGAAAGAAATGCAGGAAGGGGCTACTCAAAATTTATTAAAGAGTGGAAAAAACAAAATCCTAGATTAGTTGAAGAATTTATTCAGCAATTTGTCCATGCGTATAACTATCTTGCCAATAAAAATGGATTTGAAGAAATTAAAACAAGATAAACGGATTATTTAGAAAGTAAATATGTATTGTTTATAACGAAAAGAAAGAAAAGCTTTAAATTGTTAAACAAGGGGTCGACATCCTGTCGACCTCTGAGTTTAGGGGCGACCAACTTCATTTAACAGCGTATTTACGACACTTTGCCAATATGAATGCAGTTTGGGACGCGTCGTAAATACGTAAGACGTTATATAAAATTGCGCACGGGCCGCCGCGTCCTGCGGAGATTTTTCTAAAGTATTTCTCTGAAGAGATGGTTTTGTCAAGGAATATTGGTAAAATATGTCAACACACATCAAGACAGCTCATGAAAACTTGTAGTAATGATCGAATCATCACTACACTCATAGCAACGGTGTTTATTTTTGTCTTTTCAATTAAATCATGGGGGTAATTTAATGAAGTTTTCTTCTTATCTCGCAAATAATAATTTCTATCAGAATGCCGGAATTTTTTTTGGAATAATTGGTTCAGTATTAATTATTGTTTTATGGGCAATACTTGTTTTTCATACAAAAGGATATATGTTCATTTTAACTCAAATTCTTCCAGCAATCATAGGATTAATATCCTCTGTTATTAAAAAAGTATGGCTTCTGTCCATAGCTTTTATTATCTTGTTGCCATTAGGTTTTTATAATAGGTATTTGTTATTAGGTGTAGCTTTTTATCTGTTATCTATTATTTTATTTATTGTCGGAAACAGAATTACTAGGAATATTTAATATTGAATATATAGGGGCCGCGTCCTGCGGTGAAAGAATTCTTTTTATAGGACTTACGAAAGGGAAAATACAGTGGGTTGTTTAGAATTAATAAAAAATAAGCCAATCGAGAAAGATATTACTGATAATGGAATAAACCCAGTAAGGTTAATGATTTTTACTAAAGATACTATATTAGGGCCAAAAAATATCCTGCAACATTTTAATCATGCAGCATATGTTCCGATAAATAACGCAGTGAATTTAATTAAATCTTGGAAACAACAGGGTACGGAAATAGTATATTTGACATCGAGAAAAAAAGAAAAGCAAGTATGTGAGATAAAAGAGTTGCTACTTAAGAATGATTTTCAAGGTTCAATGCTGTTTTATCAAAGTGAGGGACAAGAAGACATAAGATGAAATACTTCGCAGTTTGTACTATACTATGAAGAAGATTATCAATAAGGCTCGTTCCAACTGAAAAGTATATGACTTTTATACTTGGGGGGTATATCCGCTGGATATCTACATGACCACACTTCTGGAAAAATTAAATGCATTTAATCCAAAACTCTATAAATCCGCCAATGGGCTATCTGCGATCCGGACCTTGAAACTCATAGAGACTGGAAAGCAGACCTTTGAACCCGATGTTCTGTATATGGGTACTAACGCTGACCTTGAAACTTTTGCCAACCATGGCGGAACTCATCTTATTTTGATAACTGATGAGGCTTTACCAGATTACTTCGAAAAGAATCCACCCTTTAACCTATTGAAAATTGAGGGGGAAATTAGTTTTAATGCAGTGTTTAATACAATACAGGATATTTTCGACAATAAAACCAAACACTCCCTTGATTCCGAAATTCTACTAGATTCTCTCGCTCAGGGGCAGGGGATACAACATATCATCGATATGGCATTTCCATTAATAGGAAACCCGATGATGGTATTAGATAAAAGTTTTAAGCTGCTTGCTTATACAAAAAATATTACGGTTAATGATCCTATGTGGACTGAACTGACGACAAAAGGTTTTTTTTCTTACGAAACTGTTTCTTTGATGAAACACAAAAGAGCTTTGGAAAAAGTTAACAACAGCAAACTTCCGGTGTTGTTCTTATCTAAAGAAAAAATTAAGGATGACCATTCCAATAGTAATTATTCAGTATTTCCTTTACTATCAGAAACCTCTGTTTCCCAAGTACTGTCAAGTATTAATATCAAAGGAAAAGCTGTCGGCAGAGTTGTAATCATGGAAGTATTACAACCGATTAAGGATGAAGATATCGATCTTCTTACACTTTTATGCAAAGTCATTTCCTCTGAAATGCAGAAAAACAAATTTCTGATTAACTCAAAAGGGATTATGTACGAATATTTTTTAGCTGACTTGCTGAGTAAAAAGATAAAGGACTCAAAAGTAATCCATGAAAGATTAATGTATCTGGATTGTAATTTCAAAAAAAACTTATGTATTCTTACGATAAGACCCTCCCAATTTGACCTTGCAAATATTCCCCTTTCCTACATTAGAGATATGGTGGGAAGTCTGATTAGTTTCAGCAAACCGATCATTTATGAGGATAACGTCGTGATCCTGATTAGCAGGAGTATCGATACTCCCTTTCACGAAATTGATTTTGAGTATATGTTTGGGTTCCTTAATGAAAATAACCTGCATGCTGGGTTAAGTCGCACTTTTCAAGACCTCACTGAAACCTATAAGTTTTACCAGCAATCCCTTACAGCAATGGATATCGGCGTAAAGTCTTCTCAAGAAAAGGTTTTCTTTGAATATGAAAAATATTTAATAAATTATGTGATTGCGTTATGCTCCTCTTACACCGACTTAAAAGATTTATGTCATCCGTCCCTCCTAACCCTTATAGATTACGACCGGAAAAATAAAACCAATTTCACCCAAACACTCTATACTTTTATTGAAAATTCAAAGAAACTAATTGAAACCGCAAACATTTTACATATTCACCGTAACACAATGAGCCTTCGTATTGAAAAAATACAAGAAATCATGGAAGTGGATCTAGATGACATTAATTTTTTACTTCACCTGCAGTTTTCTTTTAAAGTTTTAGACTACATAAACAAATTGAATCTAAATAACGACTAAAATAAACAAAGGCGCTAGACAATATTGCTTGTCTAGCGCTTTGACGTACATAATTAAGCTCCATTATCATTAATTCTTAGGGCTACATCCAGTAATGCCATACCCCCCAGAGGCTTAAACAACCAACTGCAGATCCTACAAAGAGAAGTATTGCCCCTCTTGCCCTTGCAACCTTGTGCTTTCCCACAGCATTAATGTAAACGAAGGACGTTCCCATTACGATGCAGGCATAAATCAAATAAACCAGCACCCAGCCGTACCAAGTCATAACCTTTCCGCTGGCAGAAGTGAGACTATTAACTCCGATTTCAATTAAAACTGATAAGGCCCCGACAAAAAAAGAGTAAATCATTCCGACCATACGCTCACCTCCTTTGCTTTGTAATCTAGAGATCTAAACATTAAAATAGTTCCGGCCATTCTAGCCACCACTTATTTTCTTCTATGACTTCGGTACCGTAACCAAAGAAATCATCCATATTTTTTAATAGCTTTGCAGCTAATTGCGACTTCGAAGCCGCGGCTACTCCAACCGAGTGGAACCAGCTTTCTTCCTTATTGTTCCATGGACAAACTTTCATACAACGCCCGCACATCGCACCATTCTTATTCGTAATCCGGAATGTCGTGCATTTTTGGACATTGGTATTCCATTTTTCATAGCCATTATGAATGATAGGTTGATCATCATGACTAATAGCTCCCGATGGGCATTCATCTGCGCATTTTTTACACGTGACACAGAATTCCCGGGCACCAAAAGATATGGGCTTATCGGGTTCCATCGGCATATCCGTCGTTACAGCGGCCGACTTGAAACGGAAACCCAGGCGCGGATGAGCAACACATTCACCGGTACGCGTCATTTCAGCCAGACCGCACGCTACCATTACCGGCGGTATTATCAGCTCATAATTTCCACAATGATGCGCTCTTGCTGAATAGCCAAGATTACGAATATAAGCTGCAATACAACAAGCAATCATACCCGAATTCAAATATGCCATATAGCTTTGGGTTGAACTAATTCCGTCAAAGCCCGTTGAACTCGATATGGTAGGCAAGTTCTGGTCTACGATGATGCCTATGGCGTATTTATGCGTATTTGTTATCGGAGTCGTTTTCGAAGCATCATAGGGTCCTTGGCCTACTTGAGGACCTTTCTCCGAATAGAAAGCGTGAGGCGGCATCAGCCCAACACCAACTTCTGACGCGCCAAGAAACATCCCGAGATCTTTAATATGGGTCGCCAGCAAATCCTTCGGCGGCAAAGGAAGTTTCTCCGCTCTTACCGGCCCGTCTACAAAATGGGGCGCACCGATGGCATGCGACATGGTGAATAGGGCAGCCATTAACGGATGCTTGCCACCAAGTTTAACTATAGCCTTTATTACCTGCTCGCCATAAATACCGCGGGCAGCTTTATGAAACCCTTGATCCGTTTCACTGATCCTTTCAATGGGCCCAACAATTTTTGTTGAACTTAACTGTGTCGCATTTTCAGGGTTATACGCATGCCGTTTGACAAAGACAGCACCGTGGTCTGAGGCCTTGAGAACTGTTTTTTTATTGGATTTCTGAAGGGCGGCTTTGCTATACCTTACGTTCGTGACCGACGTCTTTAAGGTTTTATCTGCCGTATTGGGTGCAGTTCTGCTTTTCTGAATCTCCTGTTGATCTTGTCTTTTTTGGTTTTCTTCATTCATTTCTTTTCACCTCGTATATAATTTGATTATTAATGATTTTCAATTAGTCTTTCGTCAACCAATTAAAAATAGGCGGAGACAATGTACAAGTTACAATGGCTACTAAAATAATCGTTCCGTTTAAACTACTGCTAATAATTCCAAGTTTTAGGGCCACTGCGCCTGTCGCAATGATTAAACTCAGTCTTGATGATAGAAGAGTCGTTGCAGCGAGTGATCTTTTCCACGAATAATTGATCTTTAGGAAGAATACCGGAGATAAAGTAACTGCGTAAACAGCAAGAATTAAAATTGGCAGCAGAAAGAGCGAACTTGCATTATTGACAATATCCTTAAAGCTAAAATTAACCCCAACCATGATAAAGAAAATCGGTATGAATATGCCATAGGCTATGGCATCCAGCTTATGAAAGACCTGACTTGTTTTCCGATCACTTACTAAGGAAACAATAACCCCCACCAAGAAAGCGCCAAGAATAGCTTCAGTCTTTAAAAGCTGTGCAATGATAATAAATAAAATAAGGAGGGCAAACGATGCTCGGATTTTTATCTGAGAATTTTTATGGGCCAGTTGTTCAATGATCGGTAATTTTGAAATAACATTACCAAACTTCCAGATAACGATAAAGACGGGTATGAATAATAGGATATAAGCAATATCTTTCATGGAATCTGCGCTTTTGAAAGTAATATAGGACGATAATAACAACATTGTAAATAAATCCGATAATAATGCGGCCAGTAAAACGCTTTGCCCATATTTCGTGGTCAACATATCACGTTCTTTTAAAATTGGGACCACAACGCCGACCGATGTACTGGACAAAATAATCGAGAAGATAACGATATCGGGTATTAACCCAATGGCTTTAAGCCCAATTGATACGAATAACGAAAGAGTAAAAGTTGTTGCAAATAGCAATAAGGCGATAAGAAAGGGGTGTTGGTGCCATTTTACATTCTTTGTCCTTGCCATTGATCTGATCATCTCAAAATCAATTTCCAACCCAGCCATAAACATGAGAAAAGCAAATCCTAGATTATAGAGCAGGTTTAGCCATTCGCTCCCTGGAATTAAGTCAAAACCGCTTTTCCCAATAATGATTCCTGCGATAATTTCCCCGACGACTATCGGAATAGAAATATATTTAATCTTTTTGACGATGAGTGGAATAATGAGAGCAATGACTGCAATGATTAAGAGCGGATAATAAGATATTCCTTGGGCCATAGGTCTTGCTCCTTTTCAAACATACTTCTGCCTTTGATACGATCATTACGACGAGATAAAAAAAGACCTCCTTTGCTTTGTTATCCTAAAATCCATTACACTTGGTGCGCGTTGCTTTTAAAAACACTTTTTTGTATTTATCAAGACTGTAAGCTAGATTTAATTTATATGAACTTTTTCATGGATAATTTAATCATAAAATATCAAGTTAAGATATATGCGCGATGTTAGTAATCGCCATTTATTTTAGTGCATTAAGCACTATATATATTTTTTTAATAGGTAAAAATTTTAGGTTTTTAAACAAAAAAAGACACCAACTACAATTAAATAATCGGTGTCAGAGATTTTTGTTTTTTAAAGGTTTATATTACTTACAAACCTTCACCGTAAATTTCTATGAACCGCACACAATTTTTCTTGTCGAAATTCACTGCCATCATAGATTTTGGGGTTTTTACCGTTAAATGATAACACTCATCATACATTCTAAATTCCAATTTCGCATAGAACATTTCCATATGATCCCCGCCATAGATATTTTGATAAGCCCATTTACGCAACGTTTTATCATTTCCAGGGAATTTATTCAGCACGTCTTCAATCTTATCTCCGACCTTGATTCCTCTAGGAAAGATTTCCTTCGAAGATACAGACAAGTTTAGATTCTTCAAGCGGTAGACACCATCACTTTCATAAAAGCCGTAAAGGACACCGTTCTTTTTAAAAGATTTCACTCCAGGAGCGTTATCAAAAAACTCATCATAGCCGCCAAGAATTCCGAGTACCTCTTCATAGCTCATCTCTAGACGAACACCTCCGGTAAATACTAATTCGTCATCAGTAAAGTATTTACTTGGGTCATAAGGAACGGTCGCTATATCCTCACTGGGAGCCGACGAGCTATTTGAATGCAAATTATTTTGAGGACTTTCAACAGCATTTGTCCTCGGCGTTTGTGGAGTTTCCGAAAGTGATTCCTGTTGTGTCAGCGCAGACGACGTTTCAGATGCATTATTACTACATCCCGTCTGCATAACTACCAAAAAAACTGCCATACAGATAATTACTATCAATTTTTGCATATCTGTACTCCTCTTGAAATTTTATACAAAGCTATCCTCCAGAATAATCCGCGCATGGAGGCGCGGCCATGCGTACGGTTTCGTATAACATCCGGCCGGTTCCCGCCGCGCCCTTATACATACATCATCTTCCAAGTGGCGGGAACCGGCTGTTCTACGACGTATCGTGCCCCCAGACTCAGCAGCGACACGGACGGCGCTGCCTTAAATGTTTATAAACAGTTAGACAAAAAAATATGAGTATTATTATTTTCTAAGAGGGCTTACCTCATCTATGAAAAAAATAGCATCTGCTTGCTTGGTTATTGCTGTTCTATATTCAGCGTTATATATACCAACTATATCTAAACTTTTTTCAAACAAACGCGGCCCTGCCGTAGGCATAAGAAAATTTGACCCTATTTTCGCCAGAATAGCATTCAAAGTGTCAGGCCTGCTCACATACTTGCTATTCAGATTAACATATGGCTGTGAACTACTTCCTTGATTAAACAATTGCCATATGGAAAAGACCTGGCCCGGCAGCAATTGGTTAATATAGGTGCCGACAGACGGAACATGCCCGCCACCCGGAGGTGCTGCCCCTCCATTTTTTATGGCAGAAATGTCTTTGGAAAGATGTCTGTTGTGCCCCATTAATACAAGTTTGTCACTGGGTTCCATCATGGATAAAACAAATTTTACATGGCGATGTATTGCTTTTTCACGTGCTGCCATTGCTAAATTAAGTTGTTTATAAGTATCTGCCGAGTTTGCGATAAGATTAAATTTAAAGCTGTCAAGCAAAGTTAAAACATGTTCATAAAGCAGGTTATATTGTTTTTCGTCTAGAAATTCTTTTAAATTTAATTCTAGTTCTTTTATTGTAGCTAATACCATCTTCAAACGGCTTATCTCATCATTAATTGTTTCACCCGGTATCCGGTTAAGCATTTCTAATATTTTCACCACAGCCGTTTTATGTTTATAAGGGCTTAACAGTATTTCTACATCTTCATATCCACCGCCTGCAACTGCGTCAATATCAAAGCCAAAAAAGTGGATTCTATCCGAATCTTTTTCTTTTTTAAAGTTAATTTCTTTTAATGTTTTCGTTAGGAATAATTGCTCACTTTTAAACTCTGCTAAAGGGTAATTGTCGCTAGAACTTTTGAGTATGCCTTGGGGCTTATCTTCACGGTCCGTCCTAAGTGCTCCCGTATATCCGTAAGTTGCAATTTTTTCAAGATATGATTCTTGTCCATTATCTATATACTTACCAATCCGAATGCCATCAGACCAGCCGATTTCTTCCCCTATATAATTCCACCCTCGGGAAATTAGATAACGGAGCATAATTATTCGATAAACAGTTTTTTCATGAATCCAGTGATCTTCCTCCCCTAAATATACCACCCTTTTATTTTCTAATAGTTTATCAAGCTTATTGAGTTTATTTATATCATAATTAATACTGTCTAATGGTTCAATGATATTGGCATTCTGCTTTGACCATGATAAAAGTTCCAAAATTTGCTTTTGACTTGGTTTATTTCGCAGTTGTAATAAGCGATTTATAATACTCATTTACAGTTCAATCCTCTAAAATAAATTTGCTTCTTATATTTTAAAGTAATTTACTCTTCTCTAATTATAATTTACTATTTCCTCGAAAAATTTTCTTAAATTGTTCTGCCGCGCCAGGACGGCGCGGTCTTTGCACGATATGTCGTAGAACTACGGTATTCCCGAACTAGGTTCGAAAATACTTAGAAATTAGTTCTTCCATTTAAGCCCCCCAACAAATCCAAACAGCCTTATAAACTTCGATAAACTGATCTGGTTCGTCAGAAATGCACTTAATTTGGTAACAGTTACTTTTTAATTTGATATTCGTGAAATTTCACTGCTATCCTTCTAAAAAATTAAAATATGTGGAAATTAATTCTAAAAATAACAAAGCAGCCCTTTGCTGGAAGAGGCTGCTTATATTGAAGCGCAAGAAATTTAAAAACAGTTAATTCCTGAAGCTGTGGATCGGCGCCGGGATTCTGCCGCCCCGGTTAATGAACTCTTCCGCGCTGTATGGATTGACCGCCATGATCGGTGCATAGCCCAACAAGCCGCCGAATTCGGCAGTATCGCCGACCCCTTTGCCATGCACAGGAATCACACGGACTGCGGTGGTTTTGTTATTGATGACGCCGATAGCGGCTTCGTCTGCGATCATGGCCGAGATCGTCGATTCCTTCGTATCTCCGGGTATCGCAATCATATCGAGTCCCACGGAGCAGACACTGGTCATCGCTTCGAGCTTGTCAAAGGTCAGGGCGCCGCATTTGGCCGCATTGATCATTCCTTCATCTTCGCTGACCGGGATAAACGCCCCGCTTAGTCCCCCTACGGAGGAGGAGGCCATGATGCCGCCTTTTTTGACAGCGTCATTCAACATGGCCAGCGCTGCCGTCGTGCCATGGGCCCCGCAGGCCTCTAGGCCCATTTCTTCCAGAATCCTGGCCACACTGTCTCCGATTTCCGGTGTTGGGGCTAGGGAAAGATCCAAAATACCAAACGGTACACCCAGTCTTTTGGATACTTCATTGCCGACGAGCTGGCCGGCCCGGGTAATTTTAAAGGCAGTCTTCTTGATATTCTCAGCTACTGCATGCAATGGTTCTCCCTTGACTTTTTCCATCGCACATTTAACGACACCGGGACCGCTGACGCCGACATTGACAACGACTTCAGGTTCGCCAACCCCGTGGAAGGCACCTGCCATAAACGGATTGTCATCAACCGCATTCGCAAATACCACCAGCTTGGCACAGCCCAGCGAATCTCTGTCCCTGGTCAAATAAGCCGTATCTTTAATGACTTTCCCCATCATCTTGACTGCATCCATGTTGATACCGGCTTTGGAATTGGCCACATTCACAGACGAACATACCCGTTCTGTTACATTCAGAGCCTCAGGGATTGATTCAATTAAGATTCTGTCGCCTTTCGTAAAGCCTTTCTGCACCAGCGCGGAGAAGCCTCCAATAAAGTTAACGCCAACCTCACGGGCTGCCTTGTCCAGCGTTCTCGCAAAGTCGACATAGCTTTCTTCTTCACTCCCGGAAGCAATGATTGCCATTGGCGTAACGGAAATCCGTTTATTAATAATGGGAATGCCATATTCAGTTTCGATTTCATTGCCCACTTTAACAAGATTTTGTGCCAACCTGGTAATTTTATCATAAATTCTTTGGCGGGCCTTTTCTCCTGAGGAATCAATGCAATCGAGTAAAGAGATTCCCATCGTGATGGTCCGGATATCCAATTTTTCTTTCTCGATCATGCGGGTGGTTTCAAAAATATTTTTATAGAGATTCATTATTTACCTCCAAAAGACTTCCCCTGATTCTGGCTGGCAACTTGTCAACCCTTGTTAACTGTAAGTTAAATATGTTAAATGTTGTGCATGTAGTCAAAGATCTCTTCTCTTTGAATCTTCACCGACAATCCGATCTCTTTGCCGAAGGCATCAAGTTCTTCCTTCAAAACACTGAAATCGCATTTTATGTTGGAGAGATTGACCAGCATCATCATCGTGAAATAATCCTGCATGATGGTCTGACTGATATCCTCTACATTCACATTTCTCTCCATCAGGATCTTGGTAACGCCATAGATGATTCCGACTTTATCTTTCCCTATTACAGTGACAATTCCTTTCATTGTAACACCTCCGTTTGTTTCATTTTATTCTATCATTTCCTGATAACCAAAAGCAAAATAGCGCAGTCCTTCTCAAAGACCGGGCGCCTTCGATAAATAATAAAGAAATGGCCGAATAATAAGCGGGACCGACCATTTCTTAATCACCGTTTCTTAATCACCTTCAGATGTAAAAAGAATTATTCCCCGCTGCTTTCTCCTAACATGTTAAGAAGCGTCATCTGTTCTTCTTTTATTTTTGCCAATTCATCTGCAAAATTAAGCGCTGCCAGGATAGCTACCTGATGTGCCGGTAACCTCGGGAATTTCAACGCAATTTCTTCCATTCTTTTATCGACATCATGGGCGAGTTTTTTAATATATTGCTCAGATCCCTTGCCGCGAATAACATGAAGTTCTCCGAATATTAGAACCGATACTTTTTGTTCTTCCGGATTCACTGTCTTCACCCGCTCTCCTGTCTAGTACCTTGTTAACTTGCATCATGATTGTTTATTTTCGCCATTTTGCCCCAAATTCCTGCTGTATTCCCGAAAGGATGTCGGAATTAAAGGCGTTCACTTCTTCATCTTTCAAGGTTCGTTCTGCAGACTGGTAACGCATTGTAAAGGCAAGGCTTTTATGTCCCGCCGGAACGGGCTGTCCCTGATACACATCGAACAGCTCTACCTCTTTCAGGAATTTCCCACCCAGTACCATTACCTTTTTCTTAATATCTTCTGCGGATACCTCTTCCGGAACGACAACGGCCAAATCACGCTGAATGGCCGGATAACGCGGGTACGATTTGGCGACAACCGTGAGATTGGCATTCTTGAACAGCACTCCAAAATCAAGCTCAAACAGCACCGGGCGCTGTAGGTCCCATCTCTGGTCGAGCTGCGGATAGATTTCACCGAGAATACCGAGGAATTCCCCCTTGCAGTAAATACTTGCAGACCTTCCCGGATGAAGCAGGCTGCTGTACTTGCCTTCCTCAATTCTCCGATATTCAAATTCCATTCCGCATTCTTCCGCGATTTGTGTCAGGATCCCTTTAACATAGAAGAAGTCAAATTTCACCTGCGAATTCAGCCAATGGCGCTTGCTTTCCCCCTGTGCCAAGCCGGCAATCCGCGATACCTCATCAGGCTGCTGCTTTAACGGCAGCTCTTTTGGCAAATAGACATTGCCGATTTCAAACAACAGCAGATCGGTGTTGCGTCTGGCGGTATTTCTGGACGCAATCTCCAATAGCCCGGGCAAGAGTGACGTCCTCATCGTTCCTAATTCTTCCCTTAATGGATTTAAGAGCGGGATATTCCGGCCTTCTGACCCCCATTGATCATCCATTTCTTTATTGCTGAAAGAGTAGGATACAACCTCGTTCATCCCGGCTTTGATCAGGATCTTGCGTAGCTTGCGCCGGAAAGCTTGTTCAGGTGTTCTGCGCCCCTGCGTCTGGCTGCCCTGCGGCAGGGTCGTAGGAATTTTCTCATAACCGATGATCCGGGCAATCTCCTCAATCAGATCCACTTCAATTTTAAGATCCTGCCTGTAGGAAGGAATGTCAACACTGTACCGGCAGTCAGGCAATTTCAGATATTCAAAGTCGAGGACTTCAAACACCTTTTCAATTTCCTGATCCGTATATTCCACACCAAGGACCTGATTGACCGTGGAAACGGCAATTTCAATCCTCACCTTCGGTGGAAGTGAACATACTTTCTCCGTAAAGGACATCGGTACTCCTGCCTCAAGTTCCAACAATAATTCTGCCACTCTGCCCAGGGTGGAAACTGTCCAGTAAGGATTGACCCCTTTTTCAAAACGGCTGGAAGACTCCGAACGGAGACCCAGCTTTCTGCTGGTGCGCCGGACACTCGAACCGAGGAAATGTGCTGATTCAAACAGGATCCTGCAGGTCTTGCCGGTCACTTCACTTTCCAGGCCGCCCATGACCCCGGCAATGGCCTGCGGCCCGTTATCATCGGCGATCACCAGCATATCCGGCTCCAGTTTTCTTTCGATGCCGTCCAGGCTGACCATGGTTTCACCTTGTTTAGCTTTGCGGACTCTGACCGTACCCTGAAGTTTATCGCGGTCGAACGCATGAAGCGGCTGCCCCATTTCCAGCATGCAGTAATTGGTAATATCGACAATATTATTGATCGGCCGGACTCCGGCAGCCCGAAGCCGGTTCTGCATCCAAAGCGGCGAGGGTTGAATGACGACATCATCCACCAACAGGGCCGAATAACGCCAGGAAAGCTCCGGGTCTTCAATTTCAACCTTCTGCCTGACATCTTCCGGCCAGGAAGGCATTTCCTCCCGGGCCCATTCCGGCAAAACAGGCTTTCTCCCGAGCAAAGTTCCGGCCTCTCTCGCAACATTGACCATTGCCAGACAATCCGGCCGGTTAGGGTAAAGTTCCAGTTCCAGGACGCTGTCCTGCAGACCAAGATAGGTTTCCAGGCTTTCACCGACCGGCGCGTCAGGAGACAGGATCAGGATCCCGCCTTTGCTGCGTTCCTGACCGACAGCTTCAATCTCAAGTTCCTTGTCGGAACAAAGCATTCCATACGATTTTACGCCTCTCATCTCTACCGGCTGAATCTCTTTACCTCCCGGAAGCACCGCTCCCGGAACAGCTACCGGCACTTTATCCCCTACAAGGACATTCGAGGCGCCCGTAACAATGGTCAGTTCTTCCCTGCCGGTATTCAAGCGGCATATCTGCAGTTTTTGGGCATCGGGATGAGCCTGGATATCCAGAATTTCACCGATATAGACTTCTGTGAAGCCTTTATTCAAGCATTCTACCCCTTCAACTTCAATCCCGCCTCTGGTTAGGACTTCTGCCAGCTCCTCAGGGCTGAGATGAAGTTCAAGGTATTGTTTTAGCCATTCCATGCTTACTCTCATCAGAGCATCCTCCAGTACATCAACATGTTAGTTCCATAAATAAAATATCTGCAATATTCCTAAAATATTTCTATAATATTTTTAGAACTGCTCCAGGAAGCGGATGTCGTTATCAAAAAGCAGCCGCATATCTTCTATCCCGTATTTCAGCATGGCAATCCGTTCTACGCCCATGCCGAAAGCAAAGCCTGTTACTTCTTTAGGATTATATCCACCCATCTCCAACACATGCGGATGGACCATCCCGGCCCCCAGGATTTCAATCCAGCCGGTCCCTTTGCACAGCCTGCAGCCTGCACCGCCGCAAAGCATGCAGGATACATCGACCTCAGCACTGGGCTCCGTGAACGGGAAGAAGCTTGGCCTCAAGCGGATTTCGCGGGATTCGCCGAACATTTGTCTGGAGAAGTACAGAAGCAGTCCTTTAAGATCAGACATTCTGACTCCCTTATCAACCAGCAGCCCCTCTACTTGATGGAACATCGGTGAGTGGGTTGCATCATCATCGTTGCGGAAAACTTTGCCGGGAGCAATGATCTTGACCGGAAGTTGGGGTCTTAGTTTTTCCATGGTTCTGATCTGGACCGGCGAGGTCTGCGTTCGAAGCAGAATATCCTCGGTGATAAAAAACGTATCCTGCATATCCCTGGCCGGATGGTCTTTCGGCAGGTTCAGCGCTTCAAAGTTATAGTAATCCGTTTCTATCTCAGGTCCCTCAGCGATCGTAAAACCCATACCCATAAAAATATCTTCAATTTCCTCGATCACTTTGCTTAGAGGATGCTGGTGCCCTTGAGGCAGAGAATACCCCGGCAGACTGATATCAATCCGTTCTTCCCTAAGTCTGCTTTCCAAAGCGTTCTTTTCGAATTCCTTCCATTTTTTGTCCCAGGCATCTTCGAGCTGGCTGCGTAGTTCATTGACGATCTGCCCCATTTGGGGACGCTCTTCTGCGCTGAGCTGACCCATCTGCTTCAGCAAGGATGTGAGTGATCCCTTTTTGCCCATCACCCGGACTTTTAGCTCCTGAAGCTCTTCCGACGAAGTCAGCTTCGTCAGTTGCTCCAGTGTATCTTCCTTAATCTTCTTTATTTCTTCTCGCATTGTGGTCACCCTTTCAGCAATGAATTGATGTAAAAAAACAATAAACTCTCGTCCTCTAGGGACGAGAGTTAGGTTTCCCGTGGTACCACCCTTTTTTGACCATGCGTCAAATCACAGTTCACACTTAATAAGCTGGTAACGGCTGCCAACCGGTTAACTCCCGGAATGAACTTCAACCTCAAGACTCCCATGTTGAGGTAGCTGCCTGCCTGGCCGACTTTCAGTCTGGGTCGGCCCTCCCTTTAGAGGCCTGCCTGCCTTTTGTTCCGTTCATTGTCACTTGTCAATTTGTCGTTGTTCTTGTACAAAAGATATAATTGGGGAGAACCGGTTGCCTCGAAGGCTTTCCAAAAATAATCAGGCGCTGACATTTTGAGCCCACCTTTCCTCGGCTTAGGTCCGGAAAGCAAAGTCATTGTTTTCTTTGCCTGATCAGAATTATATCATTTTCAATCATGGTTTACAAGAATTGTCCCTGTCTTCGCATTTCATAAAGGAATATTCCGGCAGCCATCGATGCATTCAGCGATTCAACGTTGTTAAACATTGGAATGGAATAGTTCTTAGCGGCCTTTTCCATAAAAAAAGCTGACGGTCCTGTTGCTTCATTCCCCATAATTAATGCCAAAGGATAGTCTTCACGAATGTTCGTCTTAAATATGGAAGTGCCACCCATGGTGGATACGACCATCGAGCACTCTTTTTCTTTGCAATAAATTGCTATTTCTTCAGGTGTTTTATCCGTTAGGATCACTTCGGAAAAAACGGAGCCCATACTGCTGCGCAGAACTTTGGGATTATAAAGATCCACGGTTTTTTTGGTCAAAATGATTTGCTTAACATCTGCGGCCAGGGCGGTTCTTAAAATCGTACCCAAATTACCCGGATCCTGGATTCCGTCGACGACAAGAAGAATGGTATCTTTCTCAATCAAGATATCCTGCCAGTCAAACTCAGTTCTCCGGATGATTCCAAGGATGCCCTGTGGCTCTTCTGTAGCGCTCATTTTGCGCATGACCGCTTCAGACACCTCTTCCGCTTCTATTCCCAGCGTACGTATCTCCGTCACGAGTCCGGAAATACTTAAAGGATGCGGCGGATCTGATGGTTCCATCGCCGCGTCCTGGGCCGTATAATAAACCTTCTTAAGCTGCGCTTGCCTGAGAATGGCTTCCTGTACAAAACGTTTGCCTTCCACAAGCAATTCCTTATGTTCTTTACGGCCTTTTTTATCATGCAGGGATACCACATGCTTGACCTGTTCATTCTGCAAAGAAACGATCATGATGATCCTCCCAGACTGCTCAAATAATTTCATTCAAGCCTGAGCCTGATTACCCCATATTAGGTCTGCGCGCCACAGTTCCAGCGTGAGCGGAGCATGGATGCGGAGCGCGGCAGTTTGACGGCCACGGATGGCCTAATGTCGCGATGCCATGGATGGCAAAGAGCGACTCGCCATGGAGGGCATAATCTGCCGAAAGCGGAATGTGGCACGCAGACCAAACCCAAATGATTATATTTGTATGCGTCGTCCTTGACGCACATAGAGCAAGAGTCCGGTCCTGAAAAGACCGAACTCCAAAGATTCGTAGGTATTCTTGACTTAAGCATTCGCCTGAGCTTTTGCATTGGTGTTGTCGAGTTTGCTTTGGGCAACTTCTACAAGCTTCGTAAAAGCCGCAGCATCATTGATTGCCAAATCGGCCAGCATTTTGCGGTTAATATTGACATTGGCCAGCTTCAGACCGTACATCAAGCGATTATACGTGATGTTATTCATCCGGGCAGCTGCATTAATCCTGGTAATCCACAGTTTGCGAAAGTCGCGTCTTCTCTGTTTGCGGTGAACAAAAGCATACGCCATCGATTTGACGACTTGCTGTTTGGCCATTCTGAAAAGTTTGCTCTTACGTCCTCTATATCCTCTGGCTAATTTTAATATTTTTTTATGGCGTTCATGTGCTCTGACGCCTCTTTTGACACGGGCCATTTTTAAAGACCTCCTTTAAGTGATATTCTTATTTAACATAAGCGATCAAACGAGCAATACGTTTCGCGTCGGTACTATGCATGGTTGCGGCTTTACGAAGATTCCGTTTACGCTTTGGTGACTTTTTCTCCAGGATATGGCTTTTATACGCATGATAACAAACAATCTTGCCGGTGGCAGTTTTCTTAATACGTTTGGCAGCTCCACGATGTGTTTTCATTTTAGGCATTTATGACAACCCCCTTTTCATTTTAATCGTGTTTATGTGCGGCAGGAGCTAAAATCATAACCATATTGCGACCTTCAACTTTAGGTTCACGCTCGACCAGGGCTTCTTCCTTAAGAAATTCAGCCATTCGTAAACACAGTACTTTACCATGGTCTGGGTGTGTTATCTCCCGTCCTCGAAACATGATGGTAACTTTAACTTTATCGCCATCGCCTAAAAAGCGTTGGGCATTGCGAGCCTTGGTCATAAAATCATGGTCTTCAATATTCGGGCGGAGCTTGACTTCTTTAATTTCAACAACCTTCTGCTTCTTACGGGCTTCTTTATCACGCTTCGCCTGCTCATATTTATATTTCCCATAATCCATCACCTTACAAACCGGTGGTTTGGCAGCAGGAGCAATCTCCACTAAATCAAGCGCTTTTTCAGCAGCGACGCTCAAGGCATCTTTAATAGGAATGATCCCGAGTTGTTCTCCATCTTCACCTACTAATCGAACTTCCCGAGCCCGGATTTCTTCATTAATCCGTAAATCTTTGTTAATAGCGAATCACCTCCATTTTTTTGCTTACAACGAGCCAAAGAGTATAAAAAAATAAAGACGGTATTCCACCCGTCTTCATCATACAAAATGAGCATAATCCTGCTGGAAAACTCACTAGGACCTCATCAGCATTCTGCCATGAGGTGAGAAGCGGATGGCTTCTACTTGGCATAAGTATTATACATAGTTCAGCGCTCAATGTCAATCATCTAATATGTGATTTTAAATGTAGCATTTTCGTTAGCCGGAACCGTGATCTTTCCGTCAATCATTTTTTGCTTATATTCATTTATTTTGGTATAGGTTTCTTCCGAAACCATAGATTCAGTTGTCTCTGCCAAACCGACGGCATTCTCTGCTAAGCCATACGATACATTTTTACCGGACGCCAAGGTATTCTCTTCAATTTGTTTGATGATGCTGTAAGCGACCTCGCCGTTTTCTTTGATGACTGAAGTAAGGACAGTCTCAGGTGCCAGACTATTTTGATCAATGTCAGCGCCTATGGCATACTTGCCTTTTTCCTCCATAACTTCGATCATTGCTTTTCCTGCCAGGCCTGCGTCATGAAAAATAACATCGGCATCAGAGTTGACCATGGCCTCCGCCATTTCTTCGACCCTGACCTTATTGGTGAAAGTGGCGGCATTTCCTTTCAAAAGCTCACAGTTGGGATTGACAAACCGTACTCCGCTCTTAAAACCATAAAAGTAAGGCTGAGCTTCTTCTTTATTGTCCCCTGAGATAAAACCAACGACATTTGTTTCCGTCCTTTTTGCCGCCAGATACCCTGCCAGAAAAGCAGCTTCCTCTACTCTATAAGACACGGCCAGAACATTGTCAGGTATGGTTCCCTCGATCGTGCTGTCCAGACAGACATAGGTGATTTTAGGGTTCTTTTCTGCCGCTTCCAGGGTTGCGGGAACAGCAGCAGAACCTATGGTAAATATGACCTGACAGTCCTGGGATTTAAGCTCGGCAAGTCCCGACGGATAATCTTTATCATTTTTGAGCTTAACATAGCCGATCCTAGCGTTTAGTTCCTGTTGTGCCTTTTGCAGTCCTTCCCAGGCTTTTTCAGAATAAATATCCTCGATTCCATCCTGGCCGGTTATCAGTCCGACCTTGATCGCGTAGTTTCCCGAGTCATCCGATGGCGCGTCCTGGCCGCCTCCGCCCAGAATCCCGCAGCCAGTCAGCAACAGTAAGGCTATAACAAGCAAACAAAGCATCTTTCCCCATATTTTTACTGCATTTCTTTTTGACATTTTTTCACCTCTTGTATAGCCTTCTGTTGTTCAGTGTCCAAAGTTTATCGGAAAAATTCCCGGGCTCGGTTTCATTGAGGGCTTTTTGCATATCAAACATCCTGGCGTCAATGATATCCAGATAATGAAGGATTTCTGCCTCCGGAAACATGGGTCTCTTGGGACTGCCATATTCCGGCTCATAATGATGCGAAAGCAGCATATGCTGAAGAAGGAGACTGGTCTCTTCATCGAGACCCGCCTTGTCTGCAGCCTTTTCAATTTTCTTGATTCCTTGAACAATATGGCCTAGCAGCTGCCCCTCAACTGTATATTCCGTAGCAATCCCCAGGGCATTGGCATCAATTTCATCAAGCTTGGCAACATCGTGCAGCATGATCCCGGCATAAAGAAGATCTTTATCCAGGAAAGTATAGACATCCGCTAGTTTTTCTCCAGCTTTAAGCATTGTCAGCGTATGATACAGCAGTCCCGACCTTAAGGCATGATGATTCTGCACAGCAGCCGGATGAATCAGCAGTTTCTCTCCGGCTTCTGTCAGGAGAAGCTGGACCGTTTCTCTTATTTTGACATTCTCCATCCTGCCAAGGTATTGCAGAAGCTCAGCATACATTGCTTCCGGACTATACGGTGCCACAGGTATAAACGCTTGAATGTCAACCTGATCATCCGCTACAGCTGCACGGATTTTATCGATCTTAACTTGTTTCTTGCCTTGCCATTCCGCCATACTGCCTTTGATCTTTACAAGCATATTGCTCTGATACAGTGCTTCATCTTCCTGCTTGCAGTCCCACATCCTTGCGGTTATTTCCCCGCCGGCGTCACCTAAGACGATATCAAGATACCGGTTTCCGCCAGCCGTAGTCTTCGTTTCAACCCTGCGAATCAGAAAAAATGCGACCAAAGACTCTCCTGGCTTCAACTCATTCCAATTCTTTTTCTCAGTCAAGTTACCCACCACTCTCCGGAATTTGTATTGTTTTCCGCTGGTCAATCCGATTTAGGTCTGATTACCTGCAGGAATTTTTTTGGTATTTATTTCGTCCAGAATCAAGCAAATAAAATCTTCCAATTCCATGACGCTGGTCTTCTGCTCTCCATAACGGCGGACGGATACCGTACCCTCTTCAGCCTCTTTATCGCCGACGACCAAAGCAAAAGGTATTTTATCGGTCTGTACTTCCCTGATCTTATAGTTGATTTTCTCCCGGCGTTCATCAAGTGAGGCGCGGATATCCCGGCCCATAAGCCGTCCCTTAACTTTTTCAGCATAAGCGCTGTGCTTGTCACTGATCGGCAGAATGCGCACCTGCTCAGGCGAAAGCCAAACAGGGAAAGCACCGGCGTACTGCTCGGTCAGAAGTGCAATAAAACGCTCGATACTTCCATAAACAACCCTGTGGATCATAACAGGACGGTGCTTATCCCCGTCTTCCCCAATGTAGGTCAGGTCGAACCGCTCCGGCATCTGGAAATCTAGCTGGATGGTTCCGCACTGCCAGGTTCTGTCGAGACAATCCTTCAGGTGAAAATCAATTTTCGGTCCGTAGAAGGCTCCATCACCGGGATTAATTTTGTAATCCATCCCTTTGGCCTCTAAAGCCTCTTGCAACGCATTCGTTGCCATCTCCCAATCCTGGTCCGAACCCATGGAATCCTCCGGACGGGTGGAAAGCTCCACATGGTACGTAAAACCAAATATTTTATAAAAATAATCAACTAAATTAATGACGCCAATGATCTCATCTTTGATCTGGGACGGCAGCATAAAAATATGGGCATCATCCTGCGTAAAGTTTCTTACTCTCAACAAGCCATGCAGAGCACCCGATAGTTCATGCCTGTGCACCAGACCTAGCTCTCCGCAGCGGATCGGCAGGTCCCGGTAGCTGCGCAGTTTCGTCTTGTACATAATCATACCGCCGGGACAGTTCATCGGTTTAACGGCATAGTCCTCATTGTCTATTTTCGTAAAATACATGTTTTCCTTATAATGATCCCAGTGCCCGGACTGCTGCCAGAGAGCTGTATTCAAAATGATAGGCGTTCTGATCTCGACATAGCCTCTTTTCTGGTGCTCTCTGCGCCAGAAATCTTCCAGCGTATTCCTTAAAACCATACCTTTCGGATGAAAGAACGGAAAGCCAGGACCTTCATCGTGCAGACTGAAAAGGTCAAGCTCCATCCCAAGCTTCCGGTGGTCACGCCTTTTGGCTTCTTCAAGCTTAAATAAATAATCATCAAGATCAGAGGTTTTGGCAAAAGCTAAACCGTAAATTCTCTGAAGCATTTTGTTTTTCTCACTGCCGCGCCAGTATGCACCAGCCAGGCTCTGTAATTTGAAAGCCTTCAATACCTTTGTTCCGGGAACATGCGGTCCGGCACAGAGGTCTGTAAAATCCCCCTGCGTGTACATGGATATTCTGGCATCTTCGGGGAGATCTTTGATCAATTCTACTTTGTATTTTTCCCCTTTATTTTGGAAATAGTCAATCGCTTCTTCGCGGCTAACCTCACGACGTTCAAACTGATAATCGTTCTTGGCCAGTTTTCGCATCTCCTCTTCAATCTTGCCTAAATCCTCAGGTGTGAAAGTGTATTCAGAGTCAAAGTCGTAGTAAAACCCATTCGCAATGGCAGGACCGATACCCAGAATTGTTCCCGGGAAAAGATTCTTCACAGCCTGAGCCAAAAGGTGAGAAGCTGAATGGCGCATTACTTCCAGTCCCTCTTCACTGTCAAGCGTAAGTATTTCTACGTTAGCGTCATTCTCTATCGGAAACGAGAGGTCTTTGACCTCCCCACCCACCTTACCTGCAACCGCAGCCCTGGCCAGACCCTGAGAAATAGCAGCAGCCAATTCCAGAACAGTTGAACCCTGTTCCACTTGACGAACCGAACCATCCTTTAAGGTTACATTTAACATGATCCTATCACTCCTTGTTTTTATTCATGATTTATCCATTTAAACTTCTTTGGTATTAATACTAAAAAGCTCCCGTCCTTCTTATGGGACGAGAGCGATAGAAACCCGTGGTTCCACCCAAATTCAAAAATACGACCGCCTACTATACCGGCAGCTGATTTTCCTTGGAATCCTTAACGCGGATAAACGTCCAGCCTACGCAAATCATGTTCGGCGAGGAACTCGGAGGCGGTCTTTTCCCAAATATCGCAAAAATGCTCACAGCCTAGGGCATTTCTCTCTAAATGCGAACGATTAGGATACTGTCCTCTTCATCGTGCCTTCATTATTCCTTTCTATAGTCTTAGATTATACCACTTAAAGTATGTTGTCAATTAGTTCTCTTTACACAGGCTGCATCCCCGGCAATAGGTCATTTTATCACCAAAAACTTCCTGAACGATCCGGGCAATTCCGGACTGTTTTTCTGCTGCAACATGAACAATCAGGCGATTCGGAGAGCGTTTCAGCAAAACACCAATGGGGTGATCTTCGCTTTCAGCACCGTAATTTATCAGAACGGAATGCTTGTCATCGTAAAATGCCACTTCATCTTTGTGATTAATGACCATATGCATCGTATTTTTGTTTTCCCGCTGGGATTCAAAAAATCTTTTCAGGAGTCGTACAAAGCTTTCATGCTCCCGCTGAAGGGCATAAGCATTCACAGCACGCGCAATCTGTTTCTTTAATTCTCTCTTATATTGACCCGATCTGAAATTCATAAATCCTTCCAGATCAATTCTTTGATGGTCATTCAAAAATTCCAGAATGGACTTTACCAGAATTCTGTTTCTGAGCCGGAGAGAACCGGTCTCTGCTTGGTCATTCAGATATCCGGCAACCTTTGGATAAGCCTCGTCAATTTCGCTCCCGAACATGTTGTAGTCATTTTTTAATTTTTTTCGGATATAACGTTCTTCCCATCCCTGAAGAACAACGCTTCCCAGCGCATGGGCAATATAGTACTGAACGATTTTAACAGTAAGCTCATTCCGGACATTTTTTTCCTTCAAATTGGCATATGTGAAGCTCACCAGATAGTTTGCTTCACGGCAGAATTCAGATATTTCAATCGGCAGTCCGTCTTTATGGTACAAATCATATACTGCTTGAGAAAGCTCCTCTTTATAATCAGAAGTTCCAACTTCTAAATAATAATCATTCAAAAGAAAAATCCCCCCCTGGAAATATATGCATCATCCTTCCTAATATTTCCGGTAAGGAATTTTCTTATTCTTATCTATTCTTATATTGCTTAGGATTACATTGTTTCTTTCTAATTGATATTTTTTCTGCCGCTTAAATAAACGATAAGGCCAATCAGCAGCAAACTAACCGCCATGATTCCCAATTGTACATATCTGGTTAGGTACAGGGATTCTGTCACATTCTTAACATCGACATCCCCTGCCAGAACAGCATACGTCTTTCCGCCGGCATCCTTTATTTCCTGGTAGCTCGATACGAACGTCCCCAGTGAAGTCGTGTGATATTCTCCCTGGACAACTTTGCCCTTCAGCGTGTTCTCTACTGCCGACGAGGCGTTGTTCTCCAATTGTCCCAAAGACAAATGTGCCGGGTCATCCTCGGCCCTCGCATCAACAACGTAAAACCAGGCCTTATTCTGCTCATCCTTGTACAACATGTAAATATTCCCGAGCTGGTGTTCTGTCTTTAACTGCATCAGCTTCGTCCGAAGTTCTCCGTAATAAGTATTCTGCTGATTCTGCGTTTGAATAAGCTCCTGAAGTTTTTCGTTATCAAAACCAGCCTCGGCCAGAGCAAGTGTATTGCTGACCCGCTGGCCTGCCAAATCTACTGCGAGCTGTTTAGCTCGGAAATTTCCTATCCCTGTGACTATAATCAGGCAGAAAACAGCAATGATGATAACAGCATATCGTTTTTTCTTTTCCGGTGACATTTTTACCCCCCATAAGCATTCAAACTCATTCCCTTGTGCCTATATTATTCTACACCATTATTACCTATTCTGCATGCGTTGAAGTTCATTTCCAGAGAAATTTAACATAATAATCTTTAAGGATATTGTTCCTAGAACCCTAGGTTCAGAGGGAAAGCAGGTGAAGTATGAAAAATACAAAACAGTTTTCCATAGTTTCAATTGCAGCTGCCTTCATCGGAACAATCGTCGGAGCAGGGTTTGCGACCGGACAGGAGGTTCTCCAATTCTTTACTGTATTTGGAACAAAAGGTTTTGCCGGTATCGCCGTATGTACGGTCTTATTTTGTTATTTTGGGATTCTCATCATGCGGATATCCAGAGAACAAAATGCCGATTCGCACCTGGAACTGGTCAGATTCACATTTGGGAAGCCTCTTGGAATTTTTATGGATTGGTTTATTACCTTGAGCTTCTTGGGTGTCCTGATCGTCATGGCGGCAGGGTCCGGAGCTGTCGTTGAAGAGCAGCTTGGCTTTTCCCCGCTTCTAGGCAGTATTACCGTTATTCTGCTTTCGTTTCTCACCGTCATTTCCGGGGTCAGAAACGTCATACGAGCCATTGGTTTTGTTGTACCTTTTCTGCTCCTTGCCGTCTTCAGTGTTGCCATAATCTCGATTGTCCTCGATCCAATCACACCATCCAAAATTGCACTGCTTGGATCGTTAGAATCTCCGACAGCATCTCATTGGTCCACGGCAGCCATACTCTATGTTTCTTATAATATTGTACTTTCTGTAGCTATCCTGTCTCCCTTAGGTGTGGAAGGCCGGAATGAAAAGAGTCTTGTTTGGGGTGGCCTGCTGGGTGGTCTTGGGTTGGGTGCCGGGATTCTGGCAATCAATCTGGCAATCATCTGCGGGTCTCCGGAAATTCTTCCTTTTCAGGTTCCCATGGTATTTCTCGCTACCAGACTGAATCCACTGGTAGGCTATGCTTATGGTCTAATTTTGCTTTTGGAAATCTATACGACTGCCGTAAGCATTCTCTACGGCTTTACAGCCAGGATTGCCTACGACAACAAGCAAAGGATTCTTGGTGCTACCCTTGCTTCCATCGGTGCAATTATCGCTGCCCAGTACGGTTTTTCCGCGGCAGTCTCTGCCATATATCCTTTGATCGGATTTGCTGGGCTGATCTTCCTCGGAGGGCTGCTGTTTACGCAGTTCAGGGATAGCTTCAGCAGTTTATTCAAACCTGGAAAATTTAAATGACTTTTGGGGTCTAGTATATTTCACATATTCTTTAGGTCTGGTCTGTGCGCCACATTCCGCTCTCGGCAGATAGCGCCCTCCATGGCGCTAACAGCCGCGCTCCGCATCCATGCTCCGCTTACGCTGAACTGTGGCACACAGACCCTGCTATGAAGGCTTTAATGTCTAGTTATTTAGAGAACGGTATCTTAGGCAAAGAACTGTAAGTATCCAGCCTGAATGTATTGACAGCCCCCAACAATACTTAGTATTATAAATACGTACATATGCATATATGCGCATATGTACAGTCCTGATTATATTTTTCTTTGGGAGGCCGTTAAAATGTCGGTATTTCACGCTCCTGCCCCGGAACAGCCCCAAAAACATATTCCAGGTATAGAACTATCCCTGGAACTGGCAGACTTTTATAAGGTATTTGCGGATTTCTCCAGAATACGTATCCTTTTTGCACTACTGGATAATGAGCTGTATGTGAATGAACTGGCGGAAATTTTAGGTATGAGCCAATCTGCCGTCTCCCACCAACTAAGGATTCTCCGGCAATACAAATTAGTCAAGGTGCGCCGGGCTGGCAAAACAAGTGTTTATTCTTTGAGTGACGATCATGTTTATCGGATACTGACCCAGGGACTCGAACATCTTTCCCCCTGATTGATTGGTTATAGATTCATTCCTTCAATTAAAACCGCTCTTACGGGACTGCCGTCGCAGTCTCTTATTTTTAGAGGCAGTGCAACGAGAAAGTAATCTCCCTCATTGACTTCCGATAAGTCTAGTCCTTCTAATACTGCACTGTTTCCGGATAGCAGAATGGTATGACTTGAATAAGCGCTGCTCGTAGAATCATCAATGGACAAGTAATCGATCCCAACCAATTGTACTTTTTTGGCTGCAAGGTATTCAGCGGCTTCGGAAGAGAGATATGTATACTCCGGCTGAAACGCATTGTCCTTTAAAAGGCCTGAGTTCCGGGTTTTAAACAAGATCCTGTCCCCTTCGCGGATTCCTTTGGGGATCAGATGGTCAGGCAGGATACCCCCTGCAACCGCCACTTCGATTACCCTGGCCGCTCCGATAAGCAACTCCAGAGGAATCCTGTCAACAGATCCTCCTCCTGTCAGGCAATGAGACGGCGCATCAAGATGGGTTCCACAATGGGAGCCCATCGAAAGCATTGAAAGACAATATCCATCCTTATCTATGGAATACACCGGTTCTGATTGAAACGGCGGATCCCCGGGATAAGAAACCATTCCCGGAAAAAGCGGGATCGTTATATCATGAATTACCATAACAAACTCCCATATCTTCAACTAATTCGCTTCCTACGACAATCCTGTTCCGGCCTGTATTTTTAGCCTCGTAAAGTGCATCATCCGCTCTTTTAAAGATATCATCAACACTCAGGTCCAGTTCTTTCTTTTCAGCAATTCCGATGCTGACAGAAACCTGGATCTTCTTGGTATTTTCCATTTCTATGACGACATCAAGGACTTTCTGCTGAATTCTCTCTGCCACAGTTTGGGCGATCATAAGGTCGGATTCTACTGGAATCACTGCAAATTCCTCTCCCCCGATCCGGGCCAGGATATCCATCTCACGCAAAACCAGCTTAAAAGCCTTGACGACCTCTTTTAGCACCCGATCACCGACCAGGTGACCATACTGATCGTTCACACTTTTAAATTTATCAATGTCAATCAAAAGCATCGTAAAATCCCGCTTGTATCTCTCCGAGCGCGAAAATTCTTCCTGCGCTTTTTGCATAAAAGCAAGCCTGTTGTCAATGCCCGTCAGGAAGTCTGTGGTTGCCTGGTGAAGCAATTCCTTTTCTAATTTTTTCCTGACCGTTATATCCAGAACAATCATGATTAGATGAATGACATTGTCCCCGCTGTCACGAACTGTGGATAAATTGATTTCCGCCCATAAAGACTGTCCATCTTTGCATTGGAATTGTTTCTCACATTTCTTCCACGCCTCTTTGCCTTCCCATACTTCCCTGCAATGTATGATGCTCTCCTGCCGGTCCTCTGGCACGATCGAATCAAAAATGGTTAACCTTATTAACTCTTCCTGTGAGAAACCAATCATCCGGCACAGGGTCGAATTTGCGTAATGATAATGTCCATCGTGGTTCATCAAAGCAATTCCTGCGGCCGCATTATTTATTACCCCACGGTACAACGCTTCACTTTGCTTCAGGGTATTTTCTATCATTCGTTTTTTATGAATCTCCCTATGCATCCCTACATTTAAGGTAAAGGAGAGTATAAACAAAATAATAATGATTGGCAGACAAAAAAACAGCTTATCATTATCCCCAATAAACAAATAGACAATAACAAAAGCTCCGATTATACAGGCATTAAACAGAAAAAGTTTTCGTCTCCAATTATCCTTATACCGATTGGTCGCGTTCATGATTCCTTATTTTCCCATTTTTTATTTTTTGTGGAAATCTTTAATTGATTAATTCTTGAAAATAATTTAATATCCTTTATTTTTTTTTGATCATTTCTGGAATATTTTAGGTAAAATTTGTCGTGATTGTGTTAAAAATACAAAACATTTAATAACTGATCTGGCTCGATCCTGCAACCCATTCGGACTAATAGGACTAATAGGCTATTTATCCGGGACTTTTATACTATTCCATTTACATCATAACTTAAATGCTTATTAATTAAAACCAGAAAATTTTAAAGGATGGTTGGTTCTTGTACCTTACTTTTCCAACCGATATAATTGATCTATCATTGATAAGTAAAGGAGGAAGATTAATCAATGGCTAATTACATGATCCGAGGAGCAATTGAACCCCAGGAAATTTTCTTCCGGGCAGATAATATTGACCCTGCCCAGCTCACAATGATCCGCAAGGGTCTGAGAAAACTGCATACTTTTGAGATCATGGCCGTCAATATTTATAAATTCCAGATCGCCGGCGCTCCAAACGATCTGAACAGACTGATCATTCAGGCCATGGCCAATGAGATGACCCATGTCCAGGATTATCAGATCAAACTTTATGAATATGGCTGGAGCCCAAGCCCTTTACGGTGGTTATTCTGGCTTGTCGGAATGTTCATTGGTCTTTTCAGCCGCCTGCGGGGAGAAAAATCCATGCTGAATGCCGGGATCTGGACAGAACAAAAAGCCGTGACCGACTATCAGAAAATCATCAATTCAGCGAAATGGGAGCCCGAAACACTCGACGTAATCCAAAAGAATTTAAATGATGAGTATCACCATATCGAAACTTTACAGAAGCATTTAAATGCCTAGCAGACCGATTTCTATATCCCGTTAAGAACAATGATAGCTTTGCTCGGGCTAGTCTCCGTAATGGATGGCCGCTTTCGGCTCTTGTGCCCTCCCTGGCACAAAGAGCCGCGCTACGCAATCCATGCTCCGCTTGACGCTGGCCATCCATTACGGAGACCTAATCTGGAGTTAGTGAAAACTTTTTTGAAGTAACGTTATTTTGGAGCTGTATTCTGGCATACAGACCTGCTTGAATAACCCTATGATCAGTCTGCGTGCCACAGTTCCGCGACGAGCGGAGCCTGGATGGCGAAGCGCGGCCTTTTGCGTCAAGGAGGACGCAACGGCCGAAAGCGGTATTGTGGCACGCAGACAGGCCCAAAAATATTAGTATCAATCTTTATAGCATAATGACTATGAAATAATAATCGCCCTGAAGTCTTTTGAGGCCCCAGAGCGATTTTTTATGCGATATGTCATTACTCCAGTGTATCGTACAGATGGCATTCTGCTTTTACTCCACGGTATCTGTCAAGAGGTCCTTCACATAAGTCGGAAGCGCAAAGCTTCCTTTGTGGATATCCGTATTATAATACCTTGTTTTGATCCCGAGTTGATTCCAGGTTTCTTCTTTGACATCCATTACAGGGTCATATTTTTTGGAAGCAAAACCAAATAACCAGTGGCCTGAAGGATAGGTCGGAATATGAGCCTGGTATACTTTACAAATCGGAAAGTATTCCCGAATGCGTTTATGGGCCCTTTGCATGGCCTGCGCATACTCATCATAGTAAGGGCTTTCATGCTGATTGACCAGAATGCCGTCTTCTTTTAACGCTTTAAAGCAGTTGCCATAAAACTCTCTGGTAAAGAGCCCTTCCCCCGGCCCGAATGGATCGGTAGAATCAACAATCACAAGGTCATAGGTGTTCTCCCTGGAACGGACAAATCTCAGTCCGTCCTCAAAATAAAGATGCACCCTGGGGTCATCTAGCTTGCTGGCCGTCTGAGGCAGATATTCCCGGCACACGTCGACCACCATCTTGTCGATTTCCACCATATCGATGTTTTCAATCCCGTCATAGCGGGTAAGCTCTCTGACAGTGCCGCCATCTCCGGCGCCAATCACCATGACGTTCTTAATCCCTGGATTCGTTGCCATAGGGACATGCACAATCATATCATGATAAATAAATTCGTCTTTTTCTGTAACCATCATCAGCCCGTCCAGCGTTAAGAACGTGCCGAACTCTTTGGACTTAAAGACGTCAATTCGTTGGTATTCGCTCTGTCCGTTATAGAGCTGTTCATCGACTTTGATGGTAAAACGGACATTTTGGGTATGCTGTTCCGTATACCATAATTCCATATTTCATTCCCCCACAACCCTGATATTTTCAATAAACATATCTTCCGTCCCGGTAAGAAAGCTTCCTTTACTCTTGGCATAGACAATGTAATCAATGATTTCCTCAGTGATCCGCTCTCCAGGCGCGAGTATTGGAATCCCCGGAGGATAGGCCATCACAAACTCCCCGCTGATCTGTCCGGCGCTGTCTCGGATAGGCACGGAATGCTGTTCTGAATAAAACGCGCGCTGCGGAGCCATGACGACATCAGGCGTAATGTACTCATGATCAAACATACCTGTCTTATCACGCATATAAAGCCTTTTGATCTCCGACAGGGACGAGACCAGACGCTCCAAGGCCAGCGCCCTGTCGCCAACAGAGATAATCGCCAGAATATTTCCAATATCGCCGAATTCGATCTGGATATCGTAATTATCCCGAAGTATATCGTAGACCTCCACTCCCGCCAGCCCTATATCCCGGGTATGTACGACAAGCTTGGTCGTATCAAAATCAAAAATCGAATCTCCATTGATCAGTTCTTTCGAGAATGCATAATATCCGCCAATTTTGTTAATTTCGTCGCGTCCATAGTTGGCAAGGGAAGTTACTTTGGCAAAGATATTTTTCCCGTCAAGTGCAAGGTTGCGTCTGGAAATATCCAAAGAAGACAAAAGTAGGTAAGAAGCGCTGGTCGTCTGGGTCAGATTGATGATCTGCCGGACATGTCCAATATTTAGACGGCTGCCAATTAACAAAAAAGAGCTTTGGCTTAAGCTTCCTCCAGTTTTATGCATACTGACCGCCGCCATATCTGCCCCTGCGGCCATGGCATTCAGCGGTTGGTTTTCACCGAAGTAAAAGTGGGTGCCATGGGCTTCATCGGCCAGTACAAACATACCTTTTTGGTGAGCAAGTTCGGTAATGGTCTTTAAGTCTGAACATATCCCGTAGTAGGTAGGATTATTAATAAAAATGGCCTTTGCATCGGGATGCTGCTCCATCGCTTTTTTTACTTCGCTGATCGACATTCCCAAAGGTATGCCGAGCACATTATTGACTCCCGGATTCACATATACCGGGATGGCCCCACTGATAATCAGTGCATTAATGGCACTTTTATGAACATTGCGCGGCATAATGATCTTATCGCCCTGTTTGCATACGCTCATGATCATCGCCTGGACTGCCGAGGTCGTTCCATTGACCATGAAAAACGCATGGTAGGCGCCAAAGGCATCCGCAGCCAGTTCCTCTGCCTCTTTGATGACCGAAACAGGATGTCCAAGATTATCTAAAGGTTTCATGGCATTGACATCAACAGAAAGACACCTTTCCCCGAGAAACTCCCTGAGCTCCGGGTTGCCTCTCCCTTGTTTGTGCCCAGGCACATCAAACGGTACGATCCGCATTGCTTTATATTTTTGAAGGGCTTCATAAATAGGCGCTCTGTCCTGGGAAGCTAGCTGCATGAAAATCTCCACCCTCTGCTATGGTCTGTGTCTTTATAAACTATCAACGTTACTATAGTGGACAATCTGGACAATGTCAATAAAATAGCTTAAATCAACGAGCAAGAGATCTGCTGCAAGCTGTATGGTATAATGATTAAACAAAAGGCGCTTTTACTCCGGGTAAGATAGACTATGATTATCCTATAACTTCTATAGATTTCTAATAAACGTGCCGTATTTCTTAAGGATGAAAGAAGTTATCACACCGAAGATAGTCAAAATTATCAGAGCAAACAGATTGGTAAGAGGTTGGAATTGTATTTGAGGGGCAATATTCAATAAGGGCATAAATAACCCCATGGAAGCAAACCCGACCATGTTGGCTATGATAACCCCTTTTAAAATGGCAAAATCTTTTCCGGTCATTTTCATGACGATAACTAATAATATCGTTGTGCCAATGCTCAAAGCCATTGTCCCGACGATTCCTAAGAATATCCCGATAGGGGAATTGACTAGGCTCCAACTTAGGAAAACATCTGCGGCTATATTCCATGGAGATGTCATCGGGATTCCTAAAACAATAAGGATATAAGATAAGAAGTCCATAACAGTTGCGCCAATAATACCCGCAATGGTAGCAGCACAAATTGGGTCTTTCATTTTTTGGATACCCCCATAGTTTTAAATTTTGATATTTTAATGTCTCTCAGTTTTAATGCTTTTATGTATAAAAATATGGGGCTAGAATTGAATGGTATTTATACCGATGGCAATGGCTGTTCCCTTTCAATTTAGGAAAGTGAGGTTTTTTATTTATTTGGAGTTTGCATAACGGTTCCCAAAGGCGCATTTTATGGTAAAATAATGCATAGTAAAGCAGTATTTTTTCTAAAAAAGCGTGCACTTTAGGAGTATACGGATATGTATAAACTCTTTGGCTCAAATTTGGGGTGGCCATTTCTGGAAACTATTTAGATTAAATTGGTCTGTCTGATAGAAATTTATTATTCGTTATGCGAACCCTAATTATTTTTTTATGAGGATATTTATTTTATGTTTAGAGAAAAAGTATTTGCAATTGCATTAACATGTACACTTTTTTTAACAGTAATTGCTCATTCCAGTTTATCTACCCGTCCGAGCAATATCTCAAAGGAACAATTCTCCGAGAAGCTGCCGGCCTTATTAAGATTAGAGGATGTAGGTCCCGGGGAAGAATACACAAGCCAGGAAAACCTCGATAAACTGATTGTACTGGCAGATTATCTTAAACAAGAGGGGATACCGTTTGAAGTCTCTTTGATTCCCAGGATGGTTGTACCCGGCAGGAACTATGATGTTGCCATTACCGATCATACGGAATATGCTCGGAAATTTGTCTCTACCATTAAAAGCCTTGAAGAAAAAGGCGGTATCATCGGGGTCCACGGCTATACCCACCAGAGCGGGAACAGCAATAGCGTGTCAGGATATGAATTCTACAGCTCGGCAAAAAATCCCGACGTGCCCAATACATACGCCTATGCCAAAGAGCGGGCTGAAAAAGCGATTGCGCTGTTTGATCAAGCAGGGATTCGTCCGGCCTACTGGGAAACGCCGCATTACAGCGCTTCACCCCAGCAACTTGTCGCTTTTCAAGAACAGATCGGTTTGATCTATGAAAACAATTATTACTATCCTGAGGCCTGGAAAAGCAATAGCGTCGTAAATCAGCATCAAGAATATTATTGCGGCCTCGATGTTGTGCCTGCTCCTTTAGGGCATTTAAATTCCCCTGAGCGGCTTGCCGCTATGCTGGCTGTCTTGGATGATCCGGCAAAAAACGGAACACTGGCGTCCCTATACGTCCATCCTACCTATGAGTTTCAGTTTATAAAGAAAGTCCAGCAAAAAAACGGAGAAGTTCAGTATATTTATGATGAAAATTCCCTTTTGCACCAGCTTGTAAAGGAACTAAAAAACAGAAGATACGCTTTTGTCTCGATCTATTCACTCGTAGGTTTTGTACCTGCCCAAAGGGCGGAAAATATTCAGTTTGACCCAAGGGATGAAGTCTTTACCGGCCAGTTTGTGACGGGTGCATCTGGAAAAAACGTGCTGATCTGGAACAAGAGAACGAATCAATGGCATATGTTCAGATATTCGGCCTCCTGGTATGCACCCAGGAAAGATATTAATGCATTTCAAGACTTGGGTGTATGGCTTAAAGACTTATCTCTGGACAGTGGAACGGTACCGATCGTCGGGTATTTTAAAAATAAAGACAAACAAGATTTGTTACTCCTAAACACTGTTTCGGGGAGTATGATTTTAGCAGAGAATAACGGAGATAAATTCATTCCCAATTATCTGAAATGGCAGGCTTTGAATGATTTTCAAAACGTTGATCCCGTGGCTGGCGAGCTTAACGGGGACGGATTAACGGACCTGCTCCTTTATGACCGGGACAATGGCAGGATTGGCAGAGCTATCAATCAAGGCGGCTATTTTTCGGATATAACATGGCAATCCTTTAATCTGCTTAAAGCAAAATCTTTGAAACTATTAACCGGAGATTTTAATGGCGATGGCACAAGTGATATTTTAGGAATTAATTTTGACACAGATACATGGCAGGTGTTGGTCGGGGAAAAAGCACACGGTTTTTCTCTTTCCCCTAAACGCTGGAACAGTCAATTTAGCATCAGGAGAGATTTTAAGCTATTTGCGGCCGACATTAATGGTGACAATAAAGATGATGTGATGGTTCACAGTCCAGATGGCCTTTGGAAAAGTTTCACCATGGATGGAAGAGAATTTGTATCTCGCGGAAACTTTGGGCCATGGGGATCAGGAAATACAGAGGCAGCTCTTGCGGATATTAATGGTGACCAAAAAGCGGATCTGATGATGATCGATCATAGTACGGGTACTTACAACCTTAATACCGCTATTTCAGTTTTAGGCAAATAAATGGATTTAGCTGTTATTAGCAAGCCCTAATTAGATCCGGCCTTATTAATAAACGATAGAACTTCAGAACCAATTTGTAAGTTGTTGTTTCGTAACTGTTGCAAGCTTGTTTGAAGTTGCTGCTTAGCCGTGAGCTTTTGCGGATCATTGTTCGATAAATCTAAATATACTAAAGCCTGTAGTCCCGCTTGCCCTTCTTCACCCAGTTTTATTGCCCATGGGCTAATTTCTGCCAAGAGCTGTTGGTTGGTTATTGTCTTCTTAAGATTATCGGGCAGATCACTCAGTAATTGTAATTCTTTACGAAGTTCTGATTCACTAGGTCCATGCTGACCCGATTGGTATTCTTGCCAAAAAGCGTCGGCTAATTTGGAAAACCCGGTATTGTCACTCATATCAAGTGTACTTTGGCTTGAATATTGACAAAATTTACGGAAGGCCGATGCATCGCCTATGCCAGACATGCTCTGGAGCGCTTCATCCCAGGCTTGAAGCGGCTGGTATGTGCTGGGATTGTACAGATATTGAGAAACAGTATAAAGTGCGATTTTTGACGCTTCGGGTTGGAGCATGGGATTTGCTAACATGCCACTCGTGTATGCTGACAAATCCTTCGAACGATTGATCAATGGTCCCATAAATAGTTGTGGTGCTTTCTTTACCGCATAGGTATAGTCGTTGACCGGATAATTGTCCCAGATAAGAGGTTTCCTACCCAAAAGCCGCCGTACTTGGTCAGCTTCACTACTTGTAATGGATTGGTTTAAAACCCAAGACCCCGTCCAGATCACCTGTATAGAGGGATCTAGATGTGACCGTATTGTAGTCCAATAGGCGCTGTCCTTAAGACCGTAGTAGTCTGTGGGAGCAAGCCAAAGCCTGAAACTTGAATCTTTTACAGTCTCATCCTCAAGCAATTTATTTGCTAAATCGATATGAGCCTTAGGATAATCAGAACCATACACTTGTTGGTCAGAACTCTTCAAGTAGTGTTGAACATCATCAAATGAAAGCATAAAAGTGTGAACTCCAATCGAACGCAACTGATCAATTTTGCTTTCAAGCAGTTGTACATCGGCTTTAGATGTAAAGGTAATGGAGTTGGCAACCATTGCTGAGGTCAATGTTTCACCAGGCAGCGGTGACGGGATACCAGGAGAAATAGAATAAACAAAATTAACTCCATTCGCTTTTGCACTTTGCACCAAATTCTTCATCTGCTGTAGTTGTCCAATTGGGTAAAGGTCTGACCAATTGGTCCGCTGATAAGGGTCATCCTTGGGAGCATAGACATACGTGTTTAAATGGTGTTGGCCAATAAAGGTAAGCATGTTGGTTCTTTGCGCCATGGTCCAGGGGGTTCCGTAGAACCCTTCAATAACTCCGCGGATAGCAAAACTGTCTGTAGGTAGAGTTTGTTCATTGTCCGCTCCTGCCTGTGGCTGTTGATAATCTTTAATAGGCGTATTATGATAGGCGATGGCTGTAATGCCTAACCCAAATAGAAGTACTGTTAAAGAAAGCAAGACAATTTTCTTCTTCATGGCCAGTCTCCTTTAATTATTACTTATATTTTATCCCAATTTTAGAACCTTATAAACGATGTACATACAATATTGAGAAGTCCCGCATTACTGGAATTTTTTTTTATATTATTAAAAAATTTTTTATTGAGTAACTCTCTCTATGTGCAAACAACATAAAAATAGCCGTGTTTACTTAAAAATGTAAACTCGGCTAATAAGATTAACGTCAAAAACTTTACGGGAATAAGATTCACTTTTTTATAATACTAAAGAGCATCCCCTTTGCTTATAACGTTCTTTGAATTACCGGCTTCTGCTTGCATCATTTGCTTAGGAACAGTTCCTATGGAAGCACAGGCCGGACATAGACTGTCTTCGTTACGATAAAGTAATTGCTTACCGCATTGTTTACAATAAGTTACCTGTGGTTCAATCAGCAATATCTTTCCCGTCAGATATTTATAGTCAAAATTAAAGAAATTAAAATACAAAGCCTTAGGAACGCAGGTCTCGGCACATCTCCCGCATTGTACACACTTCAGCGGTTCATAGACCAGCCTGTGTCTATTTTCTTCATTTACTTGATGCAAGGCATTTTGCGGGCATATTTTGCTGCATACACCGCAGGAAGTACACTTATCATCTGCGACTAGCGCATAATAGGGGACCTTCTTTTCGGAATTCTGTTCAAGTATACCTTTAAGCCATTGCCGGGTAACGGGGATGTCATAAGTCTCCTCGGCTTGAATTGCCGGAAACAGCATCTTTAATTGATCCCTTCCCTGTTCCCGCAGGCTGCCTCTGCTTCTGTTATCTGCCATTTTGATAGGATTACTGTTTAGAGGCTCCGCAGAATCCTCTTCAGCAGGCAAGTCCTCAATATGAACCGTTGGATGATTCGGCCATTGTTGATTTATTTCCGCCAGAATACTTTTAACGGCCAACCCGGCTAATTTATCCTGACAATTGCTACAGTCGCCGGTAAATATTTTTACCGGCTTTTCTTCTGTCAATAGCAGCAAAGTAGTCCAGGCGTCATTGTCCAGCATTCCGAGACAAGGAATTTCATAGCCAAGCGGCTGAGCGGCGGGACAGTTTACGATAATTTCCTGACTGTTAAACAGATACCGCTGAAAACTCTTCATGTCCTTGTAGGTAAAACCATCGCTCGGACAAACAGCCGTACAAACTCCGCATTCGGTACATTTTTGTAAATTGATTTCTTTCTTTTTATTGATTGCGTTATGCGGACAGTTTTCAATGCAACGACTGCATCCTCGGGAAAAAGGTTTTTTGTTATTCAGACAATTGCCGGAATGAAATATGATGTCATTATATTTTTTCATAAGGCCTTCCTATTCAAGCAAAGAAAAAAGCTCGTTAATAATCTCTGCATCAATCTGTAAGAATTGATGGGTCATCTCTGCTATCTGAGGATAGAAGTAATGGGTCTTGGAATTTTGAATTTGTTCGGCAAATTGGCCCACCCAAGTGAGCAAATGTTCCTCCAAGAAAGACTTTTGATCGGCCAGAAGTTTCTTCACTTCTTCTATTTGATTCTCTTCAAAACTTTCAAGCAATAATTTTGCTAAATGGGCCATGAAGTCTAATTCTAACGCAATATGGTCGTCAGCTTCATGCGGATAGTTCGCAGGCAGAAAATTATAGTTTAAATAAGCCCGCCGCACAATGAGCGTACTTTCCTGAAAAATAACCCGCGCTTCCGACCGGTAAACAGATTCCCAAGGCGGGGCAGGTAGTTTATTGGGACCGATCATTAAATGCGTGTATTCTCTTTGCAATTTATCTAGGGTCTCATCGGTATTCACGGAAACTGATTGCTTTAATTCTTCTAATAAAGACAGAAAATCTCTGAAGGTATCATCATCATGATCGAAGAACAGTTCCAAATATTCCTTCGTTTGCTCCCCAATAATCACCGTCAACGATTCCTTGCTAGGTTCATTTCCAAAGATACGCTGCAGCAAGGTATAGACATATTGCCGGTTAGCTAAAATGATGGCAATACTGTCATTTTCTCTGTTCATCTGATCTACCGCCTTTTCATGTTTGTTAAGCTTTTTATATTATATCCCCAAGAGTAAATTTATCATGATAAATGAAATCAATAGATAAATATATCCCCCCTCCCAACAAGTATACCGTTGGGAGGGGGATTATATATAAGGCGCGTATCGTGAATCTCGGTTAAACCAATCCTACACCGGTTCCTACCATAATGGCATAGAAAATGTAACGCCCGACAAACTGTCCGATAACCAACAACGCTACAGCAAGATATAATACGGATGCTCTATTGTTCGTATCTACAGCTGCAGCTACTTCTTTTGCAGTCTCTGCCATAGCCGGTCCCCTCAGCCTTTTTTCCCAGATTGAAACGAATGGTATCGCCGTACCGACAAGGATAAACAACCATTTAATGACCATCGCATAATCCATATTGTTTAAAAGACTTATGCTTTGTTGAGCAGCTAAACTGCTGTTATCGCCTAAACTAACGTAATAACATATCATGGCCACAACTTGTATGGTCACAATTCCTGCCGTTACATAAGCAATCATCTTTTGCACATTGGCAGCGTCTTTAAAGCTTAGCGCGTAGAAAATCATCGCTCCCGTTGAGATTGCAAAAGCATAGAACTCAACGTAGACCGCTCCATAATTCCATGCAGGAACACTGGCAAAGTAATAAATCGATGCCATCACATAAACGTCCACGATTCCGATCAAAGCGGTGATTGGAATCAGTACATTGATCGCATTTTTAACACTTGGCTTAAATAGAATCAACAAAGCGGTAATCACGGTCAGTGCCGCAAAAATACTGGAGAACCAAATTTCACGGCTTAGCCAGGAAGTGCCGAAATGTAATATAGCATTGGCAGCGTGGAGCGGACGCCCCAAGTGTAAAAAAGATGCCAAAAGACCGATAATTGCTAGGATTCCAGCCCCAAGAACAGCGGTTTTATAGATACCTTTTTTATTGAATAATTTAGCAATAGCCACAAAAAACATAATTCCGATAGCCGCTTGCATACAACCAGAGAAAATCACTAACGGCATATTTTCCATTGCTCATACCTCCTTTCGAACATAGCTGGTAGCAAGCGCAGCATTTCTTGGTTTAATAACGACAGAAGGATTTGTAATGCTGGCAGAGGGCAGAATAGGCAGTTCTTTTACCAGACCGGGACCGTATTTGGTCGTCAGTTCATCAAGGTCGCCAAATTTCAAAGCTCTCATGTCACAAGTCATCACGCAGACCGGTTGTTCGCCTTGGTCGCGCAAATCTTTACAGGCATTACACTTGCTGACGATGCCCGCCTCCTCAATATACTGGGGAACACTATAAGGGCAATTCCAGACGCAATATTTACAGCCTACGCATAAATTATCGTCATGCTGTACAGTACCGTCTTCAGCCACATACATGGCTCCTGTAGGACAACCTTTCACACACTTGGGATCAGCGCAATGATTGCATGTGCCGGAATAATGATAGAATCCAGGCATTGGGAATTTACCTGTCTCAAAATCTCTCACAGAGCGGAACGTGATGCCCACCTTTAAATCATTCTTGTCCTTACAGGCAACCTGGCAATTACGGCAACCGGTACATAAAGTATTATCGTAATAAAAACCTAATTTTGCCATTGAAATTTCCTCCTTTCCTACTATTTAACATCTGGAACCTGATTGAGACGTTGCCCGTCAGGAGTCAGCTTATACTTTGTCCACAACTCAATGTTGCACACATTCGTATTATAACTGGAGGTTCCTGTGGTAAGGGTTACAGGCGCGACAAGCATGTTATCACAACCGCCTTTATCAACCTGATTCTCCTCATCCATCTCAATCCAGCCGCCGTGAGGCAGTGCGACGACCCCTGGCGTGATCCTATTGGTTACACATGCCGGACGCAATACCGCTCCATGCTGATTATAGATCTTCACGGTATCGCCGTCCTTGATACCCTTTGCATCAGCATCAACCTGGCTGATATAGATCGGCCTTATCAACGCTTCTCTCAACCAATTAACATTATCGTAATGAGCATGCGCCGTTCTAAGATAATGCGGATTGTAAACCTGGAATGGGTATTCACCTTTTTTGCCGCTTTTGTAATCATTGTTTTCAAACGTGTATTCATAACCGTTCAAAACGCCATACGTCGGTACAGGAGCTAGAGGCTCGCTGTAGCCCATACGTTTAGATAAGTCAACGGCAGTGGTGCTGTAAAACTCCATCTTGCCACTCTTCGAAACCATAGGATGTTTCTCCGGGTCCTCTCTGAATTCCTTGTAGGCGATATGGCCAAAGTTATCCCCTACTTTTCTGGGTACGGAATACACACCCAGTTTCTTGAGTTCCTGATAAGTTATCATGCCGTCCGTATTGGGCTTGGCTTGATCTGCACCGAAATAATCCAAATCTGCTTGCGTAAAGGAAACCAATGGCTTATACGTTACACCGTCTGCCTGCAAAACAGTGCTTGTGGAAAGCCGATTATATGTCTGCTGTAATTCTGTATACGGGAATGCTTTCTTTTCATCGATTCCCCAGCGTTTAAGCAGCTCACAGGCTATCCATTGGTCGCTGTGGCCTTCATACATGGGTTGGACAGCTTGCATACCAAATACGCAATGTTCACGATCATCCCAGGTGGTCATCCAAGGCCAAGGATTTTCCCAAGGAGTACTGACGGGCAAGATGAAGTCGGAGTATTTCGCATTTTCATTGAAGCTCATCGCATGGGAAACAACCATATCCATCTGGCGAACTGCTTTGATGCCATACATTGTGCCTTCTTGACGGTGCATTAGGTTCAGGGAGTGATTGTAGATACAGTGAATATCGATCTCCCTTGTTTCAGCCGGTTTTTCACCCCACCAACCGTTATAAATATATTTCTTATCCAGAATAGCCTTCCAAAGAAGCGGATCCCTGATTATATCATCAACCGGACTCTTAAGATTAGGCAGACGACGGCTGCCTAAAGTAATAAGACTGGGACCGCCATTCATGCTCTGGTCACGAACAGTCGAAGACGTCATATGGCCGGACTTGCCAAAATGTCCTCCCATTGCGCCGACTATCAGAAAAATTTGTGTATAATATTCTTGGTTATTACCACGGGAAACCCCCCAACTAGAAAGCAAAGCAACCTTGTTATCTTTTCTCATAATCCGGGCAAGCTTACGAATCATCTCAGGGTCAACACCGCATATTTGGGAAGCCCACTCAGGATCTTTGGGCTGTCCGTCATAAGTCCCCAGGATGTGATCCTTGAAGTTCTTGGTAGGATCTTCTCCTTCAGGCATATGATCCTTATCAAAACCGATTGTGCATCTTTCAACAACATCCCAATCGATAATCGGATTGGTGACAGGATCATCTTCCGTAATCATAACGTAGGCCATGGCCATAAGCATTGTCATATCCGTCCCAGGACGAGCCGGTATCCATTCAGCCTCAAGAACAGCGGCAGTATCCGTATACATCGGATCAATACTAAAGAACTTACAGCCGGCTTCTTTTACAGGAACCCAGTTAGCCCACACGTTATTATTATTTGCGCTCCAAGCCGGATTAAGGCCCATCATAATACAATATTCACAGTTTCTGGCATCCAAACGGTCATTTATAAAATCATTAGAAATAGCCGAGCCATTGCCAAAACCATACAGTTGTGGACTGATACCGAAGGCACCCGCTGAAGCCGTACCGGTATGATACACCGATCCGCCATAAAGGTTAAAAGCATTCTGGACTTCGAGTCCTTTTATGATCTGATCATAATCACAAAAATAGGGTATCTCTTCCATTATGCCGAGCGCATAGTTATTACCGCTGGTAAGAATAGCACGATTCCCGTAAGTGTCTTTAATACGGGTTATCTCTTTTGCTATAATATCCATGGCCTCATCCCAGGAGATACGTTCCCACTCATCTTTTCCACGCAGCTCGCCGTGGGCGTTTTGACCGCCGCCGGGCTGCCAGCTTTTGCGCTTCATTGGATATTTAATTCGGTCTGCGGAAAAGACGTCCATCCTTCTGGAATGGCCTCTTACACAGGCTCTGCGCTGAGGATATTCCTGACTATCCTCATGGGTATCGTCTGATTTTATACGAACAACCGTATTCTCCACAACATAAGCTTTCAGAGCGCATTTAGCTCCGCAATGGGTCCAACAAGCTACTGGAACCCATTCGCCGTTTTTCGCATCGATGTTATTTTTCATAGCAGCGACATTTGCTCCAGCTGAAGTGAGAACATTTCCGCAGCCGGCAAACGTTAAACTGGCTGTTGCTGCCGCAGTGGTTTTTAAGAACGTTCTGCGGCTGAATTTCTTTTCGTTCACTTTTTGGACAAAACCCGGCATAATCCTTCCTCCTCCAATTTTTAACAGTCTTGGACAGGGTCATAAATTAGATAGCTTCGAAATTCACGAAGTCGGAAGTATACTTTAAACCAGCACTGATTGTCCTAATTGTAATACATGCATTCGCAGTGCTTCAAATGCAAATACTACCTTTAGAACAATAATTCCAAGCATACTCTTGCCTAGAACTTAAAATAAGTCTTAAGATTATTATATAATTTCATTATTTAAATCAAATGTACTCCAGTACAAAATACAGGGCTCATTTTTGTACTTTGAAACAAATCAATATAGTGAACTGTTTGGTATAGTAACCTATAGAATGGGGTGATAAATGGCATGATTGAAAATTTTGCTATCAATGATTATATCCAAAGTTTACTGAAAGCTTCCTCCCAAGGATTAGAGCCGCTTACCAAAAGTTTTGCCGATTTATTGAATTTTCAGGTCTTAGTTACCTCCTCCGGTTATGAACCCATATCAGCTTCTTTTTCTCTCCCCGACAATACTTTTTTTCATATTACGATGAACGAACCTGTGGGAGACTATGAAACCTTATTTTTATGTGATATTTCCGGCTATTCTTTTCAAACAAAGGCTATTGGGCGAGCGATTGCCCCGGTCGACAAGATTATTGGGTATATTTTTATACTTGTAAGCCAAGACCATTTGAAATACGATCTTTATAAACCTGTCATCGATTATGCAGCATCCCTTTATGCGGTTTACCTGCAAAGCCGTATCGAATTAAAACGAGAACAATTAAAAGCTAAAAATTCTTTTTTATATGATTTACTATATGGCAACCTAAAACAAAGTGAAGAGATCGTTAGTATGGGCAATATCTGGGGTTGGAATTTTTTATGTCCGCACGCTGTCCTGCTTTTCTCTCTTCCTGATCTTGAAGATTATTCTCAGAATTGGGGTCTGATGGATCTTCTTACAAGAACAGTGGAAAAAGCTTATTCCAATAAATATTATAAAAATTCTCCTGCTCTCCTAAAGAGAAATGAGCTAATTATCATCATCCCTTTGAATTCAAAGTCTCAACCCGATCGGAAAAATGAAATTCTTAACTTTGTAGAGAGAATTCTCTCTCTTTTAGTAGAAACCAAATTAGAAAACAAAGTTTGTTGCGGTGTCGGACTGCCTTATGGAGAACCAACAGAATTATTTCGCAGCTATCAAGAGGCTAAGGTCTCTTTAGTAATGGGAACACTTTTAGATATAACTGTTCCTTTTTTTAGTGATCTGGGTCTGGAGCGAATTCTTTATAAACACGATCTTCAAGATCTAAAGGAATACTATCATCATGTTCTTGGGGAATTACACAAGCAGGATGACCATGAAGGCGCATTAATTAAAACTTTGGAAGCGTTCGCCGATAATAAGTTTGATGTCAATAAGACTGCCCAGGCTATTTTCATGCACCGCAACACGTTACGCTACCGCCTTACGAAAATTGAAAATATTCTCGGTAAATCGCTAAACGATATTGATACCCGATTAGACATCATTGCTGCTTTGAAAATAAAAAGGCTTCATAAAATGGAGCTAATTGTTGAATATTAATATTGGGAGCGTTTCATCAATAATTAGTGAGAGGCGGTTTTTTTCGTGCCTACATTTCGAAGCACATGCCCTCGCCATTGTTACGGTTCTTGTGGAATTATATCCCATATTAATGGTAATAAATTAACTCGGGTATTGGGTGATCTGGAACATGGTTTCACCCGGGGAAGGCTCTGTCCCAAGGGGTATGCTTTGGTTCAGTATTCTCTTGATCAAAACCGTTTGAAATATCCAATGAAACAGCTTCTTCGCGGTTCGAGCGAATGGCGGCGGATTTCTTGGGAAGAAGCCTATACAATGATTGCCGAAAAGATTCTAGATTTAAATCTTCGCTATGGCAGTAATTTAGCGCTTGGTTATTTTCTGGGAAAAGGGAATGCCGGCTTTTTACATCAGGCAGTAAAAGGAATGTTTGCCAGCTTAGGCCCCCATACAAAACCGGTTGGAGATATTTGCTCGGCAGCCGGTGATAGGGCATTATTTGAAGTCTTAGGCAAAGTCCCTCATCCTGATCCTGAAAATATGGCTGACGCCGGCTTAATTGTTCTTTGGGGAGCGAATCCTGCGATTACAAACATTAACCAGATGAAATTTATTTATGAAGCCAGAACAAAGGGAACACCGTTCATCGTTATCGACCCAATATTTACAAAGTCTGCCCAAAGAGCCGATGTTTACCTTCAAATCAATCCGGGGACCGATGCCTTACTTGCCTGGGGTATTGCTAAGATCATATTTGAACGGGATAAGCAAAAAAAAGATTTCCTCGAACAGAAAACCATAGGCTGGGAAGAGTTCCGTAAGGAGGTCGAACAACTTAATTTGGAAGAAGTCAGTACGAGGACAGGCGTATCCGCGGAAGCGATGAAAGACTTAGCCGGTTACTACATTAACTTCCGCCCTGTCATCAATTGGCTGGGTTTTGGGTGCCAAAGAAACCGCTATGGGGAACAAACAGTTAAAGCCGTAAGTGCGCTGAATGCTTTAACTGGGGATTATGGGATCCCTGGCGGCGGGCTTTACTTCCGGAACAGCGATATCGAGGATTTTCCTCAATCCCTTGGGAACCTTCCGGAGAAAAAGCATCCCGAAATTCTGTCGTCACGAGAAATTGAAGTAAGTGATTATGCCTCTGGGGCTTTGAAACTAAAAGATCCGCCATTAAAACTCCTCTGGATATCATCCGGCAACCCTTTAGCTCAAGATCATAACATCCCTGCCTGGAAGTCATTGTTTTCCCAGTTAGAGCTTATTGTCACAGTAGATTTATATTTGACTCGGACAGCAGAGCAATCTGATCTGATTTTGCCGGCAGCCTCGTTTTTTGAGGAAGAGGACCTTCATATCAGTTTCTGGCATCACTGGCTATCAATGAACCAGAAAGTTCTCCCTGCTTTTTATCAAGCAAAAAGTGATTTACAAATTACCCGGGAATTAGTTGCGAAATTAAACACCTTGCAGCCTGGATTTTCTGACTTTCCTGTAGAAAAAGAACCTTTACAATGGATCGAGAGTGAATTTACTTCTCATATTTATGATTTATACGGTTTAGATAATCCTTCAATTCTTTATGAGCATCCAGTGAAAAGAAAAAAAGAGGAGAATCATTCCTCCTGGAAATATGTTTTTGCTAAACCCCTTTTTGACGTTTTTCGTCCATCAGAACAACAATACCCTTACCTGCTTCTTACTCCACAGTCTTTACTCAAATTCCATACCCAATATGAAACGCTCGACTGGCTTAATTCTGATCAAAAGCCCGTAATTGAAATATCTGAAAAGATAGCACACCAGCATCATATTAATGACGGTTCAGAAATTGAAATTTTTAATAACCAAGCTTTCCTTCGGGGAATTGCCAAAATTAATGAATATTTGCCTAATGATATGATTGTTATGGAACAAAGCGGGAATTACCCCGTAAATGAATTACTTGAAAGTTTCAATTTTTTTGATTGCAAAGTAAATATCAGGAGACTAAACAAATATGTTTAAAAGAATGGGTTTTCTTTTTAATCTAAATATTTGTGTAGGATGCAGGGCCTGCGAAATGGCTTGCCGTAATGAGAATCACACTCCCGCCGAAATTCATTGGCGTAATGTTCGTTCTCTGGGTAATGGAACCTACCTGTCTATGTCATGCAATCACTGTGATAGTCCCGAATGTTTCCGGGTTTGCCCCGAAAAGGCTTTTACCAAAAGACCCGATGGCATTGTCGAAATCGATGTAGACCACTGCAATGGTTGTCATGGTAAGCATCTTTGCTATAATGCCTGTCCTTACAATGTTCCCCAATATAACCCTGCTACCGATAAAGTTTCCCGTTGTCAAATGTGTTATTCCCGTCAAGACCATGGTCTGCCTCCGGCCTGTGTCGAAGCATGCACGACAGGGGCTTTAAAAGTCGTTGATTTTAACAGTTTTTTGGGTACAGATGCAATTGCTGAAATTCCAGGGTTTTCCCACAGCAAGCTTACGGAGCCCTCTATTTTGTTTTATCCTACGACGGATGGTAAACGACATTTTATAAAGAAGCAACCTTAATACCCGTTGGGGACATTTCAAGGAATCAGCAATTAATTGGAATCAACGATTGATCGGCGGCCGGCCCCGGATATGTTCGCTAAAAAACAATAATACATTTAAGCGAAGATTTTCTTTTCTTACATCCGAAACCCAAAATTTCCCTTGTGCTTGTCTTACCCTTTCTTCCATTCTTAATAAACCTTCGTTAAAAGTGTTCTGTTCGTGAAAATCAAATCCATCATAGGAAATCTGAAGATAGAGGTTATTCCCTTTTTGCGTTACGTTGATCATTATTTTTTCCGCTGCAGTGTCGTTTGTAATTTCCAAAGCTTCTTGTACACAACGGTAAACGATGGTATCATACTCCTCCGGCAGCGGCCGGGCAAAGTCAGGACAATTTAATTGGATCGAGATTTTATTCTCTTCCCTATATTCTTCGATATAAGCAGCTAAAGCCGCCTGCAATCCAAGTTTATCCAATAGGATTGGTCTTTGGCTTCGTGAAAGGCTCAGTACACCCTCTAATGTTTGGGAAATGATATACTGTATACCGTCTAAACGTCCCTTTACATAATCCAAATCATTCGATTCTTGCAAAAGCTTTATTTGCAGAATAAGCGAAGTGAGAGATTGACCTATTTCGTAATGAAGTTCCGAGGCTACCTTCTTGCGATTCAATTCCAAATCTTGTTCAACCTTCTGAAATAAGGTTTCCAAAGATTCTTCTCTTTGTCGTAGTTGATCCACAAGCGGCCGCCAATAATAAATAACGGCTAATTGACCGGCAATTGGATGCCATAGTTCAGACATTTCCGCAGTTAGATCGTCTAAAGGAGAAAGTCCTGTCCAGTAAGCAAAAAGAAGGCCTATCGGCCCATCATTTCCCGGTAAGGGCAAGACGAAAGCCCTTGTCCAATCTTTTTGCCCGAATTCAGTCATTATTTTTTCCTTTTCATCAAAATATTGAACATGAAGAGGTGAATTCCTGGTATATTGCCCCCAATTAAGATAAAAAGGTATTGGAGAATATTCCTGTTGCAAGGTATACTCTCCGTTTTTAAGCAAATAAATAGCACAGCCTTGAGCCTGCAATGTTTGAGTAAATATTAAAGGGACTTCTTTCTGAATTTTCTTTCCCTGACTTTGAAACAGTGAATTAATTTCCATTAAAAACTTGTAAAAAGTGTAAAAAGCATTATTCACAAGAATCCCCTTTCTTATAGGTCCGTTTCTACATCATTGATATTATTGTACTACATGAAGCGATGTTATTCTGTCGTAGAAAAATGGACATGAACTTACAGCTTGATGCTAACTGATATTTAAAGCCATGTTAAAAAAACTTGGGCAGTATTCCCTAACTTAGTTCTGCATTCCTAACATAATGTTTTGAAGCAACGCCAATATAATTAGCACATCAATAATTACCGCTATCACCACAAAAATCTTGTCCTGTTTACTGAGCCGCTCTTTCGTTACTCCGTTTACTATACAATCCGGATTAGAACATTGCTCACACGGTGATGAAGCTGCTGATGCTTCTGATACCGATGCTGCTACCTGCTCTTCCGCCACTGTCTTATTTCTCTTCAGCTTGCGTTTGAATTGAGCCAAAAAGTTGAGTACTAAGCCTACCGGGCAAAAGTTATTACACCAGAAGCGAATTTGCGTAATCGATAAGAGCACAATGAGGATTGTGATGATCCATTGCGCCGTATTCCCGCTTGCATTAAAAAAGGTAGGAAAAGGTTCATAACTCGCGATTTGTCCATTATTAAAGAGTAAGGCCAGCATCGCAGCCAACCAGAGTATCGGCCAACGAAATTGACCCACTTTGGACTTAATTGCCGCCGAAGGATTGAATTCAACCAAGCTCAGACTGTGGAAAAGCCCTTCTTGTACCGCTCCAAACGGACAAAGCCAGTTGCAATAGAAGTTCTTTCCCCACACCAGGGTAATGATCAGAACTCCGGGTACCACAATATACCAGATGGGCCGTTCCAGAAATACCGGAATTTTTCCGGATAAAAGGCCGATAAAGTTCCCAAAAGTTAATGAATAATTGCACATAAATCCTATGAATAATACCGATAAGACGAGTAACCACGGTCTTAATTTCCGGGCGCTGCGGGCACAGGCCAATATGGCTAACAACAGAAGCCCTACTGTTACGATATCTTTCCAGTTTATATTGACTTTTTGGCTACTCGGAATACTCAGTCCCAGCTGCTTGTTGCCGATTTGCTCGCTGCCTTTTTGAACTGAATTTATAATCGCCTCACTGGTCATTGTCGCCCCTGAAATGGCATCGACACCGGCCAAATTGTCTTTGATATTTTGATCGGTTATTTTTCCTAATATCCTTAAATTTAAAACCTTCTTTAAATACGTTGGTGTTTCATGATTCTCCAGTATGCTTACACTTTTGATTTTCCCTGTTTCCTGAATAACCGTGAGAACACTCAGTTTTCCGCCATATCCCGAAGCGTCGGCAATTATGGCATATCCCAGAAAGTTTCCTTTTTCATCCCAAAGTTTATAACTGGGATAGTTTCCCCCTAAGCTTTCAAATTTTGCCGCTGTGGGTTGTCCCTGTTTTAAAAGGCTGAGTACATCCTGCTGATTGGCAAAATATTGATAAATGAACGCTATAAAGAGTGTTATGATTGCTATCCCAATAAGAATCTTATTCCGGAGCTTTTTCGTACTCATTTACTTTCCCTTGCTTAGCAGTATTTTTTGGAGAGAGTCTTTGATTTCATTATCCAAGGTATCTCCCTGTTTGCACCAATAACATAGATCTCGGGTACTATCCTCGGTAATACTTCCACAACGCTTGCATTTTGTCGAGGTTGTACCGTGAATATTTTTTACTTCGAACGGGTTCTCGACTTTCTCCCTGTCTCTGGTTATCGCTTCCTTTGGACAGAACAATTGACAAATCCGACAGTCCAAACAAAATCCGTTTGTAAAATGATGGGTGCACACCCCGTCTTTTTCTATGATCTTCAGTGTCCCCGAAGGGCAATAACGACCGCACATCCCGCAATTCATACATTGACTGCTGATTTTTATGGTTGGCCAATAGGCCGGATTAGAATGGTCTTCCATGTTTTTCTGGAATACTTCCCCAAATCGTTTCTGCCAATCCGGTAAACGGTTGTTGTATATTTTCTTGTCCAAGGCTTCACAAGAATTGTCTGCCTCATTGGTCGATTTACCTGCTATTTTCTGTCCCTTGTTGATTAAAGATACAAACAAATCTCGCCGGGATGTGACTTTTAAGCCTGTTTCAATCGCAAGCAAACTCTTTTTCAGTTTACCTTGAGATCCTTGATGAATAAAGCTGAAGGACTGTATATGACCCGAAGCCTCCAGCCATTCGGCGGCCATACCGACGTTGTATTGCAGTCGGGATATCGTTTTTAACATTGGACATTCTTTACACTGATCCAGATGAATTTCAATTTTCGTTTTCAGGCCGGCTTCATACCATGCCCCTTTGGAAATGATGCTTAAGCAAGCCGGTAACTGGACCCCTCCCCGCTCCTTATTTTTTTCCATTTTATAAGGTGCAGTATGCTTATCGCAGAAGAATTCCGTGACTTTCCATTTTTCTTCCTCAATATCCCCGATGATTGAGGTTTCATCCCATTGTTTGGAACGAAAAACTTCAGTCGGACAATCACTGAAACATAACCCACAGCCGCTGCATTTTTCTCTGTCGAGATAGACACGGTCATTATAATAGATAATCGCATCTTCCGGGCAATGTCCTATACAATGGTTGCACTCAACCCCATGATGCATCAGGTTCAAACATCTCTTTTCATCAATTTCTATAAAAGAACCTTTTTTAAATATCATGGTATGCCTCCTCTGAAAGCAAATAATTAATTTTTTTATAACATTCTGCTTAGGAATGCGCTTCCGATTTGACCTAAAGTTTGGTATACCCCGCTCTCACTGGAAGAAATACAGCTCTCAAAGAAGTCTACTCCCCATTTTTGTAAATGGAGTTCGTTGAATTCTTTGACCTGTTCATCTCTCTTGGCGACTTCTTCCTGATTGCCCTCATTTAATGCTTTGGCCTTCTGCAAATAGAGATAAGCCATAAATTCCATCTCTGTTGCCATGTGGTCTTCCGGCTCATTGGCTTCCTTGGATTTCATAAGCCCCGCCTGCTTGTAGCAGCGCTGTGCATCCATCGCGGCCGGGCTGATAAAAAGCGTCGGTTTTTGTTGGTTTTTCGTTTCAGGTTTAAACGTAAATAATGTTTCGTAAATTTCTACCGCCGGTTGCTTGGGATGGGTAAAAAGCCGTGTATATTCCTGCCTCATTGCCGTGAAGAATTCGGCTTTATCCGATATCCCTTCTTGCAGTGCATCCAGCTGGGCTTTGATTGTCTCTGTTCTGTTATCCATAAACCCAAGTTCCTCAAAAATAGCCATAACATCTTCTGCAAAAGAACCATTTAATATTCCGTCAACCATTTCCTGTGTCGGCAGATTTAGAAGCATCGCCAACAATCGGTACATATCAGACGCAGCAATAGACCTTTCGATTTCGAGTTCGTTAGCCGTTAATTTATCCGCACTTTGCATTTTCACTTACGCTCCTTTTCTTAAAAAGAGATATCTCTATCTCCTATACAACCATTATAATTTGGCAATCCAAGACCAGCAAGCCAAAATCAGCCTGCTGGTCTTGGTAAAGTATGTTTTAATTATTATGAATTGATAGCGGTTCCCTTATTGTAGCCAATTTTTGAATCAGCCTGTTTTCCGGCACCCAGGTTCAGCTTATTCAAGCCGATGAGTACCAGTAAACAACCTAAGGCAACGATACCGACGGATACCCCGATTTCGATGATGGAGGGCAGATAAACCCCCAACTCGGAAGGATTATACCCGGCAGGTCCTGCATAAGTAATTAACGGATTCAAGAGTTGCGCTTGTATGAGATTGTATTTGATCATGAAGATCGCAAAGATGGAAACACTTGCGCCTGTTACGGCTACTGTCGTTTTTGCATTGTTGTTTACGAACAGAATAAGTCCTACGACAATGGCGACGATTTCCGCCCAGAAGAACGGAGCGCCTTTTCCGGCTACCAGCCAGTGGATAATGGTGCTTTCTTCTCCTCCGCCTGCGTACAGTCCGATACATACTTCGCCGAGAACGACGAACAGTTCAAACAGGAGGAATACTCCGGCAATTTTGCCCAGTTTCTTAAGCTCTTCATTGCTCATTTGGATATAGCCGGTTTTGTTCAGGATGGCAAAGATAATGATGAGCATGGACAGGGCTGCTACTAATGCTGCCGCTAAGAATGATACGGGTTCTACCGGGTTATTCCATAACGGACGGGCGACCTGCATCGCGAAGACAAACGAGGTAGCCATAACCAGAAGTCCGGCAATAAAAGCTACCCAGGAAACTGCCTGCAAGCTCTTTTCGTCTTTCTTGCCGTCCTGGACCGTCAGGAGCTGGCGGGTAAACAGGATACCGACAATGACATACACGAGTAAGATGACGGTATCCCAGAACATCGGGGAGGCAATATGGGCTGATGCGATGATATGCCATACACGCTCGGGGTTGCCGATATCCACGAAGATGAAGAGTCCGGCTCCGATAACACCGCAGATCGCTCCTACATAGGCTGAAATCCGGGTATAGGGTTTATATTCTTCCATGACCTTAAACAGATAGGCGGAGGAAGTAAAGATCAACGATCCGGCTGCAATTCCGGTAAAGAGCATGAATCCGATAATATACAGGCCCCAGGTTTCGAAGTTATTCAGGTTGGTTAACTGCAAGCCCTTGGTCAGCTGCAGGAACCAGCATACTAAGCCGGCAACTGCAAGCAGGGCGAAGATGATAAACAAGGGTTGGGTAAAAACATTCTTTTCCGTTTTCTGACTCATTTTCTCTCGCCCCTTTCCTATTCTAAATAGAAGATAGAAGGATTGGTTCCTTTTTCTTCAAGTAACTTGGTATAGTTACGGCCCTTGATGGCCTTGTTCACGTCACTGTTGGGATCGTCTAAATCTCCATAGTAACGTGCTCGACCCGGACATAGTTCCATACAGGCCGGCTTTTCACCTTTGGCAATCCGATTCACACAAAATGTACATTTTTCTACGACGTTGTATTGATGAACCGGTGCGTCGATATCGCCTACAGGGAAATCAACATAATGTTCCGGTTTACTCCAGTTGAAACTGCGTACATTGTACGGACAAGCAACCGTACACATACGGCAGCCGATGCACTTGTCATAATCCTGTATGATGATGCCGTCTTCTTTACGTTTATAGGTGGCTCCGACCGGGCAAGCCTTGACACAAGCAGGATTTTCACAATGTTGACAGTTGACCGGAAGATAACTCATTTTATTATTTGGATATGTCCCTGAAGGAGTATCCATACTCTCACCGCCAATCGTGAGTACCCTGTTCCACCAAATCTTATTTGGCAGATTATTGGCCGATTTGCAGGCTACTGAACAAGTATGGCAACCCATACATTTATTTAAATCAATGGCCATTCCATAATGCATGATCTATTCCCCCTTCTTTATATCTTAACTATTTCTACCAATAAATCGGCTAAACACTGATTCGGATTGGTGGGATACGACACTCTACTGGTCAGATTCGAGGGATGACCGTCAATAAATTGGTCGGCCGCCCAACCCTTGGGAGAACTACATACGCCGGGTCTCATGCCACTGTGGATAGCAGCTTTAATCACCACATGACCCCGATCATTAAATATCTTGACGGTATCCCCTGTCTTAATACCCCGAGCGGCAGCGTCAGCATCATTAATATATACGATAGGCTCTGGATCGAGCTCCCGCAGCCAGCGATTCTTATTGAATACGGTACCGGCACGCCATTTGCTATGCGTTTGCATATAAATAATAGGAAATTTCTTAATTAAAGGATTTTCATACCAAGCCTCACGAGGTGGAATCCAACCTAATTTTCTTTCCATATTGATATCATAAGGTCTCTGGTCATGCATTGCCGAACCCGATATCCCTGTAAATAGGTCTTCAAAATAGAATTGGGCTCTCCCTGTTGGCGTTGGGAAAACATCGCCTTCACCATGAACAAACCGACCAGATTTACCGGGAAGAATGTTACGCATAACTTTCTTCTCTTTAAGCTTTTCCCAGGTAATACCTAAAGCTTTGGCTATATCGCTACGGTTTTGTTCTGTGCCTACCAAAATTTCCATAAACTCCTCGATATCCCGGCTGAAGTCCTCGGTAAATCCCATTCCCCTTCCCAGCAGATTGGCAATTTCGTAGTCAGATTTGGATTCAAATGCCGGTTCAATCGCCTTTTCCTGGTAGTTTAAGAAAGGAACGCCCTCGAAGGTATTACAATCAATCATTTCGAACCAGTGACAGACAGGCAGTACGATGTCGGCGAAGTCTGCTGTTTCGCTCATTACCATGTCGGCAACGACAATGAAATCCAGTTTATCCTCAGCTTTTTTTATAGTTTCGCGTTCCGTCACAGAGGCTAAAAAATTAGTATTATACACATAAAGGCTTTTCAAGAAATAATCTTCCCCGCCCAGCTTTCCGTTTTCCATCACTTCGGGGAGTTCCACACTTGATAGAACTCGATATGTGCCTGGAGGAGCGGCTTTTGTCGCGCTGGCAGCAGGATTAAGCTCAAAACCCATAGGCATATTAAAACTGGCACTAGCACCGGGTTTGCCGACATTACCTGTGATTATGGCCAGCGCTATCATGGCTCTGAAACTGAATTGGCCATTGATATAGTGGTCCGTACCTAGACCGTGAGTAATGGTGGTGGGAGTATTGGTGGCAAACAGACGCGCCAGCTCACGGATCGTTTCCGCCGGTACATCGCAAATTTCCGACGCTTTTTCCACTGTATATTCACGGACGGCCGCAATTATCAGATCATAGGCCGTTGTCACGCGAATGCCTTGTATTTCATAAGTTCCATGAATTGCCGGCACAGCGGTATCAGCCAACAAGCCGTGGGTTCCTTTCACGCTATCCCATACCACAAAATCGGTGCTATTACTGCCATCAAGATCGCTCTGGCGCAAATATTTACCGTCTGTTTCCTTTACCAAAAACGGCCCGACACTCGCTCTCCTAATGTAATCATCATCGGCCAGACCCTCATCCAGAACCACATTGATCATTGCCATAGCCAATACTGCGTCAGTAGCAGGCCGGATGGGAACATGGATATCAGCTTTGGCAGCGATCGTCGTGAAGTTGGGATCGATGACCACCAGTTTCGCACCGCGTGCCTTGGCTTCCATGATGCCATGATATTGTTGGAGATTCGAATTAGTAATATTATTAGCCCAACAAAAGATCGTACGGGCATTAACGATATCAGCGGGCTCATTGGCAGCATAATAAGGACCAATGCCAAGGGGGCCAATCGTGCCTTTATATGCAGCATTGTCTGCGTCGGATGCTAACTGTGTGATTCCCATCACTTGAGCAAGTCTGGCCACGTTTCTGCTGCTAATGCACATATTGCCCGACTCATACGTAAAGGCTATGCTATTATTTCCATATTGCCGCTGGTATTCTTTCCATTTATCCGTGATAGTCTGAATTGCTTCCTCCCAACTGATTTGCTCCCATTTGCCTTCGCCCCGTTTTCCCGCCCGTTTCAAGGGCCATTTCAGGCGATCTGAAGAATAAACCTGATGAACATGAGACAATCCTCTCAAACAGATTCGGTTATAATAGGGGTCTGGATATTCAGCCATTTTCGTTTTTACCATTTTCCCATTCCGCACAGTGATGGATAACCTACAGCAACCGAAACAATTAGCACGGCAAACACCATTAAAAATCTGTTCCTCTGGGCTGGCTGTTTCTGTGCCATTTCCAGCAGCTAAAGCTTTAACAATTGTATTTCCCGGAGCAATCACCGCCACCCCTGCTAATCCGGCTGCAGCAGCTGAACCTTTTAAAAATGTTCTTCTGTGCATTTTTCTGTAGATAACGCTCTCTTCTTTTTTGCCCACAGAATAAACCTCCCTTTTTTGAATTGGAGATTGTTCTTTTTGTGCCGATCGTGTTCTAACCGCCTGATCAATTGTTGATAAAAGTTTTTTATTTAAGTATTCTTTTTCTATCCCCAACCATTCTCCGTACCCAGCAAAACGCTGACTATAATGCAGTTCTTCTTTATTCATCAGAAAAACAAGCGATAATTTGCCGTTCGCTGAAAAGGTTCTTAGCAGCCTGGACAGCGATGTTGGGTACGCAAAGATGTCTACGATAAGTACCCCTTCCTCTTCAAGGTTAACAATTTCATGGCAAAGTTTGGGCAGATTTTTCGCACAAATGAAATTGTACCCGGCGTTGGAAAGCAATTTAATTACCGGGAAGCGTAATTCATGATGAGGTATAGCAATGATGATTAACTTTTCTTTACAATAATCTAAGCTTCTCAATTTCTCCGACACAATAACATCTCCTAAAATATTGCGCGCGCTGCAATACGGTTTCATTGTAAGACAGTACCCTTGTTTTGTATGTCACCTTGTATGTCACCGAACTCGGTGATTTTTTTCAGTCTTCCCAGTCTTCCAGAAGCCCGTGTCTTTTTGCATATTGCATTAATTCAGCTTTATTGGTTAGCTGCAGTTTTTGCTTCACGCGTTTTTTATAGGTCTCCACGGTATTTGTAGAAAGAAAGAGAATCTGGCAGATTTCTTTATTGCTATAACCATGTGCGTATAACTGTAATACTTGTTTTTCCCGGGAAGAAAGTGAATTGATCCAGTTTTCCGGTAATGAATCCGGTACAATGGTCTCCGGATTTCCAACACTCATTGAGGCCATTTTAAGGCGCCGGTATTCCTCGGCAACTAATTGAAAACCTTCCTTACTCAGCGAAATATCCCCTTTTAGGACGGATTCTACCGTCGTTAACAAGTCCTTATCCGATGTGTATTTACTCAGATATCCTCTCCCCCCAGCTTCTAAAAACGGGAGCAGTTTATCTTTTTCCGGATAATGGGTTACGGCAAAGGTTTTTGTTTCGGGTGAAAATTCCAGTAATTTTTTTGTTAAAAGAATACCATCCATGCTTGGCAAATCGATGCCTGTCAGCACCAATTCAGGCTGGAGCCGAAGCGCTCCATTATAGGCTTCTTTCCCATCCTCATATTCGGCTTCAATACTCAACTCCGGATAACCTGTGAGAGAAGTACGAATAAGGTCACCTAAAATTTTATGTTCGGTTACCAGCATGGCTTTTATCTTCTTCATAAATTGTCCCCTAAAATAATGTCTTTCGGTTTAATTATAGTTGTTATCAGTAGAAATCTATATCACTAAAAAAGGTTACAAATTTTGAGCTAATTTATGATACAAGTCTATTAGCGTTCACGAACAACAGGATATATTTATGTTGTCCTTAAGAATTAAAATAAATCAAACCAGCAGCTAAATTTCTTGTGGGTTTGATTTATCTCTTGCCGTCTTTTATTTTCCATATTTTTGGAACGGTTAAATGGTACCACGGAGCCCATTATCTTTTATAAACAAGGAAGTTCAAATTCTTATGCCATCCATGGCGAATTTGAACTTAGGCACATCCTGTGCCGTCAAAAAACTACAGACGAGCTGGGGCTTAGTTTTCTTGCGTATAATTTGAAAAGGGCGATCAATATGGTGGGAACAAAGAAATGGGTGGCAGGAACGAAGGCTTGATAGCTTTCTTTTTTTGCAATTTTCTGCTCAAAATAAAAAAAACGGTCAGAAAACCGTTTGAAATTCACTTAGAAAAACGCTTAAACCCGCATGAATAGCGGGTTTTTAGACGAATTTTGGTGGGTTTGATAGGACTCGAAGCTTTGAACGTAACCCTTAAACCGCTGGTATTATTCAGTTTGCAAGAATTGACTGGGTTTTTTGACTGGATTTTGATAATTCACCGCAATACGTCTTCACAGTTACCTAGACGTAAGGAATGGCCATAAACAGCAGCTGTCGTCGCTGGAGTTTGTCCAAGAAATTCTGCCACGGTTGTTAGCGAATAGCCTTTGTCTAACAAGATAGATCCAACTCCATGTCTTAGATCATGAATCCGGATATGATGCAGCCCTGCTTTTTTTAGGACACGTTCTTTAGCTCTAAATAAGACTTGATACCGTAACGGGTTCCCGTCTTCGCTTAGGAAAATGAAATCATTGTCATTCGCTTTATTCAGCTTTTGCATATTTTCTTTATGGATTAACAATTCCGTTGTTGTTTCTACATCAAAAATAATCGTTCTCTCACTATTCAAAGTCTTTGTTTCTTTATTATCTTTTCTCGTTCTGGAATTCATAGCTTCTACGATTTTCATTTTTCCGTTCTCATGGGTCAGATCTAAATTCTTCCACTTGCCGCCGATTAATTCCCCGACGCGTAAGCCTCCTACTCCTAAGATTCTGAGGGGCAAATAGTGTTTATATTCTTTAGCTGTATCGATGAAAAGATTTAAGTTGCTTTGGGAATAAACATCTCTTTTGATCCTGGAGACCTTCGGGGGTTTTATATCTTTCATTAAGTCCGGCTGAACCAAATCCCTCGAAGCTCCCCAAGCGAGAATTCTTTTTAATATCGAATAGTAATTCCTTACAGTTCTAACCTTTAGTATGCCAGCGTCAATTTTTCCATCAAGAGTCTTTAATCTTTCTTCTATTATTTCTACATTTAATTCATAGAGCATCAGCCCTTCAACAAGCGGTTTTACTGCATTTGCTTGCCGTATATAAGTATTTTTTGTTGTATCCTCGATTTCTTTTCCTAATATATTGGCCCACTTGTCAATTAGATTTTCAACAGTCAGCAATTTTCCTGAAGCTGATTTTATTTGTTTTTTTATTTGCTTTTTTAACCTATCATGATATTTGTTCGCTTGAGTTTCATTTCCATGAAATGTTTCATAATGATAATCTTCTGTGCCGTCCTCCTTTCTCCCTAAATAAATTTTGATCTGCCAACAATTTTCACTTCGCTCTCTTACAGACATTTTTTAACCTCCCCGCCTTTGGGGATCGGACAATTTGATTATAATCAAAAGCGTCCAAATCTTGTAGTTTGCAATTTTCTAAAGCGCTGGCGGGAATCCTGATTCTTCTTTCCGATAAACGCAAACAATCTATTTGCTTTCGATTAATCAATTCATATATGTAATTTTTACTTACCTTTAGAAGTTCAGTAACTTCGGGCACAGTATAAAATTTTTCGTCCATTAATAATTCCTTCCTATTATATTTACATATTATTAGCAATAACAGGGGCACACTTTTGTGATAGATGGGTTTTTTTAATAAGCGTGCCCCCATAACTGCTTCTCTGTTTTGGTTTTCTGATTTGTTTATCCGGCAGACGGCGGTTGACCGTCTCATAGGAACTTTACCTCCCCGTCAGCGACCGGGGCGCACTCTGGGACTTAACCTCGACTGCACGCAAGTATCATTATCCCTTCGCATGTGTCATTGCCATAAATGCTACCAGCATTTATTTATTGCACGGGTATTGATCGCTTTCATCTTACCTTTATTAACTCCATTAATGGCATTAAACCTTTAGTTACAATCCGAATTTACCGGACAGATGATCATGGTGTACCTGCAATCTGGCTTTCCTTTTACAGGACATACGGGGAAAGTACCGGATAAAACACATATTTAATTTTCAAAGACCCCGAGGGGGTAGAAATAGTCCCTCTATCAATCAGCTAATCAGCAGATTTTTAGCTGTTTGCCCCCTCCTTCACAAATTATTTTTTAAAAATTTTTCAATATTTTTTAATGCCTGGCTTATTGAACGGGATATTCTGCTTTTGCCAACTCCTTCGATCCTGGCAATCTGCGATTTGCTCATATCTAAGAAGAAATACGCATAGAGACGCTTTGCCTGCTTTTCCGGCAAACTGTTTATAGCGGCATACAATTCTTGGTTGCTCAGTTTTCTCTCATAGACTTCCTCCGGCGACAAAACCAACAAAACTACATCCTTTTCAATACCGTCGTCAGCATCAAGAGAATAATATGCCTTGTGTACTCGCCTTCGTTCATAGTCCGCATGGTCTTTTTTTCTATATTGTTTTAGCAGATTCTCAACTTCTGTAGTAACTTCAACGAAAATATTCGATTGATTATCCGGGTAGATATCCCCTAAATTGATTTTAATCATATAAAAGCCTCCGTTTTGTTTTTGGTGAAAAACCAAAACAGAGGCGGAGAGCGACAAGTGTTTGAATACTTTTAGAAAACAAAAAACCAGGGTTATCTATTATTTCTTTATTCTTCAATACCTTTTGGTTAAAACAAGATTGTTTAAATCGATCAAAGGTCGAAAAAAAGCTTTTTTTTCAATAAGAAAACCACAGTCTGCATTATACAAACTGTGGCTTTTAGGGTAACGTCGTACTGTCTTGTACAACAGTTAAATCCTGTAATTTACCCTATAAGAATTATTGACAATTTGTTTAATCTGTTCAATTGTTAAAATCTTAAATTGCAAAGTTTTGTAATCCGTAAAGTTTGATTCTTTGACTTGAATCGTCGATAGAATTTGGAGCATGATGCTTAATATTTTTTATGTGTATAAAAAGAATTTAATCAAAAGTCGAAAATGTAATATTGCAAGCAAAATATCATAAAAAGGGTCGATAAAAGGACCAGTCTTCATCATATTGTTACGACTTTGTTTAATGGGATTGCTGATTTGCAGATTATACCTTTTATTAAATTGGTATAATATTGAAGAAATCCTGTAACAAAATGTCACATGCTGTTAGTAACAATATTTCTGATTAAAAAAATATATATTACATGTAATATATATGGTATAATAAACCATGACTAAAATAATCGCTGAAAATCTCAATTCTATAAAAGAGATCGAGATTTTCGTATTTATTAAAAAATTATAGGAAATAAGTAATTATGAATAAGACGGTTTACAATGCTGTACTTTTTTAGGTATTCTGGGATCTCTAATTGGTACCAAGCATAAAGAAAAAATGGTTGCTAAATTAACCGCAGTGCTTGATAAACAAAATGGATGTTAGAAAAAAAATACTTTTGAAAAGTATTTTCTATATGCCATAGATTTACTTTCGAATCCATACCGTCTTCAAGAATTCAAAGAATATTCTAATGATAATTATAGTACGTTAATGAGTTTGGAAAGGAATGTATTCACTATTATGGAAATGAATATCCAATTGCTTTCTGAAAACCTGAAACACTATAATCCGGACATATATTTTATTTTAGAGCAGTATTCAAACATTGAATGTGTAAAAATCCTCAGCAAAGATAATTTAAATTTTCAGCAGGATGTCTTATATATTTTAAAGGCATCAGAACTTTTAGCCATGGACCTTGATAGCAGCTGTAAAAACATACTCTGTATTGCCGACTGTAATTTGCACGATCATTTTTTTGAGAAACTTAATGTGAATCTGCTCTTATTGAATACAGAGTCGAGTGTTGATGAAGTTTTTAGTGAGGTGGAGAAACTTCTCTCTCTTAACCATGAATTGATGCGCAATACTATTAAGCTATTTGATCTGCTATACAGCGGAAAGGGCCTGCAGCAAATTCTCAATACAGGATATGAAATACTTGGTAACCCTTTAATGTTACAAGATTTAGGCATGAAACTTGTTGCGTATTCTGATAATTTAGTATTGGATGATGCTATAAGGGAGTTTATTCAAAAAGACTTTGATGCAGCCTATGAGGTTTTATATACCCGTTTTAGAAACGAGAGGCTTTTAGAAAAAGTACACATAAGTCCTACACCGTCTTACATCGGAAAAGATAAAAGTGATTATCCTTTTATCGTATGGAATATTGTATTGGAAAACAAAATCATTGCCTACTTATCCCTCATTGAGTATACAAAGCCTATAAAAGAGAGTGATTATAAACTATTTCAAGTCTTATGCAACGCCGTTGCCATTGAAATGCAAAAAGAAAAATATTGCCGCAATGCAAGAGGACTTATGTATGAGTATCTGATTATGGATTTGCTTGATGATAGTATTAGAGATCCTCTTTTTATCAATGACCGTTTGAAGGCATTTCAATTAAGCCTGAAAGATAATCTTTATATATTGACTGTCATTGTTAATAAAGAAGATAAGGAAAACAGCTTAATTCAATATTTGAGAAACATGCTTGAGAAGATGGTAACAGGCAGTAAGTCTATTGTGTATAACGACAATATCGTACTGATTGTTTCGCGCAACATGGATGCCCCTCTACTTTCTGGTGACCTTAAAACCATAGAAATATTTTTACAAAACAATAGCCTATATTGCGGACTTAGCCGATGTTTCCACAGCATTAAGGATATTCAGAAATATTACAGGCAATCGATAAAAGCCATTGACTTAGGCCGCCGTATTCATGATAAGACAATTTTCTTGTTTGAAGACTACGTTGTCTATTACTTATTAGAAGACTGTTCAAATAATAAACACTTAATAGAGTATTGCCATCCAGATCTTCTAAAGCTGATGGAATATGATGAAAAAAATAAGACCGATTTAATGGACAGCTTGTTTTATTATTTGAAACATAAGCAAAATTGGAACGATACCGCAAATAATCTGCATGTATATCGTGGTACGGTTATATATCGTATTAATAAAGTGAAAAAGATTATGAATTTGGATCTAAACGATGAAGAGATTATTTTTCATCTTCGCCTCTCATTTAAAATATTGGAATATACAGGAGCAGCAGAATTTACGAGCAATGGCATCAAAAAGAATAACAAGGAATAAGAGTTCTTATTATCGCATATCATTAATTTAGGAATTGTACAATACTCCAATTGTATCGTCAATTGGGGTCACCGGAGTATGAATCGTTCCCTGTCTAGTAGACAAGAAAAATTAAAAATTCAAGTAAAATTAACGGGTTAGTTCCGAAATTCAATCGGGACCAACTCGTTAAATTTTGTCTGTTAACGTTCGTAGTTGTAAGGATTTTGCCGCTGCTGGTTATTGATATTTGATAGTTTTTTGATGTTTTATTCACTATGAGTAAATATTGTACAAATTTTTATCTATCGGATGCAATGCTTTTAAAAGGTCCATATGTTAGCATTAAAATATAAATTTTAAATTAATTTTGAAAGGGGGATAATTAAATGCCAGTACTCAAGAAAAGTTAAACACTCTCTAGCGAAAATAGAAGTCTGCTTTTTAGTAGCGGTCCTCGAGGCAGTGGCAGAAAAAACTGTCTTATAAAAAAGATATTCCTTAGGTGGAAAACAACGAATCGTTTTTCAATTACAGAACAAGATCAGTGAATTGCCAGTTATATCAAGCTTTTATTCGCACGACCGATGTACGAAAGTTGAGTAAACAAGTATTCAAAAACAATTTATATTTCCACATCTTCATAACGATTCATCATGGAGATTAGAATGATAAACAAAGCATGTTGCAGAAATTTATTGAAATAAAAGCAAGGGGTTCTGGATATGAATTATGAGACACTGACATTTTATCCTTTGCTGATCATTGTCGTGATGGCGGCTTTGGTTCCTTTCACTGTTAGAAAGATCAAGGTTATTTCAATGCCCATTGTAGTTGGAGAAATAATCATTGGCATCATTATCGGAAAAAGCGGCCTTAATCTAGTGCCTGGAAGCGATTGGCTGGATTATTTCTATAAATTGGGATTCGCTTTTTTGATGTTTATGTCCGGATTGGAAATCAACCTCAAATTAATTGGGCCAATTAATTCGATCAGAAAGGGCCAACTGTTTAAACAAAGCTATTTTATTGCGGGTGCTTTATTTTTATGCACATTTCTTTTGTCCATTGGGTCGGTAGTTATTTTAAAATATTTAAACGTCATATCCAATGTGGTTATTTTCGTCATTGTGATCAGCAGCACTTCCGTTGGAGTCGTAGTACCGATTCTTAAAGAAAGAGGCCTACTAATCACCAAATATGGGCAGACGATATTAATCGCTTCACTGCTGGCTGATTTCTCCACCATGGTCTTGCTTTCAGTATATGTGACTATGAATAATTCGAATTCTATCGGTAGCAACCTGATGATATTATTATTCATTCCGATATTTATATTGGTATTAAAGATCGGAAAAAAAATCTTGAACCAGCTAATTGTTGAAGAGCTCGCTCATGAAAATGCCCAGATTAAAGTCCGGGGAACGATTGCGGTGTTAATTGCCTTCATGACCCTAGCACAAGTTTTTAAAACTGAAATGATCTTGGGCGCTTTTTTAGCGGGATTGGTTGTATCTTTGATCAATGACCGGGAGACGTCGCAGATTTACCGGAAGCTTGATGCCATTGGCTATGGATTTTTCATCCCCTTGTTTTTTATCATGGTCGGGATGAACTTTGAAGTCAAAGATATCATTAATTCACCGGAGTCATTGATACTCTTGCCGATTCTTATTGCTGCCATTATTATTGTGAATTTGGTGTCGGCTGTTTTCTTGAAATCAAGTTTCTCTTCACGGCAATCAATCGCGGCAGTATCATTGCTATCCTCACGACTGAGTCTGATCATTGCGGCAGGAACTGTGGGACTTAAACTTGGCCTGATCAGTGCATCGGAAAACTCGGTAATTATTTTAGTGGCCATTGTATCCTGTATATGTTTCCCCCTGGTCTTTAATCACTTGTTTAATGCGCAAGACTTATCCTAGAATGACTAATTCATAATGATGAAAAATATTTTTGCACAAAATTTTAAAATTTGAGGAGGATATGATGATGTTGAAGTCAATCGTTATTTACATGGCCGGTGTTCTTACAGTGTTGTCTGGATTGTGGCTTAATGATTTTGTTCAAAGCTCAGGGGGTATTATGCATTGGTATTTATGGGCGTTATTCTTCGTACTATCTGCCTGCTTATTTTTGGGCATCTCTTTTGTTAAGATCAATATTATAGGCAAGTACCGCAAGGCAGCGGTTCGCGGTGCCATTGTATTTTCGCTATTGATTATGATCGGCCTAGTTTTTGGCGCCTTACTAATATAAGTATTGAGATTTTTTTGATAAGGAGTGGTTGTTATGAGTAAAAAAGAACAGCAATATCAGGATTTTAAAAAGAATCGGGATCATTTTATCTATGGTGGTGATACCTTTGCCAATGCCATCGGACTAACCCTTTCATTTAGTAAAAAGTATGCAGCGTCAAAAAGCAGAAAGACGCTTTTGGGAGCTTCGAATTTTGGATCTGCCTCAATCCAGCAGGCCGATTATTCTGATAAGTGGCTGGGGACATCAAAAATTGTGGGGCCAATCCAACCGGTCAGCGAATCGCAAACCGGCTTTAAAAAAGCGGCATCCGGGGAATTTGGAGAAATCGTCCAGAACAGCTTTAAGGAATTTGAAAAAAGAGATCCCTTGCTCTATGCCTTGGGGTGCATGGGCGGAGTGATCAGTGCCGAGTCGGTTGTCGACGGACCTGTGGCAGAAGAAAAACTGCCGGTGCCCGATCCGGAGCTGATGACCCGGCATATCAAAGATCTGGCCAAATTCTTGAGAGGGGATGAAGTGGGTGTGGGTTTAATGCCCGCCTACGCTTATTATTCTTCTAAAATACCGGAGGCATCTATTGAGGAATCAAAAGTAGGGAAAAAATCCTCCTGGAAAGAATCAGACTTGATTCCAGTGACCACAAACCATAAATATGCCATCTCAATTCTTGTTGACCAAGACCTGGATACGTTGCTGGGCTCAACAGGCCATGATGGCATCAGCTGCAGCCAGAGCTATATGTCCTATTACAATTCCGGGGCAATCGCCTGCACCATCGCAGCCTACATCAGAAACATGGGGTATTCCGCCCGGGCCCACCATGCCTTTAATTATCAGGTCATCGTGCCGCCGGTTTTAATTGCCTGCGGTCTGGGTGAATTAACGCGGACCGGTGAGTGTGTTGCCCATCCGCGCTTGGGCTTCCGTTTCAAGGCGGCGGTGGTAACAACAGATTTGCCGATGCTGCCCGACAAACCAATTGGCTTTGGGATGAGAGAGTTCTGCGTCAACTGCAAAAAATGTGCGGAACACTGTCCATCGCAAGCGATAAGCCATGATAAAGCGCCTACAAATCACAATGGGTATGAAAAATGGGCTACCGATGTCCAAAAATGTACCACTTTCAGAATCTGTAACAAAAAAGGCATATTTTGCGGCACATGCATGAGCGTATGTCCATGGAGCAACAAAGAGGAAAGTTGGTTCCATTCCATCGGATTGTGGGCTTCCTCCAAGTCATCGATTGCTGCCAAATTGCTGAAAAACATAGACGATTTTTTTGGCTATGGTACCGAACAGGCCCAGGAAAACCGATGGTGGCTAGAATGGCCGGAGTTGTATGCGGGAGATCGAAGGCTTAAAATTAAATAGCCGCAGCCAGCAAACACCTGACATAACTGGACTGAGAGGCAATTAAGAAGTATTAAACACTTTCTGATGTAAATACAAGTCTGATTTTTTTAGTAAACAAATAATATAAATTGAATATTTAGGAGGATTAAGAGATGTCAAAAATCCAAGAAGTAAGGTCCATGGTAGAAGCAGGTAAAGCTAAAATAATTCCTGGTGTTGTCCAAGAAGCGCTGGCAGAAGGATGGGCACCTATGGATATTTTACAGTCCATGGTCAGTTCCATGAGCGTTGTTGGCGAAAAATTCTCCAATGGTGAATATTTCGTGTCTGAAATGCTGATGGCCGCCAAAGCTATGTCCAAAGGTGTCGAGATTCTCAAACCGCTGCTTACAGGTGAAACAATCTCTTCATTAGGGACATGCGTTATCGGCACAGTTGCTGGTGACCTGCATGATATTGGCAAAAACTTAGTTTCCATGATGATTGAAAGCGCCGGATTTGATATGGTTGACCTTGGTGTCGATGTACCAGCAGAAAAATGGATCAATGCTATAAAAGAGAACCACAACGTCACCCTAGTGGCCTGTTCGGGGCTACTGACCACAACGATGCCTGCGTTGAAGGTAGCTGTTCAAACGATTAAGGCTAGCGGACTTACCGGATTCAAGGTTATCGTCGGTGGAGCACCTATTACGCAGGAATATGCTAATGAGATCGGTGCCGATGGATTTGCTCCTGATGCAGGCAGTGCTGCGGTGAAAGCGGTTGAATTGATAAAAGAACAAAATTGAGGTTATCACTTCTAGCCTAGCTATGGATTGTAAATTTTGTTGTAATAGACCCCTGTAATTACTGTCGTGGTTTCTTTTACTGCAGGAATTAAATAAGAAGGTTACTACAAATTATATATAAGTAACCTATCCCAAAGGAGACAGATTCTAATGATCATTATCGGTGAAAAAATCAATGGCGCTATACCATCCGTCGCCAAAGCCATCGCTGAAAAGGATACCGACTTTATTCGAAAACTTGCCAAAATTCAATGTGACGCCGGCGCAAACTTCATTGATGTTTGTGCATCTACGGATGTCAGTATTGAGACCGAAACCCTGAAGTGGTTAATCGACCTAGTCCAAGAGGTCACAGATACACCTATTTGCATCGACAGCCCGCATGTCCAAGCCATTTCCGAAGCTATTCAGTTCTGTAGACACCCGGGCCTCATCAACTCTGTATCCGGTGAAGGCGACAAGATCAGTGTCATCTTCCCGCTTATTGCAGATACCAAATGGGAATGTGTGGCGCTTCTTTGTGATGACAGCGGAATCTCTAAGACAGCCGAAAAACGTCTTGAAGTGTTTGCTCACATCATGAAACGGGCCAAGGAATTCAATATTGCCCCGTCACGCATACACATCGATCCACTGGTCGAAATGCTCTGCACCTCTGATAACGGTATCAACATGATCGTCAACGTCATTAAAGAGATAAAAATGCAATACCCGGCTATTCACATCACCGGCGGATTCAGCAATATTTCGTATAACCTTCCGGCCAGAAAGCTTGTTAATCAGGCATTTTGCGTACTAGCAATGAACGCCGGTATGGACAGTGGAATCATTGACCCGACCAACCAGGACCTGGTTGGTATGATTTACGCGACGGAAGCACTGTTAGGGGAAGACGAATACTGTATGGAGTACATCAGTACCTTCAGGGAAGGACGATTTGGGCAAAAAAAATAGATCGTATGCCCACGGTTCCTCCATTGTTCCTATGTCACGAATTGCTGAAACAATTGTTATTGTAGAATTTATCATTCAATTTATCATTCAAAGGAAACTAATTGTAGGGATGAGTGGCCATACTATCAGTTTTATGGTAATAAAGATTACTGGAGGGAGATAATCATGAACGGAAAAGAAAATTACTTAAATGCCTTGAAGCATAAAAAAACAGAATGGATAGCTATCGAAGGTGAAGATCTTCTCTATTGCGGCTTTGAGTCGTCAGGTTTTGAAAAAGGGCCTCGAGGCGGCGGATACGATGGGTTCGGTGTGCGCTGGGTAGGTCCTGAAAGTGGCGGAGGAACAGCGCTTCCTGCTCCAAATGAATTTATCCTGAAAGATATCACCAAGTGGCAGGAACTTTCATTTCCGGATCTCGAGAATTATCACTGGGAAGCAGATGAACAAGAGCTCCTGACAGGCATCGACAGAGAGTCAACTATAGTCAATTACGGAAGTGGGAACGGCCATTTTGAGCGTCTCTGCGCACTCATGGGATTTGAAGAAGCATTGCTTGCTATGCTCGAAGAGCCTGAAGCGGTTACTGAATTTTTCACAAAGCTAACCGATTATAAAATCGAAGAGGCCAAAAAAGCTAAAAAGTATTTTAATCCCGATACGTATACACTTTATGACGATGTAGCGACGCAGCGTAGCCCATTTATGTCTCCGAAGACGTATAAGGAACTTATAAGCCCACATCATAAGCGCTTGTTTGCAGCTGTAAAAGAGCTTGGCATCATTCCGATCCTTCATTGTTGTGGTTATGCTGAACCTCTCCTCGAGAGCTTCATCGATGAAGGGATCGTTGCCTGGACCTCCGTTCAGCCATCGAACGATATTGTAGGTATTCTCAATAAATACGGAGACAGATTATGTATCATTGGAGGATACGACACGAATGGCATACCCGGCGGAACCGATGATGTAGAGATCATGAGAGCAGATATCAAACGCTGCTTTGAACAATATGGCAATTGCCCCGGATACATCTTTTCAGGATTCATTATCGTCCCGATCGGGCCGGATCAGGAAGCTTGGGAGGTTTGGAATCCAACCTACGTACTCTGCAAAGAAGCAATAAAATACTCACATGAACACTCGAATGAATATCCTAAGTATTTTATCCAATAGAATGACTATCTTATGTTTTAGGTCAGTTGAACGATCGGAGCAACATCAATGAAGGTCTTGATTATTAGCGGCTTCTTAGGCTCAGGAAAAACAAGTGTTCTTTTACAGTTAGCCCGATATATCGTTCGGAATTCGGATAAAACAAACCGTGTTGCAATTATCGAAAATGAAATTGGTGATGTAGGAATCGATGATAAGGTTCTACGTTCGGCAGGTTATGTTGTCAAAGAAATTTTTGCCGGCTGTGTATGCTGCGGTTTGACTGGAAATCTCATCGCAGCCGTACAGAATATTCAAAACAGCATGGATCCTGAGTGGCTGATTATCGAAGCAACTGGAGTTGCCTGTCCAAGCAATATTGTTGATGCGCTTTGGCACAACCTGAGAGTTAATGCCAAAGTAGTCACGATTATTGATGCCAGCCGGTGGAAACGGATATATCTTGCGCTTAAACAGCTTATCGAGGGGCAACTGGTTGGCGCACAGATAGCCCTGATTAATAAAAGTGATCTTGTCGATGACAAAGAGCTTGACATGATAGAAGAGCAGGTCATAAGCCATAATGCAGTTACGCAACTTTATCGTATTTGTGGAACAAAGGAAATCGATACAGACATATTGAGAGCGGTGCTAAATGGAAATATTACTGGAATCTCGGCATTTATTGAAACGCCAGAAGTATCATATCAGGACTAACATCCATGAGGGGGCACTCGCAGTATCTGGCGAACTGAATAAATCTTACATGAATATTAAATCCATACAGTCATTAGCCGTGAATGGATTTAAAAAGATGAATTCCTGGGTCGTAGAACAAGGCGGTATTGTGGGCCATATAAAAGGTTTTCTTTATTCCGGTAGCTATTCAGTGAGGATTTCTACAACAGGAGATGATATTTACTGCTTTCCGCTGGAAGGATCAGACATAACCGACGATTGTATAAGCGTTAGTATAGTGGCGATTGCTTTCAATGTTTCGCATTTGGAACTGGAGGAACAATTAATTTCAATATTTGACAGCCTTGACAGTGGTCCAGTTTCCTGAATATCTATACTTTTTGATCCGTTAAAAGGGTCTTCGCGGTAAAAGCGAAGATCCTTTTAATAATACTATATGGGTACACATTGTGAAAGAAAATGTGAAACCGAAATTTGTGGAAAGTAACCTGATTACTCTGGAAAAAGGGATGAACAGCATTAGCTGAAGTAAAGTATGAACTTTAAAAAAATGCAAAAAAGGAGTATTTAACAATGGCGAATAGTATGTTTGATGTGTTAAGGGACGAAGGCATGACGACTTTGATTGTAAGGTACGACTATCGTACAGACAAAGAGTACATCATTGCCAAAAAAGAGTGGGATGATGATATTCAATGGTGTAATTTCAACAAAACATTTTATGCTGACAGCCTCCTGACACAGAATGATGTGTATTTAAACAACGCAGAAACCAGAGCTCTGTTTGAAAAGCATGGACAGACTGCCTATCTTGATCAAGTATTTGATTTACTGCGCAAGGGGAAATTCTTTGGCCTGGATTGCTATTACAATAAGAAAAAGGATATGCGTTTTACGGCGAATCTCCATAACATTACGTTGGGAATTAACAGTAAAGATTATGCCGTTTATACCGGTGGTATTAGAAGGCATGATTTTGGTGAACCGGAAATAGAAGTGCTTATTGACGGATTGAACCTTGGCAGAGCGCAAACCTATAAAAATGTCTCTTCAAAAATTCCTTACGGCGGTGGGAAAATCACCGTGCAGGCCAATCCCGTTGATTTGGATGATAAGGATGAGCTTGGCTTCCTGGCGTTTTCGCTGGATAGAGTAAAATTCTTTACAGGACCGGATATGCGTTATCCAAATGAATTGGCGGATGCCATGGCGGAATTCTCTGCCTACATCACAGCGGGGCCTAAGAATAAAATTGGTTCATCGGGAATTCCGACTGCAATTGGGGTTCATGCCGCAATGAAAGAGGCCATTAAATTTCACTTCAATAAAGATACCATGAAGGGCTTTAAATTTGCCCTGATGGGACTCGGCTCCGTTGGCTACCCACAGGCAGAGCTTTTGATCAAAGACGGTGCCGAAGATTTAACGGTCTGTGATTTAGATCCATCAACCATCGAGCTTTTGAAGCGTTCATACCCTAATATAAAAATAACTGTTGTTAATCCGGATGAAATTCTTGATGTCGACGCGGATATCCTTGTTCCGAGTGCAATCGGCGGTTTTCTGACCGAAGACGTGATCAATAAAATTAAATTCAAGATGGTATTTGGCGGAGCAAACAACCAACTCTACGCAACGAACAAAGAAGAAGAAATTAGACTTGCCAAGATTCTTGAGAGCAGAGGTATTCTCTATCAGGAATGCTGGGTACAAAACATCGGCGGGGTTATGTCCGGCAAAGAAATGTATACTAAAGGTGACGAAGCCAATAAGGAAGCGTTGTTTAAGAGAATTGAAAAAGTCTGCGCTGAAAAGACATTGAGTAATCTGACAGAAGCAAAGGCGAAGGGTATTACGCCTAACGAAAACGCGTATCGCGTTATCGACAACTTAATTTACGCGAAATAAATGCGGAGAAAGACATAATATGCAATAGTAAAATAGCCTTGGTCCATATTGAAATGGACCAAGGCTGGGTGTATCCCGAACTCTGTGTAAATTCTGAAATCAATCCTCCAATCAAATTGAATAATGCCTTTTTAAATAAAGTAGTTAACTTTTTTCATCGGGTAGTCCATTGACGCACGTATATTTTTTAGCAATTCTTGATTTCATTACGTGCGGCAATAGCACTAATTCTTTCACAATATCTGCCTACGGTGGTTTTCCCCGATGCCCACTCTCAAAAAACTTCTATATCTCTATATAAGTGAATAAGTGATCTCTTGTCTGCCTAGTAGCCGTTCCTAAGCCTTAATCTTGCCAGAACGTACCCCAGTAATATATTTCATGCAATAGTCATCTTGACCAATTAAGGCCCGAGCAGCGCCATACATGGACATCATTGACTGATCCAACGGATCAAGGATAAAGGCATCCATGCCCACGGCAACATTCATGACCATAAAGGCTTTATTTAACAGTTTTCTCTCTGGNAGACCAAATGAGATGTTGGATAANCCGCACACGAAGTGAATCTGCGGATATTTTTGATGGATAGCCATAACATTTTCGAGAACTTCTATCCCGTATTGGTTATTCACACCCAGCGGTTTAATCAAGGGATCGAG
>Ga0154089_115_pt1 | contig 89150 bp, 84 predicted proteins | sample DehspFTH1_FD_150125 | JGI IMG/M metagenome (GOLD analysis project Ga0154089, IMG submission 150125) | reverse complement strand
GTGATATGCTCCCCTTTGAGTAGACACCTGAAATAATAAAAATTCAGGACTACGCAAAGGGGAGTTTTTCTATGGGAAGAAGAGGAATTAGTTATGACAAGAAATTGGAAGCAGTAGAAAAATACAAGCGAGGAGAAGGAAGTCAGAAAAGCCTAGCGCAGGAATATGGAGTACGTCAGGCCAGCTTTCAACAATGGATAGCCAATTATGAGGCCATGGGTCCATCAGGACTGGCAATTGGACATACGAACAATAGATACAGCGTGGAACTAAAAAATACAGCAGTAGAGGCGCACCTCCGGGGCGAAGGAAGCCAAGTGGAGATATGTAAAAGATATAGCATCCGCAGTAAGAAGCAACTCCAAGATTGGATAACATTGTATAATGGTCATAAAGATTTTGGGGCTACCGGAGGCCAAGGGAGAGAGAGCTATATGACCAAAGGACGTGTGACCATGTTAGAGGAGCGGATAGAAATTGTCAGTTATTGCATAGCCAAAGGTAAGGACTATGACGCAGCAGCCGAGAAGTATGGGGTATCCTACCAGCAGATATATAGTTGGGTACGAAAGTATGAGGAAAAAGGTGTAAATGGCCTTATCGACAAGCGTGGTAAAAGCAAGTCACTGGATGAAATGACTGAGGTTGACCGTCTCCGAGCAGAAAACAAGATGCTCAAAGCTGAGAACAAACAGAAAGAAATGGAGATTGCTGTATTAAAAAAGGTCGGAGAGATCGAAGGGAGGCGGGGCTAAGCGGCGTTCGACAGGAAAGTCTTTACCTGGCTATAAAGGAACTGCATGAAAAAGAAGCATACCCAGTAGAGAACGTTTGTAGGATATTAGACCTGAACAGGTCATCCTATTATAAATGGCTCCACCGCAGTAAGAGCGCCCGTGAGTATGAGAACGAAGATCTGCTTCACAAACTTGGATATCTCTACGCTGAATTTAACGGGATATACGGCTACAGGCGACTGGCAGATGAACTCAATGCCAGATATGAGGCCGGATACAACTACAAGCGTATATACCGGCTTGCCCAATTGGTGGGCTTAAAAGCTATTATTCGAAGGAAACGTCCACAATACCGACGTTCTACGCCGGAAGTTACGGCAGAGAACATTCTGAACCGTAATTTCACGGCAGAAAAGCTTAACGAGAAGTGGCTGACGGATGTCACAGAATTTAAGTACGGAGATAATGCAAAGCTTTATTTGAGCGCAATCCTCGACCTTAAAGACAAAAGCGTTATATCTTTTGCCATAAGCCGTAGTAACAATAACCAGCTCGTTTTTGACACCTTTGATTTGGCTGTTGCTAAATACCCGAATGCCCACCCAATTTTTCATAGTGACCGGGGCCTTCAATATACAAGTAAGCGATTCAAGACCAGACTAGACAAGGCGGGAATGATACAAAGCATGTCGCGCGTGGGGCGCTGCATCGACAACGGTCCCATTGAAGGGTTCTGGGGCATTCTGAAATGCGAAATGTACTACCTTGGCAAATTCAAGGATTGCGACAGCCTGGTAGCAGCCATTGAGAGTTACATTTATTTCTACAATTACGAACGCCGGCAAAAGAAGCTGAACAGAATGTCTCCAATGACTTACCGCCAGTTGCTTGAAAACATTGCATAAAAAAACTGGACCCCATTCTGACGGAGTCCAGTGAAAACGGTTTTACTTTTTCATCTGTCTACTTGACAGGGTGCAGTTCAAGGTGTCTGCAGCAGCTTTTTTCTACGTGTATAATAAGTATAAGACAATGCTCGCGCAGGATACAAATGTCTTGGTTTCATCGTCATTTTAATGGTATAATTACACCAGTCAAAGCACCCTTAATCTTGATAACAAGGAGTACACATGAGGTTAGTCAATATCAAATATGTTCAGGAAGGATCTTTGTTGGCCAAACCGATAAGAAACTCCTACGGTAGGATCCTTCTCGGTGAAGGAGTCGCACTCGATAAGAATTATCTGTCAAAGCTTAAAGATATCGGCTACGATATGGTATTCATTCAAGATGAACGATTTCAAGATATTGAAATCGGTTATGCCATTACGGACAAGACCAAAGAAATTGCCTATAATGCGGTTCGGGGGGTTACCGATGAACTGGAGAAAAATCCGGAGGCGGAGATAGATGCGGATTCAGTCCGTTATGCGGTTCTGAATCTTGTTCAGGATTTGTTGCACAGTTCTGATATCCTCAGTAATCTGACTGATATTAATGGCTACGACGAATATACATATCATCATTCGATCAATACCACAGTCTTGGCTTTGATGCTCGGAATCGGCAAAGGCTTTGCGCAAAATCAGCTTTTGGAGCTTGGGATGGGAGTTCTGATGCATGACATCGGAAAAACAAAAATATCGAAAGAAATTCTGAACAAAAAAGGTAAATTGGAAGAAGAAGAATTCCAGCAGATTAAGGCCCATCCGCTATATGGTTACGAATATATCCGCGGAAACCGCGATTTCAGCATCCTATCTGCCCATGTTGCGCTGCAGCATCATGAAAAATGGAAGGGCGGAGGCTACCCCAGGGGGCTAAGAGAGAATGAAATTCATGAATACGCCAGGATTGCCTCTGTTGCCGACGTGTATGAGGCTTTGACCAGCAAGCGTCCTTATCGCGATGCAATGCCGCCTTACCTGGCATACGAATATGTCATTGTTCATTCGGGGCTGCAGTTTGACCCTGAAATCGTTTGCATTTTTGCTCAGTCTGTGGCGCCGTATCCGGTAGGAACCGGTATAGAGCTTAGCAATGGTTTGCGCGGTGTTGTTATCAAACAAAACCCTATTTTGCCAACAAGACCGGTGGTCAGGGTAATTGCTCAAGGCGATCAGGCCCTGGACAATCCAGATGACCTAGATTTATCCAAGCATTTATCTACGATGATCACCAGCATTGTGGATCATTGATGAAGTATTATTTCTCTACGAAAATTGGAACGAAGGCGGCAAGAATATGAATATCCAAGGCCTAAATGTATGAACACGATAGGGAGACCTTTCGTAGCATTGCTGTGGGAGGTCTCTTATTTTGGTTATATTCCGAACATTAGAACAAAAAAACAAAATAATGTTCGGATTCTGATTGACCCTGTATTTGTTGTCGGGTAAAATATGTTTAGAATTTATTGCAGATAATTATTGTGGATTTGTGATTATTTCTGCTCACAAATAAGAAAAAGCATCTAAAGGAGGAAATGAACGAATGATCTCTGTTGGTGTAATCATGGGCAGCGATTCTGATTTTTCCATCATGGAGGAAGCAGCAAAAATTCTGCAGCAATTTTCAGTACCCTTTGAAATGAAAATATCTTCTGCTCACCGCACGCTGAAAAGAACCGTGGAATGGGTGGAAAGTTTTGAGAAGCAGGGAGGAAAAGTGATTATTGCCGGAGCCGGTATGGCCGCGCATCTTCCAGGTGTGATCGCCGGAGCCACGACGCTCCCTGTTATTGGTGTCCCGATCAAGAGTGGCGCTTTGGAGGGGGTCGATGCGCTTTATGCGATTGTGCAAATGCCTCCGGGCATCCCGGTCGCCACGGTCGGGATCAACGGTGCCCGCAACGCAGCGCTTTTAGCTGTAGAAATGCTGGCGATAGCTGATCTGGAACTGCAGAACCAGCTAAAAGCTTTTAGACAAAAAATGGCAGCAGATGTTGAAGCCAAGGATAGTGCGCTTCAGGATAAACTGAAAGTTTAGAAAATATTAAGATAAAGGAGAATTTCTGTGATAGAAAGGTATACGCTTCCCGCTATGGGGAGAATATGGAAAGATGAATACCGTCTAACGCTATGGCTGAAGATAGAAGTTGCAGCCTGCGAAGGATGGGCGAAAAAAGGAAAGATCCCGCAAGAGGCTGTCGAAGTGATTCGTCAGAAGGCCGCTTTTTCCTGGGACAGGGTCAAGGAAATTGAAGAAGTCACCCAGCATGACGTTCTGGCCTTTTTGACCAATGTCGCTGAAAACGTCGGCGATGAAGCTAAATATATCCATCTTGGACTGACCTCTTCCGATGTACTGGATACATCGCTCTCACTGCAGCTGGTTGAGGCTTCCGATATCCTGCTCGAGAAGATGGATAAGCTGATTGATGTTTTGGGCAGAAAAGCCCTCGAATACAAAGATACGCTGCAAATGGGAAGATCACACGGGATTCATGCCGAACCGATTACATTCGGCCTGAAATTCGCACTTTGGTATGACGAAATGAAACGGCAGAAAGAGCGGCTGAAATATGCGCGCGAAGAGATCCGGGTAGGCCAGGTTTCAGGTGCAGTTGGCACGTTTGCGAACGTTGATCCTGCCGTGGAAGAATGGGTCTGTGAGAGCCTGGGCTTAAAGCCGGCTCCAGTATCAACCCAGATTATCCAGCGGGACAGGCATGCATTCTATGTAGGTGTGTTGGCCGGAATCGCTTCTTCACTTGATAAGATTGCGACCGAGATTCGTAATCTGCAGCGGACGGACGTCCACGAGGTGGAAGAACCTTTTGGCAAGGGACAAAAGGGCTCTTCAGCGATGCCGCATAAGAAAAACCCGGTTATTTCGGAAAGAATTTGCGGAATGGCCCGCCTAATCCGCGGGAACGCCCAGGTCGCTTTTGAAAATGTCGCACTCTGGCATGAAAGAGATATATCCCATTCCTCAGCTGAACGCGTGATCCTTCCTGACAGCACCATTGCACTGGATTATATGCTGCATAAGATGATTCAGACTTTGGAAGGATTAAGAGTGTCCCCGGAACAGATGATGACAAACATTGAAAAGGTCTATGGCCTGATCTTTTCCCAAAGGGTTATGCTTTCGCTGGTTGATAAGGGCATGAGCAGGGAGACATCCTACGCGTTGGTACAAAAAAATGCAATGAGAGCCTGGGACACCAAAGTACCGTTTAAGGATTATGTGCTTCAGGATGCTGAGATCATGCAGTTCCTAACCAAAGAAGAAGTCGATGCGCTGTTTGATTATGAGTATCATACGAAAAACATTGACTATATTTTCCGCAGAGTCGGGCTACTGAAATAAACGGTTTATTAAACGATTAAAATTGAATATCGGTGTTAATTTAGACATTGAATACTGGAGGGTTATGATATGGAAAAGCTTGCAATGCTGTATGAAGGCAAAGCCAAAAAAATCTATGATACGAATGACAAAAATGTTTTCTGGGTCGAGTATAAAGATGATGCAACTGCCTTTAACGGGATAAAAAAGGGCACCATTGTTGATAAAGGGATCATCAACAATAAGATGTCCGCAATGATGTTTTCCTATCTTCAAAGAAACGGCGTGGATACACATTTTGTTGAGCTTTTAAATGACAGAGAACAAATTGTTCGCCGCCTGCAGATGGTTCCGCTGGAAATCGTTGTCCGTAATATTGTAGCCGGCAGTCTCGTGAAGAAGGTTGGCAAAGAAGAGGGTTATCCTCTGGCTTCTCCTGTACTTGAGCTTTATTACAAGGATGACGCGCTCGGTGATCCGATGGTTAATGAAACTCATGCGATTGCGATGGGATGGGCAACGATCGAACAAATCAACAAAATGAAAGAAATTGCTTTGAAGGTCAATGAGCTTATGACCAAAATTGTTGCCAAGGCTGGGATTGATCTGGTTGACTACAAGCTGGAGTTTGGTCTGATTGACGGTAAAGTTATGCTCGGAGATGAGATTTCTCCGGACACCTGCCGCTTCTGGGACAAAGATACCGGAGAAAAGCTGGATAAGGACCGTTTCCGCCGCGATCTCGGCAAGATTGAAGAAGCGTATGCCGAAGTATATACCCGTCTGAAGAACGCCGTAGAAAATGCTTAAAGCGATCACTAAAATACGATACTAAAACATAATTGCTAGGGGACAGAGACAGTATATGACAGTAGATGAAAGGAGTCCTTGACTGTGGATTTGCTCTGGGATGACAAGCCCAAAGAGGAGTGTGGTCTCTTCGGAATTTTTGCTCCTGAAAAGGAAATTGCCCGTCTGACTTATTATGGCCTTTATGCGCTGCAGCATAGGGGACAGGAAAGTGCGGGGATTGCTGTTTCCGATGGAAGAAAAATCGTTGTAGAAAAAGGAATGGGCTTGGTATCCGAGGTGTTTTCGCCTGATTTGCTTGCAGGTCTGCAAGGGAAAATGGCGATCGGACATGTCCGGTATTCAACAACGGGTTCAAGTCTGTTATCGAATGCACAGCCGCTGGTTGTTCACTTTCAGAATGGGATGATGGCGCTCGCACATAATGGGAATCTGACGAACGCCGTAGAAATCAGACAAGAACTTGGCAGTCAGGGAACAGTCTTTCAGACAACCATTGACAGCGAAGTCATTCTGAATATGATTGCACGTTACCGCAGGCATAGCCTGGAAGATGCAATTATCAAAACGATGATTGACATCAAAGGTGCCTATGCACTGCTAATTATGGCTGAAGACAAAATTGTCGGGGCGAGAGATCCCCATGGTCTGAGGCCCTTGTGCATCGGACGTTTGGGAGAACGGTACTGTTTCGCTTCGGAAAGCTGTGCACTGGATACGATCGGCGCGGAATTTGTCAGGGACGTTAAACCAGGAGAAGTCGTGACAATTGATGAAGCAGGACTTCATACCCGTTTGGGTACGCCGCAGGAACGAATTGCTCCCTGTTCTTTTGAATATATTTATTTCGCACGGCCTGACAGTACGCTGGATAATCTGAATGTCTGGGAAAGCAGGAGGCAAATGGGTGTTCAGCTGGCGAAAGAATGTCCGATTGAGGCTGATGTGATTATTCCGGTTCCAGACTCTGGGACGCCGGCCGCTCTGGGCTATGCCCAAACGCTGGGTATCCCTTTTGAGGAGGGGCTGCTCAAAAACAGGTATGTAGGACGGACGTTCATTCAGCCAACGCAGGAGTTAAGAGAAGTTGCTGTCCGGATTAAGCTGAATGCCAACAAGCAGGTCATCCGCGGACGTAGGGTTGTGATGATTGATGATTCGATTGTCAGAGGGACAACGAGCTCCAAGCTCGTCGAGATGGTCAAAGGATGCGGCGCCAAGGAGGTTCATCTACTGATCAGCTCACCTCCGGTGAAGTATTCCTGTTATTATGGCATCGATACAGCTGAAAGGGAAAAATTGATTGCCAATCAAATGAATATTGATGAAATTCGTAAGTTTGTAGGAGCGGACACCCTGTACTATCTGTCGGAGGAAGGGCTGAAAAAGGCTTTAGGCAGTGATCCAGTTTGCCTGGCCTGTTTTAACGGTGATTATCCGACCACTGTTCCGAAGAAGTTCTCCAAAGAAGACATGGAGTGTTAAACGAACCGTTAGGGGGAGTAATCATGGGAATTACCTATAAAGATGCCGGTGTGGATATCCAGGCCGGAAATGAAGCTGTGGAGAAAATTAAGCCTGCAGTAGCTGCAACCTGGCGGCCCGGAGTTTTAGGGGGACTCGGCGGATTTGGCGGATTGTTCAGCCTGGATCTGCAGAAATATTCTGACCCCGTGCTGGTTTCCGGTACGGATGGTGTCGGAACAAAATTGCGCCTGGCTTTTCAGTTGGATAAGCATGATACCATCGGCCAGGACGCTGTTGCGATGTGCGTGAATGATGTTCTGGTCCAGGGTGCCGAGCCATTGTTTTTCCTCGATTATCTTGCGGTAGGAAAGCTGGTTCCGGAAAGAATTGCCTCCATCGTAGGCGGTGTGGCTGAAGGCTGCCGTCTGGCAGGCTGTGCACTCATTGGCGGCGAGACTGCTGAGATGCCCGGCTTTTACGCTGAAGAAGAATATGATATTGCCGGCTTTGCTGTCGGTGTGGTGAACCGGGACAAGCTGATCGACGGTTCGGACATCCGCGAAGGGGATATCCTTTTAGGTCTGAAGTCCAGCGGACTGCATAGCAACGGCTTTTCTCTTGTCCGCAAGATTTTTGCGGAATACCCGCTTGACAAGGTGTTCCCGGAACTCGGGAGGCCACTCGGGGAGGTACTGATTATCCCGACCAGGATCTATGTAAAGTCAGTGCTGGCCCTTCTGGATAAGATGGCTGTTCCCGGTATGGTACATATTACCGGCGGCGGTTTGACTGAAAATATTCCAAGGATTCTGCCGTCCGGACTTGGAACGGAGATTGTCACTTCTGCATGGCAAATTCCGCCGGTATTTCAATTGATGCAGAAACTTGGCAAGGTTGAAGATCTGGAGATGTTAAGGACGTTTAATATGGGAATTGGCTTTGTCCTGGTCATTCATCCTGAAAATGAAAAACAGGCCATGGATATTCTGGCTGGAAACGGGGAAGAGCCGGTCAGGATAGGCAGTGTGATTTCTGGACAAGGAGTGAGTTATCGATGAAAGTTGCCGTACTCGCTTCAGGGCGTGGCAGCAACCTGCAGGCCTTGTTGGACGAATGGCAGGATGGACGGCTTCCTGTAGAATTTGTGGGCGTAGGTTCGAATAAAATAGATGCAAAAGCTCTGGTCAGGGCAGAAAAATCCGGTATTCAGATCCGTACCTTTCCGAGGGAAAGCTATGCGGACAAGAACTCTCAGGAAACGGATATCTTAAACTGGCTTGAAGTCATTGATACGGAACTGCTGATTCTGGCCGGTTACATGCAGGTGTTAAGCCCGGATTTTATCCGCAGGGCCAAATATCCGATTCTGAACATCCATCCTTCGCTGCTGCCGTCTTTCCCTGGCTTACATCCCCAAAAACAGGCAGTAGAATATGGTGTTAAAGTCAGCGGCTGCACGGTGCATTTTGTGGACGAGGGAATGGATTCTGGACCGATTATCCTGCAGGAGGCGGTGCCGGTTTTTGCTGAGGATGATGCCGATCAGCTGGCTGCAAGAATTCTGAAAGTTGAGCACACCATCTATCCAGAGGCAGTCAGACTTATTGTGAATGGGAAGATAAAAAGAGAGGGAAGAAGAGTGATTGTCCTCAGAGATTCATAATTGCGAGTACCTTGTCAACCCTAAAATTATGGCGAGCAGATTTCTTGTAAAGCAAGGAGCTGCAAGACAATGCAGTATTACGAGAAATATGCCGCCAGGATATATAAGATTTAGGGTTGAGCTGGTACGAATGTATCGGCGCATTTAAGGATTATTCGGGGTTCTAAAGGATAATTTTAGGATTGTTCTGAGGAAATCTCCGAGGAATGATGATAGGGGGTTGACATGATGGTGAAAAAAGCAGTGATCAGTGTTTCAGACAAAACAGGTATCGAAGAATTTGCCGGAGGCCTTGTTGCCGAGGGCTTTGAACTGATTTCAACAGGTGGTACGTATAAGACATTGAAAGAAGCGGATATTCCTGTTCGTTATGTAAGTGAAATTACAGGGTTTCCGGAAATCCTTGATGGCAGGGTTAAAACCCTCCATCCGAAGATTCACGGCGGAATCCTCGCAATTGATACTGAGAGACACCGGGCTCAGTGCGCGGAAAACGGAATTGATTTTATCGATTTAGTTTGCGTAAATCTCTACCCTTTCAGAGAAACAATTGCTAAAGAAGGGGTTACCTTCGAAGAAGCGATCGAGAATATTGATATCGGCGGACCGACCATGGTCCGTTCGGCTGCGAAAAATCACAACAGAGTAACTATTATTGTCAATCCGAAAAACTACGGCAGGGTGCTTGAGAGCCTCAGGGAGAACGGTGGCATCCCATTGGCCTTGCGGAAAGAACTTGCAGCCGAAGCGTTTGCGCATACGGCGGAATATGACCGTCTGATTGCTGGATATCTGGAAGGTCAAATCGATACAAAAGCCTCTTTTCCGCAGCATCTCCGTGTAGTGGCGGCTAAGGTGCAGGATCTTCGCTATGGAGAAAATCCCGGGCAGCAGGCGGCCTTTTACGCGGACCCGGAGGCCGGAAAGGGGACACTTGCCTATGGCCAGCAGCTTCAGGGCAAGGAGCTGTCCTACAATAACTGGATGGACATGGACGCAGCGTGGAAGATTGCTGCGGAATATGACAAGATCGTCTGTGTGATCATTAAACATACCAATCCATGTGGTGTTGCGCTTGGAAACTCACTGCTGGAAGCTTATCAAAGAGCACTGGAAGCGGATCCGGTCTCGGCGTACGGCGGAATTATTGCGCTTAACCGTGTGGTAGATGAGGCCACAGCTGAAGCGATTAAAGAGAAATTTTACGAAGTGGTCATTGCTCCAGATTTTAGCCCGCGGGCGAAAGAAATTTTGGCTGCAAAAGTTAACCTTCGTTTGTTCGCAGTTGGCAGGGAAGTGTGCTGTAAGACGCGGGGCTGGAAAATCCGTACGGTAAACGGTGGTTTCCTGGTTCAGGATGAGGATGAAGGAACGACACCGCCTGCCGAATGGGAAGTCGTCACGGAAGCCAAGCCGACCGAAGATGATCTGGCTGAACTGGAGTTTGCCTGGAAAGCCTGCAAGCATGTCAAGTCCAATGCGATTGTTATTTCAACGAAAAGGCAGGTCATTGGTGTCGGAGCCGGCCAGATGAACAGGGTCGGCTCGGCCAAAATTGCGCTTGAGCAGGCTGCAGAAAAAGCACAGGGTGCCTATATGGCTTCGGATGCTTTCTTCCCGTTTCCGGATACGGTCCAACTGGCTCATTCCCATGGGATCAAAGCTATTGTTCATCCCGGTGGTTCCATTCGGGACAAAGAAGTGATTGAAACAGCCAACAGGCTTGGAATGATTATTCTCCATACCGGAAGAAGACATTTTGAGCACTAAGAATAAATATTACTTATTGAGGTGGAAAAAGGATGGCTGACTTGTCTGGATGTCAAAAAAACGGGAAGAAAATTCTGCTTGTAGGCTCAGGAGGAAGAGAGCATGCCCTTGCCTGGAAAATCAATCAGAGTCCTTTTTGTCAGAAACTCTTTGTAGCTCCGGGTAACGCAGGAACAGCGCAATGGAATGTTCCGATCAAGGCCAATGAACTTAACGCTTTGGTTGACTTCGCCAAGGATGAAGGGATTGATCTTACGATTATTGGTCCTGAGGAACCACTTAGTCTGGGAATTGTCAACGCTTTTCAGGCTGCAGGGCTCAGAGTTTTTGGCCCGTCCGGAGCGGCAGCAACGCTTGAAAGCAGCAAAGCCTTTGCCAAGGAAATTATGGTACAGGCGAAGGTTCCGACAGCAGACTACCGGACTTTTACCGAGAAGAGTGAAGCAGAAAGATATATTAGAGAAACCGGCGCCCCGATTGTCATTAAAGCGGATGGTTTGGCGGCAGGTAAAGGGGTCATTGTGGCAGCTACACTGGAAGAGGCGTTTGAAGGCATCGAGACCATTATGGGTGGGGCCTTCGGTGCTGCTGGAGACAAGGTCGTGGTTGAAGAATTTTTGGAGGGGCAGGAGGTCAGCCTGCTGTGCTTTTGCGACGGTGAAAAGGCTCTCCCGATGACTCCCGTTCAGGATCACAAGAGAGCGCTCGACGGGGATATGGGGTTAAATACAGGTGGAATGGGGACTTATTCTCCACCTCCTTTCTGGACCAAAGCGTTAGAACAGGAAGTTATCGATACGATTGCTCAGCCGACGCTTTCAGTTATGCGCCAAAGAGGAACTCCATTTACCGGCGTACTGTTTTTAGGCCTAATGATTACGGCCAAAGGCCCTAAACTTCTGGAATACAATGTTCGGTTCGGTGATCCTGAGACACAGGTTGTGATGACCCTGCTCAAGTCGGACTTGATCCCAATCTTCGAGGCTTGTATCGACGGGAAACTGCCCGAAGTCAAAATCGAATGGCATGCCGGCACCGCGCTGTGTGTGGTCATGGCTGCTCCCGGCTATCCGGGTGAATACCGGAAGGGGATTCCGATCAGTCTTCCGACGACCCAAGAAAATCAGGTAGTTTTCCATGCCGGCACAAAGATGGAAGACGGAAAACTAGTCAATTCAGGCGGCCGGGTACTTGGCGTCACCGTCCGTGATGCATCTATTGCGGCAGCTAGGGAGAATGTCTATGCGCTCGTCGATAGTATCAAGTTCCCTGATGCCCATTTCCGCACCGACATAGGGATTAAAGGACTCAACATCCAATGATTCAATTCCGGTGCTTATTCCAATTGAATAAATTTGGATTGTATTAAAGATGAAGGAGGTTTTAGAATGTTTATCTGCGAATTGTTCCAACAGAAAAAGGTCGTATCTTTTGAGATTTTTCCACCAAAACTTACTTCATCTATAGAGGTCATTTATGATACGATTGATGCCCTAGCACCGCTCCGTCCTGATTTTATCAGTGTTACCTACGGTGCTGGAGGAAGTACCAGCAAAACGACTGCAGAAATCGCATCCATTGTTGAAAACAAATACAACATTAATTCTTTGGCTCATCTGACCTGTATTACCTCTTCCAAAGAACAAATCGAGGAAACACTGACACAGCTGGCAGACAGCAATGTCTCCAATATTCTCGCTTTACGGGGAGATATTCCGAAGGGTGCGGGTGAGATCGGCAGGGCAAGGGATTTCCAATATGCTTCTGATCTTGTCGCTTATATCCAGAACAAACATTCTTTCTGTCTGGGCGGCGCCTGTTATCCGGAAGGCCATCCCGAGTGCCCCGATAAAGACCAGGATATTGAAAACCTTCAGCGGAAAGTCGATGCCGGAGTCGGGTTTCTTATTACACAGTTATTTTATGACAATGACGCCTTCTTCCGTTTCCAGGAGAAAGTTGCTAAGCTGAACATTAATGTTCCGATTCTGGCAGGGATCATGCCAATCACTAATCGGGTTCAGATTGAAAGAATATTAGCATTGTCGAATGCACGGATGCCGCAGAAATTGATTAAAATACTTGACAAATTTGAGCATAACATGGAAGCCCTAAAAGATGCCGGCATTGCTTACGCGACCAAACAAATTGTGGAATTACTTGCGAATGATATTGACGGTGTCCATATCTATACGATGAATAAACCGCAAATTGCAAAGGACTTAGTCCGCAACCTCGATTCTCTTTTCTATGCGGTGAACAGTCAGGAAAACAAAAAGGTAGGCAACCTGGATTAATCTAAAACGACAGGACTGCAGAAATGGATAATCATCGAATTGATTCAAAGTTAACCGCAGAAATCCTGGGGATATCTGTGCCGAGTGTCCGCAACTGGATCCGGCATGGCTATCTCCATCCTTCTGATCCTGACGGAAAGGTCTTTGATCTTGATGAGGTGTTTCTGCTTCGGGAACGGATTGCGCAGGGAGATTTTGACCGCTTAAGAAAAAGAGCAAACAAAGCCGGTGCTGATAAACGATTTGCCCCGACAGAATACATCCTAAACAAAAGAACACGTAAGCAGATCATGGATCTATTGGCTTATCTGATCCGGCATAACATAGACCGGGGATGGACAGTCTTCGTTCTGGCTTTGAATCTTTTTCGGAGCTCGGGAGACATACTTTCCGATGACCTGAAAAAAATTATTGATTTTCCGGAAGCTATTTTCCAGCGACAGCATGTCCGCATGGAGCTGAAGAATTTTTATCAGGATATGCTCAGGACATCTAAGCAATCTTCTTTAGAATCTTCTTTGAAGTTTTCGTACGGCAGGCCGGATTCTCAGCACCTTGAATATCTTTTTAACATCCGTTTTCCTTTAGAAGAAGATATATTGGGCATTATCTATCAATCGCTGACCATGGAGGGGAATAAAGCCCGCCTTGGTTCTTACTTCACCCCGCCGGGCATAGCGAATGACGCTGTCCGGGCTTATATCCGCAGCGGACAGAAGGTGCTTGATCCTTGCTGCGGTACGGGCCAGTATCTTTTATCCTTTGCCCGGAATATGGATGAACCCGAAAACATCTATGGGATGGACCTCGATCTGACATCGGTAAGGATTGCCAGGTTCAATCTTTTGTTGACATGTTCCCGGGATTTTCACCCCAACATCATCCACTGCAATACTTTAACCGATATGGAACGGGAATCTTCCGCTTTCGGGAAATTTGATTTTATTGCCACGAATCCTCCGTGGGGAGCGGAGATTGATCTGAGTGTCCGCCAGAAAATGGCTGTGGAGTTTCCGGAAATAACTTCCGGGGAGTCCTTTTCTTATTTTCTCAGGGTGAGTCTTGATCTGATGAAAGATGGAGGGGTTGTCTCGTTTATTCTGCCGGAATCCATCCTGAACATCCGTGCCCATGCTGATATCAGAGGATATCTGCTTGAGAATTGTCAGATCATCAGGATCGAATATCTGGGCAGGAGATTTAAAAATGTCTTCTCAGCCGTGATCCGCCTTGACCTCAGAAAGGCCTTACCGTCAGAGAAGGATCAAGTTCTGGTGAAATTTCCGGAACAAGAATACCTGGTCTCTCAGGAAAGGTTCCGAAGTAATGCCTGGCATATTTTTGATATTTACCTGAGCAGCCAGGACGAAGCCATTTTCAGCAAGGTCTATTCGACCCAACATACTTACCTGAAAGATAAGGCCGGCTGGGCCTTGGGAATTGTCACCGGAGATAATCGGAGATACCTGCTTCAGACGAACGAGCCGGGTGCTGAGCCAATCTATAAGGGATCAGATGTGGATAGATTCGTTCTGAAGAAGCCGTCTTCTTTTTTACGGTTTCAGCCCGACAAGTTCCAGCAAACAGCACCGGAACATAAATACAGGACGGCGGAGAAACTGATTTACCGCTTCATTTCTGAAAGACTTGTTTTCGCCTATGATGATCAAGGCAGTCTTACACTGAACAGTGCCAATATCCTGATCCCCGAACCAGGAAACTATCCGGTGAAAGTAATTCTTGCTTTATTTAACAGCAGCCTTTATCAATTTCTTTTTCGCAAGAAATTCCATACCCTGAAAGTGCTCAGGGGAGATCTGGAACTGCTTCCGCTGCCCTTATGGGAACAGGCAGTGATTGACCATATCCTGCAATTAACGAACCAAATCATCGTTGGGGAAGATCAGTTTGAAATCCTGGATCAATTCATTATGGAACAGTTTAGGCTGACGCCCGAGGAACGCCGTCATATCAGAGATTTTTCGGCAAATACTTTTTCTGCGTCAGAATGATTTTCATATTGCATACATTTTTTCAGCATGAACAGATGACAGGTTATCTGCTATAATTAATACAGCATTCAATTTTTTGACATCAGCAGGGAGGAGCCTTTGAAATTGAGCGGATACGCAGAGGTGTTGGTCGACGTCGCCAACAGGCGTCTTGATCAGAGTTTTCATTACTATATTCCGGACAATCTCGTAATTCATGCGGGGATGATGGTGGTTGTCCCGCTTAAGCACAGAAAAGTCCGGGGCCTCGTTGTCAGTATCAGTTCCGACCCGCCTGAACTCGACGGTGAGCCCAAATTCCGCAGCATAGAAGCGGTCCTGGAGGAAAACTGTCTGATTCCGCAGGAGCTCATAGAACTGGCCTGCTGGCTTTCGGAGACGACGATCTGCCCAAAAGCGCAAGCCCTTCATTCTGTGTGGCCTTTTTTAAAGGGAAAGGGAGAAACCTGGATGACTTCCATGGCCAGCATGGACGATGAGGACGTTAAAGTTTTGGAGCTTCTCGATCCGGATACATTCCAGGTCTTAAAAACCCTTAACAGGTCGCGTCGGGGAGGCCTGCCGGAAAATGTCCTGCTAAAGAGAAGCGGGGCGAAGAAAGAACTGCTTGAGGATATGCTTAAGCAGGGATGGATCAAAAAAGAAATACGGTTTTCTGGAAAAGCAGGCAGTCCCCACTTGAATGAAAGAAAAAAAAATAACATAGAGAATAAAATTGATATAGACACAGATAAAGACATAGACGCCGATATAAGAAACAATATTGAGCACATAACAGCTGGTTCCGTTCGGCACGTTACAGGCACATTAAGTCCTGCCCAGGAAAAAGCTTTCCAGGATATTCTAACGTTTCGCAATAAAAATGATGGCGGAACAGTTTTGATCCATGGGATAACCGGCAGTGGCAAGACACAGGTTTATAAAGAGCTGGTGGCAAAAGTACTGGCTGAAGGCGGCGATGTTATTCTGCTTGTACCTGAGATTTCACTTACTTCTCAGATCTCCAGAATATTTCTGGAACAGTTCGGAGACATGGTCGGAATTATTCATTCCGGCATCAGTTCCGGCGATAAACTAGCAATTTGGGAGCAAATCCTGCAACGGAATAAGCGCGTGATTATCGGAGCGCGCTCCGCTGTTTTTGCACCTCTGTCAAACCTTAAACTGATCATATTGGATGAGGAACATGATAATGCTTATAAACAGGATGAAAACCCCAAGTATCATGCCCGGGACGTCGCCCGGAAAAGGATGGAAGACAGAGGCGGGCTTGTGCTTCTGGGCAGCGCTACCCCATCCCTAGAAGCCTATGCGGCAGCTCAAAGGGACAAGATTGGTCTTGTGTCGCTGGAAGAGCGCTTCAACCAACGAGCTTTACCCGTGGTTGATATTGTGGATATGAAACAGGAACTGGCTAGCGGCAATAAAACAATGTTCTCCATGGTACTTAGAAACAAGCTCCAGGAGAGAATTGACAACGGAGAACAAAGTATCCTTTTTCTGAACCGCAGAGGTTATTCGACCTTTGTATTTTGCCGTGAATGCGGCTATGTCGCACGCTGCCCGCATTGTGATGTTTCCCTGACATACCACAGTCATCATCAGCAGTTGTGCTGTCACTACTGTAATTACCAACAGGATGTTTTTCACCGTTGCCCGGAATGCAACAGCCGGTTTATTCGTTTCTTCGGCCAGGGAACCCAAAAAGTTGAAGAAGAGGTTTCTGCTTTGTTTCCCGGAGTTGAAGTCTTACGATTGGATACGGATACGACCTCCGGCTCCCGGGAATACAATAGAATTCTAGAACGGTTTCGCAGCGGAGAGGTTCCGATTCTTGTCGGGACCCAAATGCTGGCCAAAGGGCTGGATTTCCCCAACGTTACCCTTGTCGGGGTAATCTCTGCCGACCAACTTTTCAATATGCCCGACTTTCGATCCAGAGAACGAGCTTTCCAGCTGCTGACTCAGGTTGCTGGCAGGGCAGGACGTGGGACTAAAGGCGGCGAAGTGGTGATTCAGACCTATTCACCTGAAGAAAGATCAATCCTGCGGTCAGCCAAACAGGATTATGCAGCCTTTTTTTGGGAAGAGATCACTTACCGGAAACAGCAAAGTTATCCGCCGTTTGCTCATATCATCAGGATCATGATTTTTCATGAAAAAGAAGATCGGGTAATCAAGGCGGCTCAGGACCTAGCCAACAGCATCCGCCTGGTGCTTGCTGATCAGGATCAGGAATATGTGATTCTTGGCCCGGCACCGGCTGTTTTGACCAGGCTGAAGAATGAATTTCGCTGGCAGGTATCGGTCAAAGGAAAGAATCCAGCGGTTCTCCGCAGGATCGTCCATCAAGGAGTCCGGGCTTTCTATCTTGGAACGGCCAGCTCAGGGATCAATATCAGTATTGAAGTAAATCCACTATCTTAAATACAACATATTTGAGGGAGGTCTGACACGTCGCTCTTAAGGTGTTAATTGCTTTCAGGCTTTCAAAAATGTATAATTCGATTATATGGTTTTTTTATGGGATATTATTTTAGAAATTGCGTGAGAAGGGAGCGGACCCAGTAATGGCCGTTTACCAGATAGTAAAAATTGGAGAAGATATTCTGCGGGAAAAAGCAATAGAAGTCAAGAAAATTACCCCGAATATCATTAAATTGCTCGATAACATGGCTGAGACCATGTATGAGGCGAAAGGGGTAGGGCTGGCAGCTCCCCAGGTCGGCGTATCCAAAAGAGTTGTGGTGATCGACGTCGGAGACGGTCTTTTAGAACTGATCAATCCGATGATTATTAAAAAAACCGGTTCGGAAGCAGATGAAGAGGGATGCTTAAGTGTCCCAAATAAGACTGGCAGGGTGAAACGGGCGGCCGAAGTGGTAGTTCAGGCCATGGACCGCAATGGCGAGATGAAGGAATATCATGCCGATGGTTTCCTAGCTAGAGCGATGCAGCATGAAACGGACCATCTTGACGGGATACTGTTTGTTGATATCGCGGACAAGATTTATAATGTGTAGTATCTTAGTCCGCTTGACGCTGAAATTGTAGCACGCAGACAAAATATGGGGTATAAGATTTATGGCTAAGATTTACTAAAGGCGCGAAGAGAAAGTCTTTGCATTTAGAATACGGAACGGGAAGTGACAGTGTCAGATGCGGCTTGTTTTTATGGGAACACCGGATTTTGCGGTGCCTGTCCTGGATGCACTCTATGCTTCAGGACACAAAATTGACGGTGTTTTTACCCAGCCCGACAAACCTGCGGGACGAGGAAACAAATTAAAAGCGAGTCCGGTCAAAGTACTTGCTGAAAAGTATGGACTTGCTGTATTTCAGCCTGCTAGAATCAAAACTGCGGAAGCAGTCCGGCAAATCAAGGATTTGCAGCCGGAGTGTATTGTCGTGGTTGCTTTCGGACAGCTTTTGTCAAAAGAGATTTTGGAAATACCGCCTTACGGCTGCATCAATGTGCATGCTTCGCTGCTTCCTGCTTACCGCGGCGCAGCACCGATCCATTGGGCCGTGATGAACGGGGAGATAAAAACCGGTGTTACGACGATGCTGATGGATGAAGGACTCGATACGGGTGCGATGTTGATGATGAAGGAATATCCGATATCCCCGGAGGCTACAACCGGTGAATTACACGATGCTTTGGCGCGAATTGGGGCTAAGGCTTTACTCAATACGCTGATAGGGCTTGAGAACGGGGCGGTTTATCCGGTTCCGCAGCCGGAAGGTTCTTCCTATGCACCGCTTTTGACCAGAGAACATGAACGGTTGGAATGGTCGTGGACTGCTGCAAAAATTCACAACCGGATTCGCGGGCTGAATCCCTGGCCGGGTGCATTTGCATTTTTTCGGGAAGAGCAGGTTAAAATATGGCTGAGTGAACAGCCTGGAAAGCTTGACTTGTCCGGAAATGCACTACAGAACAGCTTGCCGGGAAGTATTTTATCCCTTACTGAAGGGGGACTACTCGTTAAGACCGGAGAAGGTATTTTGAAAATTACAGAACTTCAGCCTGCAGGAAAGAAAAGGATGCGGGCTCAGGACTTCTATAACGGCTACAGGCTGAAAGAGGATGACCGATTTCAGTAACTGGCATGCTTATTTCTTACTTTTTAAGCAAAATCTAAGATTAAATAGATATACTTTAGATGTTTAAATAATGCTTCTTTCGGTACCTTGAAAGAAGCATATGATGTATGATTCTTTTGTTATTTGGTCAGGTCAGGCTTTTGAAGGAGGAAAATAGATGATAATGCCTTTATTTGATCCGACAATTATATTACTAATTCCAGCAATTATCCTAACGATTTATGCTCAGGCCAAGGTTAGTGGTGCTTACAGCAGATATTCCAGGATCAGGAGCAGTTCAGGGGCAACAGGCGCGGACGTAGCCAGAGCCCTACTGAATGAAAATGGTCTTTATGATGTTCAGGTAGAACAGGTTGCCGGTAACCTTACGGACCACTACGACCCGAGGACTCATGTTGTAAGGCTCAGCAGCGGTGTATATAACAGCACATCTATTGCAGCGCTGGCTGTTGCTGCCCACGAAACAGGTCATGCCGTACAGCATGCTGACAGCTATGTTCCATTGAAAATCAGGACAGCTTTTGTGCCGGTAGCTTCATTTGGCAGCCAGGCAGGGCCTATTTTGATTCTTCTCGGCCTGTTCCTACCGTCGATATCCTTCTTGTTGGATATTGGGATTTATGTTTTTGCGTTTGCGGTTCTGTTTCAGATCGTTACGCTTCCTGTTGAATACAATGCCAGCATCAGAGCCTTAGCTTTTCTGGGAGACAGCGGTATTATTAAAGAGACAGAAGAGATGACGGGCGCAAAAAAGATGCTCAGTGCAGCCGCCCTTACCTATGTTGCCGCAGCACTGACGGCAATTCTGACCTTGCTGCGCTTTGTGTGGATTGCACAAGGCCGGGATGATTAGTACCGGATCAAGAGAATAAAAAGAATGGGATAGAAAAAAATGATGGAGAAGAATAATCCTATTGCTGAAGAAGAAAACAAATGTACGCGAAAACGCATAAACGATCAAAACGCACGGCTAATAGCCGTGCGTATTCTTACGCGGGTCGAAAAAGAAGGGGCCTATGCCAATCTTCTTTTGCGTTCCCAGCTTTCCGGACTGACCCTGAGCCGGGACAGAAATTTGGCTACCGCTTTAGTCAACGGGGCATTAAAAAACAAATTGACGCTGGATTATGCGTTGAGAAAACATCTGAATAAGCCGATGTCCGCATTGCCGCAGGAAGTCAGGGCTGTTTTAAGGACTGGTGTTTTTCAGATATTATTTATGGACAGAGTGCCGATGCCCGCTGCGGTCAATGAGAGTGTTGACCTGATGAATCAACTGAACCGAACCTATGCCCCGCTTGTCAACAGTGTCCTGCGCAAGGCGGCTGAAATAGGCTGGAATTTTGAATGGCCGGATCAAAAGAAAAAAACAGTCCGCTATCTTTCGGTCAGATATTCCCATCCTGAATGGATGGTCAAGCGCTGGTTGACAAGGTGGGGGAAGGAAGAAACGGAAGCCCTGCTGAAAACCAATAACGAACCTGCTCTGACTTCCATCCGGGTTAACACCCTAAAGACCACAAGAGAGGAACTTAAGACCCTATTGGAGTGCAAGGGAATTGAAGCAACGGACGGCAGATATACGCCGGAAAGCTTAATTCTGAAAGATTTCGGCAATTTGGAACAACTTGAGGAATTTCAAAACGGATATTTCACGGTTCAGGATCAAAGCTCTCAGCTGGCTGCGCATATCCTGGGCGTCCGGGATGGGGACTGTGTGCTTGACGTCTGCAGTGCGCCAGGAGGAAAGACGACGCATCTGGCGCAATTAATGAAAAACAAGGGCATCATCATTGCAGTAGATATGTATCCAAAAAAACTTGAGTTGATTAAGGAAACAGCCGAACGGCTTGGAATTACGATAATAAAAACGATTGAGGGCGACGCCCGAATTTTGGAAGGGATCGGAGATAAATTTGACCGGGTCCTGGTTGATGCGCCCTGTTCGGGCTTGGGTGTGCTTAGAAAAAGAGCCGATCTGCGCTGGCAGAAGAGAGAAGACGAAATCAGCGAACTGCCAGAACTCCAGCTGGCAATCCTGCTGAAAGCTGCCGATCATGTGCGGGAGGGCGGAGAGCTTGTTTATTCGACCTGTACCACGGAGCCGGAAGAAAACTTTGAAGTGGTTAAAGCTTTCCGGCAGCTTAAACCCGAGTTCGTTTCGGTCGACTTGTCGGAAAGTTTGCCTTTTGCAGCAGAGGAGAGAGATCTGAAACAACTGCAGAAAGGGGTATGGCAGATACTGCCTCATCATCACAATATGGATGGATTCTTTATCGCCAAGTTCCGACGGCCACGGAGGCCCTAGTGACGCGATGCCACTCTAGACTAACCCAAGCAAAAGCTGTGTATCTTGTTGTTAACGGGAGTTATGAATCGATCTAAACGAAAGTTAACATCTGTTATAGAGAAATGTTTAAGATTATAAAATTGGGAGAATAATACTAATTATGGAAAAGTTGGATTGCCGCGGTTGTCTTGAAGGAGAAATGCATGCTATATGCCTGGAAAACGGCTTAAAAAAGTTCAGAGCCCATCAGGTTTTCAACTGGGTTAATGCCAGAGGAGTCCATCATTGGGATGAAATGAAGAATATTGGGAAACAGGACAGTGAATGGCTTAACAGGGTTTTCTTTATCCAACCGCTGACTGTCTTAAGAGAGCAGCGTTCTGCTGATGGGACCCGGAAGTTTTTATTTCGCCTGGCTGACGGAGAAAGTATTGAAACGGTGCTGATGGATTATGATCATCTGACAAGCCGGGACAGACACACTTTATGTGTCTCAACTCAGGTAGGATGCCCTGTGGGATGCCCTTTTTGCGCAACCGGAATGGACGGATTTCACCGGAACCTGACTGCAGGAGAGATCACCGGACAGGTACTCGAAATCAGTCGGCTGCTTCAGCAGGAAGACCCGGAATTCAAGGTAACCAACATTGTTTTCATGGGGATGGGTGAACCTTTTCTTAATTATGATGCAGTGATGAAAGCGATTAGAATCCTTAACAGCGAGAATGGTCAGAATATCGGCATGCGGAGAATGACCATCTCGACGAGCGGTGTTGCCCCCAAGATTATTCAGCTGGCACAGGACAACCCACAAGTCGGTTTGGCTGTATCGCTTCATTCAGTTAGAGATGAAGTTAGGGATACGTTGGTTCCTATCAACAGAAGATATCCATTGCAGGAACTACTGGAAGCCTGCCGGTATTATTCCGATCAGACGAACAGAAGAATTACATTTGAATTTGCTTTACACCAACAAAATGTCTCCAAAGAAGAAGCGGAAAAACTGGTGGTTCTCCTTAAGGGCATGCTGGCCCATGTCAATTTGATCCCCATTAATCCGGTAATCGGCAGTGGCGTTCAAAGAGCGGGCAAAGAGCGGTTAACGATGTTCAAAAGGGTTCTCGAAACGGGCAAGATTCCTGTTTCGATCAGAGAAGAAAAAGGCCTGGACATTAATGCAGCCTGTGGTCAGCTTAGACAGCGTTTGGAGTGTGAGGAGTATGCGTCTCTTAAACAAAGTTGAATCGATCGCCGAACAGATGGCCACATTTTTGTTTAGCAAGGCGGTGGGTACGATTCAGCCTGTTCAGGTTGCCAGGGAACTCAATAAAATAATGCTGAAAAATAAACAGGTCAGCATATCTCATGTCTATGTTCCGAATGTTTACACCGTAAGTTTAAGTCCTGAGGATTATGCAGTCTTAGAGAGTTTTGGAGAGACACTGCTGGTTGAGCTGGCTAAACATCTCTATGATGAAGGGACCAGGCAGGGCTATACTTTTCTGGCACTCCCTGTTGTGCGGATGCAGCCTTCGGAGAAGATAGATGCTGGCTTAATGAAAATCCAGATTGAGTTTAAAGATTCTGTTGTCGCCAATTGGCGGATTAACGAAGAAAAACTGCCCACGGAAGATGAAGAACTGGAAAAAACAACAGTTCTGGCGGATGCTGCAAGATTAATCATGGTATCATCCAAGACAGTTGGCAGGAAAACTCATCCTTATCTCGAAGTTATAAAAGGGACAAACGAAGGTGAGATCTACGATCTCGATAAGGACGCGTATATTGTCGGACGCCAGGAAGATTGTGATATTGAAGTCAGAGACCTGGAGATCTCCCGTCACCATTTGAAGCTTTATACAGAGAATAGAAGGTGGTTTGTTCAGGATCTAGGCAGTACCAATGGTACCTATCTGAACAAATTAAGGGTTGACCGCTATATGGTAAATCCTGGTGACAGGATTAAGGCCGGACAAACGCATTTTCAATTTCATGTAGATAAGTAAAGTCGGTGATTGAATGCAAATGCTTACAGTAGTTGGAAGGATTGTATTTGTTGGTTTTATCTATCTCTTTCTCTTACGGATATTGACGGTTATGCTGGCCGATTTAAGGTCGAGGGGAATCATGAGCAAAACCGAATCTGATCTTGGCTGTATCGAAGTCTTAAGCGGAGCTGAAAAGCTGCCCAAAGGACGCAAGATTAAGATTGATTCCCGGGGGCTTTCTATCGGAAGAGGAAAGCACAACGATATCGTCGTTCCGGACCATTATTGTTCACTGGATCATGCTGAATTCAAGCATTACAGAGGGATGACAACACTGGAGGATGTTGGGAGCACGAATGGTACCTGGGTGAACGGAGAACGGATCAACTCCCAGGTCCAGCTTGTTTCCGGTGACTTCATCAAGATAGGCAGCATTACTTTTCTTTATTCGAGGTGGGGAAATGAAAGCAGTTAGGATTTATGAGACCGGTTGTGTTAGAAAAAACAATGAAGATTATTTTCTTATATTGCCGGAGGAGTCATTTTTTGCGGTGGCCGATGGAATGGGCGGACATAATGCCGGGGAAATAGCTTCGAGGATCGCGGTCGAACAATTAAAGGAAAAAGCAGCCGAATTAAAATCTTTGGATATTCAGGATCTACAGGACTGGATTGTTCAGGCTGTGAATCAGGCCAACCGTGAAGTATACGAAGTATCGCTTCGGACTGAAGGGACGGAAGGCATGGGGACAACCCTGACTGCGCTGATGATCTATGACAATAAAGCCGTTGTTGGCCATGTGGGCGACAGTAGGATTTATTTATGGCGAAATAAGACCCTTACGCTCCTATCGGAGGATCATTCGATGGTAAACGAACTTGTCCGCCTCGGAGAGCTGACGGAGGAGAAAGCAAAAAATCATCCGCACAAGCATGTCTTGTCCAGAGCGCTGGGTGTGGAGCTCAATATTGATGTAGACTGTTTTCAACTTAAAGTACAGGACGGAGATGTTTTTCTTCTGTGCACAGATGGCTTTTCGAATGAAATCAGTGATCAGGAGATTGCCGCGGAGTTTTCCGAGGCTAAATCATGGGATGATCATCTCGAAACCTTGAGGAATGTTGTGATCGAACGGGGGGCTCCGGATAATTTTACGGCAATATGCTGTATTGTGGAGCGGTGAGGACATGCTGCATCGTCTATCTTTGAGGGTTCTGACTTTAGTAATTTTATGGATGGGGCTCGGTGTACTAAAGCTGGATGATATGAATGAAAACGGTTTTTTCCTGCAAGGAGCTGTATTTTCTTTTTTGATCCTAGCAGGTGCCTTGTTTGAAATATTTTTTTGTTATCAGGGAGATCCTTATCTCCTGCCGGTAGTTCAGACCATCCTCGCGATTGGCTTGGTTTTTCTGGCAAGGATCAATCCTGCCCTGGCAGCGGACCAATTTATCTGGGCGAATCTGGGCGTGATCATTTACTATGCTGTCTTTTTTATTTTACGAGATTACCGCAAGCTTGGTGAGTATCAGTATCTCTGGGGAATGCTGGCCTTGCTTATGCTTCTGCTGACGCTGATATTTGGGGTCACCATCAATGGTGCGACAAGCTGGTTTAGGTTTGCCGGGGTGGGCTTCCAACCCGAGGAGCTTGTTAAAGTAGCACTGCTTCTTTTCCTGGCATCCTACTTAAGTGACAATAAAGAACTTTTGCGTTTTGGGACGATTCAGGTTGGGAAAATTTCCCTGCCCGATGCCAAAACGATGGGCCCGTTTGTTTTTATCGGCGTATTTGTTCTCGGCTTGCTTGGGGCCCAGAAAAGTCTTGGAACGGCACTGGTATTCTTCCTTCTCATGGTGTTTATCCTGTATGTCGCAACCGAAAGATTGCTCTATCTCATGGTTTCCGTTCCGCTGGTCATGGTGACCGGAGCAGCTGGTTATTTCCTATTTGACCATGTCCGCGTAAGAGTCGCTACCTGGATTAATCCGTGGGTGGATGCCAGCGGCGGGGCTTATCAGATCTCCCAGTCGATCTTCGCCATAAGCGGGGGAAGGCTTCTGGGGACAGGTCTCGGAAATGGGATAGGTGCTTACCAGATTCCAAATGCGGACACTGATTTTATCTTTTCGGTGATTGCTGAGGAGATTGGTTTTATTGGCGCAATGGCAGTCATTAGCCTGTTTATCATTATCGTAATGCGCTGTTTCTGTATCAGCATCAGAGCCACAGATCGGTTTGGCCAGATCCTGGCAGCCGGAATAGGCATTCTGATCGGTGTGGAAGCTCTGATTATCCTGGCCGGGGTGACCAAAATGCTTCCGCTTACAGGTCTGCCTTTGCCTTGGATGAGCTACGGGGGAAGTTCCATGGTCGGACACTTTTTACTCCTTGGGATTCTAGCCGGCATTTCTCATAGCTCAGCTTTCTCTGTGAGTCAGATACCAATCGGAAAGCAGGCAGATGCCTTATGAACAATGGAATTCGCAAAATTGCACTGATCATGGTTTTTAGCTTTGTTTTTTTAAGTCTGGGTCTGGTATACTGGCAAGTGGTTAAGGCCGATGAGATGCTGGATAATCCAGCTAACCGGCGCGCGGTTTATTTAGAGGAAAGAATTACCCGGGGCGGCATTTTTGATCGGAACGGCGTTGTTTTGGCGAAGACGGAGCAAACTGCTGATGGGAAAGTCAGAACGTATCCGTTGGGTGAGATGTTTGAGCCATTACTGGGGTATGCCACAGTAAAATACGGTTCTGCCGGTCTTGAGGCAACGGAGGCGGAAACACTCCTCGGAATGAAAAATCCTTCCATTCTCAGACGGATTCAGAATACATTTGAATTGCAGAGAACGGGTAATGACCTGATACTGACACTTGATTCCCGCTTACAAGAGACTGCCTATCAGAGTTTGCAGGGCAAGACCGGAGCAGTGGTGGCAATCGATCCGCAAAATGGGGATGTTCTAGCGCTGGTCAGTCAACCAAGCTATAATGCTGGAACAATTGAACAGGACTGGGACAAAATTATTACCAAGGAGGACAGTCCGCTTGTGAATCACGCTTTTTCGATGTTTCCTCCAGGATCAATTATGAAAGTTGTTACTTCAGCAGCTATTTTTCAGGCAGGACTCGACACGACGGAACTCTATGATTGTGAAGGTTCTACTGTGATTAATGGGCAGACGATCCAGGAACAAAATGACAAAGCGCATGGCTGGGTGAATTATGATCTTGCTTTGGCCTACTCCTGCAATACTTATTTTGCTCAGTATGGGATCAAAGCTGGGGTGAACCATTTTTTGGAGGCCGTGTCCAATTTTGGATTTGGCAGGGATATCCCGTTCGATCTGTATGTTCCAGTTAGTTCAATTACGAGAGATGACCCCTTGCCGGAAGACTTAAGCCTTAATTTGTTTGCCGAGAGCACCTTCGGTCAGGGTCAAGTGATGGTTAGTCCTTTCCATATGGCCTTGATCACAGCCGGAGTTGCCAATGATGGTAAAATAATGGTTCCACATTTGATTAACAGTGTGCTCGATTCTAAGCAAAATAGTATCTATCGAAGGACACCTGAAGTTTGGCTGACGCCTCTTAGTAAGGAAGAAGCAGAAAAAATAACAAGCGGCATGGTATTGGCTGTCAATAAAGGAACAGCATCTCCCGGAGCCATATCTGGGGCCCAAATAGCAGCGAAAACCGGCTCAGCGGAACCGGGTGGAGATGGGGATACCCACGCCTGGTATATTGCTTTCGCTCCTGCAGAGAATCCGAAAATAGCTGTAGCAGTCCTGGTGGAACATGGCGGAACTGGCGGTGGAGCGGCAGCGCCGATTGCTAAAGCAGTCATAGAGAAAGCACTTGAATTGAAAGAAGGTGAAAACTAATGGAAAAGATGTTCGGAGGAAGATATGAAATAGAAGAAAAGATCGGGGCCGGAGGGATGGCAATCGTCTACCGGGCCAAGGATACATTACTGAACAGAACCGTTGCTATCAAGGTCCTGCGGGAACAGTACGCTTCTGATGAGGGTTTTATCCGTCGTTTTCGCCGGGAGGCTCAGTCTGCAGCCAGCCTGTCTCACCAGAACATCGTTTCGATCTATGACGTGGGCAGAGACGGGAATGAAGATTATATTGTCATGGAGTATGTCAAGGGCCAGACGTTAAAGGATATTATCCGTACGCAAGCGCCTCTTTCCCAGGATAAGGCGATTCATATTGTCCGTCAGATTGCTGAAGCACTGGTGCATGCACATGCCAACAATATTATTCATCGGGATATCAAACCGCAGAATATTTTAATTACACCGGATGGAAGGGCAAAAGTCACTGATTTTGGGATAGCTAGAGCCGCCTCTTCGGCGACCGTCACCCATACCGGGGATATCGTCGGCTCAGTGCATTACCTGTCACCTGAACAGGCCAAGGGCTCCCAGACCACGGAACAGTCCGATATCTATTCGCTTGGGATCATCTTTTATGAACTAATTGCGGGAAGGCTTCCGTATGACGGAGATACCGCGATTACCATTGCTTTAAAGCATATCCAGGAGGAAGTCGAGCTGCCCGGGAAGCTTGTTGCCGGAGTCAGCCCGGAACTGGAAACCGTGATCATGAAAGCACTGGCTAAATCAGTTCAGGATCGCTATAAAAGTGCAGCGGAATTTCTTGAGGATCTCGACAGGATCGAGGCCGGAGAGACCATTGTTTGGGAAAAAAGACAGGCCAGAGACCATGAAGATACCATGCAGACCCAGGTTCATAGGGGCTTGAAGGATAAAGTGATCCCGAATGAGGCCAAGAATGATGCGCTTCTGCGCACTAAAAAGCGCAGAAAAAAAATTCCAATGCTGGTTATGATTGTGGTTGCCGCACTGATTGTAATTGTCGGGGCATCCTCGGGAGTTTGGGTTTTCACCCATACACAGGTGGTTACCGTTCCGGATCTTACCGGGAAAACTGTAGAAGAAGCTAAAATTGAATTGACCAAAGACCGTCTGACTCTCGGCAACAGGACCGAAACCTACAGCGATGAAATTGAACAGGGTAAGATTGTTTCTCAAAGCATTAAGCCGAAGAGTGAGGTCAAGGCTGGAAGGTCAGTGGACATTGAGATCAGTAAAGGGGTAGAATACATTAAAGTACCGAATGTAACAACCGGGTATCCGCTTCAGGAAAACGCTGAGAGTACGCTTAAGGAAGCCGGTTTCACGAATATTACGGTCAAAACAATGCTGAGCGCTTCCGTTTCGCAAGGACATGTCTTCGGACAATCGGTTGCTCCCGGTTCGACCTGGACAAAGAACGGGGAGATCGAACTGTTTGTCAGCGAAGGGATTCAACCAACGATTACTGCTATGCCTGATTTTACAGGCATGTCGCTGGAATTTACCACGGATTACCTAGAAAAATATGATATGAAAGTAATGCCAATCATGGAAGAATCAGATTTATTTCCGGAGAAAGCCGTGATTACCACTGAACCCAAACCGGGAAAACCAATCCAGCAGGGTTCGGAAGTGACCATCGTTGTGTCCCAGGGACCGGGGCCTCCGGCCTAAAATGATCCAAATATCTGATGCGATCATTTTTAACCTGATAAGAGGCACAGGAGTTATTAGAATTAGAGCGGAGGAAAGAACAGGATATATGCTGATTCAGGGAACATTGATGAAAGGATATGCCGGCTTTTATTACGTATACGCCGATGACCGGGTATGGGAATGCTCCCTGCGCGGTCGTTTTCGTGTAAAAAAGCAGCAATTTATCCCCGGCGACAAGGTGATGGTTCTTCCAGGAACAGGGGATAAGGCCACGATTGAAGAGGTACTCGAACGTCAAAATTCTCTGGTCAGGCCGTATATTGCAAATGTGGATCAGGTCCTCTTGGTCTTCTCCCTGAAGACCCCTGATCCGGATTACAATTTGCTGGATAGGCTGCTCATTCAGGCCGGAAAAGCAGAAATCAGTATTTTGATCATATTCACCAAGGAAGATCTGGATGTCGGAAATCAAGCCCCGTCTGTCGATTACCGCAGGATCGGCTATGAAGTCGTCCAGGTGTCGAATCGGACGCTGACAGGAATCGATGAAGTTGCTGAGCGGCTCAAGGGCAATGTGTCTGTGTTAGCAGGACCGTCTGGATCTGGCAAATCCAGCCTGATCAACGCTCTGAATCCGGGGAAGACACTTAAAACAGGTAACGTCAGCGACAAGATCGGCCGAGGAAGGCATACGACCAGGCACGTCGAGCTTCTTTCCGTAGCAGGAGGACTTGTTGCAGATACGCCGGGATTTTCATCCCTGTACCTGCCCGAAATGAAGAGAGAAGAACTGCAATCCTACTTTCCTGAGTTTGTCCGGGTTAAACATGAATGCCGCTTTTCAAGCTGCCTTCATGACAAGGAACCTGACTGTGCTGTAAAAGAAGCCCTGAGCGAGAGCCTTATTAATTCTTCCAGATATGAGCACTATCTGCAGTTTTTAAAAGAAGTCATTGAATATGAGAAAAAATATTAAAAAAACTTGGCTGGCGCCAAGCCTTAGCTATACTTAGATGTATTGGAAGGTAACTTTGAACTTTTCTGATAACCTAATAAAGGGTTTCAGAGCTGAACAAAGAATAATTATAGAAAACCGTAACAATAATTATAAGAAACTGCACGCAGCAAAAAAACAGTACCATAGGTTTGGAAGGAGGATCTTTATGGCTTTGACGATTGCCCCATCGATACTGTCTGCCAATTTTGCCAGATTGGGAGAGGACGTCAGTCTTGTTGAAAATGCGGGGATTGATATGCTGCATATAGATATTATGGATGGACACTTTGTTCCGAATATCTCGATAGGTCCTGCAGTTGTTGGATCGCTCCGCAAGGTATCCTCGCTGGAGTTTGATGTTCATCTGATGATTGAACATCCTGAAAAGTATGTTGAAGATTTTGTGAAGGCAGGTGCCGACTCGATCACGATTCATGCTGAGGCAACCAGGCACCTTCACCGAGTCATCCAGCTGATCAAATCTCTTGGGGTGAATGTGGGCGTTGCACTAAATCCTGCAACCCCACTGGAAATGCTGACATATGTTTTGCAGGAACTTGATGTTGTGCTGCTGATGACTGTGAATCCTGGTTTTGGCGGCCAAAAGTTTATTCAAGAAGTATTGCCGAAAATCGTAGCACTGTCGGCGATCCTGAAGGAAGTGAACCCGCTTTGCCGTATTGAAGTGGATGGTGGAATTAATATTGAGACAGCCCGTCTGGTAAGCAAAGCGGGGGCCGAGATCTTGGTAGCAGGTGCAGCCGTATTTGCTTCTCCGGATCCACAGCAGGCGATTTGTGATATCCTTGAAGCCGCCAAAGAGGAACAGCGTACCAACAAAAATAAAAGATTCCGGGGAATTAAGCAATGAAGGTTGCAGTCATGGCAAACGGAGAATGGGATGCTGCGTGGGGCCGCAGCGAACTCACCGAGAATCATATTGAGATGTTGATCTGTGCGGACGGAGGGGGCAACAAAGCCATTGCTTCGGGCAGAATCCCTGATGTATTGATCGGGGACCTCGATTCCATTACAAAAGAAAATCTGGAAAAATGTATAGCGGCCAAAACGACCGTCAAACAATATCCCTGCGAAAAAAATGAGACAGATTTAGAGCTCGCCGTGGCCTATGCAGATACATATTTAGATTATCAGGGATGTTCCCAGGACGAAATTGTTCTTTATGCTGCCGGCGGTAAAAGGCTGGATCACCTGATGGGGAACATATCAATCATGATTGCGTATGCCGAAAAAGGCAGACGGCTGAAGATGAAAGACCCAAGATCCGATGCCTGGGTGATGCTTCAAGGTAAAGAGAACATCAAGGGCAGCATTGGTCAGCAGTTGTCGATCGTTGCCTTATCTGACGATGCGCGGGTATCTGCCGAAGGGCTGTACTATGAGCTGGATATGCTGAATCTTGCGCATAATTCACCGCGTGGAATTAGCAATGTGTTTAAGGATGAAGATATCTCGATTGAGATTCATGAAGGAAAAGTTCTGATCTATGTTCAAATACCTTGTTAATGTAAAACTTACTCCTCAAAATTGATTGAAAAGCAAAAACCCCGGCTTTAAAGTCGGGGTTGTTTTAATCCAATCACAGTCATTTCACGATGAAGTTAAATTGCTCGTTTCACTTTACCTGAACGAAGGCATCTTGTGCAGACTTTGACATGGGTGGGAGTACCGTTCACTACAGCACGGACACGCTGGAGGTTTGGTTTCCAGGTACGCTTGGAGCGAATATGGGAGTGACTGACACTCATCCCGGAAGAAACTCCTTTTCCGCAAACATCACAAATATTAGCCATGATTTCTTCTACCTCCTTTTCACCCAAAAATGACACTATTACAGTTTAGCAGAACTTAAAAGAATTGGCAAGAGTAGGTTTTTATTATCCGACAAGGTTTATATAGGTTTTATACATCCTGCAAATGCAAATGTTTTATGCATATATTATACTACATATAACAGGTACTGATAAGAAAAAATAAGGTGTTGTTCTCTGAGGTATTCACATAGTATTTGACGAAAGCTACCGTGTATATTATCCTAATTATATTAAAGAAAACGGTGAATCTTCCAAGGTGGAATTTTATTTTTTAAAAGATTAAATTTATGCCGGATTACACGGAAAGCGAGGTTAAAAAGATGGCAAAGCTGATGGAAACAAAACTGGGAAATGTAGAAATATCAGAAGATGTTATAGCTACAATTTCAGGTGCGGCGGCAATCGAGTGTTATGGGTTGGTGGGTATGGCTTCGAGAAAGATTTCGGATGGCGTTTCAGGTTTGCTTAAAAGGGAGAACTTATCCAAAGGGGTGAACGTCACCGTTCAGGAAGAGGACTTGATCATAGACCTTAACATCATTGTGGGATACGGAATTAAAATATCGGAAGTTGCCTCCAATGTGATGGATCGGGTTCGCTATACTGTCGAGACAATGACAGGTCTAAAAGTGGCTGAAGTAAATGTGAATGTTCAAGGGGTAAGATTTTTAGAATAATTGAGAATACCTTAGATGATCTTAGGATGAGTAGGAGGATAAATTTTGAAAGCCGTGTCGGAAGCTATAGCTCAAAAAATTGACGGAAACGTATTAAAAGATATGATAAGGTCGGGGTCTCGTCTGCTGGAGCAAAGGAAAAAGGAAATTGATGCTTTGAATGTATTTCCGGTCCCGGACGGGGATACGGGTACAAATATGAATTTGACATTCAAAGCAGCATCATTGGCAGCAGATAAGGTAACGGGCAATTCTGTGCATGAAGTTGCAAGTGCCGCTTCTACAGGTTCCCTGATGGGCGCCAGGGGGAATTCAGGTGTTATTTTGTCTCAGATCATGAGAGGGATTGCCAGGGGCTTGGAAGGGCTTAACGAAGCAAATGCTCTCCAGATGGCTCATGCGCTGCAAACCGGTGTTGAAAGCGCGTACAAGGCAGTGATGAAACCGGTCGAAGGAACGATTCTTACTGTATCCAGGGAGACTGCCCGGGGTGCATATCTTAAAGCAAAAAGCGGAACGACTGATATTTTGGAAGTTTTGAAGACTGGTTGTGAAAAAGGTGAAGAGGCGCTGGCCAGGACGCCTGAGATGTTGCCCGTTCTGAAACAGGCAGGTGTGGTTGATGCCGGCGGTCAGGGCTTCCTGACTATTTTATACGGCTGGATCTCAGCCTTGGAAGGCAAGGAAATTGGTTACACTGAGGTACAGCAGGAGGAGATCCAGGTTTCTGAGGTTTCAGGCATTATTGCCGTTGAAAGCCTGGAATTTCCATATTGTACTGAGTTTCTGGTAAAAGGAAATGGCCTTGATCCCGATGTTCTAAGACAGGCACTCCTGGACAAAGGTGACTGCTTGTTGGTCGTCGGCACGGAAGATGTGGTCAAGATCCATATTCATACCCGGAATCCCGGACTCATATTGGATTATGCCATCCAATATGGTTCTCTGCATGAAGTTCAGATTCACAATATGCTTGCCCAAAATGAGCTGGCTGCCCATCAAACTAAAAATGCGCCTGAAAGCAGTGAAGCTGCTTATATCGGTGAGCTCGCGGATGCTTCATTAGGGGTTCCTTCAGGCCAGGCGGCTCCGGTCGGGACAACAGGGGTCAGGGAATATGGGATTGTTGCAGTTGCTATGGGAGAAGGTATTGCCCAAATCTTCACCAGTCTGGGTGTCGATGAGGTTGTTTTTGGTGGTCAGACTATGAATCCGAGTACCAGTGATCTTGCTGAAGCGATTAGGAAAGTTCCCGCCCGCCATATTTTCCTTCTGCCGAACAACAGTAACATCATTATGGCGGCCGGTCAGGTCAATGAATTAATTGAAGACAAGGAAATCTATGTTATTCCGACGAAGACGATACCGCAGGCGATTGCTTCTTTGCTTGCGTTTAATTCCGACAGTCTTCCGGAGGAAAACGTCCAAAATATGACAACGGCGTTCAGACAAGTAAGTTCTGGAGAGGTAACTTATGCGGTCAGAAATTCGCAGTATGGTGAGCTGGAGATTGCCGAAGGGGATATTCTCGGCCTGATTGAGGGAACAATAAAGACGACAGGTAGAGATATTTTTGACGTTGCCAAAAATGTTCTGGAGGAAATGAATTGGCGTGAAAAGGATCTGGTCACCATTTTTTACGGCAAAGACATGGCCGAAGAAGATGTAAGCCTGCTTACGGACTGGCTTAGTGAGGAAAAACCGGAGATTGAAGTTGAGGTTTATTCAGGGAAACAGCCATTATATTATTATATTCTCGGGGTTGAATAAACAAAAAACTTCGGCTTCGGCCGAAGTTTTTTATCCAAGCTGATTTCTTGATGAAGGTCTTCATGAAGGTCTTCGAAAGCATCTTGTTAGGGCAGATCTCCTGAGCCAATCTGCTTGGGTAAGTCTGCATGCCACAATACCGCTTTCGGCTATTGCGTCTTCCTTGACGCAAAAAGCCGCGCTACGCCATCCAGGCTTCGCTTGTCGCGGAACTGTGGCATGCAGACTGGCTTGAATAACCTTAAGATCAGTCTGGGGCCACAGTTCTGCTGTGAGCGGAGCATGGAGTGCGGAGCGCGGCCTTTTGACGGCCATGGATGGCCTAATGTCGCGATGCCATGGATGGCAAGGAGCGACGTGCCACGGAGGGCACAACGGCCGGAAAGCAGTATTGTGGCCCCCAGACTTACCCTAGTATAATGGTTTTGTAAGTAACTAAGCTATAGTAAATGTGTGAATGTATGAAAACGGATTGCCCAAGATGATCCCTGAAGGAAGGTGAACGGGTGAAGGTTGGAAGCGTTTTTGACCTGTTGGGGCCGGTAATGGTCGGGCCATCAAGTTCCCATACGGCGGGGGCGGTCAGGCTCGGTCTGATGGCTGCGAAAATACTTGGTGCCAAAGTGAAGCAGGCCCGTATCCAGCTGCATGGTTCTTTCGCTGAGACGGGGAAGGGACATGGAACTCATCTTGCCTTGATTGCAGGCCTGCTCGGGATGAAGCCGGATGATAGCCGAATCAGGGAGGCTTCGCAGATTGCACTAGAGGCTGGGGTGGAAACGGTATTTGAAAATGTCAATCTGGGTGATGTACACCCGAATTCGGTTCGTTTCCTGCTGACCGGCTGGGGCGGTGAAAAAGCTGAAATCAATGGTTCATCGTTGGGCGGCGGGAAAATACTGATTACCGAGGTAAACGGCTTTGAGGTTGAGTTCACCGGGGAATATCCTGCTTTAATTGCGATCTATATGGACTATCCGGGGATGATAGCCGAAATAACCAGACTGCTCGCAGGTGAAGGGGTTAATATTGCCCAGATGAAAGTCTCTAGAGAAGGCAAAGGGCAAAATGCGCTGGCGGTTATAGAGACGGATGAGCCGATCACGGATGCTCTTAGCAGTGAAATGAAAAAGATGCCGATGATCGAGCAGGTGATGTTTATTGAACCCATCATAGACATTTGACGGCGGGAGGTTGACAGATGCGTTCTTATAGTGAATTAGTGGAAAAAACTGAAAAGTTCAATAAAAAAATCAGTGATATAGTTCTTCAGGAGGAATGTCTGAGGACAGGTATACCGGCTGAACAGCTGTTTAAAAAGATGAAGAATCATTATGCCGTGATGCGAGAATCAGTTGAAAGCGGAATGACTGGTAAGTGGAAATCTTTGTCAGGACTTGTAGGAGGAGAAGCTGCTTTTTTGGAGAAATATAGAGAAAGCGGCAAGTCGATTCTGGGAGATCCGGTAAACAAGGCAGCAGCCAGGGCAATGGCCGTAGCTGAGGTCAATGCCGGCATGGGTAGGATCGTGGCAGCACCGACAGCAGGGTCGTGCGGTGTGTTGCCCGCGGTATTGCTAACAGTTCAAGAAATGTTGGATGTTACGGAAGAAGATTCCGTTCAGACTCTTTTTACATCTGCCGGCCTTGGGATGGTCATTGCGGAAAGAGCCAGTGTTTCAGGTGCAGAAGGCGGGTGTCAGGCAGAGATAGGTTCAGCGGCCGCCATGGCTGCGGCTGCTGCAGTGGAATTGTGTGGCGGATCGCCCGGTCAAACAGCGCAAGCAGCAGCCTTGGCTTTGAAAAGTTTTCTTGGTTTGGCCTGTGACCCTGTAGCCGGGCTGGTTGAGGTGCCCTGTGTAAAAAGGAATGCCATGGCGGCAGTTATCGCATTGACTGCAGCCGAAATGGCTTTGGCTGGAATCAAAAGTGCGATTCCGTTGGATGAGGTCATTGATGCAATGGCTTCAATCGGCAGGGAAATGTCCTGCAGCCTCAAGGAAACGTCCCGGGGGGGACTCGCCGTCACCCCTGCGGCTCAAAAATATAAAGATCATTTGGCAAGGTGAGAATGTGCTGCAATCAGATCATTGGCGAAACAGCGTAAATAGGGCGATGAAAGCCGAGGAAAAACAGGGATTTATTGATACAGGTGCAGTTGGCGGCTTTAGCAGTTTTTTACTGGATTCGCTTGCTGGACTGGGCGGTTTTTTTTCCGCGGAAAGCCTCGCCTCAATGCAGCGAATAGCAGAAGAGTATCATGAAGTTAGCCCGTATAAAAGACGGGCTTTATTGCGTGAACTCCAGGAACTACTGGATAAAACAACATCTTCAAATGCTCCTGGACTAGCTTCTGGAGGAATCTACGGAATAACATCCAAAGAAACATCAGGGTCCTTTTGTACCACAGAGAAGGTCTTATCCAACCTAAAAGTTCAGACAGCGAGCATCAGTCAACCCCAAAATCTGCAGTATATCAAAGGTGTCGGACCGCAAAGAGCCAAACAGTTAGAAAATATGGGGGTTTTCACCCCTGAGGATCTTCTGCGGTATTATCCGCGCAAATATGAAATCCGCTTGAAACGGCAGATTCAGGATATTCAGGATGGCGAGTATGTTACGATTGATGGGATTGTGACTGGAAGCCAGGTTACCAAAGGCAGAGTCAAGGTCGTCAAATTAAATATTGAACAGGACGGCAGAAGCATTCATGCCGTCTGGTTTAATCAAATGCATATACCAAAACAATATCCGGACGGAACAAAGGTCACTGTGACAGGGAAAGCACAATGGCGCACCAGGATCCCAGAATTACTTGTGTCCGAAATCAGGAAAGGACTTTACGAGGGTCCTGATCAAAAAATGGTTCCTGTATATTCAGAAACAGCCCGTCTCAATTCGAAAACGATCCGGGAGATTATCCAGGTTATTTTGCCACAGGCTGACCGAATCTTTGACGAGTTCCTTCCGTATGAGGAGAATGATTTGCTGGAACGGCGGCAAGCCATTAAAGAAATTCATTTTCCACGCTCCGCAGAAACACTGAAAAAGGCACGTGAAAGACTGGTCGTTGAGGAAATCCTTCTGCTTCAGCTGGCCCTGTCTAGGCTTCGTTCACCCGGGCCTCAGAAAGAAGGTCTGGTTTTAAACCAGGGCGGAGCTTTGGTCCGAAAATTTGTTTCCGGGCTTCCTTTCCGGCTGACCGGTGCCCAACAAAGAGTCATTCGGGAAATATTCCGGGATATGGGGAGCATAGAAAAGCCGATGACCCGTTTGCTTCAGGGCGATGTTGGATCCGGTAAAACCGTGGTGGCGATGGCTGCCCTGCTGCAGGCTGTGGGCTCGGGTTATCAAGCCGCTATGATGGCGCCAACTGAAGTGCTTGCCCAACAGCACTATGAATCGCTGCAAGTTGCTTTTGAACCTTTAGGAGTAAAAGTGGTATTCCTTGTCGGAAACCAAAGTAAGCCTGAAAGGGAACAAATCTTAGGACAGATTTTGAGCGGAAAAGCCCAGGTTGTCGTCGGAACCCAGACCCTCATTCAGGAATCCGTCCGGTTCAACGCCCTCGGTCTTGCCATTACCGATGAACAGCACAGGTTTGGTGTCAGACAGCGGACCCTATTACAGGACAAGGGAGGGAACCCGCATGTTTTGGTTATGACCGCTACCCCGATCCCGAGGACGCTTGCGCTGACTTTATATGGCGATCTTCAGCTTTCGGTGCTGGACGAGCTGCCTATTGGCAGGAAGCCGATCATCACCAGGAAAATTTCAGACCGCAGCCGCTCCAGCATGGAAAAATTTCTGAAGCAGCATGTCGCTGCGGGTCGACAGATTTATGTGGTTTGTCCGCTTGTCGAAGAAACAGAAAAATCGGATTTTGTTTCAGCAACCCAAAAGGCTGATGAATTGAGTCAGACTTTTGAAGGAAGTAACGTTGCGCTTCTGCACGGAAGAATGAAAGGACAGGAAAAAGAGGAGATCATGCAGTGCTTCCGGCGCGGGGAGATTGATATTCTGGTTACGACAACTGTCGTCGAAGTCGGAGTTAATGTACCGAATGCATCTGTGATGGTGATCGAGGGTGCTGAAAGATTCGGGCTTGCCCAGCTGCACCAGCTCCGCGGAAGAGTCGGACGCGGACAAGAACAGTCGTATTGTCTCCTGATTAGCAATACCCGGGACAGTACCCGGCTGAATATTCTTTGTGAGACAGAGGACGGTTTCCGGATTGCCGAGGAGGATCTGAAGATCCGGGGCCCAGGAGAGCTGCTCGGGCTTCGTCAGCATGGCGTGCCGGAGTTAAAGCTTACAGATCTGGGAACTGACGGAAGACTGGTTGAAAAAGCCTATCAACTGCTTCAGAAGGTTCTGAAAGATCCTCAAAAATACCAAAAAGTCTATCAGGAGGTCAACCGTCTTTATCCCAAAGAAAAAATCGGAGTGAATTAGTGCTGGGAGTAATTCTATACGATGAACAAGTCACAGTATGTATGATTTTTTTTGCACAGGCTCATACTATTCCTTGTCGGCAGCATTCCAGTCACGGATTGATGCAGAACTTTCAAGGGGGCAGAGAATATGACAGATGTAAAAAATGATACGGCAAGTGAACTGGAAAATCTTAAATATGAAATTGCTCAAGAGATGGGTCTTCCTCAAAAAAAACAAAAATCAAAAGTAAAAACAAAGAAGACATAACGAATAAAGAATGACGAATAAAAAATAACGAGATATGGAATAAAAAAACCTTTTGTTGAAGCATTCAGATTGATGATATCAATACTGCAACAAAAGGCTTTTTGTTAACGGTAGAGGAATAATCTTCCTCTTATGATCACTATCGTTATTCGGGTCGATTTAAAAAGTAGATTGTTTAATGGAGGTAGGTCTCAAAATTATGGCTGTCAATTCCGGGATGAATGCTCTGGTTGATCGCTGCAGCAATAATTTTGGCGCTTCTTTCAATTAACTCATCGACCTCCTTGGGTGTCACCATCAGACTGTCCTCGTAAGGTGATAAGGCTTTTTGCATGACATTCATCAAGACCTGTTCATTTTCCTGTTGATAGATTTCGGCTAGGGAAGGTTCAGCTTCCATTTGTTCAAAAAGCTCTTCGATGGTCTTATGCGCGATGATTGCAGCATTGACAACAGTCGGAACGCCGATAGCAATGACTTTGCAGCCAAGGGTTTCTTCATTGAGCCCTTTGCGTTGATTACCAATTCCGGAACCAGGATTGATCCCAGTATCCGCTAATTGAATGGTTGTGCCGATTCTATCCAGTGCACCTGCGGCCAGGGCATCGATCGCGATCACGTAATCCGGACGGACGTGTTCAACCAGTCCGCGGATTACCTCCGCCGTTTCAATTCCGGTCAATCCAAGCACACCAGGTGATATCGCTGACACTTGGCGCATTTTCCCCTCCATTTCTTCGGGGGTATAATGAAAAAGGTGACGGGTGACCATGATCTTCTCGACAACTTTGGGCCCAAGTGCGTCTGGAGTCGCCTGCCAGTTGCCAAGACCAACAATCAGAAAACTGGTATCTTCCTTAAAGTTAAACAATCCGGCGAGATGCCTTGCTAATATTGCAACGATTTTATTGTGCTGCTGGTAATTGTTTTCTTTGATATCCGGAGCATCAATTGTAATATAATTTCCTTTAGGCCTGCCCAATTCTTTTTCGCCTTTGGCATTTGTGATTTCGATTGCAGTGACAGTTGCCTCTTGAAATTCCTCTTTCTTCATGATGACGCCTGCTATCTCCTGGCCACTTTCTCCCCGCAGCAAGTCATGGGCTTCCACTGCAAGGTCGAGATAAATATTCATTTTTTTTAGAAAGCTTGATTTGTTCGATAATTTCATTTTGGCAGCAGCTCCTTTTTAAATCTGTTTTAGTATGTTGGATTTTTAACACAGATATTCAAATCATGAAAGATTAATGGTTGAAAGATAAAGTGGAAAATTTAAATTGATTATCAGATAGAATATTGGTTGGAGATTCAAGTTGGAGATTCATTAGGTTCTGGAACGGAATAATATGTTTTTCGTTTGGAATCAGATATGATATACTAAAAAAATGGAAGTATCCTGTAAGAAAATATTTAAATCAGGTTAGATCATTGTATAATAAAAGGATAAAGTAAAGACATCATATCCAGAGGATTAAACATCGTGCGAATTATTTCAGGACAATGGAAAGGACGAAATTTAAAAACTGTAAGAGGCATGGATACCCGTCCCACTTCCGCTAAAGTCAAAGGGGCGATTTTCAATATTCTTGCCGGCAAGGTAATGAGTGCCAGAGTCCTGGATCTTTTTGCGGGAACTGGAAACCTTTCTTTTGAAGCTTTGTCTAGGGGGGCCCGTCATGCTGTTCTGGTTGAGAAAGACACTTCAGCGCTGGAGACAATCAGAAAGAATGCCGAGATTCTCGGAGCGTTTCCAAGGACCAGCATACTACGGATGGATGCAATGAATTTTTTTAAACAGGCAGCTCAGGAACGCTTTGACTTAATTTTTCTTGATCCGCCTTATCGGCGGGGACTGGCCGACATGGCGCTTGCCTATTTGCAGACGCACCCTGTCTTAAATCCCGGTGGGGTTATTATCATTGAAACTTCTACAGAAGAAACCATTGATGATGCAATAGACCCTCTGGAAATAAGGTTAACAAGAGAATATGGAGATACCAGGTTATGGTTTATTCAGAATAAAGAAGAGCATGAGGAGGGATAATTCCTTTGGAAAATCATTTGATTGATCTCATTGAACAGTTGGAAGAAGTACTTGACCATGGAACCAAGGTGCCTTTAACCGGCAAGATTATGGTTGATGAAGAAACAGTATTAGAAATATTGGATGGAATACGTTCCGTTCTGCCTGAGGAAATCAAACAGGCGAATTATGTTTTGGCTGAAAGAGACCGCTATATGGAAGAAGCCCGCAGCGATGGGCAGAGAATCGTAGACCGGGCGCAAAAACAGGCTGACCAGTTGCTTCAGGAAAATGAAATTGTTGCTCAAGCCCGGGCCTATGCCGAGGAAATTGTCTTAAAGGCGCAGCAGTATTCTCGAGAAGTAAAATTAGGCGCTTTGAAATATTCCGATGATCTGCTTCGGGATATTGAATCAAAAATGGGAGAGGCTTTTCAATCTATCAAAGCCAGCCGGGAAGAATTAAATGCTATGGCTCGCTGGGATGAACGGGTCCAGACCATGGAGCAGGAATAAACAAGTTATCTTTAATGATGGTGCACTTTTTCCCATATTCTAATGATGAAGACAATGGAAAGCAGAGTCAAAATACATAGGCCAAAATACAAGCTGCTCCATCTTAAGGACAACAGCCAGGAAGCATCCCCTCCAGTTAGCTGTGCAGGGAGGCTGGAGGTTGGAATATCGCTGAGTTTTAGCAGCAGCTGACTGATCAAAAGCGCCAAAAAGGAATGGATGGTTCTACCGGCTACAAATGGAAGAAGCCGAAGATCTGTCGACACCGTAAAGCTGGATACTTGTGCAAAAACAGAAATCCCCCCCCATCCAAGCAGCAAGGCCAGGACCCCAATCTTGCTGTTCAGGGAGGAAAAGGCCTGGACGGCTGCATTACATCCCAAGGTGGTTTCCAGGAATCCCTGGATGATGGCATTGGCTTCCATAACAGAAATGGATCCGGCCGAGAGGAAACGGAATGTGTCGGCTAGAACGGAGCTTAGATGCGTTACTGTTAGAAGATGGGTTATTACAGAGAAAAAAATGATATATCCTCCAACCAGGATAATCGTTGACGTACTTTCCCTGACTGCATCAGCCAATAATGCGCCAATGGTTTTGTTGTTTTGTTGGAGGTTTTTTAATTCACGCAAAGCCTTTCTCCAGGAAAAATACGTTCTTGGAATAGCCTTTTCGGATGAAACACCATAATTACGAAAAATTAAACCGACCAGCAGGTTGGCGAGATATACAGATCCTGCAATAATAATACCCAGGGCAGGGTTTCCAAGCATCCCCGACGCCACTGCCCCGAACATAAAGCCTGGACTGGGATTGCTGGTAAAGGCAAGAAGTCTTTCTCCTTCGATCCGTGTAATCTCTCCGTTGTTCCTGAGTTTGCATGTCAATATCGCTCCGATCGGAATCCCCGAAGTATGTGTCATGGCCAAAACAAAAGAGGCTTTGCCCGGCAGACGGAAAACAGGACGCATTAGTGGTTCGAGCAAAACTCCTAAAAAGTTGACCAGGCCAAGTTGCAGAAGAAGTTCAGAGACAATGAAGAATGGGAATAAGGCCGGCAAGATATAATTTGCCCAAAGCATTAAGCCTTTGGAGGCAGAACTCAATACTTCCTGAGGATAAATGAACATACAGACGGCAAGGATTAAAAAGACCAGGATTCTCAGGAATGGCAAGGTAGCCGTCACCATCCTTTAGCGTATTTAGGAACGGAACACCAAAATGGGGTTGACAGGGCACAAAGATATGATAGACTCTTTATAATCAGTTCATATACTGTTTACTTTATTTCACTCATATTTAGGGTATTCCTATATGTGATTTATATAACCGGAGTATACAAAGATAAGAAAGAGAAAAAAATACAATATTATATAGGCAATGTATCTTGATTGGTGGAAGAGAGTAAAGGAGTGTAATTTGTGAAGATTCTCGTGCTAAATTGCGGCAGCTCATCGCTCAAATACCAGATGATGGATATGGAAACGAAGAGTGCGATGGCAAAAGGCCTGGTGGAAAGAATCGGGCTTCCCGGAGCGATGCTTACGCATCGTCCGAAAGGTGGAGAAAAAGAGGTCATTGTTGCTGATTTGCCGGATCATACAGCTGCGATCAAACTGGTTTTACAGGCTGTGATCGATCCGAATTTTGGTGTCTTAGCGTCATTGGAAGAAATTGATGCTATAGGGCACAGAGTGCTCCATGGCGGAGAAAAAGTGTCCGGCTCCGTGCTTGTGAATGAAGAGGTCAAACAGGCGATTGAAGAGTGTTTTGAACTTGGACCGCTTCATAATCCGGCCAACCTGGCAGGAATTATCGCTTGCGAACAGATGATGTCCGAGATACCACAAGTTGCCGTGTTTGATACGGCTTTCCATCAAACGATGCCTCCGGAAGCTTATATCTACGGGATACCTTACGAACTGTATGAAAAGTACAAGATCCGCAGATACGGTTTCCATGGAACCTCCCATAAGTATGTCAGCCAGCGGGCCGCGGTGGTCATGGATAAACCGCTGGAAAAGTTAAAGCTGATCAGCTGCCATCTAGGTAACGGATCTTCGCTTACGGCTATAAAAAACGGAAAATCAGTTGAAAATTCCATGGGGTTTACACCGTTGGAGGGGCTGATGATGGGCACCCGGTCGGGCGATCTTGATCCGGCTATTGTTCCGTTTATCATGAAAAAAGAAAGGATCTCCGGGGACGCAGTCAATGCGCTGTTAAACAAAAAAAGCGGCGTACTTGGCCTTTCGGGAGTCAGCAGTGATTTCCGTGATTTGCAGAAAGCTGCTGACGAAGGCAATTACCGTGCCCAACTTGCCCTGGATGTTTTTGTTCATGACGTTAAGAAATACATTGGAGCCTATGCTGCAATTCTTGACGGTGTCGACGGGATCATATTTACAGCAGGACTGGGAGAAAACTCTCCTTTAATTCGCCGGTCAATCTGTGATACGCTGGGCTGCATCGGCGTCAGTATTGACGATGAGAAAAATGAAGCGGCCAGCGGACAGGAAGTGGACATTTCCAAGTCGGGAGCCAAATGCAAGGTCATGGTCATCCCGACGAATGAAGAACTCATGATTGCCTTGGATACGGAGGAAATCATCCGGAAGATGTAATCCTTTCTTGACAAAGAAAAAAGTGATAACTATAATTACAGTTGTTGCATATCGAGGTGATTGCTGGTGATCGTCAATGTATTTCAAGTAAGGCGGGCCGAGGGTGGATCAAAGACTTTTAAGTTCCATGAAGAAAGTTTTCCGCCTCTACAGCTCGGAAATGAGTCTTATCGTTTCTTAGCCCCGCTTGAAGTGGAACTAAAAACTGAAAATGTCGGCAAATCGCTTTTGGTGAATGGGAAAATATCGTCTGTGATTGCTGTCATCTGTTCCAGGTGTCTGAAAGAATTTTCGTATAATCTGGAGATTGCTTTCGAAGATGAATGGGTTCCGGCGGAGTTTGCCTCTGAAGCTGAAGACGACGGCATTCTGGTTTTCGAAAAGGACGAGTTTCCGATTGACGACAGGATTGTAGAACATATGCTGCTGCAGCTGCCTTTTAAGTTTTTATGTTCTGAAGATTGCAGAGGTCTCTGTCTGAAATGCGGCGCTGACCGCAATGTGAATCCGTGTGCGTGCTCTACTGAGGATATCGATCCTCGCTTAGAAATATTATCCAAATGGAATAAGGGGGTGTAATATCAGTGGGTGTTCATCAAAATAAACAATCCAAATCTAGAGTCCGCAGGCGCAGAGCAATGGATAAGCTATCCGTTCCTAACCTTGTGGAATGCCCCCAGTGCCATCAACAGAAGCTTCAGCATCATATTTGTGCAAATTGCGGCTATTACAATGGCAAAGAAGTCATCTCCATGGGTGAATAATAAGTTAGAAATTCTCGAAAAAACAGATCAAAGCTTGGCGTCAGCCAAGTTTTCTGTATATAATGAGAGAAGGGGGGATGTCATGAATGAAAATTGCCATTGATGCTATGGGCGGAGATCATGCGCCCGGAGAGATTGTCAAAGGCGCCTTAAAGGCGGCTAAGGTTCTTCCGGATATCCAGATTATCCTTGTCGGACAGAAAGACAAGATAGACTTACATATACCTGAAGACTTAAAAAGCACTATTGAGATTTATGAATGTTCCGAAGTCATTGAAATGGATGAACATCCGGCTGCCGCGATTAAGAAAAAGAAAGATGCCTCTATTGTTGTAGCCACGAGACTCGTGAAAGAAGGATATGCGGATGCCTTGGTGTCAGCAGGCAGCACCGGAGCGCAGATGGCTTCAGCTTTGCTGGGCTTAGGCAGAATTAAAGGAATCAACCGGCCTGCGATCTGCACGGTTCTGCCGACGCTCCAAGGCGGAAAACTGCTTCTTGATGTCGGTGCCAATCCGGATGCAAAACCGGAAAACCTTCTGCAGTATGCGATGATGGGAAGCATCTATGCTGAAAAGATTCTGGGACTTAAAAGTCCTAAGGTCGCTCTTCTGAATATCGGCAGTGAAGAGGGCAAAGGGAACGAACTTGTTCAGTCTGCTTATGACTTGTTAAAACAATCTTCCCTGAATTTTGTCGGAAATATTGAAGGCAGAGACATTCCCTATGGGACTGCAGACGTGATTGTCTGTGATGCTTTTGTCGGTAACATTGTGCTAAAAACCATTGAAGGAATGTCATCATCGCTTTTCCAGCTGATTAAGCAGAAAATTACAACGAGTACTACCAGGAAAATAGGAGCAATGCTGATTAAACCAGGATTAAAAGAAATTGCACACATGCTGGATTATTCTGAGTACGGTGGAGCCCCGCTTCTCGGTGTGAACGGTACAAGCATTATCTGTCACGGAAGTTCTAAAGAGAATGCTATTTTCAATGCTGTCCGTGTAGCTAAAGAATGTATCCAAGGACAAATTATCGAAAAAATTGCTGATGGTTTAGAAAAAAGTATGCAAAAATAGATTGCTGTCATGAAAAAGTTGCTTGCATTATTGATAAATACTGGTACAATTCTGAATAAAAGGCTTTACTGCTCAGAATAATAGGGTAAGAAATAAAACTACCTGAGAGGGGGTGGCATAAATGGATGTATACGAAAAGGTAAAAGCAATTGTTATTGATCAACTGGGAGTAGGCGAAGATGAAATTACTCCTACCACAACATTCCAAGCTTTAAACGCAGATTCACTGGATATTGTTGAGCTTGTCATGGCACTTGAAGAGGAATTTAACCTTGATATTGCCGATGAAGAGGTGGAAAATATTCAGTCCATTGCTGATGTTGTGAAGTATGTACAAGAGAACCAATAAGCCTAGTTTCGAGGCCCCGTAGTTAGACTACTACGGGGCTTTTAACTCATTTAGGATGAAAGGAGTAATACATGGTCAAAAGAAACCGCCGCGCTTATTTTCATAAGAGCTCCCGGAATAAATACCTTGAACAAACGGGAGAAGTTGAATCCTTTATTAGCCAGTTAGGGTTGGAAAACCTGCAAAGCGAACTGATTTTTACAGCGATGACGCATCCTTCTTTCACCTTTGAAAATCCCAACAGCGGGTTGGAAAATAATCAGCGGCTGGAGTTTTTAGGCGATGCAGTTTTGGATTTCATCATTGGCGAGTATCTCTATAAGAACTATCCGGATAAGCCTGAAGGTGAGCTTACCAAAATGAGGGCTGCAGTCGTCAATGAAACGACGCTGGCCAGAAAAGCCCGCAGTATTAACTTGGGCCAGGCGCTCTTTCTGGGTAAAGGGGAACAGTCCTCCGGCGGCAGGGACAGACCGTCCATCATTGCCGATGCGCTGGAGGCAGTCATTGGAGCGATTTATTTGCAGTATGGCTTTGAAAAAGTTCGTAAATTCATACTTGACATGCTTGTTCCAGAGATTCTGGAACTTAACGAAGGAAATTATGGAGATTTCAAAACCATGCTTCAGGAAAAAGCGCAAAAGAAGGAATATGAGGTTTGCTACAAGATTATCGAAGAGACAGGACCCGACCACGATAAACGATTTACTGCAGGGGTCTATCTTCAAGGTGAACTGCAGGGAAAAGGAATCGGTAAGACCAAAAAAGAAGCAGAGCAGCAGGCAGCCCATTTTGCGCTGAAAGCATGGGAGGTATAAATTGGTGATACCTGGAATGGACGCAGAATTATTTCTCAAATCGATTCATATTCAGGGATTTAAGTCTTTTGCAGATAAAACAAAAATTGACCTGCAGCCAGGCATGAGCGTCATTATCGGACCAAACGGCAGCGGCAAGAGCAATGTCGCCGATGCCGTACGCTGGGTGCTAGGTGAACAAAGTGCCAAGAGTCTCCGCGGAAGCAAAATGGAAGATGTCATTTTTTCCGGAAGCTCGTCCCGCAGGCCTGTAGGGATGGCGGAAGTATCTCTGCTCTTTGATAATGCTTCAGGTCTCTTTCCGCTGGATTATGAGGAAGTTGTCATCACCCGCCGGGTTTACCGGGATGGAGAAGGGCAGTATTTTATTAACCGGACGCCTTGCAGGTTAAAAGATATCCAGGAACTTTTTCTTGATACCGGCTCGGGAAAAGAAGGATTTTCAATTATCGGACAGGGCAGGATTGAAGAGATCCTGAATCTGAAATCTGATGAAAGGCGTCTCCTGATTGAAGAAGTCGCCGGCATTAGTAAGTTCCGCCTGCGCAAGAGAGAAGCTCTGAGAAAGCTTGAAGATACCCGGCAAAATGTCGATCGGCTGAGAGATATTATTACCGAAGTTGAAGCTAGAATCGAGCCGTTAGCCGAACAAGCCGAAACAGCCAAGACAAGCAAGGAATTAACTTCAGGGTTGGAAAAGCTCGAGATTAATTTAATTGTTAATGAACTTTCTGATATACACAGTAAGCTGACCAATGCCCAGACCTCCGAAGAAACGCTACGTCAGGAATTTACGGCGCTGACAACGAGGGTCAATGAAGAAGAAAACCTAAGCGTACGCGGCAGGTATGAACTAAATCAATTGGAACAACACGTTCAGGACCTCCAGGGGGAAATATACGCCCTCGAAAATAAAATGAACGAAGCAGAGCACGAATTATCTTTGCTTTCCGAGAGAAGCGGCTATATTCAGGAACAATTTGGGCGCCTGCAAAAAGAACTGGCGTCCGCACAGGAAACGCTGGCCGCATCCGTTGAAAAAAAAGAAAACTTTACTGCGAAGCAAACACTTCTGCAGGAAATCCTCCAAAATGCTGCGAGGGATTTAAGAGAAAAAGAAAAACAGCTGGAAGAGCTTCGGAAGTTAAGCGGGGAAGCACGTCTGGAAGAGTTGAAAACGGAAATCTTTGAAGAACTTTCTAACAAAAGTAAACTGGCTAGTGAAATTGCTGAAATCAATCAAAAGAAAGAAGCTTTTCTTCAACAAGAAAAACAATATACGCGAAATATTAAAGCCAAAGAAGCTGAGAAGGAATCTGTTCTTCAGGAAATTACTGCCCAAATCGAGGAAAAACAAAAACTGGAAGCCAGAGAGATCGAACTTCTGGGAAAAATAGAAAATATAAGGAAGACGATCCAAAGTATCAGGTTGGAACAGCAAAATGCCGAGGCGGTGTGCTCGGAGCTTCAACGTAAAATTGACCAGACCGGGGCGAGACTTCATGCCCTCCATACACTTCAGGACAGTCTAGAGGGCTATAACAGGGGCGTCAAGGAGACGGTTCTGGCTTACCGGAAGGGTCAAATACCCTGTGAGACTATATTTGGTACAGTTGCCGACAATATCGAAGTAGAGGCCAAATATGAGCTTGCAGTGGAAACTGCTTTAGGGAGTTCTCTGCAGAACATTATTGTGGAAAAAACCGAGGACGGGAAAAAGTGTATTGAGTACTTGAAAAGGACGAACAGCGGCCGAGCCACTTTCCTGCCCTTGGATGCAATCCGCGGAACGAGGCAACCCCTTGATGACAAAACACGACGGCATCACGGCTTCCAGGGGTTGGCGGTTGATCTGGTTAAGTTTGATCCGCGTTTTAAAGATATTATGGAGTCGCTGCTTGGTAGAATTCTAGTTGCAGACAATCTGGATTGTGCGATTGAGCTGGCCAAAGCTAACCAATACCGAGTTAGGGTAGTGACGCTCTTGGGTGACCAGGTCAACATCGGCGGATCGCTTACCGGCGGAAGCACAAGATCTCAAAGCAGCGGTCTCTTAAGCAGAGCAAGAGAAATTGAGGAACTGTCTGTAAAGACTAAGGATATGCAGGTCGAACTGGAAGAAAAGAGGCAGCGATATGCTGCCATAAAGAAAGAAATAGAGGGCCTCGGGGAAACAAAAGAAACCATTGATATGGAATTGCTGAAAATTAATGGGGCCAAAGATATCATTGATGTGGATAGTAAACACCACGAGGAAAGAATGAACCGGCTGGAACAGGATTTCCGGGTCATCCGGTATGAGCTGGATGAAGTCCGCAGTGAACTGACAGGATTGGCTGCCAAATATGAAGGAACCGGACAATTGCTGAACGAAACAGAACAGAAGATTCTGGCTCTGCAGTCAGAGCAGACCGAGCAGGAACAACTGCTGAAAGAAAAAACTTCAGAGGCTCAGGAGATCTCGGAAAAAATTACTGCGGCCAAAGTTGAGGCTGCTAGATCGGAGCAGGAGTTTAACCAGATCATTCAGCAGATCACTGAGGAAAATGAGCGGATTCTGGTTAATAAGGACCTGATCGCAGAAAAGAATAAGGAGATTGTCGGGCTTCAACAGGCTGAGCAGGAACTGTATTCAGGCAAGGAACAACAGGAAGATAGTGTTAAGGAATACACGGTTCAAATCAATGCCCAGAAGTTCAAGCTTATCGAAATGCGCAGGGAAAAAGAATCTTTCTCAGCGAATAATCTCAAGCAGGAACAGGATATTCAGATGCTGCGGAGTCAGGCCAGGGACATGGAACAGCAGATTCACCAGAATGAGCTCAGGATTGCCCGCTGGCAAGGTGAATGGGAGTCCGGAAATGACCGTCTTCAGGAAGAATACCACTTGGCCTGGAAAGATGCGTTAAGCTATCTTTCGCCTGAAAAGAAAGACGTTCTACAGGAGAAGATTGCTTTTTATAAACAAAAAATTGAAGAACTTGGACCCGTAAATTATACAGCCCTTGAGGAATACCCGGAAACACTAAAACGATTTGAATTCCTGTCCGCCCAGAAAAATGATCTGGATGAGGCCGGAAGGACACTTCAAGAGCTGATTGGGGAACTAGACAAGCGTATGATCGAACGTTTTCAGGAAGGCTTCACGGCCGTCAATGAAGCGTTCAAAGAAGTATTCAAACAGCTTTTCAACGGCGGACAAGCTGAACTGTTGCTCGATGAACCGGACAATCTTCTGGAGACCGGAGTCAGGATTATGGCCCAGCCCCCGGGTAAAAGGCCACAGCTCCTGTCGCTTCTGTCAGGTGGGGAAAGGTCCTTTACAGCGATTGCTTTGCTGTTTGCGTTCTTGAAAGTCAAACCAAGTCCGTTCTGCCTCCTGGATGAGATCGAGGCGGCACTGGATGAAGTCAATGTCAAAAGATTTGTGCAGTATCTGCGCAAACTATCCAAACATACGCAGTTTATCATTATTTCGCACCGCAGGGGAACCATGGAATCCGCGGACAGGCTGTATGGAATCACTATGGAAGAATCAGGCGTATCAAAGCTTTTGACTGTTGAGCTTGAAGACAGAATAGAGGCTCCGGCAATTTAAAATTAGCTTTGTACAATTAGCCTTGTACAATTAGCTTTGTACAATTAGCTTTGCTTGGGTTAGTCTCCATGATGGATAGCCGCTTTCGGCCGTTGCGTCCTCCTTGACGCAAAAGGCCGCGCTTCGCACTCCATGCTCCGCTTGACGCTGGCTATCCATCACGGAGACTTAATTTGGAGTAAGTCAAAGTTTTTTTAAGCTAGTGTTATTCGGAGTCGTGGGACTAGTAAAACATAGGGAAATACCATACAAAACATGATCTGCATTCTAGCATGCAGACATGCTTAAATAAGCCTATGATCAGTCTGGGGGCCACAGTTCCGCTGTGAGCGGAGCAGGATTGCGAAGCGCGGCCTTTTGCGTCAAGGAGGACGCAACGGCCGGAAAGCGGTATTGTGGCCACCAGACTTACCCAAGATTAATTTAATAGCTTGTAAATAAATTTCAGAATGTATGTTCCAGCCTCGGGGTTGGCCGAATGGGCTGAGTTGTTAGAATTAACCGAGTGTGCTAAAATTTCAGTTGTGCAAATATTGCTTTGATAGGAGAAGATGAAGTGGCGGGGATATTTTCCAGACTTAAAGAGCGCTTGACCAAAACCAGAGAAGGTTTTGTCGGCAAAGTTGAACAGCTCTTTACCGGCTCAGGCAAAATAGATGAAGATCTTTATGAAGAATTGGAAGAGATTCTACTTCAATCAGATGTAGGTGTCAATACTACGCTGAAGTTGGTTGAAATGCTGCGTGCATCCGTCAAAGAACAAAAAATTAACGACCGCTCCGTGTTGAAGGATGTACTGCAGGAACATATTACTGCGCTATTGGGCGAAGAGAGCCCCTTGTCTTTTTCATTTTCCAAGCCCACTGTCTATCTGATTGTTGGCGTCAACGGTGTAGGAAAAACGACGACAATCGGCAAGCTGGCTAAAAATCTGCAGGGCCAAGGCAAAAAAGTTTTACTGGCGGCAGGGGATACCTTCAGGGCAGCAGCGATCGAGCAGTTGGAAGTATGGGGCGAACGATCCGGAGCAGAGGTCATCAAACAATCGGAAGGGGCTGATCCCGCTGCGGTGGCTTTTGATGCGCTTCATGCTGCAAAATCCCGGAATGCAGATGTCCTCTTAATCGATACCGCCGGGAGACTTCATAATAAAGTGAATCTAATGAAAGAATTAACCAAGATCAAAAAGGTGGTCGAACGCGAAGTACCTGATGCCCCGCATGAGGTGTTACTGGTACTTGATGCGACGACCGGACAAAATGCCATCCAGCAGGCGAAGCTGTTTAAAGAAGCAGTGAATGTTACTGGAATCATACTTACCAAGCTGGACGGGACGGCCAAAGGCGGCGTAATCCTGGGGATCCGCAATGAAGCGGATATACCGGTTAAATTGATTGGAATCGGCGAAGGTGCAGAAGATTTACGACCTTTCGAACCGAGGGAATTTGCTCGGGCGTTATTTGACCGTTCTAAGGAGGAATAACGCTTGGATTTTGCACTGATTGGTGGTACCGGCATCGAGGATCTGATGCTTGACGATATGAACGAGAAGACAGTTGAAACGCCGTTTGGTTTTGCTCAGCTGACTGAAGGGTTCATCGGCGGTACGGGAATAATTTTCCAGAAACGACATGGGGTAAAGCATTCCTGCCCGCCTCACCTGATTAACTATCGGGCTAATATCTGGGCCCTCAAGAAAATGGGTGTGAAAAAAATTCTGGCAACAGGCGCAGTAGGTTCAATATCTGAAAATTATCAGATTGGTGATATTGTCTTGCCAGATCAGTTTCTCGATTTTACAAAAAGCCGCCCTGCCACTTTTTTTGAGGGCGGAGAACAGGGTGTCCTGCATGTTGATGTATCGGAACCTTACTGTTCCGATGTGCGTAATCATATTATAGAAGGTGCTGCAGGATTTGGTTTACACGTCAAAAACGGCGGGGTCTATGTCTGTACCGAAGGCCCTCGCTTTGAAACTCCAGCGGAAATAAGCATGTTCCGGATGCTCGGCGGGCATCTGGTAGGAATGACAGGCGTTCCAGAAGTGGTTTTGGCCAGGGAACTTGGAATGTGCTATGCGACCATGGCCCTCGTAACCAATCAGGCTGCGGGTATTAAAAAAGACCCATTGACACATGCCGAAGTAATCGCTACTATGGACTTGTTGAGCAAAACTGTGGCAGCATTGGTGGAAAGCACCTGTAAGATCATGGATCATGACCAGCGGTGTTACTGTGCTACCGGAAACAGAGAAGCAGGCTTGTTTTAAAGGTTAGACACCAGCCAAGTTTTCTTAAGAAAGGCGGAAATCGTGTGAAAGCGCTTCAATGGCAGGGAGATCATTTGTTGATACTCGATCAGACGAAATTGCCGTTTGTCGAACAATACCGCGAAGTACATTCTTACAAAGAAGTGGCAGAAGCAATAAAGCATATGGAAGTTCGCGGAGCTCCGGCAATCGGGGCGGCTGCAGCGTACGGCTTTGCGCTGGGGGCTGTCGAATACCGCGGAAGCGGTCAAGACTTTAAAGATTATATGGATGAGGTTCGGGTCGTTTTGGAAGGAACACGTCCAACTGCTGTAAACCTTTTTTGGGCACTTAGAAAAATGGAAGATAAATTTAGAGAATTTCTGAATATGACTGATATCGGAAATATTCGGGCAGCTTTAATCAATGAAGCAAATGAAATTGCTGAAGATGACCGTAGAATGAACAAACGTATTGGGGAATATGGTAACACGCTGATTCCGGAAAAAGCGAATATCCTGACGCACTGCAATACGGGCAGTCTTGCCACGGTTGAATTTGGAACAGCACTGGGGATTATTAGGACTGCACATGAATCCGGGAAAAAGATTCATGTCTTTGCAGGCGAAACGAGACCTCTTTTACAGGGGGCCAGATTAACGGCCTGGGAGCTTCTTCAGGATCAGATCCCGCTGACATTGATTACGGATAATATGGCCGGCTATTTGATGCAGCAGGGGAAAGTTGATATGGTTATCGTAGGGGCGGACCGCATCGCCGCTAACGGTGATACCGCTAACAAGATCGGAACTTATTCGCTGGCCGTGCTGGCTGCTGCTCATCAAATTCCATTTTATGTAGCGGCACCGACAACGACCATCGATTTGAAAATATCCGGTGGGGACGAGATCCCTGTGGAAGAGCGGGACGATCAGGAAATCCGGAAAATCATGGGCGTACGGATCGTTCCCGATGAAGTCAGTGTGTACAATCCTGCTTTTGATATCACGTCGGCAAAATATATTACCGGGATTATTACGGAAAAAGGGATCATATCCCCGCCCTACTCTGTGAATATGGTGAAGATGCTGGTAAGATAACACGAAACAGAAAAAACATTCGGCTGAAATGGATTTTTGTACAGGTTCATTTAAGCCGTTTTTTTCTGCAAACAGGAGCAAAATGATCTAAGAAGAGAAAGAAGGTAACCCAATGTCCAGGTATCTAATCAGAGCGATGATTTTGCCGATGACCGGCGTGCAGGATTTTTATCTGCAGGGAGAAATTGCGATAGACGGGGACCGTATTGTTTCTGTTGGGGAGAGAGGAACAGCCCCGGCCGGTTTTAATCCGGATAGGGTCCTGGATTTGACGAACCATGTTGTGATGCCCGGACTTATTAACACGCACACGCATGCTGCAATGACGCTGCTGCGCGGCTATGCCGATGATATGCCGCTCATGCCCTGGCTGCAGGAAAAGGTCTGGCCTTTTGAAGATAAAATGACACCGGAAGATATCTACTGGGGGAGTTCGCTTGCTCTTTGTGAGATGCTCCGTTCCGGCACGACGACCATGGCGGATATGTATATCAGTGAAGAAGAAACGGCCAGAGCAGTTTTGGAATCAGGAACCAGAGCATTGCTGTCCCGCGGTATGATTGAGCACAACAAAGAAGCCGGCAACAAATCGCTGCAGGAAAATATTGAATTATTCCGGAAATATCATAACGCCGGGGACGGACGGATCAAGATCATGTTTGGCCCGCATGCCCCGTATACCTGTTCGGGAGAATTTCTGTTAACTGTAAAACAGGAGGCCGATAGGTTAGGAACCGGCATCCACATCCATCTCGCGGAGACAGAATCCGAACTCGCTACGATCAGGGAGAGATATGGAACAACGCCGCTCTGCTGGCTGGAAGAGCAGGGTATATTGGGAGGGCAGATTATTGCTGCCCACTGTGTTTACCTGAATGATGCCGAACTGGATATTCTTAAAAAGTACAACATAGGGGTTGCCCACAACCCGGAAAGCAATATGAAGCTGAGCAGCGGAACAGCACGGATTCCAGAAATGCTTAAGCGGGGAATTGCTGTCGGACTTGGAACAGACGGTACTTCCAGTAATAATGACCTCGATATGTTCGGGGAAATGCGTTCGGCTTCCTTCCAGCAAAAACTGGTTGGCTCCCCTGAAGACCTCAAAGCCTATGAAGTCCTGAAAATGGCAACGGCCGGAGGAGCAGCCGTGGCAGGATTGGAGAATCTAGGAAAACTTCAGCCCGGCTATAAAGCAGATATGGTTTCGATTGACTTTGATCAGCCGCATTTCTATCCAAGGTTCTCAATACCTTCGCACTTGGTTTACTGTGCCAGGGGTGGGGATGTCAGAACGGTAATTGTCGGTGGAAAGATTCTGATGGAAGACAGGATACTACTGACACTTGATGAACAGAGAATTTGCCGCGAAGCAGAAAAAAGAGCCAGGAGAATAGCGTCTGAAGTCTGAGTTTCTGCTATCCTACCGACTCAGTTAACACAGGAAAAATTGTGTAAAATTTTACAAAGGAATTAAGAAATTAAGGAATTATTGAAGAATTTTCTAAAATAAGCTGCTGGGGCAGGCTGAAAAATGCTTTTTCGAATTCATTAGCCGGCATAGGCTTACCCAAATAGTAGCCTTGGATCTGATCACAGCCCAATTTTTTGAGCACTTCGTATTGGGCTGCAGTTTCAACGCCTTCGGCGATGGTTTTAATCTTCATAAAATTCGCCAGCACAATAATCGAACGTACAATTTCTTTGTCAAACTCATCATTGACAATATGGTCAATGGAGGGTTTGGCAAATTTTATGCGGTCAAATGGGAAAATCTTTAAATTATTTAAAGAGGAATAGCCGGTTCCAAAATCATCAATCGAGATAGAAATTCCGGTATCCCTGATCGCCTTCGTAATCTCGTGAATATCGTATGTTTCTTCAATTGCTATGCTTTCAGTGATCTCCATATCAATCCATTCCGGAGGAATGGCATAGAATCTAATCGCAGATTTGACCATTTCATCAAACCCATTATGATTCAGTTGTTTAATAGAAACATTGATGCCCATTCTCAGAGTGGTCTGATAACGGTTATTCCATTCGGCAATTTGACGGATCGCTCTGTTCATCACCCATTTTCCAAGTGGAATAATCAGGTCTGTCTCCTCCGCAATCGGAATGAATTCGCTCGGAGGGATTGGACCTTCAGCCGGACAATTCCAGCGAAGCAGTGCTTCAATCCCAATAAGTCTGTTGTCCGGTATACTGAACTGGGGCTGGTAATGAAGGGAAAATTCTTTATCATAGACCGCTTTTCTAAGTAAAATCTCAAGCTTTAGATTCCTTTGGAGGATCGCATTGATTTGCTCATTGAAAAAGACGTATTTATTAAACCCTATTTTCTTGGCCTCATACATTGCTATATCGGAATTCTGAATCAGGGCGTCAAGATTTGAAGCATCATACGGGTAGATGGAAATGCCGACACTGATTGTGATGTGGAATGTATATTGCTTGAGATGGATCGGTTCTGTGCAGAGGGTGATGATACTTTGGGCAAGGTTCTCGATATCTCCGTTATGATACTTTCCGTGGAATGCCAGCACGAATTCATCACCGCCGAAGCGGGCCAGCAGGTCATGCTCAGGATCAGTAAATTTCTGAAGACGCTTGGAAAGTGCAATGATCAGCTTATCTCCGATCATATGGCCATAAGCATCATTGATCGTCTTAAACCTGTCAATATCGAGGAATAACAGGACGAGAATATGATCGTCCTGGCAGTTTTTGATTTTTTCCTGCACAGCTTCCAGAAAGAAGCGGCGGTTGTAAAGCTTAGTTACGAGATCTTGACTGGAGAGATAATGCAGCTGGCGGTTTTTCTTCTCGAGTTCTCTGGCTTTTTCCGAAAGCTCCCGGGTACGTTCATCAATACGTTTTTCAAGCTCAGCATTCAGCTCTTTTTCTCTTGTTAAGAGACGCTGATCTTTGATGGAATTCTGAATATGATTGCTCAATATTCCATGAAGAAAGATAATGATGAAATAAATCAATAAGCTCTGAATATCGAATCCAATGAAAAACAGAATGATAATTGGACCTACCAATAAGAGCAGCCCTTGATTCCGGTAACCTTCGTTGGAATAATCCCCATAAAGCTCAGTATCATCAGCTCCGGTAATATTTTCAGGCGTCATAATGGCACTCAACGCAAGGCCAAGCAGTGTTGCCATATAGATCGAATCAATCAATGAATTCGAGATATAAAGATCATGAAGATAGAGATAATAATAAGCCAGGTCGACCAAAGCAAAGGCCAAAACACAACTTGTTACAAGTCTTACGGAGCTCGCGATTTTACCGGCACGAATTGAAAAGAACCAGATGGCTACTCCGGTCATCATGATAATATCAAGAAAAATGGTCACAGCTGAAATCCAGCCGACTTTGGAAACAAGATAAAGATTCTCATATTGAGAGTCGAAGTAGATGATCCAAATCAACAGTAAGATGGAAACGGACATCGCCAGACTGTCGATCAGCAGCTGTAGGGCATTCCATTTTCTAAAGCGGTTCAAGGCAAAGATGACAGCTCCGATTAAAAGAAAAAGGTTGGTTCCAAAATACAGGATTGTAACAAATAAATCGTCCAAAGGATCAATTCCGAGTATCAAAACCGAATAAGCCCACATGATGTCGCCGACTGCCCAAGAAAGGGAAGCAAAAGAAAAAAACAGCCAAATGGCACGGACATACTTCGGCTGGCTTGGTTTATAGTAGGCCTGCAAAAGCAGAAAAAATGAAATCAGTGCACCAATCGGCGAGAGAATATTTCCCCAAAAATCGGATTGTTTAATGATCGCAGTAAGGTAAAGAAGATAGTAGACAGCAATGAAAATAAAAATCAGTGTCTTATTCTTTGTTACGCTCATATTTATTTCTCCGTACAGTATTTATCATAATATATATCGGAAGTTCTTCTCTTTTTGTGAATAGTATTAATAGGACATGTACCTAATAAAAATGTAATAATAAAAAAGAATTATGAATATTTTTGAAAATACATGTAATATATTACCACAGAAAAATAGTGATTTATACATTAAAATGTAAACACATTTATCATAAATAACTTGTTAATCCCAATTGGGCGCTAAGTAATAACTTGACAACGTAGGTATTTTTGGATAAAATACAAAATGTGTAAAGCAAAAATACTTTACAGTGAGGCCGGAATATCGAAATGAAAGAAATCGCTGGAAAAGCCTTGTTATTTGATTTTTATGGCCCCTTACTGACAGAAAAGCAGGGAAAAATATGGGACTTGTATTATCAGCAGGATTACTCACTGTCTGAGATTGCTGGCGAAGAAGGCATCAGCCGCCAGGCAGTTTATGATTTACTCAAAAGAACTGAAAAGATCCTGGAGGGATATGAGCACAAGCTTGGACTCATTTTCCGATTTATCCAGGAAAGAGATAAATTCCACCGCATAGAGTCCTTGCTGGAAGAAGCAAAACAAGAAGATTTTTCTAGCGAGTCTGCCTGGAAACGTCAATTGAACATAAATAAGCAGATCAAAGAGATTATTGCAGATACACTCGAATAGTGAAAAAAATACGATGGGGAAAGAAGGGAAGCCGGGATGGCAATGTTTGAGGGCCTAAGCGAAAAACTCCAGGCTACTTTCAAAAGACTTAAAGGAAAAGGTAAATTAACCGAAGCCGATGTTACAGAGGCCCTGCGAGAGGTTAGAATTGCGTTGCTTGAAGCAGACGTCAATTTCAAGGTTGTCAAGGAACTGGTTGCCCGGATCAAGGAGAGGTCTGTAGGTCAAGAAGTACTGGAATCCCTTACTCCCGGGCAGCATGTGATTAAAATTGTCCACGAAGAGATTATCCATCTGATGGGTGGGAGCGAAAGCAAAATATCGATTTCCTCCAAACCGCCGACAATCATTATGCTGGTGGGGCTCCAGGGAGCCGGGAAAACCACCCATGGTGCCAAGCTCGCTAATATGCTGAAAAAACAGGGGAAATACCCGTTGCTGGTCGCCTGTGACATCTATCGTCCTGCTGCAATCAAGCAGCTGGAAGTGTTAGGGGAACAGATTAAGGTCCCAGTTTTTTCTCTGGGTCAGGAAAATCCCGTGAAAATTGCTTCCGATAGTCTGGTGTTTGCGAGAAAAAATGGTAATGATGTCGTCATCATCGATACTGCTGGACGGCTGCATATTAATGAAGAACTTATGGATGAACTGTCCAGGATCAAAGGAAATGTCAAACCGCATGAAATACTGCTGGTCGTCGATGCCATGACAGGTCAGGATGCAGTGAATGCTGCCGATGCTTTCCACCAACAGCTCGGGCTTGATGGCGTCATTCTTTCCAAGCTCGATGGGGATACCCGCGGTGGGGCGGCGCTTTCCGTCAAAGCAGTTACCGGCTGCCCGATCAAATATGCCGGAACCGGTGAGAAAATGGATGCTTTGGAAGTTTTTCACCCGGATCGGATCGCGTCCAGAATTTTAGGTATGGGTGATGTACTGACCCTGATTGAGAAAGCCCAGCAAAATGTAGACGAGAAAAAAGCCAGGGAGCTAGAAGAGAAAATCCGCAAACAGGAGCTTACGCTGGATGACTATCTTGATCAGATCAAACAGCTGCGCTCGATGGGTCCTCTGTCGTCTGTGCTGGAAATGCTGCCCGGAATCGGCAAGCAGCTGAAAGGCGTCCAGATCGATGAGAAAGAGTTCTATAAGGCGGAAGCCATCATCTGCTCTATGACAGCGGAAGAAAGAAGGAAACCCATCCTAATCAAGGACTCCCGTAAAAAAAGGATAGCGAAAGGGAGCGGAACAACGGTTGTCGATGTTGGAAGGCTTCTTAAGCAATATGAACAAACCAAGAAAATGATGAAACAGCTTTCCGGGCTCCCAGGAATGGGAGGAGCCGCCAAAGGCGGTACGAAGAAAGGAAAAAAAGGAAAAAAACAAGGTAAGAAATCTTTCCCAAGATTTCCTTTCCAGATATAGTGCCAATCCAAACAATTATTATATACTTTTAATCATTGCGGATTCCCAAATATCATTTCATTTATGTTGTTGAATATATGGGTTTAGAGTTTGTTGGAGGAGGTGAAATTATGGCAACAACGATTCGTTTGCGCCGCATGGGTGCAAAGAAAAATCCTTTCTACCGTCTTGTAGTATGCGACTCAGCATCCCGCCGTGATGGCAGAGCAATTGAGGAAATCGGTTATTATGATCCTACTAAGAATCCTCATGAAATCAAGATAGACGAGATTAAAGCGCTGGAATGGTTAACTCAGGGAGCTCAACCTTCAGATACCGCAAAATCTCTGCTCAGTCAGGCCGGAATTATGGAGAAATTTCATAAATCCAAGTAAGCATGGAGGTGACTCCTGTGAAAGAAGTCGTAGAGGTACTTGCTAAGGCATTAGTGGATCATCCTGAAGAAGTTATTGTGGTTCAGAATGCTACAGAGAGAACTGTGCACCTGCAATTGACAGTTGCTCAGGAAGATATGGGCAAAGTGATTGGTAAACAGGGCAAGATCGCTAACGCTATCCGGACAATTGTCAAGGCTGCGGCCGTTAAAGACGGACGCAGGGTTATTGTTGATATTGACCAGTAAGGTTGGAAAGGGCTCAGGCCCTTTTTGACTTTACCGGTTTAGAAAAACGCTGAGCGCTTTCTGAACCATCTAAGGCCAGCTAAGACTGACGACGGCCAAGTTTTCTTTAAATGGGATGATGGATTTCAGGAATTCTTTAGAAGAAAGGGCGTAATGCCTTGGAAAGTGTATTAATTGGAGAGGTCCTGAAACCGCAGGGGATCAAAGGAGAGATCAAGGTATATCCGATTACGGATAATACGGAGCGGTTCAGAGGTTTGAAAAAGATTAATCTGTCTGATGGAAAGACTGAAAAAATTTTTCATGTCCAGAGGGTAAGGATTGATCCGAAAGGTATAGTGTTTCTGACTCTGGAAGGCATTGCTACCCGGGAGGATGCTGAAAAGATTCGTGGATTTGAGGTCAGACTAGATCGAGCGGAGGTTCCTCCACTGCAAGACCGCTGGTATTACTTTGAGCTTGAGGGAATGCAGGTTTACGAGAACGATATTTTGCTTGGGACCTTGATAAGAGTCCAGGAAACTGGTTCGAACGATATCTATATTGTCCGTGGCGAAAAAACTGAATTCTGTGTTCCGGCCTTAAAAACCGTCGTCAAAAAGGTGGATGTCCAGGCGAAAAGAATGGATGTCATTTTACCTCCGGGACTACTCGATGACTAATAAAAGAGAGGCTGTGTATGAAGTTTACGGTACTGACAATTTTTCCGGAAATGTTTGCGCCATTAAAAGAAAGCATTCTGAAAAGGGCTCAGGAAGCCGGCCTGCTTGAGATAGTGCTTGTTAATTTCCGCGATTATGCCGAGAGCAAACATAAAAATGTGGATGATATCCCATATGGCGGGGGTTCAGGAATGGTTCTGAAACCGGAGCCTCTGTTCAAGGCTGTCCGAAATTTACCGGAGCCTGCAGGAAGCCACCGAATTATTCTGCTCACGCCTCAGGGGAAAAAATTTGAGCAGCGGGAAGCTTCAAGACTGGCTGGGTATGATGAGTTGATTTTTTTGTGCGGCCATTATGAAGGATTCGACGAAAGAATACGCACCCTAGCCGATGAGGAGATGTCTATCGGAGATTATGTTTTAACCGGAGGAGAACTTGCTGCGATGGTAATGATCGATTCGGTTGCAAGGCTTCTACCGGGTGTTCTCGGGAACAACGTTTCTCAGCAGGATGATTCCCACAGTCAGGGTTTGCTTGAGTATCCTCAGTATACGCGTCCCCCCGACTTTGATGGAATGCAGGTACCCGATGTTCTGCTTTCAGGACACCACGCCAACATTGAACGCTGGCGTAGAAAAGAATCTCTAAGAAAGACTTTCCTGAAAAGAAGTGATTTGGTCCCGCAGATTGAATTTCAGCAGACAGATTATCCGCTTTTGGAGGAACTTGTGCTTGAGCATCCGGAGATTAAGGTTTACCGTGAGAAATGGGAGCATCTGAAGCCCGCTCTGAAGCGGAGACGACGAATTAAGAGCGAGTAGTATAAAGACCTATTGTGGCAGGTCTGCTTGCCACAATACCGCTATCGGCTATTGTGCCCTCCATGGCACAAAAATCCGCGCTGCGCACTCCATGCTTCGCTTGTCGCGGAACTGTGGCAATCAGACTAATTATAAGTTTTTTGGACAGGTCTGCATGCTATATAGCCACTTATTTAGGGTATTGCTTTTCGTTGTAAGCCTCGTTTCTAGTGCCGCCTTACGAAGTGAATGCTTATGCGTCTGAAGAAAGATCTGCATTCTGGCATGCAGATCTGCGTAAATAATCCTACGATCAGTCTGGGGGCCACAGTTCCGCTGTGAGCGGAGCAGGATTGCGTAGCGCGGCCTTTTGTGTCAAGGATGACACAACGGCCGAAAAGCGGTATTGTGACCAACAGACTAACCCTAGATTACTATTTAATAAGATCTGGAGGAAATAATGGGAGAATTGTATGTAGCCCTTATTCACGCACCTGTCTACAATAAAAATATGGAGCAAGTCGCAACGTCAATAACCAACCTTGATTTGCACGATATTGCCCGAAGCTCAACTACTTATGGGGTGAATACCTATTATGTGGTCCATCCTGGTCCGGCTCAGCAGGATCTAGCCCGGCGAATCATGGGCTTTTGGCGGGAAGGGTATGGTGCTGAATATAATCCCAATAGATATGAAGCTTTTGAGAAAGTGAAGCTTGCTTCGACGCTGGAAGAAGTTGTCCAGGAAATTAAAAGCAGGAATCCCGGCAAGAAATTATTCACGGTTGCAACGGATGCGAGACTGTATACGAATACGATTGAATATTCCGACCTGCGCCGGAAACTCGAGGAAACTGATGAGGACTTTCTGCTGCTTTTCGGAACAGGTTGGGGCATTATAAAGGAAGAAATGGAAAAAGCAGATTATATTTTGAAGCCGGTTTACGGTTTCGGGGACTATAATCATCTGTCTGTCCGGTCAGCTGCGGCAATTATTTTGGACAGGCTTAGGGGCCATTAATTGGCTATTTTTTGAATTACAAGGCACAAGAATAAAGTGTTTTTTTTCGGAGAAAATACTGCTGGGGTGAGATTATGAAAAGCACTTTAATTCTGGGCGGGGGAATCGGCGGTATTGTTGCCTCTAATATTCTTAAAAATGCAGCGGGGGATTCCATGCAGGTAACGGTCGTAGACCGGGAACTCAATCATCACTTTGCAGCTGCTTATCCACTCCTTATGATCGGTCAACGAAAACCAACGGATATAACAAGGCAGTTAATCAATCTAGAAAAGAAGGATATTCATGTTTTGCATCAGGAAGTACAGAAAATTGATGTAACCGGACATCAGGTTTCAACAAATCAGGGAGTCTTGTCTTTTGATTACTTGATTATTTCTTTGGGAGTGGAGTATCACACGGAGACCGTACCCGGATTCACAGAATATGCTTTAAATGCCTATGATTTTGATGGTGTTAGAAAAATTAATCAGCAATTAAACAATTTCTCCTCCGGACGAATTGTTCTTTTTATATCTAGCTTGCCATATAAATGTCCGTCTGCTCCTTATGAAATGATGTTTCTTTTGGATCAATTTTTTCGGGAACGGGGGACCCGGCATAAAATTAAGCTTACGTTGGTGACGCCCGATTACTCCCCGGAGCCATTGGCCAGGCCCAAGGTTGGACAAAGTGTAAGGAAAATGCTCGCAGAAAAAGGGATAGAATTGATCACAGGGGCGAAAGTGCTCAGGGTTGAGGAAAAAGCTTTAATTCTGGATCACGGCACAAAAGTCGCTGCGGATATTTTGTTGGGCATTCCACCTCACTGGACTCCGGAGGTATTGAGGGGGTCAAATTTAGTGGATAGCAGCGGATTTGTTCAAGTAGACTTGCACACTTTAGAAACAAATTACCCGACAGTTTATGCCATTGGTGATGCTGCAGCGATAAATCTACCGGTGATTGGAGCTTATGCACCAAAAGCCGGCGTTTTCGCCCATTACCAGGCAGATGTTGTAGCAAGAAATATCCATCTTCTGTCCAAGGGGGCAAAACCGAAATATACCTACAAAGGAAAGGGTACTTGAATCATGATCACCGGGTTCGGTCGAGCCCGCTATTCATCGGTCCAGTATTATAAAAAACCAAGCCCATCGATCTCGCTATGGAAACCAACACGGACAGCCTATCTGGCAAAGCTTGGATTTGAAAAATACTGGTTTCGCCGTTTTATATAAGCAGAATCAGAGAAGATCAAAAAAACGAAAATGAAAAGCAGGTATGAAGGGCAAGAAAATGGCAGTCTTTACTTTACCTGTTTTTTCTTATTTAAAATCAATGATCAAAAATTAAAGAATAAAGAATATTATAAAGAGGTTGAGTAAAAAAAGGTATCGTATATTGCGTATTCCTGGCGTGTGTGGTAATATGATACAGTGTAAAAAACGGATGGTCCTCTGGCTTGATATAAGAAGTTAAGAACATCTAGGCAAGGAAGGGGGTAACTTATTATGGATTATATTCGTATGATTGAAGAGCAGCAGCTTAAAGATAATATTCCTTCGTTCCGTCCTGGAGATACCGTCAAAGTACATGTACGTATTATCGAGGGTTCTCGTGAGCGTATTCAGGTCTTTGAAGGGCTTGTGATTAAAAGGAAGGGCGATGGCTTAAGGGAGACTTTTACCGTGCGCCGTGTTTCCAACGGAGTAGGTGTAGAAAGGACTTTTCCCCTTCACTCTCCGCGTATTGATAAGATTGAAGTTGTACGCAAAGGTATTGTCCGCAGAGCGAAACTTTACTATTTGCGTGGCCGTTACGGTAAATCGGCCAGAATCAGAGAACGTCGCTAAAAACAGAGAAGATAGGAAAGAGCTGGAGAAATTCAGCTCTTTTGTTTTCTATGGAGGATTATGAACATTCAATGGTATCCCGGTCATATGACCAGAGCGAAAAGAAAGCTCGAAGAACAACTGAATTGGGTGGATATTGTCCTGGAACTGGGCGATGCCCGTTTACCGCTGAGTAGTAGAAACCCGCTGCTGAAGCAGCTGCTTGGAAACAAGCTCCGTTTGCTTTTGCTGAACAAATCGGACCTTGCCGACAAAAAGAAAATCGACCAGTGGCTTGTGGAACTTGGCAAGGAAGGACCTGTTTTAGCGATTAGCTCCATGACCAGCATCGGCGTCAAAAAAATTGTCCCGCTGCTCGAGGAACTGATGACGGATAAAAGAGAACGGCTGGCTGCCAGGGGAGTACGGGGAAGACCTATCCGCGTCATGGTTGTTGGTATACCCAATATTGGCAAGTCCACGCTGATTAATCAGCTGACAGGCGGTTCGCAGGCCAAGACGGGTAACAAACCAGGTGTTACGCGCGGCAACCAGTGGGTCAGGATACATGATAAAGTCGAGCTGCTTGATACGCCGGGCATGCTTTGGCCCAAATTTGACGATCCCGAGGTAGGCAGGAAGCTGGCTGTGACCGGTGCGGTAAGAGATGAAGTGTTCGACCAGGAAGAGCTCGCCCAGTGGCTGCTCGCCTGGCTTAAACAGAATTATCCTCTGGAACTGCAAAGCTTTTACAAGCTTGAGGAAAACGAGACCGATCTTGAAGGAATTGGCCGTAAAAGAGGCTGTTTGGTTAGCGGTGGCAGGATTGATACATTCAAAGCCGCCCAGATCTTTCTTCGTGAATTCCGCAGCGGTAAGATTGCCAAAGTGACCATGGACTAAAAATTCTGGCTTTTCTGAGGCGGGTCTCCATAATGTATAGAGGCTTTTCGGCTGTTGTTCCCTCCGTGGAACAAACACCCGCGCTCCGCTATCCTGCTTCGCTTGACACTTCTATACATTACGGAGACTATTTTCTAGAGTATGTGCCACATTTTATTCAGCTGGGGAGATGAAGGAATGAATGAAACCGAAAGGATAGAGAAACTCCTGGAGATAGAAAAAGGTTTGTTTGCTGAAGGATATTCACGGATTGCCGGTATAGATGAAGCAGGGAGAGGCCCACTTGCCGGGCCTGTCATTGCCGCTGCCTGCATCCTACCAAGGGAGTTTGAGCTTCTTGGCCTGAATGACTCGAAGAAATGTTCGGAAAAGAAAAGAAGGAACTTAGCTGAAGAAATCAAAAGGCAGGCCGTTGCTTTTGCACTGGGAAGTGCGACGTCTGGCGAAATTGACCTGTTAAACATTTTAAGGGCCACAAAGCTGGCGATGACAAGAGCGCTGGAAAATCTGAAAATCAACCCTGATTACGTTATTATTGACGGCAGGGACATGCTGAATATGGATACGGCTCAAAAAGCTATCATTGGTGGAGATGGTCTTAGCGCGAGTATTGCCGCAGCTTCAATCCTGGCCAAGGTTACCAGGGATGAGCTGATGGATGAGATGCATCAGATTTATCCGGAATATCATTTTGATCAACACAAGGGTTATGGAACCAAGTTGCACATGGAAACAATCAGCCGCTTTGGTCCTTGCCCAATCCACCGGCAGAGCTTCTCACCGATCAAAGAAATGATCGCCGGGACGCAATATAAACTCGGGTAATATCTGAGATTGGGACCGGCATACAGTGTACATAAAAAAGATTTGAGACTTAAGGATTACAATAGAATTTATTTCAGTAACAGATAAGGAATAGCTGCATTGTACGCGGCTATTCCTTTTTAATTTTTATCCAATGACGTATCCAATATTTCCAATTATTTTACTCTGATTCTTTCACCAACATAAATACGATGTCTGCGCTTTCTTAAATGGGGATTCAAATTTAATAAGATGATGACAGTCACGCCGTGCTGGCGTGCAATCTTAGATAAATTGTCTCCTTTGTGAACCTGATGATGCAAACGGATCACTCCTTTAACTAAACTATATATCCATATTATGGAGTGATCTAGATTGTTCGTGTATGTACATATGGATTATCTTTTGTTAATTAAACTTATAATTATACTTTTGCTGAACTTATTTGATTACTTCATTGATTCGTCTTTATCCTGTCCAAAGCCCTGTACTGTAGTGATTCGGCCAGATGTTCTGCCCGGATATTTTCTGATCCGGCCATATCAGCAATTGTTCTGGCTACCCGCAGGATACGGTCGTGGGCCCGGGCACTGAAGAGGTTTTTATCAAAAACTTTTTGCAGAAGGGATTCACCGGCGCTGTCCAATTGGCACAGCGCTTTTGTTTCGCGACCGGTCATTTCTGAGTTTGTCCTGCTCGCATTCAATCTTTTATACTGAATTTCTCTGGTTCTGATCACCCGGTTGCGGACAATTTCAGAGGTTTCCCGGTTGTCACCGTGTTTTAGCTCGCCATAGCTTAAACGGGGGACTTCCAGCTGGATGTCAAACCGGTCCAGTAGGGGTCCGGAAACCTTCCCACGGTAGTGGTTGATTTGAAGTGGCGTGCAGGAACATTCCCGGCCATTCTCCCCAAAATAGCCGCACGGGCATGGATTCATCGAAGCCATAACACAAATGCGTGCTGGAAACTCGATTCTGCCTCTGAGACGGATTAACGTCAATTTCCGATCCTCAAGCGGCTGACGGAGTGCTTCGAGGACTCCGCGGGAAAACTCAGGGAGTTCATCCAGAAAGAGAACACCATGATTGGCCAGGGCGAGTTCCCCAAGCTTAATTTTTTGTCCCCCACCGATGATTCCGGCGACTGTAGCCGTATGGTGAGGGCTGCGGAAAGGTCTTTGCGTAATCAGCTGCCCATTTCCCCGGATAATACCAGCCAGGCTGTGAAGCTGAGTCACATCGAGACTTTCCTCAGCCGCGAGAGGCGGCAGAATCCCAGCAAATGCTCTGGCTAGCAGCGTTTTCCCAGAGCCGGGCGGACCAACCATCAACAGGTTGTGCCCCCCGCAGGCGGCAATTTCCAGTCCACGTTTGGCCTGCATCTGCCCATGGATATCCGACCAGTCCACAGATACCGTTTCAAAGATTTCAGCAGAGGGCGGGGAAGGAATAACGGAAAAATGATCTTCTCCGTTCAGAATCTGCACTAACTCAGCAAGACTAATAACACTTGCACTTTTTATTTCCGTTACAAGCCTCGCTTCGGCCAAATTAGCAGGCGGTATAATCAGGATTTGCTTTTCGAGCTTGCTTTTTAAAGCCAACGCCATGGTTAGAACACCCGGTATCGGACGCAAAAGACCTTCCAAGGAAAGTTCGCCGGCAAAAACGTAGTCGTTGAGTACGGAGTTATTCAGTTCTTCCATGGCAGCCAATATACCCAAAGCGATCGGTAAATCCAGACCGGATCCTTCTTTGCGCAAGTCTGCAGGAGCAAGATTAACTGTAATTCTTTTTAAAGGAAAATCAAAGCCAGAGTTTTTCAGGGCTGACCGGACCCTGTCCCTGGCCTCTTTCACAGCAGTGGCTGCAAGACCTACAATTTCCAGACAGGGAAGACCATTGGCAATATCCACTTCGACACTGACCGGCTGGGCTGAGAGACTATCGACAGACATCCCGCTGACAGAAGCAAACATTTTTTTCACCTCAAAAACAAAATTCGCTTCTGACAGTAAATATCCTTCTATAAAATTACATTAATGGATGAATATAGTTGAATTTTGGTGAGCTTTATGGAATCAGACAAAAACATCAGACAGAAACGGAAAGAAAATGAGCCATTTATAGTGCCCCTTGGATCCAGTTGAACTCGGGAACGCCTTCAGCCATGTTAATGGCGAAAATATCAAACCTGATTTGAGGCCATTGACGATAGTGTTGTTCCAGAAGATAGTACGAGGCAATACTTTTAAGCCTTTGGATTTTCCAGAGGCCAATGCTTTCTTCCGCCGATCCCCGGATATTGGAACTCCTCAGTCTGACTTCGATAAATACAATTGTTTTCCCATCCCTGGCGATGATGTCGATTTCTCCCTTGGGACAACGGTAATTGCGCTGGATAATGTTCAAACCGGCTTTCTTAATATGTTCCAAAGCCATATCCTCGCCCCGCTGCCCCAACTGTCTTTTATTCAATGGTTCAGGCCTCCTAAAAGTAAAAAATCCTGTACATATTCAACGTAACAGATCGATTTGTATATCATGATTAATATTACCAAAAATGACATAAAATAGTAATAGGCTACTGTGGAAATTGTATCATGAAAGAAAAAAATACTGCCAGGATGTTTGTGATTCAGGTTGACTGAACGATAAGGAGATAAAGCTACAGGCTTTCTTCAATCAGCCAAATATATTCCCAGGCTTTCTGGTTGCTTTGTAAACCGTCATACCATGGAATCCCCGAGACGGGTCTTTCGGAAAAATAACGCGCTTTCAGAATGATTTCCGGACGGTATTCATAATGCATAATATCAAAATTTCCCCATTTGCCGCCCCAGATGAAACCATATTTTTCAAAGATAGCAGAGACCTCCTGGGGATAGGCCTTAAGCCTTTTCTGACCTTCTTCACGCGTGGACCAGCGCCAATAATCGTATTTATTACTGTTAAGATCGATTGCGATACCATAGGCATGGGAGCTCAGCCTGTTTGTACCGCCGATCAGCCGGTAATTGAAAGCCCCACTGCTCGGAAAAGAAGCGGCGTACACCTTATGGCTTTGGCGGGACAACGGAAGCAGTTCTTTCATGACCGCTTTTAAGGATTCCGCAGCTTTATTGTTTCCATTAAACTCTACATACTTGTAGCCAATGCTGACTTTGGTCAGATTGGATAGGATTGCTTTTTTGCTCGTTCCATAGACTTCTTTCAGAAGCGGATAAACTCTTGCACAGCCAGGGTTGTAGTAATTAGGTAAAATTTCCGTAATCTTGGACAATGGGTAGAGCTGGTCCATCATATCCTGAAGGTCGGGGTTCCCCGATTTCTGCCAGGAGTTTTTTTCTTTTTTGTCATCATATAAGATTTTTTTCCCCGATTTTAAAAGGACATAAACCTCATTTTTGGATGCTTTCTCCACACCGGTAATAGTTTCCGGATAGGCCAGCATCAGACAGAGAATATCCCTTTTCATTACGTCTTCATATTCCCAATCGGAAACTGGGGACACTGCGGGTGCGTTTACTGTTATTAGATGTCTGTTCCAAATAATCTTACAGCCTGTAATTAAAAGGACAATAACAATCAGACCTAAGATAAATTGCTTGAAGTTCATGGTTTGTTCATCCTTCCGCGGAACCTTGAGAAAGGCTAATCATAATTATTTATGCCTGAACAAAGCAGGATAGACCTGTAAATCTTGTATAGTGCAACATCATGCGGTAATAATATTCTTTGAACTGAAAAAATCACGAAGTGTAAACGACAAGGTACGAAAGACCTTAGAAGGGATGCAAGGGTACGGTGAATAAAGATGTTCCAGAAAAACCTCTCATTATTTGGCTCGGGACAAATACCTGTGCCGGCGATATGCTTTCCTTTCTTAATGCCAAGGATCCAGGCTACGAGGAGTTGATCAGCAGCATTGCAGAGCTTCGTTTCGATTATCTTTTAAGCGCGTCCGAAGGCAGTGATGCCATCAATGTTCTTGATGATCTCCAGAAAAATCATAAAGCAGTATACATCCTGGTGGTTGAAGGGAGCATCCCAACGAGGTCCAATGGCCTGTATTCTGTGATCGGTTATCGGAACGGCAAGGCTTGGACGGCTTTGCAGGCAGTGCGGGAACTGGGCGCTGCAGCTCGTTATGTGGTTGCTGCCGGTACCTGCGCAGCGTTCGGTGGGATCTATGCTGCGGCTCCGAACCCTTCCAAATGTGTATCATTACAAGCTGTTTTGGACAGAAAAGTTATCAATGTACCTGGATGTCCAATCAATCCTGAATGGATGATGGGCACTTTAAACCATTTGATTCAACACGGTGAGCCGGCGCTTGATGATGATAATCGTCCAAAACTTTTCTATGGAGAAACAATCCATAACCTTTGCCAGCGGCGGGATTATTTTGACAACAGCATCTTTGCCGCTAAGCCGGGAGAACCGTGGTGCATGTATAAAATAGGCTGCAAAGGGCCGGTTACCTATGCTGATTGCCCTGTCCGCCAGTGGAACGGAGAGCATCTAAGTTGGCCGGTAAAAGCCAATACCCCTTGTATCGGCTGTGCCAGTCCTGAGTTTTCCGATGGAAGCGTTCCATTCTTTGAACATTTGCCGGATGTAAAGCTTCCGGGGATCAAGGTAACGGCAAACAGGGTGGGCCAATTGACAGGGGTTGTGACGGCGCTTGGTATTGGCGCTCATCTGATAGGAAGCATTCTGACTGGCAGATTCGCAGAAACATTGAAAAAAGATCTCCCACGCGGAAACAAGCTAAAAATCAGGCAACGGCTTAAAAAGATTCATTAATAAGAAGACGGTAGAAAAAAGATTGTCTGAAGGCGAGAATAAAGAAAAAGGACGGACTTCATGAAAAAGATTGTTATAGGACCACTTACCAGGGCTAACAACTCCTGCGCCGTAGAGGTCACAGTCGAAGACAAAAAAGTGGTAGATGCCCGCTGCAGCGGGATTTTTTTCAGGGGGTTTGAACTGATACTACAGGGAAAAGATCCGCGGGACGCCGCGTACCTTACGGAAAGAATCTGCGGGATCTGTTCATCTCTGCATGGAGCAGCTGCCTCCTACGCCTTGGAAGACGCTGCTGGGATTAGGCCGCCCCGCAATGCCAACATTTTGCGAAACCTGATCATCGGGGCAGATATTCTTCAGAATCATATCCGTCATCTGTATTTGTTTTCCCTGGTAGATTATTTAAGCTTGCCAGAGAGGGCCCCTTTTGTTCCAGGTTATACCAAAGATAAGCGGCTGGAAAAAAAGAAAAACGACGCGATGGTGCAGAATATGTATTTAGCGCTGGAAATAAGCCGCCTGGCTCACGAAATGGTGGCCCTGCTAGGCGGAAAAGCCCCGTTTCCTCATGGGATATTGGCTGGAGGGGCTACAGTTGTGCCTTCTGCCGATGTGGTCATGAATTTCCGGTCGAAGCTCCAAAAAATCAATCAGTTTATCCGGAACCAGATGGTACCTGATGTATATCTTCTTGCAGATGCTTACAGTGATTACTTTGAACTCGGCCAAAGAGCCCCAAATATGCTTGAATACGGGCTATTTCCACGCACCGAGCAAGACCGGGAAAGGTATTTTCCCGGTGGAGCAGTGATGAACGGCCAGATCCAGAAGGTTGATCTGGCGTTGATTAAAGAACATACGGCTAGATCCTGGTATGCAGCAGAGTCCGGACCGCGAAACCCATCTGGAAGCCGAACAGTCCCTGAACGGGAAAAAGAAGACGCCTACTCTTGGATAAAGGCGCCCCGTTATTCCGGTATGCCGCTGGAAGGGGGACCGCTGGCCAGGCTCTGGATCAAAGGCGATTACCGAAAGGGTATATCGACGATGGACCGGGTAATCGCCAGGGCGCTTGAGACCGAAAAAGTGGGGACCTTGATGGAATCCTGGCTCGATGAACTAGAGCCGGAAGGATGCATATTTTCACCCTTTGAAGTACCAAAAAATGCCGAAGGAATCGGCCTCACCGGAGCAATGCGCGGCCCGCTCGGACACTGGCTGCGGATTGAAAACGGCAGGATAGCCCAATACCAGATCATTACACCCAGTGCCTGGAATTTTTCGCCCCGGGATGATCAGAATTGTAAAGGGCCCGTCGAGGAGGCGCTCATCGGAATTTCGATTGCGGATGAAAAACAGCCCATTGAAATCGGCCGGGTGATCAGGGCATTTGACATTTGTTCCTCTTGTTCGACACATTTAATAACTACGGGAAAACCGGTTGGGGAGCTGATGATATGAATTGGAAAAAGCAACGTCATTCAGGAACAGTGAGATTGCTTCACTGGGTCTACGCGCCGGCTGTACTGGCTTTAATTTTTAGCGGGCTTTACATTCACAGCCCATCGCACGCTTTCGGGTTCAAGCGGATGGATTCAGCCCGGAAGACACATGCCGTCGCCCAGTTTTTACTGCTAAATTCGTACGTGGCACGGATTGGCTACGGGATGAAAGACAAAAACTATAAAGAGATTATTCCGAACCGCAAGACCTTAAAGGCAATACCCAAATTCTTAAAATACGAGTTCTTCTTATCCGAAAAAAAGACGAAATATCCCAAATACAATCCAGGTCAGAAAATATTGATTACCTCGCTTGCAGGATTAACCCTGGTCCAGATGATTACCGGGATGGCCCTCTACTTCAAGCCCCTGCAGAGAGCGGTCAAACCGGCAGGAGGATTAAACCCTGTACGCCGGCTGCATTATCTGGCGGCATTAATGACGGCCTCATCCACATCCGTCCATCTTTATTTTACCCTAACAAATAGCCTTAAAAAACTAAAATCAATATTTACAGGCTATGCGTAGATTCCGGTTCAAAGAGCATAGCGTTTGAACCAAAGGCAAAGGCAAAAAAGCTAAAAAGAATCATGCAGAGAATCGTACAAGGAAAATAAATTAGAAAAATAGAAAATAGAGAAGTAGAAAAATAGAAAAATGAATTGACCATAAAAAATATATAGGGTATATTAAATATATGAACAGTTATTCAAGTATTCAAGTATTTGATTATAAGCGTAATTGCAAAGGAGGGGTTTGTTTTGATGGAGGGGAAAGCGGAGAATTTGCGGTGTGACTGCCTGGTTATTCATGAAGAAATTGTCAGTAAGGTTAAAGAATTGATGCCGCAGGAAGAAAATCTATACGATCTTGCTGAGTTATTTAAAGTATTTGGTGATACAACAAGGATAAGAATTCTCTGGGCGCTTTCGGAAGCGGAAATGTGTGTCTGCGACCTGGCCTTTCTATTGGATATGACCCAGTCGGCAATTTCCCATCAGCTGCGGATTCTTAAGCAATGCAGGCTGGTAAAGAACAGAAAAGAAGGAAAAATCGTATTCTATGCGCTGGATGACGAGCATATCAAAGGCATCTTCAGCCAGGGAATGCTCCATGTCAAAGAAGGATAAGGATGCGTGAGGAGAAAAAAGATATGGCTATAAAAAGTCAGGAAGTAGTCATCCTGTTTGCCGGTCTTGGCTGTGCAAGCTGCTCGGCTAAAATCGAACAGGAAGTAAAGAAGCTTGATGGCATAAAGACTGCAAATATTGATTTTGCTGGCAGTAGACTCTATTTAGAAGTAAATGATTCTGAAAAGATCACAGATATCGCCCTCAAAATTGAAAAAATTGCTTCCCGGATTGAAGCCGGAGTAAGCATTACTGGGATCCGGTCCAAAGATATGGGTGCAGCCAGTAAAGAAGAGAAAACCACGGAACAAGAAAAACAAGAAAAACAAGAAAAACGAGAAAAACGAGAAGAACAAGAAAAACAAAAAGAACAAAAAGTTAATGCTGGGCTGGTTTGCTTTGTCATTGGAGCCGTCATTTTTACTGCTGCGTTTCTGCTGAAATTGAAACCTGCCATTGAAATCGTACTGTTTCTGGTCAGCTATTTGTTGATTGGCGGCAAGATTGTCTGGGCGGCACTCCAAAATATTAGCCGCGGCAAGTTTCTTGATGAAAACTTCCTGATGTTTATTGCTACAGTTGGGGCGCTGGCTATTCAGGAATATCCCGAGGCTGTGGCAGTGATGCTGTTCTACCGGGTCGGTGAATTTTTCCAGGACAGTGCTGTGAACCGTTCCCGCCGCTCGATCAGTGAACTGATGGATATTCGTCCGGACTATGCGAATTTAATGAAGGGCGATTCCATAAGCAAAGTGCCGCCGGAGGAAGTCAGGGAAGGCCAGATGATTCTGATCAAGCCAGGAGAGAAAGTTCCCCTCGATGGCACAGTGCTTGCGGGCAGGTCTGTTTTGGATACCTCGGCGCTCACCGGAGAATTTATCCCGAGGGAGGTCGAGGCCGGCAGCAGCATTCTGGCTGGTTTTATTAATAAGACCGGGGTCTTGACCGTAAAAGTTACGAAGGTTTATGCGCAGAGCACGGTTGCACGGGTTCTGGATTTGGTGGAAAGGGCCGCCTCAAAAAAAGCCAAGACAGAAAATTTTATGACAACATTTGCGCGTGTCTATACCCCGATTGTTGTTCTCGGAGCTGTATTATTAGCTTTTCTTCCTCCGTTATTTGTTGAAGGGGCCACATTCAGCGAATGGCTGAACCGGGCCTTGGTCTTTCTCGTGGTGTCATGTCCCTGCGCACTGGTGATCTCCATCCCATTAAGCTTTTTTGGAGGTATCGGAGGCGCTTCTCGAAACGGCATCCTAATCAAGGGAAGTAACTACCTGGAAGGCCTGAATCAAGTGCGTACGGTTGTCTTCGATAAGACCGGTACGCTAACCGAAGGTGTGTTTGAAGTTGCCGGAATACAAGCTGCTCAGGGGTTTGATGAAGATACTTTGCTGGAATATGCTGCTGCGGCTGAATATTTTTCAGGTCATCCCATTGCGGCTTCGATTTTGAAACGATACACCGAAGATGATACGAAAAAACTGAATACCAAGGGCATTGATCAGAAAGATATCCATCAGTATCAAGAAATACCAGGCTATGGCGTAAAAACAGTATATCAGGGAAAAGAAGTCATTGCCGGCAGCGCCAGGTTCCTGGCTGAGGAAGGAATCTCCCTGACGCAAATACCCGAGGCTGGAACGATTGCCTATATCGCGGTTGACCGTCAATATGCTGGCTATATCCTGATTACAGACAGAGTCAAAAAAGATGTTCACGAGGCTTTGCGGGGCTTGAGACAGGCAGGGGTCAGGAAATTTGTCATGCTGACCGGAGACACGAAGGCGATCAGTGAACAGGTCGGACAGCAGTTGGGGTTTGACCGGGTTTACGCTGAATTGCTTCCAGATCAAAAGGTTGCTGTTCTGGAAGAACTGGAGGAGCAGAAGGAAAACGGCAGTAAATTAGTTTTTGTCGGAGATGGGGTCAATGATGCACCGGTCCTGGCCAGGGCTGATATTGGGGTTGCCATGGGCGGACTCGGGTCGGATGCAGCGATTGAGGCCGCGGATATTGTCCTGATGACGGACGAACCTGCCAAACTGCTCGAGGCAATCCGGATTGCCCGGAAAACGAAGGGAATTGTCTGGCAAAATATTGGTTTTGCGCTCGGAATAAAGATAGGTGTCCTCATCCTTGGAGCGATGGGTGCCGCGACAATGTGGGAAGCTGTATTTGCCGATGTAGGCGTGGCTGTGATTGCGATCCTGAATGCAATGCGGGTGTTAAAGAAGAAAAAAGTCAAGGAATATGATATAGTGTTATAGGCAAAACACGCACGTAAAAAAGGAAAGGGAATTTGATGGAAAAGACGACGAACCAGAATCAGATTAAACCCAGAAGGACATTTGCAATTATTTCTCACCCGGATGCCGGGAAAACAACCTTAACAGAGAAGCTGCTGTTTTTTGGTGGGGCTATCCGGCTTGCTGGTACGGTAAAAGGAAGAAAAGCAGCCAAATATGCAACTTCCGACTGGATGCAGATTGAAAAAGAACGTGGCATTTCCGTAACTTCAAGCGCCATGCAGTTTTCATACAACGGAATTCATATCAATATTTTAGATACACCCGGGCACGAAGATTTTAGTGAAGATACCTATCGCACGTTGATGGCAGCCGACAGCGCCGTCATGCTAATCGATCTGGTCAAAGGCGTCGAGGCCCAGACTATCAAGCTGTTTAAAGTCTGCCGGATGAGAGGCATACCGATTTTTACGTTTATTAACAAGCTGGACCGTTTTGGCAAAGACCCGCTGGATGTCCTTCAGGAGATTGAGGATGTCTTAGGCATCAATACGGTTCCTTTGAATTGGCCGGTTGGAATGGGAAAAGATTTCAGTGCAATCTACGACCGGCGGCATCAATGTCTGGAGCTTTACCGGGACGGTGAACGGAAACGGATGGATGCGGACGAACGCGGTCTTGAAGATCCCGCTCTGAAAGACTGTCTCGAACCAGCCTTATATGATAAGCTTCGCGAAGATCTGGAACTATTGGATATTGCCGGGGATCCGTTTGACGAGGAAATGATTCAGCAGGGGATGCTGTCTCCGGTCTTCTTCGGCAGTGCGCTGAGCAGTATTGGTGTTCAAACCTTTCTGGAGCAGTTCCTGGAAATGGCGCCTGAGCCAAGACCGCAAAAAAGTTCGGTTGGCGACATTCAGCCGACTGATCCTCAATTTTCAGGTTTCATTTTTAAGATTCAGGCCAATATGAACCCGGCCCACAGAGACCGGATCGCGTTTATGCGAGTCTGTTCAGGCAGGTTCGAACGTGGAATGGCAGCCAATCATGTCCGAAGCGGTAAGAAGATCAAGCTTCCGCAGCCACAGCAATTTTTGGCACAAGAACGCGATATCCTGGAAGAAGCTTATCCCGGAGATGTGGTGGGTTTGTTTGATCCGGGCATTTTTCGGATCGGCGACACCCTGAGTGAGGAAGGGACCTTTGAATTCGAAAAGCTGCCGCAGTTTGCACCGGAGTATTTTGCCAAGATCATCAATCTGGATTTTTCCAAGTACAAACAGTTTCAGAAGGGAATTAAGCAGCTGACGGAAGAAGGGACAGTGCAGGTCTTCCGGACCTTTATGGATGGGCCCGAGGAACTGATTGTCGGCGTTGTGGGCAAGCTTCAGTTTGAGGTCCTGGAATACCGTCTCGAAAATGAATATGGCACAAGAATTCAGCTTCATCATCTTCTGCATCATATGGCCCGCTGGGTCAAAAGCGACAAACCTGTTAATCCGGCCAATTTGCGCGGACTCCGTAATCTGTGCGTCAAAGATCAGGATGACCAGATGGTCGTTCTTCTTGAAGACGAATACTACCTGGACAGACTGAAGGATAAGTACCCGGAGATCACGTTCCATACATCCTCTAACGACTAGTATACCGTTCTCTAAATAACCAGACATTTAAACATTCATAGCTGGGTTTGTGTGCCACAGTCCCAGCGTAAGCGGAGCATGGATGCGGAGCGCGGCTGTCTGTCATGATACATCCAAGTTCTTATAATCTGAGAAATATTTAAATGATTATATTTTTTCAAGGATAAAGTCGAGATCCTGGCTATTCTTTCTGTCCTGTCCATTTTTTTTATTAAGCAGCGGAGCAAAGAGATCCCCTTTATCCTTCAGCCTGCCGCTGATATTCAGCAGATTAAAATCCTCGGGTTTGACCCCATGCCGCAGCTCTTGCCATTCCAGCGGAGCGGCAACGGAGGCATAGGCTGTTGCTCTTGGTGAATATGGACTAATGATGGTTTTCCCCTGCCACATCTGCAGATAGTCAAAATAGAGCTTATGGCCTCTTTTGGCGACACTACGCTCCAGGGTAATTTGCCGGGGGTATTTCTGGCTGAAATAAACCGCAAAAAATTCATTGATTTTTCTGGCGGTATCGTAATCATACTTTCCGCCTGTCGGAATATGAATCTGAAGTCCGCTTGCCCCGGAAGTTTTGATATAGCTTGTAATCTGAAGCGCTTTAAGCTCTTCAAAAATCAGCAGAGCCACTTCCGTGACATTCTCAAAGGTCTGACCTTCGGAAGGGTCCAGATCGAAAACCAGTGCAGAAGGATACTGATCCCTGTCATAGGGGTTAAATGGAATGTGGAATTCCAGACAGGCCTGGTTTCCGAGCCAAATGAGCGTTGCTTCTGATTCTAAAATGATATACTGATTATCCCGCCATTCGATCGTCGGAATCCACTCTGGGGCATAATCAGGAATATTTTTTTGGAAAAAGGACTTCCCCTGAAAACCATTAGGATAACGGATCGTCGTCAGCAGATGGTCTTGGACGTGGGGCAGAAGGTACGGGGCTAATTCCAGCAGGATTTTCAAATAATCAATCTTGCGGATTTCGAGGCTTGGCCATAATAATTTTTCAGGATTGGTTATAGTGAGCGTTTTGCCGTCGACTTCCAGGTTCATTCCACGATGATTTCCTTTCCTTGGGCTTTTGAGGTAGGTTTTTACTGAAACCATTCATCACCTGTTCTGATTTTTATGACAGGACCGGTTCCATTACTTGCAATAGTTCCATAAAAAATTCTTCAGGTACTAGCTTGCAGTCGTCTTTTCTTCTTTCTGGGCATCCGTATCCGGTTTAGTTTTTTCTGCAATCTTTGTTTTGTCTCTCGATTTCTTTTTGGTTTCTTTTAAACTAGACTGAAGGGCTTCCATCAAGTCAATGACATTACGGTGAGGAGTTTCAGGTGCGATCTCTATTTCCCTGCCTTCAATCTTTTTATTAATTAGATCTCTCAGTGCTTCCCGGTAATTATCCTTATATTTTTCCGGCTCGAATGGTGCAGTCAAGTTGGCAATCAGCTGAGTTGCAATATCGAGCTCTTTTTCGTTGACACTCTGCTGCTCGCTGATTCCGGGTACCTCACTGACCGGTCTTATTTCATCCGGATAGAAAATGGTTTCCAGGACCAGGATCTTGTTGTAAACCCTTAAAGCAGCCAGCGTCTGTTTATTGCGGATGGTCATTTTCGCCAGGGCAATTTTGCCGGTATCATTCATGGACTGCCGCAGGAGATGATAGGCTTTGCCGCCGGTATCCTGCGGAGCTAGGTAATAGGATTTGTCGTAATAAATCGGATCAATTTCCGCAAGATTAATAAAATCAAGGATTTCAATTGACTTTTCTTCCACTTCAGATTTTAAGGCGCTAAGATCTGTCTCGTTGATAATAATAAAATGGCCGGTTTCATATTCATACCCGCGGACAATTTCATCTTCTTGTACTTTTTTGTTGCATGTCGGACAATGCTTTTCATACTTAAGAGGCGTATTGCACGCTTTATGGATGTATCTGAAATGGATATCTTTTTCTTCCGTAGCAGCAAACATTTTTATGGGAATATTAACCAAACCAAAGCTTATGGAGCCTTTCCACATTGTATGCATCCTGTTCAGCCCTCCATTTTTCAGATATAGGTAGTATGAGCATTACGCGGTAAAACTATGAAAGCCTGGTGTTTGTGGAACAGACAGAATGATTGTGTATAGGTACACAGGAATTGACAACAAGGTGTACAGGAATCACCAACAGGGAAAAACTTGAATAGTAGATCAAAAAGAGGTAAAATCAAAGAAAAAATACTTTGAATATCAAAATAATTTTTGAAGGGTTTATTGCTAAAAAAACGATTAAAAAGAATTATTGTGCAAAAAAATTTTAAGAAATTGTTGAAGAATTATTGGAGGGCTATTTTGAAATTACCTGTATTAAGAGTAGGAGATCTGATTCCGAAGTATCCGATCATCCAAGGTGGGATGGCTATTAGAATTTCCACTTTTCGGCTGGCTGCGGCTGTGGCCAACGCCGGTGGAATAGGAATTATTGCTGCGACGGCTTTGGATGAAACTGAATTAAAAGGCGAAATCAGAAAGGCCAGGGAGAAATCCAAAGGAATCATCGGAATAAATATTATGTTTGCAGCAACGCGTTTCAAGGAACTTGTCTGTACTGCGCTGGAAGAAGGCATTGACCTGATTATCCAGGGAGCCGGTTTTTCCAGGGACATTTTTCGCTGGTGTGCTGAGGCAAAAACCCCTTTAGTCCCGATTGTATCGACGGCCAAACTTGCCAGGATTTCTGAAAGCCTGGGAGCGGCAGCGGTCGTAGTAGAAGGGAAAGAAGCCGGAGGACATCTCGGAACAGATCAGTCTATGAGAGTTCTTGTTCCTGAGATCAAGGAGGCTATTTCTATCCCGGTCATTGCGGCAGGAGGTATTGTGGATACCGGAGATTTACAGGAGGCATTTAGACTTGGTGCTAACGGCGTGCAAATGGGGATCCGCTTTGCTGCCAGTGAAGAGGCGAATGGAGCGCCGTCCCTCAAAGAAGCTTATCTGAGAGCAACGGCAGAAGATATTGTCATCATTCAGAGCCCCGTCGGGCTGCCCGGGAGAGCAATTCGAAACACATTTACAGATGAAATCCTTTCGGGGAAAGTAAAATCCCCACAAATATGTGAGGGTTGTTTAAAAAAATGCACAGCAACTTTTTGCATAAAGGAGGCCTTGATCAATGCCCAACAGGGTAATTTAGATCAAGGACTGATTTTTTCAGGACAATCTATTGAAAAGATAACTGAAATCCTACCTGCAGCGAAAATAATCCGTGATTTGGTTAAAGAATATGAGGAAATTGAGGAAATGTGATCATTAAAAAAAGAGGATGGAAACGAAACCATCCTCTTGATCAGTACTAGAGTTTTCCACTATTATTTGCCATGTTACTTTCGGCAAATTCAATCATCTTTTTAACCATATTTCCGCCGATTTTACCGCCAATTTGGCCGCCAATCCGGCCGGCATCCCTTGATGTGATGTCTCCGTTATATCCCTTGTTTAACTGGATGCCCAATTCATTGGCTACTTCATATTTGGCGTTGTCCAGATACTGCGCATATTCCTGCGGTCCGCTGTTCATGATACCTAACTCTTTGGAAACTTCATATTTTAGTTGATTCAAACCAGAATTTGATTTTCTCCCCAAACTAAATCACCTCTTTATTTTTTCTTATTTTAGTTTGTTCCATTTCACAGCGCAAATACGATGAAATGTTTTGCTATTCAGGCAAAAAAATGACTAGTATTTTTTATAAGGAAAAATGTAAAAAAAGATAAAACTAAGGATAATAAAAAATATATTCAATGTTCAAAAATGACATTTTTGCAGACAACCTTTTTCTTTGCCTGGCCGGATAAAAAGCATAATCCATCTCTTTACTGCATAAAAAATGATATAGACTGTCTGGATTTTATTTGGAAAGGAGTTTCGAATCATGCAAGTTGCGCTCCCTTTGACAGAATCCAATCAGCCCACCCTCGTTCCGAAACAGGTGATTGGCCTAACAGCACTTCTACTGGCTGGAACTGCTGTAGTCCCCTCTAGTCCTTATGCCCTGCAGGAAATCGCCTCCTCGCGTCCTAAAGTTACGGCAGCTCCTGCTAAAATGGTTGACGAAAGCCCTATGCAGACCGACAATATTAGAATCATGGAGGAAAAAGCTGGCGAGAGCAGCTTTTCTTGTGTAAATGTCAGTACGCTTTCTCTGATGGAGGCAAACAAAGAAAAAGCAGAAATTCAGGCCGGCATCATAGCTTCGGTACTGACCTGGAAAGGGACTGCTTATAAATGGGGCGGCCGGTCGAGATCCGGTGTCGACTGTTCGGGGCTGGTCCAAAGAGTATTCCTAGAGAATGGAATTCAACTTCCAAGGACATCATATGCACAATTTAGAGAGGGGGTTGGAATACCCAAAACAAGATTAAAACCTGGCGATCTGATCTTTTTTCATACCAACGGAGCCGGAGCAAGTCATGTTGGAATCTATCTCGGTGATAACAAGTTTATTTCTGCGGCCAAGCATTGCGTTGAGATTTCTTCACTGGATGAACGTTACTGGGCGGAGCATTACCGGGGCAGCAGAAGAGTGATCGCATGACACTGAGGACGATCATCTGCCAAGTATGTTGATTCAAAAGACGGATTCTTGACAGAAGAATCAATAAACTCTATAATCAAAATAACCTAAAATTTAGGCAAATCGCTGCAAGGGAAGGTATTGCCTCTCGTCTCCATGGGGATGGGAGGTTTAGTTTATTTCAGATACTGGGGGTAGAGTCAGATGAAGATTCTGGTGAATAACAAAGTGGCAGAGGCTGGAATTCAACTGCTGCGTGAAGAACATGACGTGGATACATATTGCACATTATCTCAGGAAGAACTGATCAAAATGATTCCGGAATACGATGCTTTGCTTATCAGAGGCGATACGATTGTCAGCAGTGAAGTCATTGAAGCCGGCAGGAATTTGAAAGTAATCGGAAGGGCTGGTCTGGAAGTTGAGCATATCGATATTCAGGCAGCCACAAAGCAGGGGATTGTTGTCCTGAATGCCCCTCAGGGCAACAGTGCTTCTTCCATTGAATATACCATCGGGATGATCCTGGCTCTGGCCAGAGGAATTCCTCAAGCTTATTCTTCTGTTCAGCGTGGAGAGTGGCAAAGACAGAAGTTCCTCGGAATGGAACTGAAAGACAAGGTCTTGGGTATCATTGGACTGGGACGGGTCGGCATGGGCGTAGCAAAAAGGGCCAAAGCTTTCGATATGAAAGTGATTGCTCATGACCCATTTTTTAGTGATGATAAAGGCAGAGAGATGGGAATTGAGCTAGTGGATCTGGATTTGATCTTCAGCAAAGCGGATTATCTGACGCTGCATATTCCAGCGACAGTTGACACGCGCAATCTGCTGAATAAAGATGCGTTTGCCAGAATGAAAAAAGGTATTAAGATTATTAACTGTGCCAGAGGCGGGATTATTGATGAGGAAGCTTTGGTCTGGGCCCTGCAGGAAGGAATTGTTTCCGGAGCAGCTTTGGATGCGGTTGCTGAAGAACCTCTTCAGCCAGATCATCCGCTGATGAAGATGGAGAATGTGGTCTGCACTCCTAGGCTTGCCTCCCGGACGCAGGAGGCTGAAAATGAGGTTGCGGTTTGCGCAGCCCGCGGAGTGCTCGCTGCGCTGAGATCCGAACCGGTTTCAACTTCACTGAATATTCCGCCTGTATCAAGAGATGTCATGAATATGATCAAGCCTTACCTTCACTTGATGCAAAAAATGTGTATTCTGGCTGTCAAACTGACGGAAGGAAGAATAAAAAATATTGAAGTCCGCTATAATGGCGATATCAGCACTGCGGATACCAAAATGTTGACGCTGGCAGCCATAAAAGAGGTCTTAAATCCAATTCTTCAGGAAGAGGTCAATATTGTCAACGCGCCTGAAGTTGCGAAAGAACGCGGTATAACCGTCAAGGAGATCAAAAGCAAAGAGGCGCAAAGCTTTGTTGATCTGATCAGTATTACCGTTAAAACTGATTTAACTGAGCATAAGGTAGCAGGTACACTTTTCGGCAAAAGTGAACAGCGGATTGTGGAGATCGACGATTTCAGGGTTGAAATAGATCCTTCGGGATGGTTCCTGCTTATCTCGCATGAGGATTATCCGGGGATGATCGGCAAAGTCGGGACTGTCCTGGGCGAGCATAACATCAACATTACCAGCATGCAGGTCGGCAAAATCAGTTCGATGAGCAGAAACATAATCATTGTCGGCATTCAGACCGAAGCCGATTCGGAAGTCATCGGTAAATTGAAAGAGATTAAGGGGACTGAAAATGTTGAAGAGATTTTCTTCAATAAATATCTGTCCTAAGGGGAGATCGGCATGAGCATCAAGTTTGGCACGGCGGGAGTGCCTTTGTCTTCCAAGGAAACATCCACTGAGGCTGGAATCCTAAGAATCAGGGAACTCGGAATGGATGCGATGGAAGTCGAGTTTGTTCACGGGGTGAGAATGAAAGAAGATAAAGCGTTAAAGACCGGGGAGACTGCGAAAAAAGAACGCGTATCCCTGTCTTGTCATGCGCCTTACTATATCAACCTGAACTCCAGTGAAACGGAAAAAGTTGAGGCAAGCAAAACAAGGATTATGCATACGGCCAGGATTGCCAGGATACTTGGGGCCGGAAGCATCGTCTTTCATCCGGCATTTTATTCCGGCGATACCTCGGCTACCGTCTTAGCCAGAGTGGTCAAAGAACTTAGCGATGTCCGGCAGGAACTTGATCAGGAAGGCAACCAGGTCATCCTAAGGCCTGAAACAACCGGAAAACCCTCCCAGTTTGGCGATCTCGGTGAAACGATCAAAATAGCGCAGGAGGTTCCGGGCGTATTGCCCTGTATTGATTTCAGCCATCTGCATGCCAGAGCGAATGGTCAATTCAACAGCTATGATGAGTTCTGCGGGATTCTTGAGCAGACAGCCGAAGGGCTTGGTGAGAAGTGGACAACCAATGCGCATTTCCATATTTCCGGAATTGAATATGGTCCGAAAGGCGAAAAGAGACATCTCGTTTTGCAGGAAGCTGACCTGAAATACCGGGAAATCCTTAAAGCCTGCCTGAGCTTTGGCATCCAGGGAACCGTGATTTGTGAAAGTCCGAAGCTTGAGGCGGATGCTCTGATCCTGCAAAAGACATATCAGGAGCTAAAGGCGGAGCATTGATGAAGAATTTATTTGACCGTTTTGATAGGCTTAACTGCTTATAGGCAGACATATTGAAAAATTTAGAACGCTTACAGCCGTTTAGGGTATCCCCTGGACGGCTGTATTGTTTTGTTCACCTGCATATTGTTTTTTGAATCCAGGTTAATGTATTCTTTTGGACTTATGCAGAATACCACTATGATGATCAAATTTTCTGTTGTATAATGCTTCTCGTTATTAAAAATAGAAATAAAAGGGGAGAAAATCTTGAAAAAGAAAATAGGGGTTCTCATATTAGGCTGTCTGATTTCCTTATTCATACCGATAAGCCTATTCGCTGCAGAGCCAGGTTCTCTCAGCGAAGGGATCCGGCAGATAGAACAATACAACTTCTCTATACATATCATGGCTATGCTTCTGGTTGGTTTTGGTTTCCTGATGGTTTTTGTCAAAAACTATGGCTACAGTGCGACCACAGGGACATTCCTGGTCGTCAGCGTCGGTTTGCCTGTCTATATGCTGATTCGATCCACAGGAGTTCTCTCACTGGAACCCATTTCTGCCAATAATATTCATGCGCTTCTCTTAGCTGAATTTGCTTGTGCCTCGGCCCTCATTGCGATGGGTGCGGTACTTGGACGGCTGCGTGTTTACCAGTACGCGATCCTGGCACTTTTACTGGTCCCGGCGTATATGTTGAATGAATGGATGGTGTTGGATGCCGGACTCGGGATAACCAAAGGGTTTGTTGATTCGGCCGGTTCGATCATTATTCACGCCTTCGGCGCATATTTCGGAATTGGGATGACCTTGATGGTCACACAGAAAGCCGATAGGGAAAAGGCGATCGAAAGTGATGAAACGTCGGATCGTTTTTCTGTACTGGGATCTATGGTGCTTTGGATCTTTTGGCCAAGCTTTTGCAGTGCGATCGTGTCTCCTGAACAAATGCCCCAAACCGTGCTAAATACCATTTTGGCACTCTGTGGAGCGACTGTGATCACCTATATTTTGAGTTCTATTTTAAGAAAAGGCAAAACGTCAATTGCCGATATGGCCAATGCTGCACTGGCCGGCGGAGTTGCGATCGGAGCCACCTGTAATCTGGTGACAGCATCGGTGGCATTCTTGATCGGTTTACTGGCCGGAGCGCTAAGCGTTGTTGGTTTTGTCCTGATCCAGCCCAGACTGCAGTCCTCTCTCAAAATTGTTGATACCTGCGGCGTTCATAACCTGCATGGAATGCCAGGGCTCCTGGGCGGTATCATTGCAATTTTTGTGGTTCCGGGAATTGCCCGCGCCCAAATCACTGGTATTTTGTTTACAGTTGTACTGGCTTTGTTAACGGGTGTGGTTGCCGGACTGATTATCAGAATCACAGGGAAGAAACAGCTGCCGTATGAAGACAAGGATGAATTTGCGGCGTAAAATGCAATTACGGTATTATGGTTAGACGTATAGCATAGTAAGATCGTATCGTGACAATGCATGCTAGGTTGTCAAGCTTTCAGTGTAAATCTTCAGATCCAGAAATAAATATATAGGGCCGTTGCAGAACGAAAGTAAATTCGTATGTAACGGCTATTTTCTTAGCTAAAATACGCAACTTTCCAACTAATAAATATTGGTCAAATTCATGATACCATTCCGGAGGATGATATCGCTTGATTTTAAATGTAGCGTTGTAAGAACGAGTGTGAATAGTTCTTTTGAGATTGTGACCACAAAGGATTAATAAGGGGGAGGGTCGTGGCGCGAAGACCCGCCCCCTCCACATAGAAGCTAAAGGGGAAAGAGTATGCTTCAAGTGCTGCCCAATATCAAAGATTAAATCCTGTTAAGATCCACTCTTCTCAAAAGATAAACAATAAAACTGCGCCGCCAACACCAGCAATGCTTATCCTAAAACAGGGGTGGATTCTCCGATTACAAAAAATCGAGAGGGAGTGATCTCCATTCGGCGTACCCATTTTTATCAGAATACGGCAAGTGGGTTACAAAAGTTTAATACAGCCAATGTCATATTATACATTAATAATTGTAATATATATTTGACATTTATTAATATATATATTATTCTTATCTTGGAGGCGATGACATGGGTAGAAACATTAAAATCAAGGTTGCCCGCGCGGAGCTGGATACGACACAAAAGGCTCTGGCAGAGCAAGTTGGAATATCAAGGCAAACGATGAACGCCATTGAACAGGGCGAATATAATCCGACGATCAAGCTGTGCCGCGCCATCTGCAAAGCGCTGGGGAAAAGCCTGGATGAACTGTTTGGAGAGGAGAATGAAAATGCCTAAAAATCTTCTGGATGAAATGCAGGAGCAAAGATTACTGAAAATAGAGCATTACGGCGTATGGTTTTGTTTTTGGGCGCTGGCGGTGGCAATCATTGTTCAACATCTATTGGGTGTGCCGTTTGTCCAAGTTGCTGGGGAGATGATCATTTTTATGATCCTCGCTGTGTATCTGCTGGTCAGCTGCCTGAAAGCGGGGATATGGGACCGTTATTTGCAGCCCACGCTGAAAACGAACCTGATCATCAGCACGATTACAGCGATCGTGTTCAGCTCAGTAGTGACAGTCATGAAATATATCAGGTATGAGGCTTGTTGCGAAAACCTACTTCTAACGTTGGGGATATTTATCATTATAGCTGTTCAAATCTTTATCTTATGTTTTATCGCCTTGTGGCTGACCAGCCATATTTATAAAAGAAGAAGAAATTGCTTGGAGGATAACTGCGAAACGAAGGTAAAATGAAGGATGAAATTCATTTTTGCTATGAAAGTTTGATTTTTCTCATTGCGTGGTAACGATAAGCCAGAAAAAGGTTAGTCTTTAATTTAGACAAACCATTTTCTGGCTTAAATATTTATAGCCCGTAGATCTTTGATCGTTCCTTCATCTTCTCCCAATCAGGCCCAAAAACAAAACTGCCAATTGTAAATTATTCAGATAAATCATGAGCGTTTTCAGGCAGCATGTCAATCCCCAGCTTCTCCCTCAATACCTCCCGGATGTCCTGCGCAGACATCGGCTCGCCTTTTTTCCCCAATTGGAAGAGCCAGTTGGGAAACCCGATGGCTTTTCTGGCGAATTTTGGACCGAACATTCTCCGGTACTCGGGCAGACCGGCCGCTACCTGAACAACGACAGCGTCCGCCGCGATTTCCCAGCCTGAAGTATCTGAAGCTTCGGGGATGTACTCAGACGCTTTGTCCATCCTATATAAATGATACTCCAGCCTGGGACCGGCCCAGTAATAGGCCTGGATAAAATCCTCTGCTTCGAAGCCGCAGCCCGGCAGGTCCGGGAAAATAACCATATATTTGCCGCTTATTTTATCTCGCTCAATAATGGCCGAGAAAACATATTTGCTCTTCATCTTCCACCATTCTTTACTGCGCATCTCTGATGGGGTGAGTTTGCCTGCTCCACGTCTCGTCTTTAAGCCACACGTTCAGAAGATCGTAAACTTTATTCTTATAAATGATATACGTCTCCTTGTCATTAGGGGCGATCTGGAGCAGCTTATGCTTTACTTCCTTCATGGTTTGATCCAAGCTTTCACAGAGGAAGGCGATTTGGTTGGCCCTGACTTTGAGCGAAGTATTAATAAAGTTTGTTTTCATCCGCTCGTAGCCCTTGGTGGATGAGCTTTTTTGGAGCGATTCCAGCGAATCATTCAGCTGTCTGGCCGTTTTAGTGAGTTCTTCTTTGGACGTCTTGACGTTCTCCAATTGGACCTTCAGATTGGCGAGCTCCGCAGTCAGGCCGGTGATGATACCAATTTGGTCTTCCACTGTTTTCTGGAGATCCGTGTTCTCCTGCAGGGCTAGGTCTTTTTCCTGTAAGGCCTGGTCTTTTTCTTGCCGGGCCTGCGTCCGTTCCTTGACCGCTTTCCTGAGTTCCTGATTGGTCATGCC
>Ga0154089_114_pt1 | contig 94449 bp, 70 predicted proteins | sample DehspFTH1_FD_150125 | JGI IMG/M metagenome (GOLD analysis project Ga0154089, IMG submission 150125) | reverse complement strand
GTCTTGACCTTTGATTCCTCTAGACTTAGAGATGAATGAATGCAGGAAGCTGAATTGTTGTGCAGTTTTGAGAGAACGAGCTAGAAGCACGGGAAAGATTAAAGAAGGAATCGGTAAGTTGATTCCAACAAGATCGAACCTCGAGCTTCGAACTTCGAACCTCGAAAAGATCTGGTGACTATACCGGAGGGGTACCACCCGTTCCCATCCCGAACACGGAAGTTAAGACCTCCTGGGCTGAAAATACTGCAAGGGAAGATAAGACGTTGCCAGGTAATGAAGGACAGAGCATCTATTATGGTGCTCTGTTTCTTATGTACAGAGGGTGTTCAATTAGGATGTTACCCCGTACTGGCGGACGCTAAAAAAGGCGGGGAATTGAATGATAAATATCCCTGCGAAAAAAGAATTTGGAAAATCTTTGTTTCTGTTATAAACGAGAAAATATAAGGAGAAAATGTTAAAGACACGGGTTTTGTCCCGTGTCTTTTTCAATTCAAAGTTACGCAATACCTTGCTTGAGTCGTCGTTTTTTCCACTGGGGTATAAGTATCCTGTCTACTCCCCAGTAGTAGGCAGCTGCACCGGCCCAAAGTAGTACAGCTTCCCAGAATAATAGCATCGGATTGGTGCTGACTGCACCAGCTAGTAGGTAACTCATGTTTAGTAAGACTGCTGCGAGTAAAGCGATGGTCGTGAAGCATCCGAGGATTAATCCCAAACCAACCAGCAGTTCTCCCCAGGCAACCACATAACCAAACAGTTTGGCATTTGGGAGAGCAATATTTTGAATAAATGATGCATACCACCAGGATACATCAGGATGCTGGCCGCCAGTTTTAGTGAGGGCTCCTTGTAAAAAACCTGTAACGGCCGCTCCAGCGTTCGGGCCTACCCAGGCTGCAGCACTAGCCCCAAAAGTTTTGCCGATACCGGCATTTAGCCACTCCCAGCCAATATATACGCGAATAACAGTCCACACAACCTGCATAAATCGTGATTCTCTCCAGCTCATACTAACCCTCCTTTAATTTTAGTATGGGATCACAAAATCTTTTTATTCCGTTTCACTCTTGTAGATGTTCCCAAATAATTAAGAGCACAGAAACAAATCAAATTAAATCAAATCAAATCAACATATAAATCATCAATGAAATATTAAAAAATTTAAAATTACATTATTAATAATTACCCAAAATTCACTGAAAATTTACTGGAATTTTTTATAGCAACCGGGGTTCATTCATTGTCAGAAGCTATATTGTGCAGCAGATATATGCACCGGATGTTAGAATATTCATTCTGCAGGTGATTATCGATCTTCCTGCAATGATGATTGGCATACTATTTTTGTTTACTCCAAAACGTAAAGAGAGGGAAGAAAAAGATTCTTTTGGATGGGATTTTCTCCCTTTTTCAAATTTCACAAAATTGTCAACTATATTTCACATAATTGACATAATTGATTGTTAATATATTACATATTGTTAATGAAAGGAGTAATTGAATTGGATACGAATAAAGGAAATAGAATTATTAATATATTGCTTTGTTTTGATCTTCTGATCTTGGTGATTACTGCGCTAATAAATGAAATAATTCCCAAAGAAATGTTTGAAACCGTCCATGTTATTCCCGGTTTCTTATTAGTAGTTTTAGTGCTATTTCATCTTAGACTTAATCGTAAAAGCTTAAAGAAAAGCAATGAATCAAGTGATACATATCCTTCAAAATGATCGATTTCTTAAATTGATTTAATGAAATCAGCAATTGTAAGAGATCATAACCTTAGAAAGAGAAATAACAATAAGGGAGTCGGATAATTCCGATTCCCTTATTGTTATGCGCCCGGCATGGGCGATAACTAGGCGGTGAAAGTCCGCTACAGGCTTGGCAGTAGGAACTGTTAGCAGAGGGCAAGGGTGTGTCCATCGTGACGTGGAATAAATCTGCTCAAAATCTGCCCAAAGTATAAATACAAAATAAAAAAGGCTGAAAGCCTTGATATCACTGTGGCAGGGGATGAAGGAGTCGAACCCTCACTGACGGTTTTGGAGACCGCTGTTCTACCATTAAACTAATCCCCTAAGTGTTTCTTACACTTGACGACGAAAGCTATTATATCGAAATTACTTGGTTGTGTCAACGATAACATTTCAGACTGCATTAAAATCTATGGCAGATCATACATATAATAATCATTCAAATTATGTTGAAGGATTTTTGCCGTAAAAAACGAATAAAATAGTATAAAAGAAAACATTATAGCAAATCTTGGCGAGAGGATCGTTACGATTGAAAACTGACCTTCATATCCACACCAATCAGTCTGACGGAAGTCTCAAGGTTGAAGAGATTTTGCAAATTTCTTCTTTAAAAGGGATGGATATTGTCGCCATTACCGATCATGAGACAACCTCCAGTGTCACCAAAGCGCAAAACATTGCGCTGGATTACGGAATCCGGATTATACCCGGACTTGAGCTGAATACCTATTACAAGAATCATGAGATTCACTTGCTGGGCTATTATCGAGACATCAATAATGACTATCTTCAGGCAAAGCTTGAGCAAATCCGTAAAGAGAGAACTGCTGTTACAAAATTAATGCTCGGAAAACTAAAAGATTTGGGACTGATGCTCGAATGGCAGGAGATTAAAAATACAGCAAGCTACGAAGGCGTCGTCAGCAAGTCTCATATTATTTACACGATTTGGAATAAAACTGAACGTGATCAAAATCTCACCATTAATTGGGATAATCTTGCGTCCTGCCTCAGGCCCGGCGGAACAGCTTATATACCTTATGAAGGCAACCCCTTTCCTGATGCGGTTGATCTGATTTTCGAAACAGGCGGACTTCCTGTCTTAGCTCATCCAGGACTAATCGTGGACCAGTCCCTGACTAAAGATCTCTTGAGTTACAAGCCGATTGGAATTGAAGTCTATTACGGTTACTGGGTTCAGCGCGAAGAGAAGATTGCCTATTTTGAGGAACTGTCGCGAAAATATAAGACTCTCTCAACGGGTGGCAGCGACTATCATGGCTTTTTCAGTCCGGTCGAAATTGGAGAGGTCCCGGTTCCGGAAAAATGCGTACTTGATCTTATGGAATACCTGCAAATCGACTGAGATTAATGATATTGATAAATGTTAGGAGTGGTAAACCTTGAAGCTGGTTGGAAAAATACTTATAAAAGCACTTTCGCTGCTGTATTTTTTTATGTTTTTGATTGGGATTCTGGGCTATTTCGAGGTCGAGGAGTTTTCGACCAATGTTTTTAGTTTTTTTAAAGAACTTCTTGGAAATTACGCGCTTGGCTTGCCGGTAATTTGTTTGATTTTCGCAGTTGTTTGCTGGCTAATCTCCGGAACAAAACGCGAACAGGATGATGACGATGATGACGATGATGACGAATATGATAACAGATATGAGGAATATAAACGTAAAAAGGATACTATGAAAGACCGACCAGTTAACAACGCCAGATCAACAGAACAAGTAAAAACAGCCGAATTGTCGAAAAGGATCAGTGCCGCCAGGTCCAGAGAAGCTCAGGCCAACCGGTTGGCGAATAAGGCAGTTTCTGAACATGAGACAGGCATACCGGTAAGTTTGGCGCGCGAAAATGGTTTTTCATCTTATTTTGCCGAGCGATTATTTGTGAATGACGAACCGGTCGCAACTACGGATCACCTGGAACATTTGGGAGCGAATTTCTCTACGTATTTTGGCGAAGGAGACAAAAGCTTCTATATTTCGGAAAATACGGTCAGTATGAATGGATTTAAAGACTATTTCAAAGAGGGTAAGAAAGATGTCAGAAAAAACAATACATTTCCGCTGGAAAGCGCAGATAAGGAAAAGAAACAGGATACTCTGTTTCAGAGAAACAATTATTTCCAGGAAAGGCAGCAAGTAACTCCCGTAACCCAAGTGACTGCAGCTGCTCCCGTGACTGAAGAGAAAATTCAATCAAAACCATTGATTAATATATCTGCAGATATATCTGCGGAATACGATTACGATGATATCAAAACGAAAGCCTGGATGCTGCCGCGGATCGAATTATTACGGCACAGGGAAAACAGTACCGCAGCGGCAGAACGCACAAACCCGGAGCTTCTGGAGGATGTCTTAAGCACATTCGGAGTGACTGCAAAAGTTACTAATATTACCGTCGGCCCGGTCATCACACGTTATGAACTTTCACCTGCTCCGGGAACAAAAATCAGCAAAATTGTCAATTTGGCAGATGATATTGCCCTGGCCATGGCTTCGAGAGATATCCGGATTGAAGCACCAATCCCGGGCAAAGCGGCTATAGGGATTGAGGTGCCGTGTCAAAAGTCCAGGACCGTCTATTTCAGAGAAGTGATCGGATCTGAATCATTTACGGGCTCCGGTGGTAAGCTGAAAATTGCGCTCGGTAAGGATATTGCGGATCAGCCTGTTATCGGTGAGCTCGGAAAAATGCCGCATTTGCTTGTTGCCGGCGCTACCGGCTCCGGGAAAAGTATTTTTATTAATTGTCTTTTGAATTCTCTGCTGTTTTCCTATACACCGGATCAGGTCAAACTGCTTTTGATCGACCCGAAAATGGTTGAACTTAACCAGTATAACGGCATCCCCCATCTGCTCTCACCGGTCGTTACGGATCCGAAGAAAGCATCCAAATACCTTAAATTCATTGTCAGGGAAATGGAAGACCGATATGAACTGTTTGCCTCCAGCGGTGTTCGTGACATTGACCACTTTAATAAGAATATGGATAAGCCGTTGCCTTACATTGTCGTCGTGATTGACGAGCTGGCCGATCTTATGATGGTAGCTGCCAATGAAATCGAAGAGGCTATTTGTCGACTTGCTCAAATGGCGAGAGCGGCAGGGATTCATCTGGTCATCGCCACGCAGCGTCCGTCGGTGAATGTTATTACTGGACTTATTAAAGCGAATATTCCAAGCCGGATTTCTTTTGCCGTTTCCTCGCAGATTGATTCCAGAACAATCCTTGATGGGGGCGGTGCCGAGAAATTATTGGGCAAAGGGGACATGTTGTATTCCCCGATTGGCCTGAATAAACCCCAAAGAGTTCACGGCTGCTTTATTGACGAGCAAGAAACAAAAAATGTCATTGAACATTGGAAAAAACAGGGTCGATCAGCTTATGAGCTCGATGAAAATCTGCTCGTGGAAACCACAGCCTCAGAAAAACCTGATGAAGATCTTGACGAGCGTTTTGCTGAAGCCGGCGAGCTGGTGATTGCATCCGGGATCGCTTCGGTATCTTATCTGCAAAGGCGGCTGAGAGTTGGGTATTCCCGGGCAGCTCGCTTGATGGATATGCTGGAGGACGCCGGCGTTGTTGCCCGCAGTGAGGGCAATAAACCGAGGGAGATCCTTATGTCCCTCGAAGATTTTCAAGGTTATTTTTCTTAAGATGACTATTTTCTTCTAATACAATATACTCAGTAAATTCAAAAAAAGGACTGTATCAAAGCTTAGCTCAGCAAGGCGCTTCAAATTGAAGCGTCTTTCCTTTTTGCTCGGGCAGTGTAGCCTTGTACAGCGCGGAACACGGCCTTTTGACGCCTACGGATGGCCTAATGCTACGGTACCATGGATGGTGAGGAGCGGCAATTTGCCCCGGCAGGCTGCAAATTACGAATTATGCCAGCAGAAATGGACATAATGAGTAAAGAAAAAAATATGTTGGGGTTGAAATATGAAGATCTCGGAACTTGCTCAATTCCATAACTGGCTGGGGCTTACCCCTAAAGGTCGGAGCCTACTGCCGGTTATTAAAAGACAAAGTGCCTATATCCGTGAAGCTTATTCTCTAATTAACGAATATTACTATGAGACGGAAGACGTCATTCCCGCATCAGAATGGTATCTTGACAACTACTACATTATCAGCGAATTAATTACAGGACTGACTAAGGATATCTCAAAAGAATATGAAAGCAAGCTGCAGTATTTAAAAGGGGGGGATAACGCCGGATATCCTAGAATTTATCTGATTATAGCTGAATTTCTAAAACAGTCCGAACATGAATTGAATTTTGATCGGTTAAAAGCATTTATTGCCGGGTACCAAGAAGAGGCGCCGCTTTCATCTGCTGAGATATGGGCTGTTCCAATGATGCTTAAAGTACTGCTTCTGGAAAAAGTCTACTATCAGGTTGAGCGCATTCTTTATATCCAGACCGAAAGAAGAAAAGCTGATGATTGGCTGAAAAAAGTATTTGACGGATGCACGGACACTGAAACGCCTCTGGCTGAAATGGCTCCTGTATCAGGGCATGATTTGGAAGACGTGTTAACAGCAATTTTTATGGAAAGAATCGCTAGAAAGCTCAAGGAACATGGCCCAGAAGCTAAAATACTGTACAACTGGCTTGATAATGCGGCCAGCAGACAAAATACAACGGTGGAGAAGGCCGTAAATTCAGAACATCATTTTCTGACAGCCCAGGGAGCAGCCATGGGCAAACTTGTTACGGATATAAAACAGATTAACGCTGAGAACTGGTCTGCTTTTTTCGAAGATGTCAGTCTGGTACAGCAAACCCTTCAAAAAGATCCTGCCGGAATATTTGATAAGATGGATTTTGATTCCCGGGACAAATACAGGCACGAAATCGAGGGTCTGGCAGGAAAATATAAAGTTACAGAAATTATTGTGGCCAGAACATTGGAAAATTTAGCTGCCCAAAACCAGTCTGCACCTTTTAACCATGTTGGCTATTACTTGTTTGGTTCCGGCAAGGTACGCCTGGAAAAGGAGTTGGCCGACGGTTGGGGAAGGGTAAAAAAATCTTTTCATGGCATATACTGCTATCTGAAATTAAAACCGGCCTTGTCCTACCTCGGGTTAATATTTCTGGCGACACTGATACCTTTTCTTATTTTTATGGATCTGACAAAAAATAATTCTGGCAATGTATTGTCAGGAAGTATGCTTCTGAGCCTGATCGGAGCGCTGATCTTGATCAATGGCATGGCTGTCTGTTTCATTAATCGTCTGTTCTGCAGAATGTTGTCTCCGAACTTCTTGCCAAAATTGTACTTGGATAACGGGATACCGGAACAATACAAAACAATTGTTGTGATCCCAGCAATTTTCAATCATCCGTCTAAAGTCCGGCAGCAAATGAAGCAACTGGAAACCCACTATTTAAGTAACCGGGATCAAAACCTGTGTTTTGCCGTTCTCGGTGATTTTGCAGATGCCCCTGCGGCCAAACAACCTGGCGATGATGAAATCATTCAGGCAGGTGTCAAAGCGGCGGCAAAACTGAATGACAAATATGGAGAAGAGCGTTTTTTCTATTTTCACAGAGAAAGAAAATGGAACGAAAAAGATAAAATCTGGATGGGATGGGAAAGAAAAAGGGGAAAGCTAATTGAATTTAACAGGCTGCTTCTGCACGAGGGGGAGACGAGTTACTTTGTCCAGACAGGAAATCCGGAAGCCATGCGAGGACTCCGCTATGTCATCACGCTGGATGCCGATACCATATTGCCCAGAGATTCTGCACGCAAGCTGATTGGTACAATTGCGCATCCAATGAATGAAGCAAGACTGGCTGACAACGGTAAAAATATTGCCTATGGCTATGGCATTATTCAGCCACGGATTGGTCTTACGGCAGCTAGTGCGTTTGCTTCGCCTTTTGCCAGGGTATCCACCGGAACAGCAGGCATTGATCCCTATACGTGCGCGATTTCAGATATCTATCAGGATCTCTTTGGAGAAGGGATATTCACAGGAAAAGGTATCTATGATCTGAAAGTATTTCATGCTGTGACAAAAAATGCCTTTCCGGATAATAGGATCCTTAGTCATGATTTGATTGAAGGGCTCTACGCCCGTACAGCCTTAGCGACGGATATTGAATTTTTTGACGGCTATCCGACAAAATATTTGTCACATACCAAAAGGACTCACCGTTGGATAAGGGGAGACTGGCAAATTGCGCGTTATATGTTTCAGCAGGACTTTTCCGTTGTATCCCGCTGGAAGATTTTTGACAATCTCAGGCGGAGCCTGGAAACGCCTTTTCAGATAATTATTCTTTTTCTAGCCATTACCGCGCTGCATCAGTTCTTCAGCCAGCTGGCAATTTTAGTCCTACTGAGTTTGAGTTTACCACTGCTTCTGAACATTGGCGGGCGCCTTATCGACCGCAGTATAACCTTCAGGATCTTTAAGTTTGAGCTGAAACTAGGAATCAGCCAGATCCTGTTCAGCATCGCGGTGCTGCCGTATCAAGCGTATAATCAACTCGACGCCGTATTTAGGAGTCTTGGGAGACAAATCATCACCAAACGCAATTTACTGGAATGGGAGACGGCGGCAGATTCTGAAATGCATCTTCAGTTAGACCCTTTGAATTTTTATCATAGAATGGCGCGCGGCATTGTGATGAGCCTTTTCTTTCTATCTGGTTATTTTTATGTAGGCCTGCTTACCGGGATAATCCTGACAATCCTGCTGATCAGCTGGCTGGCGTCGCCATGGCTTGCCTATCGAATGAGTCTGCCTTATGCCGGTTCTATCACAGAGATATCTTCCGAAGACCGCAGGGAGCTTCGTATGTTCTCCAGGCAGGTCTGGGCCTATTTTGATCTTTTTGTCAATGCCGAAAACAATTATCTGCCTCCGGATAATATCCAGCTAAAACCGTACAAAGGAGAGGCCTGCAGGACATCACCTACCAACATCGGGCTGGCGCTACTGGCCAACCTTACAGCCGGAGATCTCGGCTATGTGACCACGGAGAGAATGCTGAGCCGGGTCAGGAATACGCTCCGGACCATTCAAAGAATGCCAAAATGGAACGGGCATATCTATAACTGGTACAATACGCAGACGCTGGAACCACTTCACCCAATCTATATTTCAACGGTTGACAGCGGCAACTTGGCAGGCTATATGATTGCACTAAAAAACGGCCTGGCCGAGATTCCAGGGAAACCACTGATCGGCCAAAACATGCTGCAGGGATTCATGGACACCTTTCTGCTGAGTGAGGAAAATGCCAGCATGGTTAATCCTGATGTCTGGGGATCTTTCGGAACAGAGCTGAAAGCCATTATAGCAAGTGAGCGAGCTGAAAAAGCTGGAGCGTTCGCAGGAATAACAGACCTTCAAACTTGTTATGCATTTGTAGACAAATGGGGAAAGCCGACGCGTAATCATTTCAGAAACCCGGCAGATCAAAATGAGAATACGACAAAAGATTTTTGGCCGGAGGCTCTGCTCCGGATGCTTCAGGATGGAAAAAATGCGCTGGAATATTTTTTTCCGTTCCTGACCCTACCTGACCTGCCTGATCCTTTACGGAAGCTCGGACAATACCCAGCCAAATCTCTTATCCGGGAATACCTGGACTTGCTGAATAATCCGGAAACCAACGGTAAGGAATTACAGCCCTATCTCTATCTCGGGCTTAAACGAGCTGTTTTGGCTTTACTTCGGGCTGGGAAGCTACAGAAAGATCTTCATCATCTTGTGTATGGAATGAATTTTAAGCCCTTGTTTGACGATCAGATCAAGCTGTTTACAATCGGCTACAATTTAACAGAGCAAAAACTGGATAAATCCTATTATGACCTGCTGGCCTCGGAAGCCCGGCAGACTAGCCTGTTGGCAATTGCCAAAGGGGATGTGCCTCAAAGCCACTGGTTTAAGATGGCCCGGCCGCTGACCAGAATACACGGCAGACGCTGTTTGGTATCGTGGAGTGGAACCATGTTCGAGTTTTTAATGCCTTCTATTCTGTTAAAAAACTATCGTGGAACGCTCCTTGATGAATCCTATAACTCTGTGGTAAAGATCCAACAGGCGCATTCAAAAAAGGCCAAAATGCCGTGGGGGATATCTGAATCGGGATTTTTCTGTTTTGATATCCAGAACAATTACCAATATAAAGCTTTTGGCGTTCCGGGATTAGGCCTGAAAAGAGGATTGTCCAAGGATATGGTCATATCCCCGTATTCCACATTTATGGCTCTGCCGGTTGATTTTAAAGCAAGTATGGAAAACCTCCGTTTGATGAAAAACAAAGGTTATAACGGTGTATTCGGATTGTTTGAAGCGATTGACTATACCAAAAGCAGAGTTCCGTATAATGAGGAATCCAGCATCGTCAAGAGCTATATGTCTCACCATCAGGGGATGAGCCTGATTGCTTTAGGGAATGTCCTTGGAGCAAACAGGATGCAGGAGCGCTTCCACCAGGAACCGGTCATCAAATCAATTGAAATGCTGCTGCAGGAGCAGGTGCCGCTGAAAGAATATACATTTAATCCGATGATCGAAGAAACCGGGGAAAAGGAAGTCCGTGCTATTTCATGCAAGCTCGGAGAGAAACCTGTGGTCTACCTGAGTCCGAATACCCAGGTTCCGCGCTGCAGTTTCATTTCGAATCGGGAATATGCCATTATGCTTACGCTTTCCGGTACAGGCTACAGTCAGTATAATCATCTTTTCCTGACCCGCTGGCGTAAAGATCCCGCCATGGACAGGTATGGAACATTTCTCTATGTTCAAAATCTTAATTCAGGAAATCTTTGGTCGGCTACAGCCAAACCAGTTCAGACACAGCCTGAGGAATATAAGGTGACCTGTTTTCCGAATACCGTTAAGTATGTTCGTAAAGACGGAAATATCATCACACAGACAGATGTATTCGTCGCTCCTGAGGATCCTGTGGAGATCAGAAGAATCACGTTGACCAATCAAAGCAGTTATTCCAGGGATCTCCAGCTGACAAGTTATGTGGAAGTTGCTTTAGATGAACTCTCGGCGGATCTGGCTCATCCCACCTTCAGTAAATTGTTCATCCAGACAAAGTATGAAAATAATACCCTTGTCGCTTTTCGGCGGCCGCGACATTTGCACAACGCTGAACATTATATGATGCATACCTTGTTCAGTGAAGGAAATATGTTTGGAGAAACCGAGTATGAGACAGACAGAGTCAAATTTATTGGACGTGGACGAACGTTGGCTGATCCCAGGGTCATGGATATTAACCAGCCTTTGTCCAATTCGGTAGGAGCGGTTCTTGATCCTATCTTAAGTCTGCGGGCGAGAGTGAGAATTGATCCGGGAAAAACAGTATCTGTCTATTTCCTAACCGGATATGGCAATAAGCTGGAATCTGTCCTTCAGCTTGCACAGAAATACCGCAGCGGCTATGTGATCACGCAAGCCAGGGAATTGGCATGGTCGCAAAATCTGATGGAATTAACGAACCTTCAACTGTCTTTTGGAGAAGCCAATATGATTTCCAGTCTGGCCGGGCAGGTCATCTATGGCTGCCCAATTCGGAAAAGCCCTGCAGCATCTAATCAGCTTGGACAAACCTCTCTCTGGTCTCATGGCATATCAGGTGATTTGCCGGTTGTCATGCTGAAGATTCAGGACAACAGCCAACTCAAGCTGGTCGATCAAATATTGACCATTCATGAATATTGGAAAATCAAAGGCATCTACATCGACTTGGTTATTTTTAATGAGGACGAAACGGGATACTTTCAGGCGATCCAGGAAGTTATTATGGAGAAAATCAGCATCAGCCATGTTCGGAAACTTGTCAACAAACCCGGAGGCGTATTTCTTCTAAAAAAAGATCAGCTTTCCACGGAGGATGACGTTTTGCTTCATACCGTCGCAAGTGTCATATTTTCCGGAGAAAACGGGTCTTTAAACCACCAGATCATGAAGTGTCTGCGCGCTGGTGAAAAGATTATAGACGAGTCGGTTGCGAGTGAACAAACTTCTAGCGAAAGAATCAAGATAGAACAGATCGTAGGCAACCGTATTATCAACGGACGGTCAGAAAAAGGCAGCCTGCCTGTACAGAATGTGAATCAAACATATCGCACTGTCTTGGAGAGTAAAAAGACAGAAGGCTTTAAGTTCTTTAATGGCTATGGCGGATTTACGGACAACGGAAAAGAATATGTGATCATTAACGAGGAAAATCAGCCAACCCCGTTGCCCTGGGTTAATGTTATCGCGAATGAAAAATTTGGGACAATCATTTCTGAAGCAGGGGCGGGCTATACCTGGTCTCAAAACAGCAGGGAATACAAACTTTCCCCGTGGTCAAACGATCCACTGCTCGATGTGAGCGGGGAGGCAGTCTTTATCAAGGATGAAGATTCCCAAGACTACTGGTCACCTCTGCCGCAGCCGGCCAGGGACAGTCAGCCTTATCTTATCAGGCATGGCCAGGGGTACACTGTCTTTGAACATTTCAGCTTTGGAATTAAACAGGAAACGAGGGTGTTTATCCCGCTAGGGCAGAATCTGAAAATCACAGCGTTAAGGCTGACCAATAAAAATACGATGCCGAAGCATCTCTCTGTCTATTATTATCTGGAATGGGTACTGGGGGTAAACAGGGAACAAAGCATGCCGTATTTGCTCACTGAACTACACGATAAAACCATCTTCTGCCGGAATGTCTACCAGGAAGAGTTTGCCGGAAGAGCAGCCTTTATTACCAGTTCAGGTGCGGATTATCTAGCGTCAACGTCAGACCGTATCGAATTTTTGGGTGCAGGCGGCAGCCTGGCAAAACCGGCAGGAATATTCTCTTGTCTTTCAGGCAAGGTGGGTACGGACATTGATCCTTGTGCAGTCCTGCAGCTTCAAGTAACTCTGGATCCTGAAGAAGAAAAAACGGTCTATTTGCTGCTTGGGGATGAACAAAATAAAGAAACGGCGCTTTCTCTGATTCAAGCTTTTCGTAGTGCGGACAGAATTGAAGAGGCTTTCCAGGATGTGAGCCACTATTGGGATGATGTTTTGTCCCGTATCCAGATCTCGACTCCGGAGCCATCCTTTGATCTGCTGGTAAACCGTTGGCTGCTCTATCAGACCATTGTCTGCAGAATTTGGGCCAGGTCAGGATTCTATCAAACAGGCGGGGCTTACGGCTACAGAGACCAGCTTCAGGATGTCATGCCCCTGGCCGTCATCAAACCGGAAATAACCCGCAAACAGATTATCCTACACAGTTCCAGACAGTTTCCAGAGGGGGATGTACAGCACTGGTGGCATCCGGAGACCGGCAAAGGGACCAGAACAAAATTCTCGGATGACCTATTGTGGCTGCCTTACGTAACAGCAGACTATCTGGAGCATACCGAAGATTTCAGTATTTTAGAAGAGAAAACAAGCTTTCTAAAGCTTGAAGCCCTTGGAGAAAATGAAGATGAACGTTATGCCGTTCCGGAGACTTCGGAGCAGAGTGGTTCAGTATATGAACACTGTGTACGGGCGATAGACCGCAGTCTGCGGTTTGGCGGGCACGGTTTGCCTCTGATCGGGACCGGGGACTGGAATGACGGCTTTAGCGCGATTGGTAGGGAAGGAAACGGAGAAAGTGTCTGGCTTGGCTGGTTTATCCTAGCAGTTCTTAAAAGGTTTATCCCAGTTTGTGCCAGAAAAGATGACAACAAAAGAGTTGAAAAATATACCGAGATCCTCAATGAGCTGCAGGAAAATATGGAGAAATATGGCTGGGACGGCTCCTGGTACAGGCGCGCTTATTATGATGATGGGTCTCCGGTAGGTTCAATCACAAGCTCCGAGTGTCAAATTGATGCGATTGCCCAGTCCTGGTCTATACTGTCCGGCAGTGCTTTAAAAAGCAGAGCAGCGGATGCCATGCTGGCGGTAGAAAGATATCTTTGGGATAAGGAGGCAGCCTTGTTAAAACTGCTGACGCCGCCGTTTGATAAAACAGAAAAAAACCCCGGGTATATCAAAGCCTATATTCCCGGAGTCAGAGAGAATGGCGGACAATATACACATGCGGCTGCCTGGGCGGTTTTGGCATTTAGTAAACTTGGCAGCAGGGATAAGGCGATGGAGCTATTTCAGATGCTGAATCCGGTCAACCATGCCCGTACCGGTATTGAAGTCAGTCAATATAAGGCAGAGCCCTATGTAATCGCTGCCGATGTCTATGCGGTTCAGCCAAATGTCGGAAGAGGCGGATGGACATGGTATACCGGCGCCGCCGGATGGATGTATCAGGCGGCCCTTGAGGGCATTCTCGGGTTGCAGATTACAGGGGACAAACTATCGTTAACCCCGTGTGTTCCGTCCAACTGGGAAACCTATTCCCTGACCTACCGGCATAAAAATTCAACGTATCAAATTATGGTAAACTGCCGGCAGTCAGCAGGTGCTGAAACTGGTGAAAGTAGGACGTCTACTAAGATTAAAGTCGATGATAAAGTTCAGGACTATTTTCCAATTGCTTTAAGCGACGACGGAAAAAACCATGTCGTTGAGATTTCCCTGTAAATCATAAAGACTTTCTTGTGAATGGTCGAGATTTTCTTAGGAAAAGAAAAGTGAAAGCAGGATTTTAGCGTTTTGTATGGAAATTGATTGGTAAAACCAAATAAATATGTAGATGAACAAAAGATAGTTAAAAGAGAATCAGGAAAGAGAGGAGTTTACATGGGAAAAGCTCACGAAATCGAATATAAGGTCTACGGGGATGATATGCAGTTCGTTGAGGTTGAATTGGACCCGGCTGAAAGTGTGATTGCGGAAGCAGGAGCTTTAATGTTTATGGAACCGGGCATTCAGATGGAAACCATTTTCGGGGACGGATCCGGACAGGGAGAAAACAGGGGACTTACCGGGAAACTATTTGGAGCAGGAAAAAGGTTGCTGACAGGAGAAAGCCTTTTTATGACCCTATTTACCAACAGCGGGGCAGGCAAAGCGCATGCTTCTTTTGCGGCCCCTTATCCCGGGAAAATCATCCCCGTTGATTTGACTGCGTATAATGGTAAGGTAATCTGTCAAAAAGATGCCTTTTTATGTGCCGCAAAGGGTGTTGCTATTGGAATTGAATTTAACAAGAGACTCGGAACCGGATTCTTTGGCGGTGAAGGATTTATTATGCAGAAGCTCGAGGGAGACGGCCTGGCTTTCCTGCATGCCGGCGGGACGATTATCGAGAAGGAACTTCGGCCGGGAGAAACCCTCAGGGTCGATACCGGCTGTCTTGTCGGGATGACCGGTAGTGTTTGCTATGATATTCAATTTGTCGGAGGCATCAAAACTGCTTTCTTTGGCGGAGAAGGACTGTTTTTTGCGACTGTTTCCGGCCCCGGCAAAGTTTGGCTGCAGTCTCTGCCGTTCAGCCGTCTCGCCGACAGAATCATAGCTTCCGCGCCGAGGCTTGGTGGGGCCCAGAAGGGCGAGGGGAGTATCCTTGGAGGGCTTGGGAACCTACTGGATGGAGATAGATAAAATGATTTGATGGGATCATTGGAATTTCCAATAGAAAAACAGCTCGTATTCCTTTGAAAGAATGCGGGCTGTTTCATCATTACCTAATGAATTACCTAATGATATTTAAATCCCTAAATATCTAAATATACTGAGTTAATTATTCCATATAATTATTTGTTCAGATTATTGATATCGATAAACGGAACAGCGCCGCTGCCTGTCACGGTCGGGAGTTTGCCGTCCCATTTCTTGATCGCTTCAAGTTGAGCCTCAATTTTACGCAGTTCTACCAGTTCAGGGGTAATAACATCCTTCTGGAGCTTAAGGGCCTCTGCTTCAGCCTTGGCCTGTTCAATCTGCTGCTGGGCTTCGACTTGGATTCTCTGCAGATCAAGATTTGCTTTTAAGGCCTGCTGTTCGGCAATTTGCTTTTCCTCAATGGCCTGATTGAATTGATCACTGAAATTAAATTCAGTGATATTGATATCGTCCAGTCCCATATAATAAACTGCAAGCTTCTTACCAAGCATCTCTTTGACTTTGGCGCTGACTTCCGAACGTTTAGAGATCAGTTCTTCCGCTGTATACTGAGCGGTTACAGCCTTGAGCGATTCACTAACAGCCGGGTCGACAACCTTTTCTTTATATTCCAGGCCAACATCCTGGAAGAGCTTGTTGACATTCTCCGGATTAAGCCGGTAATTTACAGCGATCGTTGTATTCACGACCTGAAGGTCCTTGGAAGAGGTAGTTTGGTCAGACTGGTCTTTCTGTAGCCGGACTTCAACTGGAATAACATCCTGGATGAATGGTACAATGATGTGGAATCCTTCGTCTAAAACGTATGAATTAACTTTACCGAGCTGGACGATAACGCCTCGGTGGCCAGGTTCAACGATTACGTAGCCTTTGAAACCGATCATGGCGGCAATGAGCGCAATAATAAGCACAATTGGAATAATTTTTATCCAGAATCTTCTTCTGGGTCTGACCGGAGTGATGTTTTCTTCCATAGAATTCTCCTCTTTCTGGTTTCGCCTGGAAACTAATTCTATCTTATCATAAGAAGGGATTTAAAGCCAGAATGCAGAATTATTATTTCTTCAAATGATTTAAAATGATTTAAAACAACAGATCATTGTATTATCCGAATTATGAATACATAATACATTTTTATTGGGCATTTACTATTATGCTTTTTTTGTATTAAATAATTGATAGTTCCATTTCATTAGAAGGGCTGTGAGATTTTGCCTGAGAAGAAAAAACTGCCGCCTGTTTTGGCGTTAATCAGAGATAATATTGTTGAATATCAGAACCCATTGGCCTTGAAACCAAAGGAGATAGCTTCCTGGGTAAAAGATTTAAAGCTGCCTAAAAAAGGTGAGATCCTGTTTTATACAGGCAGTGAATATCAGCTTTTACCGTATATTGATTCACTTGTAAAGACGCTGATCTATGTCGATTCGTCCAGCAACCTCTTCTCCTGGTTGATGGGAGCAAGAAAGATTGTGAATAAAACCGGTATTAATGCGGAGAAGATCTATGCTTCTGTTTTAGCTAAAGACAAAGAAAGATTCTGTTCTATCAATTATAAAGCCGCAATCATTTTGCAAAAGCTTGGTTATGATCTTTGCTATGACCCTCAGGCAGATATGTATACCGGTGCTTTGCTGGATGAACTTGGTTTTTGGCAAGAATTAAAGTCCTATGCTGCAGTCTTGGCTGAACGCATTAGAAAGACCGAAGCAAAAGTCGTCGTCTGTACTTCGCCGCATGCGGCGGAAATGTTCAAGCTCGTTTATCCAAAACTGGTTGATTTTCCGGATATTCAGGTAAAGACTTTTATCGAATTGGTCTGGGAAAAAAGGCATTTGCTTCCTGCTGTTGATGAAAAGGATCCGGTGGTTATCCATGATTCCTGCCGGATGGCCAGGGAACTTGGCATATCCCAGGAGATCAGAGATGTTCTGGATGCAGTCGGTGTAAAATATATTGAACCGCTGCGGTGCAGGGAGTGGACGACCTGCTGCGGAGGTCCGAGTAAAATGCTGTTTCCCGAGATATCCAAGACAATTTCTAAACGCAGAGTGGTTGAACTAGCGGATACCGGAGCGAAGCGGGCTTTGATTTCCTGCCCGTACTGCTTATCTTCACTGGAAAGCGGTGTCGATAAGAATCATCCGATGATCATGGATGATATGGTTGAATTCTTATTTAGGGGGTTTAAAGGGTAATGTCTGACTTAAATAAAGAAATAGGCGCCTACACCAAGAATTTGAATAAAGCAAGTAAAGACCATAATATTAACCGGGCGATCACCAGAGCTGTAAAATCCTACAGGGAGACGGTATCTTCAACCATGGATCGCTATCCGCACACGGAAAAGCTTGCCGAGGAAGTCCGGGAAATTAAAACATATTCGATGCAGCATAATAAAGCGCTTATGGAACAGGCCATGGATGCCATTGAAAAAAATCATGGCAAGGCTTTCTTTGCTAAAGACAAGGATGAAGTTTTCCGTATTCTCGATGAGATTGTCGGTACCGGCAAAGTCATTGTGAAAGGCAAGAGCATGCTGGGTGAAGAACTCAAACTCAGGCACGGGCTGGAGAAAGCCGGGAACGAAGTTTGGGAAACCGATCTTGGGGAATTCATTCTTCAGCTGAAGGATGACCGCCCCATGCATATTCTGTCTCCGGCAATCCACGTACCCAGGGAACAGGTTGCCGAGATCTTTTCCGATTTCTTTAAGAAGGAAGTGCCTCCCGATATTGCCCAGGAAGTTGGGGTCGTACGGGAATTTTTAAGAGAGAAATATTTCACTGCCGATATTGGAATCAGCGGCGCCAATGTGGTTGCTGCCGATACCGGTCAAGTTGTTATTATTGAAAATGAAGGCAATGTCCGGCTTTGTACAGGTGCGCCGCCGGTACATATTGTCATTGTGGGGATCGAAAAACTCGTACCGTCTTTCCTAGAGGCTATGATGACGGCCGAGGTAACCTGGAGATACGCCCAGTACGGAGCACCGAGCTATGTCAATATTATCAGTGGTCCGAGCAAAACCGGGGATATCGAGAAGGTTACGACTTACGGCGCTCATGGACCGAAAGAATTTTATGTGATTTTTGTTGATAACGGCCGGAGCAAAATGATGGCGGAGGAACATTTCAGCCAGGCTTCGCACTGCCTGCGCTGCGGCGGCTGCATGTATGAGTGCCCTGTTTTCCAGGTCACAGCAGGGCATTATGGCAAGACCTACTTAAGCGGCATAGGATCCGTCTGGACGGCCTTCGTTGAAGGCGGAGCAGATGCTGCTGCTCCGATGCTGTACACCTGTCTGCGCTGCGGACGTTGTGTGGAGCGCTGCCCGATGCAGATTGACGTACCGAGCATGGTCGGGGAACTGCGAAGCAGGGTCGTATCATCGGAAGAATAACGGACGGATTGTTTTAAAAAGTAAATCCGATTACGAGAGTATTGTAAAAATTAGAATATGGAATAGTTTAAGAGTAAGGCTTAGATAAACCTTACTCTTTTATAGTGGTAAGCAGTAAAAATTTCCTTGAGTTATATAAAGTAGTTTGCTTATTCGGATAGCGCAGGATTGGCAGAAGTAGACCAAATTCTTTCCTCGATTAATTTTGGACAATAGAGATTCATACAGAGCTACGGAAGACGTATTTTGGAAAATAATATGCTATAATACAAAAAAAATTATTCTTTTAAATTATAGGTTAATTTTATTATAACTGGAGAATAAAAAATGGTAAAAGAATCGCATAGAGACAAGACAGAAAAAGTGAAGACTGGGGAAAATAATAAAAATCTTTCGCTCAAAGACAGATTATTTACGATCGTATTCGAGAACGATACCCATGCGGGGAGGTCTTTTGATATTGCGCTGCTCTGGCTGATCCTGCTGAGTATTCTCGTTGTCTGTTTGGAATCGCTGCCCAATTTGAATCAGGATTACCGCACAATTCTCTCTGGTACGGAATGGGTGATCACGCTTCTCTTTACAATTGAATATATCATCAGAATCTGGGTCGTAAGAAATAAACTAAGATATCTGAAAAGTTTCTTTGGCGTAACCGATTTACTGGCAATCTTGCCAACGTATCTGAGTATCTTTATCGCCGGTAGCCAGTTTGCTTTGATTTTTAGGGTCTTTCGTCTACTGAGGATCTTTCGGATCTTAAAGCTCGGCCGGTACGTCGGTGAATCATATTCGCTGATCAATGCGCTGAAGGCCAGCCGCTATAAAATTATTGTCTTTCTGCAGGGGGTCCTCGTTGTGGTTGTAATCGTTGGGACAATGATGTATTTAATTGAAGGGGAAACCAGCGGATTTGACAGTATTCCGGCCTCAATCTACTGGGCGATTGTGACCCTTACGACCGTCGGATTTGGCGACATTACACCGGTCACACCTTTGGGAAGGATTGTTGCCTCCATGCTGATGCTTCTTGGTTATGGCGTAATTGCCGTACCTACTGGCATTGTCTCAGCAGAGCTAGCAAAAAACAGAAACATAAAAGCATCTACACGAACTTGTCCGAACTGCCGCCTAGTTATTCAGGACGAAGGGGACAACTACTGCAAAAATTGCGGCCTTCAACTAGAAAAAAAAGAAAACAATAAAGTATAAATGTATAGGATACTTTATTGTTCAAGTTTTTAAACAATCTACAATTAAAAATAGAGCAAATGAAGCAAAATCTATGGAAGTTTACCGCCTTAGACGACCTTGGTCGTCCAATTCTCACAATTCCAAACTTCCGTAACGACATCCTGGTAAAAATCAGGCTCATGGCAAATGAGGAGCAGGCTGCCTTTATAGGCCTGAAGCGCGCGTTTCAGCTCCTGTTTGGCTTCGACATCGAGATGGTTGGTTGGTTCGTCGAGCAGCAGAAAATTTGTTTCTTTATTAATCAGCTTGCAGAGTCGTACTTTGGCCTGCTCACCGCCGCTTAAGACCAGGATTTTGCTTTCGATGTGCTTCGTTGTTAAACCGCATTTGGCCAGCGCTGCCCGCACTTCGTACTGCGTATAGCCGGGGAAGTCCGACCAGAATTCTTCAATGCAAGTCTTATAATTGGCATCCTTGATTTCCTGTTCAAAGTAGCCGGGGAAGAGATAGTCTCCAAGTTCAGCCTGGCCTGAAAGGGAAGGGATTTCACTGAGGATGCTCTTTAAGAGCGTGGTTTTGCCGATCCCGTTAGCGCCGGTTAATGCAACCTTCTGGCCGCGCTCCAGGGAAATATTGATCGGACGGGAGAGCGGTTCGTTATAGCCGATCACCAGATTAGAGGTTTGAAACACGAGCTTGCCGGAAGTCCTGGCTTCTTTAAAGTTGAATACCGGTTTGGGTTTGTCCTTGGCCAGTTCGATCCGGTCCATTTTATCGAGCTTTTTCTGGCGGGACATCGCCATATTTCGGGTAGAGACTCTGGCTTTGTTGCGCGCGACAAAATCCTCCAGGTCGGAAATTTCCTGCTGCTGTTTTTTATAGGCCGCTTCGAGCTGCTGCTTTTTTGTCTCGTAGACATTCAGGAAATTCTGATAGTCTCCGACATAGCGGTTCAGTTGCAGGTTGTCCATATGATAAATCAGATTGATTACGCTGTTTAAGAATTCCATGTCGTGTGAGATCAGGATAAATGCATTTTCATAGGCCAGCAGGTAGCGTTTCAGCCATTCAATGTGCTGTTCATCGAGATAGTTTGTCGGCTCATCCAAAAGCAGAATATCCGGCTTTTCCAGCAGAAGTTTGGCCAAAAGTACTTTGGTCCTCTGACCGCCGCTTAAGTCATCCACGTCCTTATCGAGACCGATATCCTGCAGACCTAAACCGCGGGCGGTCTCCTCAACCTTAGCATCGACAATATAGAAATCATTGTTGTTCAAGGTTTCCTGAATCAATCCCATCTCTTCGAGCAGCACTTCCAGTTCCTCAGGTGAAGCGTCGCCCATTTTATCACAAATCGCGAGCATCTCAGCTTCCAGTGCAAAAAGATACTGAAAAGCATCCTTAAGAACATCGCGGATCGTTGCTCCTTTGGCCAGAACCGTGTGCTGGTCGAGATAACCGACCCTGACCCGTTTAGACCATTCGATCTGGCCTTCATCAGGCTCGAGTTGGCGCGTAATGATGTTCATAAACGTAGATTTTCCCTCGCCATTCGCCCCGATCAAGCCGATATGCTCGCCCTTCAGCAGGCGGAAAGAAACATTTTGAAATATGGCTCGGTCGCCAAAGCCATGACTCAAGTTTTTAACAGTCAGAATACTCATGTTTTCTTATCTTCCTTTTTACATAAATTAGTAAAAATCTTCAACGGTTACCATGCATTTTAGAGTTGACGTATTTTAGAGTCAACAAGGTGATAGCAGGAAATATCTTTATTAGATTATCAAATCTGTCTAAGGAGAGCAAGTCAGAAATATGACAGCGCAGAAACTAATTCGTATCATGCTTTATTGATAAGAAGGGCAGCCTCCATGATGATATTTGCTTGGGACTGAGTTGATGGTAATATTAGATGAAAGATGCATTTTTGATCCGTTTGAGCGGATCAAAAATATAAAGGTGGAAGCGATGGGTATTGATTATTTTGATCAAATTTGGCGAACTAAAGATTCCAAAAGCAGTTATAAAGAAGGAAGCGCGGATTCCTGGGACAACAGGGTCGAAGAATTCACAGGCATCGAACCTGATGAGAGAATTGTAAATATTACAGAACTGCTTACCGCAAAAAGAATGCTCCGGGAAGACAGCACTGTTCTGGATATCGGCTGCGGACCCGGCCGTTTTGCAGCAGAATTTGCCCGAAGAGCGAAAAACGTAACCGGTGTGGATATTTCGCCGAAAATGGTGCGAACCGCCAGAGACTACGCGGCGGCCCGGGAGCTTCAAAATATTGATTTCATGGAGATGGACTGGCGGCAAGACGACTTGTTCGCAAAACAGTGGAAGCAAAAATTCAGCCTGGTAACTGCCATTATGTCTCCCGCTATTGGGAGCAGGGAAAGCCTTGAGAAGATGATCGCAGTCAGCAGTGAATATTGTTTTTTAAGTCATTTTGTTGAACGGCATGATTCCATTAGTGACGAACTGAAAAGACGGTTTCTTCCGCCCCATATGGAAGATGTATACGGCAACAAAGGATTGTACTGCTGTTTCAATATTCTCTGGCTCAAAAAACTTTGTCCTGAAATTACGTATATCGAGACAGCAAGGGAAAGTGTCCGCACATTGGATGAAGCGAACCGTCATTACATCAGCAGACTTGGCATGAAGACAGATTTGACTGATGAGCAAAAAGCGGACATCAGGAATTATCTTCAAAGCAAAGCAGAGAACGGGCTGATCAGAGAAACGATCATAGGGAAGATTGCCTGTATATGTTGGAAAGTTGCAGCCGTCTAGATTCCCAGAAACGAAAAAGAGTTCATTATTGAATAAGTTTCTTTTTTACCATGACCAGCGGGAAAGGCAATGTCAGCAGCGTAACGGCTAAGAGCCAGATGATATGGCCGGTGATTGCTGGAGTAACCTGTCCCAGAACCAGTGGACGCACCGTTTCAACCGTATGGTACAGCGGCGTCAGCCACGGAAGAAAACGAATGGCGGCGGGCAAGCTTTCAATCGGAAAAAAGATTCCGGCAAACAGAAACATTGGAGAAATCAACAGCGTGAAAAAATAGCCGAAAGAGTCGTAATTGGGAGCGAGACTCGTCCAAATTAAAGAGAGATTGGAAAAAATGACGGACATGAGGATCAGTGGGACAAAGATGAGCAGGGCATACAGGGAGTGGACAATGCCGAATAAAGCGACGACAATAAAGAAAACCGCACCGTAAAGAGCACCTTTGAACGTGCCGTACAGGATTTCGCCGAGGATGATGTCGTCCATGCTTACCGGCGTAACCACCATGCTGTGAAATATTTTCTCCTTGGACATCCGGGTATAGCTGTTGTAGGTCATCTCATAAGTTACAGCAAACATCGCTGAAGAAGCGATCAGCCCCGGAGCCAGAAAATCAAGGTAGGAAAGCCCGTTGATCTGCGTAATATAAACACCCAGACCAAAGCCCATGGCCCAGAGATAAAGCAGCGGCTCCAGAAAGTTAAACATGATATTAGCTTTCCATGTTTTACCGAAAACCTTCAGATTCCGTACGAATACCTTAAAGGTCAGCACGGGGTTAAGATCGAGCTTAATTATTTTCATCCTATTATCCTCCATATCATTAACGGTTTTGAGATTATTTCTCAAAACCGCCGCGGACACCATGCAGCGTTTCGCCGGTCAGTTTTAGAAAAACATCTTCGAGATTTGTAGGTCTCAGGCGCTGATAGCTGACAGGAAGGTGTTCACCGGCAATTCTTTGATTCAGGTTGTCAGCCATAGCTGGTCCGAGATCAGAATAGAGAACCAGATCATCACCAATTTGCTGATAAGATTTCAGCCACTCAGCGCTCCAGTTCAGGAGCTTATTTTGCATATCCGGACTCACTCCGAGTTCCAGCGCATATGCACCGACATGCTTATCAATAAGATCTTTCGGTACACCTTGCTCAAGGATTTTGCCCTGATTGATGATGATCAGTCGGTCACAGAGATGACTGGCTTCTTCAAGATAGTGTGTTGTCAGGAGCATGGTCGTACCGCTTTCTTTTAACTGCCGCAGACGCTGCCAGACCATATGACGGGCGTACGGATCAAGCCCGGTGGTTGGCTCATCGAGAATCAATAGCTCCGGACGGTTGATCAACGCACGGCCGATTGTCAGACGTCGTTTCATGCCGCCGGACAGCTCGTCGACGACCGCATTGGCTTTACTTCGAAGATCCATAAAGTCCAGGATTTCCAAAGCCCGTTCCCTGGCAATACTTCTCGGCAGTCGGTAATAGGAGGCGTAGACCAGCAGGTTTTCCAGAATCGTCAGTTCCGGGTCAAGGTTGTCTTCCTGAGCAACAACACCGAGACGTGCTTTAATTTCCCGGGAATGCTCCGAAATATCCTGGCTGAAAACCGTCAGGCGGCCCTCAGTTCGGGGTGACAAGCCAAAGACCATCCTGGCCAGGGATGTTTTGCCGGCGCCGTTTGGGCCAAGAAGTCCAAAACACTCTCCTTGCCGGACAGTAAAAGAGATCGTGTCAACGGCAGTGAAATCTCCGAACCGTTTCGTTAGATTTTGGGCTGAAATGATATCGGCTGGAAGAGAATAAGACATGAGAGGGTACCTCCGTGGATTGCTGTTCTTTTTCCCTAGCGTATCAAAAGGAGGGCAGAAGGGCAAGGCCGCATCTGTGAAAATATCATGTAGGAGAAGGCTGGGAAGAGAAGGCTATATACTGTCCAGTAGATTGCGGGTGGACACGTTGTGCGTCTTCTGATATAATGTAATCGCTTAGGTTGCATTATTTTGCAATAATAGGGAAACAGGTGAAATACCTGTACGGTCCCGCCGCCGTAAGGTGGAGCAGATTCAAAGTTGCCACTGTTTACAATGGGAAGGCTGAATTTGCTTTGAAACCGAGTCGGAAGACCTGCCTGAGCCGTTTTGCACTGTTTTCACGGAGGATGAAAGGTGTAGCATACGAATCGTGCAGAAGTGTTTGAGACTGTTTGCAGATTTTGTAAGTAAAACCTCTTCCAACCGCCGGTTAGAGAGGTTTTTTGATGTCCATGGAGCTTCGATAGAAATGGAGAACAAGTCATGAAAGCCGTTATTCCACGTATTATGTTTGCGGCTGCAGGCAGCAGCAGCGGCAAGACGACAATTACCTGCGCGGTATTACAAGCGCTTTTGGAGCAAGGGGTTCATCCTGCTGCGTTTAAATGCGGGCCGGACTATATTGATCCGATGTTTCACACCGAAGTCATCGGGACAAACTCACGAAATCTGGATCTATTTATGTTATCGGAAGAGGTTTGCCGGTATTTGCTGGTCAAGAATTCCGAGCAGGCCCAAGTCGCTGTTTTAGAAGGGGTAATGGGCTATTATGACGGGCTTGGCATTGGCAGTACCGTGGCAAGCTCTTACCATTTGGCGGTAGCAACGCAAACGCCGGTGATCCTGATTGTCAATTGTGCCGGTTCAGCAATCTCAATTGCAGCCTTGATTCAGGGATTTTGCCGTTTCAGACCGGACAACGGGATCAAGGGCGTTATTCTAAATAATCTTACACCTTCCCTATATCCGCAATATAAGGAAATGATCGAAAAAGAGACGGATATCCAGGTGGTCGGTTACTTTCCGAAACTCAAAGAATGTGCACTGGAAAGCAGACATCTTGGATTAATTACAGCATCAGAAGTGAAAGACCTTCAGCAAAAAATGAAATTTCTGGCCATACAGGCCAGAGAATCCATTGATTTGAACCAGCTGCTGCGTATTGCAGGCGGGGCCGCGGAAATAGACTATTATGAGGCCGCGATTGAGAAAATCTCTGCTGTCAAAGTCGCCGTAGCCAGAGATAAAGCTTTCTGTTTTTATTACCAGGACAGCCTCGAACTTTTGGAAACATTGGGAGCTGAACTGCAGTATTTTAGCCCGCTTGAGGATCAAGCCGTACCTGAATGCGACGGACTGATTCTCGGCGGCGGTTACCCGGAATTATATACCGAACAACTGGCTGGGAATACATCAATGCTGTCAAGTATCAGGCAGGTTCTTGCTAAAAATACTCCCTGCATAGCCGAGTGCGGCGGGTTTATGTATTTATTGAACCGTATTGCTGACAAGGACGGCAAACCTTATCCGATGGCAGGATATTTAGAAGGGGACGCTGTACTGACGGATAAACTGAACCGTTTCGGTTATATCACGCTGACGGCGCAAAAGGATAACCTGCTGTGCGGCAAAGGCGGCAAGATCAACGCGCATGAATTTCATTATTCGGATTCAACAGCCAATGGCGGCGGTTTTACGGCAGTCAATTCATCAGGGAGCAAAATGTGGGACTGCATCCATGCCGATGAGAACCTCGTTGCCGGCTATCCCCACCTTCATCTCTGGGGAAACCCTGAGTTTGCACGTTCGTTTATCCGGAGATGCAGCGACTTTCAGGCTGCCAGGATGGGTTCGTAAGGTGTGCGTAAACAGGAAAAATTTGAATCATTTGCTGAACGGAACGATAGCTGATATAAAACGACAACTGATATGAAGGGATATTTTTGTGAAAGGAAAGAGGCGGTAAGTAATGTTGGCTTTGGTTAGCGGAGGCGTTGCCAGTGGAAAGTCTGAAATAGCGGAAAATTTGGCTGTCAGCCTGAATACAGGAAAGATGGCCTATATCGCAACGATGACTGCCTCAGACGAAGAATGCCGCAACCGGGTTGTCAAGCACCGTCGGATGCGGGACGGCAAAGGGTTCGACACCTTCGAGTTTTCTTACGGACTTTCCGAGAAAATCCCTATTTTAAGCGGCTGCGATACCGCTTTACTCGAGTGTATGGGCAACCTGATTGCCAATGAAATGTATCTGCAGAAGCGCAGCCCGCAGGATGCCATTGATTGCATCAGTAATGATATTCGGCTGCTAGCGGCGACTGTACCGAATACCGTCATCGTAACCAGCACGATATTTGAGGATTTCAAAGCCTATGATGATTTTACGACCGGCTATATCCGTGTACTGGCTGAAATAAATTCGGCAATTGCCGCGGCTGCAGATGTCGTGATTGAATCCGTCTGCGCGATTCCGCTTATCCATAAAGGAATGAAGGAGCTTTCCGGTTATGAAAACCTTGTATGAATCGTTTGTTGCAGCCTTTTCGATGTTTTCTAAAATTCCAATGCCTCAAATTGACTGGAACGAGAAGAATATGCGTTATTCTTTTATCTTCTTTCCTGTGGTCGGGGCTGTCATTGCCTTTGTTCTCTATTTCTTGTTTCTATTATTGGAATATTTCAGGTTCAGTCCCGTCTTTTTTGCTGCTGCAGCTGTGTTTATTAACGTCATGATCACTGGCGGAGTTCACCTCGACGGTTATTGTGACACGACAGATGCCTTGAATTCCCATAAGGACCAAGAGGAAAAGCTTCGAATCCTTAAGGATCCCAATGTTGGAGCCTTCGCGCTCATCTATACGTCAGTTATCCTGCTGCTACAATTTGCGGCGTGGTATGAGACCTATCTGAAACCGGACTTTTTCTTTCTCGTTCTTGTTTCGTTTGTCCTGTCACGGTCGATGGCCGCTTTGGCAGTCGTCTGCTTTCCGTGTGTCAGAAAAACAGGACTTGCTTCAATCTTTGCAGGTTATGCCTCGAAAAAAACGGTAAGAATCATTAGTTGCTTGATTGTTTTATTATGTGTTGCAGCAATGTTGTACGTGAGTATGATTGTCGGGATCACTGCAGTTCTATTTATTATGCTGTCCTTTTACTTATTTAACCGCATGGTTCAAAAACATTTTGGGGGCATAACCGGCGATCTGGCAGGCTTTTATATTGTAGTAAGCGAAACAGGAATACTTCTGATTTCGGTAATAGCAGGAGGCGTTAGACTATGATTTTGGTGATCGGAGGCGCTAGTCAGGGAAAATTGGAATTTGTCAGGAGTACGTGGGATATCGCTTCGGCCAACATTACGGATGGCGGGACGTGCAGCTTCGAAGAGGCTTTTCAGCGTCCGGTGCTTGACCATCTGCATCTGTTGATTAGGCGCTTGCAGGAAGCCGGTCATGATGTCCGAAGGTTTGTCACTGACGGAATTGGGCAGCACCCCGATATGATTCTGATTTGTGATGAATTAAGTTCAGCCGTGGTACCGGTTTTAAAAGATGACCGGGAAATGCAGGAAGTTACCGGGAGGGTCCTTTGCACGGCCGCCCAGAAAGCGGCTAAGGTCTATCGTGTTTTCTACTCCGTTCCGGTTCTGATTAAAGGTGAAGAGCATGAATAAGTTCCTATACCTGGTCCGGCATGGCAAGACGGAAGGGAATCTGAGACGCAAGTATATCGGAATTACGGATGAGCCTTTATGTGAACAGGGGATTTCCGAAATCCGTGAGCATATTGCTGCCGGTCGCTATACGGCGGTTGAGCACGTCTTTGTCAGTCCAAGGCTCCGCTGCCTTCAGACCAGGGAGCTGATCTATCCGGATATTCCTTACAGTATAATGCCTGAACTTGCGGAGTGCAGCTTCGGTATATTCGAAAACAAATCGTATGAACAGCTGAAGGACCTTGCCGAGTACAAAAGTTGGATTGACGGCGGCGGAAAACAGCAAGTCCCGGGCGGAGAACAGCCGGAAATATTCAGGTCCCGCTGCCTGGACGGTTTTAACCGCGTTATGCAGGAAGTAGATGAAGCCGGAATCGAAAAGGCCGCGCTGGTTATTCACGGCGGTACGATCATGATGCTGCTTGAGGCATTTTCTCCCGAAGTATTTGATTTTTACCATTGGCAGATAAAGAACGGCGAAGGCTATCAGCTGACGATTGATCAGGCTTTATGGACCGAAAAGAAGAAGCTGGCGGCGATAGCGAAGATCTAGAGGATAAGAATATAAAGATCCAAAGTTGATCGCTGCTTGTTTTTGGGAATGACGAAATCGACGAAATGATAAAGAAGTTGGTATGGAATGATTACACTTTATGCTTTAATGACAGGTTATATTTTGGATTTGATTTTTGGTGATCCTTCCTGGCTGCCTCATCCGGTTCGCTGGATCGGTTCGCTGATTGCCGGAGGAGACAAATATCTGCACCGGATCAGTTGCAGGACGGACCGAGGCCAGTATTGGTGCGGGGTACTGCTGACTGTTACCATTGTTACGGTGACATTTCTCGTGCCGTTGGGCCTATTGTATTTGCTGAATAGCATTAGCCCGCTGCTGGGATTTATGGCCGAGGCTTTGATGTGTTATCAGATTCTGGCTACGAAGTCGCTGCAAGCTGAGAGCATGAAGGTCTATGATGCCCTGCAGAAGAACGATATCATGGAAGCCCGTTATCAATTATCCTGGATTGTCGGCCGGGACACGGAGAATTTGAACAGCTCCCAGGTAGCGAAAGGCGCTGTGGAAACCGTGGCCGAAAATCTTTCCGACGGCGTCATCGCGCCGATGCTTTTCATTCTAGTTGGCGGAGCCCCTTTGGGCTTTTTGTATAAAGCGGTCAATACCCTGGACTCGATGATTGGCTATAAAAATGACAAATATCTTTATTTTGGCCGGTTTGCTGCCAAACTGGATGATGTCGCCAATTATCTTCCGGCCAGAATTTCTGCCTATTTGATGCTCCTGGCTGTTTTTTTGACCCGTTATGATTTCAAAGATGCCTTCAGAATCTACCGGCGTGACCGTCATAATCATACCAGTCCGAATTCCGCCCACACTGAAGCCGTTTGTGCCGGAGCCCTTAATATTCAGCTTGCCGGAAGCAATTCTTACTTTGGCAAGCTGGTGGTCAAACCAACGATCGGTGACCCGATCCGGGAGATCGAGGCTGAAGACATCCGCCGCGCCAACAAGCTTATGGTTGCGACGTCGCTTGTTGGCTTGATTCTGGGGTCCGCTGTCAGAGCTCTTATTGTTCAGTAAGTAGTAGCTTTGTAAATTTCTACGGAGCAGGAGAGTACAAGCAGTGTAGTTATTAAGACTTATTAAGGTAAGCCTGTAGTTATCAGCTCTTTGGGGATTATCTTTGAGTGAAGCGCTCTATGGGGTAGGTCTGGGAGTCACAATACCGCTTTTCGGCTGTTGTGCCCTCCATGGCACAAAAAGCCGCGCTCCGCCTCGTGCTCCGCTCGTCGCGGAACTGTGACTCCCAGACTGATCTTAAGGGTGGGAGACTTTAGCGGCTCAAAGAAGCACAATTAAGTTTAAGCACGTTTACTTTGCCTTCCGTTGCCTTCCGTAACCAGCTTCTTTATGACTTGCTCCTTGTATCAGTACCTTCTAAGCATTGTTACTTCTGATGCAACGCTCTACATTGTGCTTCACATGGCGGTAATTGGATTTTAGACTTGTGCTTGCCAACAAAGTGAGGAATACCGGCTGAGACAGGATAAGGGGACTTAATGTATTTGCTATCCTTCCTGAATTTTCTACAAAACTTTCTACAGATTAGCGTCTCTTCGTAACCGACCTGACAAGCGGAACATGGATGTGGAGCGCGGCTTTTTGCGCCATGGATGGCGCAATAGCCGAAAAGGCGGTTACTAAGATACGCGAGCCACAGAATACCACAGAATAAAGAATAAATGATTTTCGTAATGCTAAAGTTGCAAAAATAATGCTTGAGAGAAACAATTCAACTTAAGACAAACTTAGGCTTACAAATACGACAGAGACAGGTGAGAGCAGATGTATCAATATATCCACGGCGGAGACATTTATTCGGTAAAAAAGCGTACAGGCAGACAGGAAATTCTCGATTTTTCTTCCAACGTAAATCCACTCGGGCTGCCGGAGTCCGTGAAAGAAGCCGTGATCCGTTCGCTTGACGAATGTACGAATTATCCTGACCCGTTTTGCCGGGATCTTGTTGCGGCTCTGGCCAACTATGAGCGTACGGATCCTGAATATATCCTTGCCGCCAATGGGGCCGCAGAGATTATCTTCAGACTTGCGCTGGCTCTGAAACCGAAAAGAGCGCTGATCTTTGCTCCAACCTTTGCAGACTATGAAAAGGCGCTGCATACGGTGGATTGCTCGGTAGAATATTATTTTTTACGGCCGGAGCACGATTTTGCAGCCCGCGAGGACCTGTTGGATCAGATGCGCCCAGACCTGGACATCATGATTCTTTGTAACCCCAATAATCCTACCGGTCAATTGTGTTCGCGTGGATTTTTACAGAAGGTGCTTGCCAAGAGCCAGGAAATCGGTGCAATCGTGATGATTGATGAATGCTTTATGGATTTTGTCGAAAATAAAGAACAATTTTCTGTGCAAAACTGTATTGAACAGTATGAAAATCTCGTCATCCTGAAAGCTTTTACCAAGATATTTGCGATGCCGGGTTTTAGACTTGGCTACGCTTTGACAGCCAACAAAACATTGCTCGAACAAATGAGGTCCGCCGGTCAGGACTGGAGTGTTTCAACGCCGGCCCAAACGGCCGGTATCGCTGCCTTAAAAGAAACTGCCTATCTGCAGCAGACGAAACAGCTGATTGAAACAGAAAGAAGATTTTTGATTGATGCGCTTTTGGGTCTTGGACTGAAGGTCATCGGCTCCAGAGCAAACTACATATTTTTCCGGACTCAGCGTACAGACCTATCCGAAAAGCTGATTGCGAAAGGGATTATGATCCGTCCATGCGCCAACTATGTCAATTTAAACGGTGAATATTTCAGGGTTGCTGTGAAAAACCATGAAGATAATTTGAAACTCAGCACCGTACTCAGGGATGTGATATGTGATGAAAGCAGTCATGGTCATTGTTGACGGACTTGCAGATGAAAAAATTGAAGAATTAGGCTGGCAAACCACATTTGAGGCTGCCTGTCATCCTGAACTTGATCAAATTGCCGCCGAGGGTTATACCGGCTGGTTTGATTCCTGCCCGCAGGGTTACCTGCCGGAGAGCATGCCGTGTATCCTGAATCTTTTAGGCGTTAAGCCTGCCTATTTTCCGCAAAGCAGGGCATCACTCGAACTGCTTGCTAACGGCTACTGCCTGGAGCAGGATGAAGTTGTTCTTCGCTGCAACCTTGCCGCCCTTGACAGTCACGGAAGATTAGCTTCCTTCAACGGCGGGAACTTAACCGGAGCGGAAATGCAAAAAGCAGCGAAAATAGCGGCTGATATCGATTCGAATATCAAGATATTGCATTTATCCGGGTATAGGAACCTGATCATTGTCAAAGCACAATACTTTAAAACACTGGATTGTAAGACTTATCCGCCGCATGAATTTTTGGGCGGTGATTCGGATGATTTATTAGCGGATATCTGCGCTTCGGCCCCCATACTCCAAGAATTTGTTTCGGAGGGGAGAAACAGGTTAAAATACCTAAGCAGCCAAGAGCAGCAAATGATGTTTTATCCGTGGGGAATATCCGGGAAAAGCCGTTTACCTGCATTCGCAGAATTGTATGGCAAAAAAGCAGCGGCAGTCTGCGGTACGGAAATTGCCAAAGGGATTGCTTTGGCCTTGAAGATGGATGTTCCTGATCTAGCAGAAGCTACCGGAGACACGGATACGGATCTGGCCCTTAAGGCTCAAACAGCCTGCCGTCTGTTGTCCGGTCATGATTTTGTGCTTGTGCATATCAATGGCACAGATGAAGCCGCTCACCGGCATGATTATCGGGAAAAAATTGAATTTATCGAAAGAATCGACCGGGAGTTTTTTGCCTTTCTGCGTCAGAACCTGACAGATGATACCGGGATTCTGATCTGTGCCGATCATGCGACCAGCCCTGTCAGCGGGAAGCATTCGGCCTTGGACGTTCCGTATATCCTCCGAAAAGCCGGGGAAACCTTTCCGCCGGGGGATTTGGAAGCGAATAAGGTCTTAAAGTATTTGATTTCAGAGTAAATAATAACATAACAAACAGGAAAGCGGGTGTCACACGATGGCCAAATCAATCATGGTTCAGGGAACAATGTCCAATGCCGGAAAAAGCTTGTTCACGGCAGGTCTGTGCCGTGTTTTTAAACAGGCAGGTTATAAGGTAGCCCCCTTCAAATCCCAAAATATGGCGTTGAACTCCTACATAACCAAAGAAGGGCTGGAGATGGGCAGAGCGCAGGTCGTCCAGGCAGAAGCTGCCGGGCAGGAGCCCAGTGTCCTGATGAATCCGATCCTTTTGAAACCGACAAATGATCAGGGCTCGCAGGTTATTGTCAACGGTGAAGTGTTGGGCAATATGAATGCAGCAGATTATTTTAAATATAAGACGAAGCTTATTCCCAACATTATGGCGTCCTACCAGACGCTTGACCAGAACAATGACGTTATTGTCATTGAAGGAGCAGGCAGTCCTGCAGAGATTAATTTGCAGGAGGATGATATCGTCAATATGGGGATGGCCAAAATGGCTAAAGCTCCGGTGCTGCTTGTCGCCGATATTGACAGGGGCGGCGTTTTTGCATCCATTTACGGTACGGTGATGCTTTTAAGTGAAGATGAAAGGAAAATGATCAAAGGCATTGTGATTAATAAATTTCGCGGAGATGTAGAAATCTTAAGGCCCGGGCTGCGGATGATTGAAGAAAAAGTCAATATTCCGGTCATCGGTGTCGTTCCATATCTGAATATCGACATTGAAGATGAAGATAGTTTATCCGAAAGAATTGCTGTGGACAAAACAGTGCAAGCAGTAGATATTGCAGTGATCCGGCTGCCAAGGATGTCCAATTTTACCGATTTTAACGTTTTTGAACTGATTCCCGGAGTTTCCCTGCGCTATGTGAAATCCATGGCCGAGCTGAAGAATCCGGATATGATCATCCTGCCAGGGACAAAAAATACGATGGCTGACTTGTTGTGGCTGCGTCAGAGCGGTCTGGAAGCAAAGATTAAAAAGCAGGCTGCTGACGGGGAAACCATTGTATTTGGGGTATGCGGAGGCTACCAAATGCTTGGCGAAACGCTGGAAGATCCTTTTGGCGTAGAAGAGGGTGGAAGTCTCGCAGGAATGGGTTTGTTGGATATGAAAACAATATTCTCCAAACAGAAGACCAGGACGCAGGTAGAAGGCAAGTTCAGTCAGCTTGACGGTGTTCTTGCCGGATTATCCGCGATCCGTTTTCACGGTTATGAAATTCATATGGGCGTGACAGAAACTGGGGATACCGAGCCTCTGACGCATATCGACATCGAGTCAGGCCTTCAGGTACAAAAGACAGAAGGCGTCCGGAAACGGAATATTATGGGCAGCTATGTTCATGGCATCTTTGATGAAGAAGGGGTCGCTGTAGCGATTGCCAAATGTCTGTTAAATAAAAAGGGGTTGGATTCAACCAGTCTTAAACGGTTAAGCTATAAACAGTATAAAGAGCAGCAGTATGACCGATTGGCGGATGAAATCCGGAAACACGTCGACATGGCTGCGATCGTAAATATTTTGGAGGCAGGTGTATAATCGATGAAAAAAGGTCTTATTCATATTTACTGCGGGGATGGCAAAGGAAAAACGACCGCTTCTCTCGGTCTGGCAGTGAGGTGTGCAGGCAGAGGGCGCAGGGTATTGATCGTCCAGTTCTTAAAAAGCCAGGATACTGGAGAACTACATACCCTGGAGAAAATTCCGGGGATAACATTTTTGCGCGGTGAAGAATCCTTCAGTTTCTATAATCAGGAAACAAATGAGCAGAAGGAGCAACGCAGGACCGTTTATAATAAGATCCTGCAGCAGGCGGTTTCAGCGTGCCGTGAGGGCCAAGCCGATTTGCTGATTCTTGATGAAGCAGTAGCCTCCTATAATTATGACCTGATTGACCGTGTGTTTCTGCTTGAATTTTTGCGGACGAAACCTGAAGGGCTTGAGGTTGTGCTGACCGGACGGGGGCCTGCGGAGGAGCTTCTTGATCTAGCCGACTATGTCTCTGAGATCAAGAAGGTTAAACATCCTTATGATAAAGGGATCAAAGCGCGTCTCGGCATTGAACGGTAATATTTTACAGCCTCGATTCCATCTTGACAAGAATCCGGTCTCCGCTTTATACTAAAATCAGAAAATATAATACATGATGGTTAAAAACATACAGTGTTACCTTTTGCTGACAGGTCAGGTTGGAATTCGTGGCACAGGTCAGAGGGATGTATGGGATGTTGCCGGACGGATTCAAAGCCACCTTCAGGGTTGGCTTTATTTATTCAGATTAGTTTCTCGCAAAATTCCTCAGTTTCCGTTGAGATTCGTGTTTAAGGTCCATCGATTTCCAGTTAACGTTTCAGGTTCACAAGTATGTTGTTCCGGTAAATGATTGTGTTGCCTTGACCTTAGGTTTTCACCAGGCTCCATTTCTAGACCCCATTATCCGGGTGATTCTTGAGAAAGGTGTAGAGGAAGTAGCATAAGTCCCGATTTATGATTCCACGTGTTTAGGTTAAAGTAGGTGACTCGAGTAAAATCGACTGTTTGTGTTCATGAGGAATTTTGCGGGTTATACACTTAAGGCCTCTTCGATCAATGCGAAGAGGCCGTTTATTTTGTGTGTCAACAAGAGCGTACGTTTAAGAAAGGACCTCACGGGCAAAAAACTGTCATTCAAGATTTCTACGTAAAAAAATTTGTGGTTATTAAAGCCATTATTGGCCTCGAGTAATATAGAATTTAGTGGGTAGAATCAATTTAAAATGCAATTTGCATCATTTATTACGATACCGCCTTTCGGCGGTATTATTCCTATGCAGATTGTTCATGAAATTGTCATATTTTTGCCATAAAATCAACACAGGAGCCGTATAGAATACATAGCAAGATAAGAATTATAGGATTAGAAATGATACGAATACATAACAGTTAGGTGAGGGTTGAATGAGCAGCAAATTAGTAACAAAGATTGTATTGGATATTGCGATGAGCATACTTTTTGTGTTTCTGTTGGATGCTTTTGGAACCGGATTAGCTTTTCATGAGATTGCAGGGCTATTTATTTTTGCTCTTTTTGGTATCCATATTCTGTTAAACTGGGCCTGGGTCAAAAATACAACGTTGAATCTATGGCAAAACAAGCTTAGAAACAGGACCGCAGTTTCCGTAAAGATGAAATATGCTTTAAACCTTGCAATCTTCATCAGTATTTTGATCATCGTGACTACGGGGGTATTGATATCGAAGGTTTTGTTTCCTTCGGATACGACGCATGGTGAATGGATCTATTTGATCCATAAATGGACATCGTACATCTGTCTGGGCTTCTTGATCACGCATCTGGCGATTCATGCCAGCTATTTTGTGAAATCAGTCGGCAGGATCATCATATGCCTAAAAGAGCGTAATGTCAGGAAAACACTGGTTCGCCTTGGTGCGGCGTGCCTGCTAATCGTCATGTTGTATACCCGGGTTCTTTCAACAGTTTCGACAAGCGATGAGAATCAATTAGGCAAAATTGCAGAGACCCAGATCACGACATCGCCAAGTACATCCCAAAACAGGACGGACTCCCCAATGGAAAGTCAATATAATGAAAACAGAACCTATTCGGGGGATTCAGTTTCTGACAATCGTGATAATGGAGGCAGTATTACCGGGGATATGACGATTGGCAATGATAAATCAGAAGACGCTGATGCTATTGGTTCGGCAAATGATGCCGCTACGGATGCAACTGTTGGTGATACTACCGGTCCGGAAGAAAAAATCAGTCTTGATGAATACTTGTCCCAGCTGCACTGTAACGGTTGCCATAAAAACTGCTCTCTTTTGTATCCGCAATGCGATAAGGCCCAACGGGAGATAAGGGTGGCAGAACAGGACTATCAGGAACTTTATGGGATATAAGCGAACAATAACGCTGAAGGGAAAAATATAGATTGAATTCAGGGATTGAATTCAACCGTTAAAAGCCAGGAGAAAATCCTGGTTTTTTTGATCCTTTGATTCAGGAAAAAACTTTTAACTGAAAAACTGCCATAGCTAAAGAAGGAAGACTAAACAAGAACGAAGCGAAACTAAGCAAAACGAAGTAAGGGGCCGTTGCAAACGAACGTAATCATTCGTGAGCAACAGCCCTATTTTCATACCCGAAATATAGCAAATGCAGGCTCAAAGAGCCCGTAAAGATTAGGCTATGCAATGTCTAACCAGCGCAAGCTCAAACCATAATAATTTAGCTGGCTTTTTATTTAACTTAGAGGCTGAATCTGAAGAAAACATGATGAGCAAACAAATACATATCCGGGATACGGCAACATAGAATAAGAACAGCGCAGTATAAATGAACTTATGTTTAATATTGACAACTGAATTTTGAGCGCGGTATACTAGAAAAAAGAATAATGAATGGGTGTTTATTTATGCAAGTGCCGAAAGAAGAAATCAAAAAAAGGATCATTGAGGCTGCGGAAGAGGAGTTTCTCGTCTCAGGCTACCGTCATTCCTCAATGCGGAATATTGCGCAGCAAGCCGGGATTACCGTAGGGAATATTTACTCCTATTTTTCCGGCAAGGATGACCTGCTCGATAATATTCTTCAGTCTACCATAGAACAGCTTCGGAAATTGGTATTCATTAACATATCCGATAAGAGCAACCTGTCGACGCAAAGCATTACTTATGTCACGGAAGCGATGACCAAGGTGTTTCTGGATAACAGAACGCAGTTTTTGATTCTGATGAAGAATGTTGCAGGTTCCAAATACGAAAATATAAAGGCGGAACTGATTGAGCTTGTCAAGCAGCGTCTGGAAAACGATTTGTTCCTAAGCAGTTCCAAGCCCGGCAGCGATATGTTGCTTGCCGATTCCCTGGCCGTGGCGCTTATTGAAGGTATCATCAATATTTTTAATAAGTATGGCGGGGATGAAGTACGTCTGGCCAATCTGCTGAACAAGTTCCTTTTATTGATTATTGGGGATATTCAAAAGAGGATTTAAAAGAACGGTAAAGGATGGTACGGGTATGCAGCTGCTTATAGAAAAGCTTGTGAAGTTTCTTATTGCCCATAAACGGGCGGTTTTATTGACCTATCTGGCTATTATCATCGTTAGCATTGCGCTTGTACCCAGTATTAAAGTCAACTATGATTTGGCGGAATATCTGCCGGGTCACTCCATGACCAAGCAGGCGATTACACTTGTGGACAAGGAATTTGGTTATCCGGGAACTGCTCAGGTCATGGTAGAAAATGTTTCTATCCAAGAGGCCGCGCTTGCCAAGGAAAAAATCAAAGAGGTTCCGGGTGTAAAAAACGTAATCTGGCTGGACGATGTCACAGATATCACAGTCCCTGAATCCTTTATTTCCCAGGATTATCTGGATAGTTACTACAAAGATGGTGCGGCCTTATTCCAGGTTGAATTTGCGCAGGGGGATTATGCCTCGGAAACAGGGGATGCCCTGAAGACGATCCGGGGTTCCTTAGGCGAAAAGGCTAGTATCACGGGGGAAGCTGAAGATTCAAGCCATATGCGGGAAGTACTGGCCTCGGAAATGTCCAAGATCATGATCATCGTTATTCCGCTCTGCGTCCTCATCCTGATGTTGGCATGTTACTCCTGGATAGAACCGCTGCTCTATTTAACCGTCATTGGTATTTCCGTGATTATCAATGCCGGAACGAATGCTTTTTTCCCTGACATATCCTTTATCACGAATTCAATTGCCGCGGTGCTGCAATTCGCCATTTCGATGGATTTTTCATTGTTTCTTTGCCACCGCTATCTAGAGGAAAGGGATGCCGGGGCAGCGTTTGTTCCTGCAATTATCAAAGCAGTAAAAAATACATTATCGTCTATTTCGGCGAGCGCACTGACGATTGTAGCAGGTTTTTTAGCCTTGCTGTTTATGCAGTACGGGATCGGGAAAGATCTTGGACTGGTACTGATTAAAGGAATCTGTCTGAGCTATATCAGTGTGATCATTTTGCTGCCGGTTCTGATTGCGATCTTCCACAAAACGATTGATAAAACCCGGCATAGACCACTCGTTCCCCCTTTTAAGAAGATAGGACTTGGTGCAATTAAAGTAAAATATCTGCTGTTTGCCCTGGCTGTGATCGTTATTATTCCGTCTTTCCTGGCACAAAAGAATACCGACTTTTTATATGGCAATACTTCCGGAAGTTCCAGTGAGGGAACCATTGCCGAGGAAAGAAAGAACATTGAAAGCCGCTTCGGCGTCTATAATCCTGTCGTTGTACTTATACCAAATGATGATATTTCCTCGGAAATTCAGCTGGCCGAGGAACTGAAGAAACAGAAATATATCCGCGATGTTCAGACCCTGGTTACGCTGGCAGATCCTGCTGTACCACGTTCTTTACTGCCGCAAAGCGTTAAGGATATGTTCCTGTCAGAACATTATACCCGGATGATCGTTCTGATGAACATTACCGGTGAAAAGCCCGAGACTTCCAAAGCCGTTGCCGAACTCGAGCAGTCGGTGCAGAAGTATTACCCTGACGAATGGTATGCCGCGGGGAATGCCACCAGTATTGCCGATATTAAGAATACGGTTGAACATGATACGCGTACAGTTAACCTTTTTTCAATTCTTTCCGTGGGTCTGATTATTCTACTGACCTTCCGTTCCATCTCTGTTCCGATTCTGCTGATCAGCGTTATTGAGTCTTCGATTTGGATCAACATGGGTATCCCCTATTTTCAGGGATCAAGCTTGGTGTTTATCGGCTATCTGGTGGTGAGTTCCATCCAGCTTGGCGCAACAATCGATTATGGGATCCTGATGTCCAACCGCTATCTCGAATTCAGGAAGACGCAAAAACCCAGAGATGCGGTGCTGTCTGCGTTGAATACTGCCGGGAACACAGTGATGATCTCAGCTCTGATTCTTGCCGTGGCGGGTTTTGCGGAAGGACTGCTCTCCCAGATTAAAGCAATCAGCGATATTGGAATTTTGCTGGGCAGAGGAGCTGCACTGTCGGGACTGATGGTTCTTGTTTTGCTGCCGGTGCTGCTGATGACGTTTGATAAAATCATCATGAAGACCACTTTCTCTGTGAAAGAAAGTGAGAGAGAGGAGACAATCTGATGAAAAAACCGATCGCATGCTTTCTGACTGTAATGCTGCTGATTCCTGTATTCTCTTTATCCGCATCTGCTTCAGATACGGAGAGCACGGCAAGCAACCGCAATATGGCCGTTGTCAAAGATGAGACCGTTTATGCGGACCTGAAAATGGATGGGAGTATTTCCGGTATTACAGTCGTCAATAGGATCGAAACGCCTGAGTCCGGCATTTACCTGGACTACGGTGTCTACGATTCGATTACCAACCTTTCCGGCAGTGAAGCTCCTGTACTCGCCGATGGCAAAATTTCCTGGCAGCTGCCGGCGCGGGACAAAGGCTTCTACTATCAGGGCAAACTGACGAAGGGGGAACTGCCGTTTACGTTTCGTATTACCTATCGGCTGAACGGCCATGAGGTTAAGCCCGAAGACATTGTCGGCAAAGAAGGAAGGATTGAAATCACGCTCAAAGTTCAGCCAAATGCTGAAGCCAAAGCGTATTACAGAGAAAACTATCTTTGTCAGATCCAGCTGCCGCTGGATCTGGATGAAAATACGATTCTTTCTTCATCAGGCACTTCCGCCATGATTTCCGGCAAGACCCTGACGTTGGCCTATATGGTGCTTCCGCAGAAAACTGCTCAATATACAGTGGTTTATGATACTGAAAAATTCCAGATGGCGTCCATGACGATGACCTGTTCCTATTTTGACAGTTCCAATTTCCTGAATCTTAACATGGATACCGGAAGTATAACGCAAATGTCACGCGGAGCCGGGCAAATTGTTTCCGGTACGGAGAAACTGAAGGCCGGTTTAATCGAATTGAATAAAGGCATGGCAAGTATTGCTTTGGGCTCTGCCCAACTTCAGCAGGGAGCCGGCATGATGCGTCAAGGGATTGAAGAATATTCAGCCGGAGCATCGAGTCTTGCGGCGCAGTTTAAGCAGATCAGCAGCGGTACGGTTCAGCTTTCCCAGCAGGGACAGGAACTTGCAGCCCAGTATACCAACCTTTCCTCCGGTGTAACTGCCATAATGGATCAATTAACGCCATTGCTGAATGCTCTGCCCGCTGAACAAAAGCAGGCTTATCTTCAGCAGATAGGAACCATGAAGGCTCAATTATCCCAATATGGTGCCGGCCTGTCCGGCTATACAGCAGGTGTAACCCAGTCCGCCAAGGGAATGACTGATTTCTCAACAGGTTTGGATCAATTTGCCCAGCAGGGGGCGGAATTAAAAACAGGTGCTGTGGCACTGGCCAACAGTACAGCTGCGATAACCGGCGGCTTCAATCAGCTAGTATCCAGTTCAGCGGTTTTGCCTGATCAGGTTCAAAAATTGATAGACGGGCAAAAGCAATTTAAAAACGGTATTGACGAAGCTTCCGGATTGCTGGAAACACTTTCATTTGCCAGCGGGAATGAGATAAAACCGGTATCTTTTGTGTCCTCGCAGATTTCCCCGCGAAGTATTCAGTTTGTTATCCGGACCCCGGATTTGAAAGCTGCAGCAGATGAAAAAGCCACAGTCACGGAGCCAGAAAGGCTATCGTTCTGGGAGCGTTTTATCAATCTATTTCGTTGATTTTTTTCGAAGAATATTGAACTTTCGTGCTAATTATGATCTAATAGTGACGGTGTTAAAAAAGCTTTTTCTAAGGCTGATGACAATTTCTTCAGCCTTTTGTTTGTCCTTGAAGATTAATTTAACGATGGATAAGGAGATTGAAATGAACGATTATTTGGTTAAGGCTTTGGGTTATGACGGCAAGGTACGCGCTTACGCAGCTTTGACGACGGAAACCGTCGGTGAAGCCCAGCGCAGGCATCAGACCTGGCCGACAGCATCGGCGGCACTCGGCCGGACTCTGACCGCCGGTCTAATGCTCGGGGCGATGCTCAAAGGCGATGAACAACTGACTGTCAAAATTGAAGGCAACGGCCCGTTGGGTATTATCCTGGTTGACGCCAATGCGCACGGGGAAGTCAGGGGCTATGTCACCAATCCTCAAACGCATTTGGATCTAAATCAAATAGGAAAATTAGATGTCAGCGGAGCTGTAGGTTCTGAAGGTACATTGTCTGTTGTTAAGGACCTGGGTATGCGGGATTACTTTACCGGGCAGGTCCCGTTATACTCCGGAGAAATCGGGGAAGACTTTACCTATTATCTCGTCAAATCCGAACAGATTCCTTCTTCGGTCGGACTCGGTGTCTTGGTTGCACCCGATAATACAATTCAGGCTTCCGGCGGTTTTATTATCCAGCTATTGCCCGGAACAGCTGAAGAGACTATTTCTGAAATTGAAGAACATCTTAAGACAATTACCCCGGTCTCAACGATGATTCAGCATGGGTTTACGCCGGAGGAAATGCTGGAAGAAATCTTAGGCAAAAATAATGTTCAGGTACTTGAGAAAATGCCGGTGAAATTTCGATGCCAGTGTTCCAAGGAGCGGATCGGCAACGCGATGATCAGTTTAGGCAAAGAGGAAATCGAGGAGATCATCCAAACCGATGGTCAGGCGGAAGCCCAGTGCCATTTCTGCAATGAGATGTATCTGTTTTCGCAAGAGGAGCTTGAGAAGCTGAGGGATGCCGCAAAGTAAACCATAGCGCTAGAAAGGAACACATCAAGAATATGAAAGCCTTAATTACAGGGGCCAGTTCAGGTATTGGCCGGGATATTGCCAGAGTGCTGAGCACGAAAGGGTATGATTTAATCCTGGTTGCACGGCGTCTTGACAGGCTGGAAGAATTAAAGAAGGAGCTTTCCTGTGATGTCCAGACGATCAGCCTCGATCTTGCCCAGGAGGGATCCTGTTTCCGACTCTATGACCTGGTCAAGGATCAGGAGATTGATATGCTGATCAATAATGCCGGGTTTGCTGTGTACGGCGAATTTGATCAGACAGATCTTACCAGAGAATTGGAATTGATCCAGATCAATATCAAAGCAGTACATATCTTAATGAAACTGTTTCTGCAGGACTTCAAGCGGCGTAACCGGGGGTATATATTAAATGTGGCTTCTTCGGCTGCCTTTTTACCTGGGCCTTTGATGGCTACTTATTATGCTTCGAAAGCCTATGTACTGAGATTGACGGAAGCTGTACATAAGGAACTGCAAAAAACGGACAGCAAAGTGTATGTAGGCGTACTGTGTCCAGGGCCGGTGCATACCGAGTTTGAACAAAATGCCAAGATCACGTTTGGGGTAAAAGCACTGGACAGCCCTTATGTAGCCAGGTATACGGTTGACCGGATGCTCAAGCGGAAAAGGGTCATTATTCCAGGGGCATTGATAAAGGCTGCCTTTGTATTAACAAAAATCCTACCGCAAAAAATACTGTTGCATTTTCTCTATAAACTGCAAAAAGAAAAATTTGTTTAGAAACCCTTGCTTCGGGTATATTTACTGAATATATTGACTGAATATATTGACTGAAGCACCGCCGTTGAAATATTGTTTCAACGGATTTTTTGTTATTTTGTTATTCTTATTTTTATTCTTATTCTTTAGATTGTACTTATCTACGCTATCAGATATTTTTATATGGATGGATTGATGAGCGTCTGTTGACAGACATAAAAAAAACGAATAAGATAGTTGTTAGCACAACAGTTGCAAGGACAACTATACATGAGGGGGGTGATTCGTGTTGCTAATGAAAGACCTATCAGTCATATTTCGGTTTAATCGCATTTATTCAATGAGAAGGTTGAGTAAATATCATTTGGGGCATTCTGAACAAGAAATTCTGATGTTTTTATCTAAAAACGATCAGGTAAATCAAGATATGATTGCCACTTTTTTTGTCATTGACAAGGGAGCGGTTGCCAAAAGCTTAAGCAAGCTCGAAGAAAAAGGGTATGTCAATCGAATGATAAACCCTGAAAACCACCGCGAGAAAATAATAACCCTAACGCCAAGGGGATTGGAAATCATGGACAACATGCAGGAAATCCTGACTGACTGGCATACAGCCATCTATGAAGGACTTGACGAAGAAGACATCGCACAGTTCCAAAAAATAATGTCGGTCATTGCCGCCAATAGCATGAAAGCCGTTAACGAATGCGAGAAAATTTAGACCAATTAAAAAATCTAAAGAAGGGAGTTAAGCAAAATTGAACAAATCAAATACAAAAAACAGCTTCGTTCTCATTATGATTCTATATCTGCTCGGTATTTTTATGGGTGCAATTGATACGGGGATTATCACACCGGCCAGAACAGTTATTCAAAGTCATTTGATGGTCGATGAGAAAACCGGGATCTGGATGATTACGATTTATACCCTGGCTTATGCGGCCAGTATCCCGATCATGGGTAAACTTGCCGATATGTTCGGACGCAAGTACATTTATCTTGCCAGTATCTTTCTCTTTGGTCTGGGTTCTTTGTTCTGTGGTTTAGCCCAGGAGTTTAACAGCTTTACGGTCCTGCTCGTAGCCAGAATTGTCCAGGCGCTTGGCGGAGGGGGAATCCTTCCGGTTGCGACTGCTGAATTTGGTACAACTTTTCCTCCGGAAAAACGGGGGATGGCCCTGGGACTGGTTGGGGGAGTATACGGGATTGCCAATATTTTCGGTGCTTCGGCAGGCAGTGCAATTCTGGATATCTTCGGCAGCAGTAACTGGCAGTTTATCTTTTATGTGAATCTGCCGATCACGCTGTTTATCCTGATCGTCGGCTTCCTCTATCTGCCAAACAACAGAAATGACAATGTCAAAAAAATTGATATCGGCGGAATCCTGATTCTGACCGTGATGATTCTCGCTTTAATGTATGGACTCAAGAATATTGACTTCTTTGATTTCAAGTCAACTTTAATCAGTATGAGTGTTTATCCTTTCCTGATCCTGTTTGTGCTTCTTATTCCTTTCTTTATCCTGGCTGAGAAAAAAGCAGAGGATCCGGTGATGAACTTATCGTATTTTACAAACTCACGGATCATGATCACCTTTATCATTGCCTTTATTACCGGAATTGTGTTGATGGGGATGATTTTTGTACCTCAGTTTGCCGAAAACTCGTTGAAAATCGCTTCCGGAAGCGGCGGCTATTTCGTCATCATTCTTGGTTTGTTTGCAGGAGTTGGCGCTCCTGTATCCGGAAAGCTGATTGACCAATACGGACCTAAACTGATTTTAGGTCTCGGTTTTTTGATCTCTGTGGTTGGCTCGTTATTCCTAATCTTTGTCACAGTTGACCATCCCAGTATGTTGACGGTAAACATCAGTCTGGTTCTCATGGGCCTTGGTATGGGATTTACGATGGGTACGCCATTAAATTATATGATGCTGGAAAATACCAAAGATGAAGAGTCCAATTCAGCACTCGCCGCCTTATCTCTTGTTCGATCGATCGGAACAGCGATTGCACCGGCAGTCATGGTTGGTTTTCTGGCACATGCCGGAGTGGCGGTTCAGAATAATGTGATGAACCTGCTGCCCAAAGAAGTCTCCATGCCGAAACTGCCATATGCACAGGAACTTACAACAGAAATCAATGAGATGAAAAGCAATCCAATGATGAAAAATGTTCTGGCAACCGTCGATATGCCCAACTTTTCCTATCTGGAAAAGATTGAAATCAATATGAACAGCAGCAATGACTATCAAATTCCTGACGAGCTGATGGACAAAATAAAATCTTCTGACGTTACAACCATCACGGAGAACAGCAAACTGCTTGCAGAAAGCTTCTTTGCAGATAAGACTCCGAATATGGTTGTGAATATACAGGCTGGGATACAGAATGGAATTGATGCGCTTACGTCCGTAGAATCGATGCCCCAGTCAAACGTATCCTTTCAGAATACGATAACAAAAATGACGGTCTTAAGAGATGCCGTTCCGGGAGCTTTTGACACAGCCAAACAAAATTATCTCGCGGAGATTGATCAGAGAAGCACAGTCATTGAATCAGAATTCCAAAAAACCTTAAACAGTGGATTTAAGCAGGTGTATCTGACAGTTACGATTTCTTCTCTAATTGGCTTGATCTTCCTGTGCTTTTATCGAAGAAAACCGGTCAATAAGCAAGGATAGAGCTAAACACAAGCCGCAAATGTATAGAATTAATATTTTGAGTTGCTTCCTTTTATATTCTTGAGTAATTGTAGCCTTACACAGATATTCCGCTCGCACGTTTTCGTGGCTACTCGCACAAATCCTCGCTAACATGCCAAAACCTTTGGTTTTTTCAGAATATTCACCATTGGCATGTCTTAACGCTGCGGTTTTCGCTCGCTTAACGCCACTGACACTTAACGCTCGACTCCATATCTGTGTAAGGCTACAATATTTGGAGAATTCAGCAGTATGAAGTGTCTAGCATTGATATAATAAACATTAATTCCATTTTAAAGCATTCAGAACAGCAAATAAGCGACGAGAGACCTTTATATAATGGCTTAATGGACCCGAAATATAACGTCATGTAGTCTATCTGCGGCCAAGCGGAGCACGATGCGGAGCGCGGCTATTTGCGCCATGGATGGCGCAATAGCCGAAGAGCAGTTAGGTTACATGATGTAAACCCAGAGTTTACTATTAAACAATAAAAACGCTGCCGGCAAAATTGTCGGCAGCGTTGTAACAGCGTTCTTGATTGGGCTTTTTATTGTACATTCTTGAATCTTGAAGAAGGTGCACCGCAAACAGGGCATTTTTCCGGTGCTTCGTTTTTATGGATATAGCCGCAGACCTGGCAGTAATAGTAGTCATTGTCTGCGGTTAAATCTTTAAGTGCGTCTTTGTATAAGGCGGCATGCGATTTCTCAGCCTCGTTGGCTAAGTGAAAAACTCTTTGTGCTTCAGAATTGCCTTCGTCTTTTGCATTTTCCAGAAAACGCGGATACATTTTCGTAAACTCAAAGGTTTCACCATCAATCCCAGCTTTGAGATTTTCTTCTGTTGATTTTAGCATACCCAGTACTTTCAACTGGCTTAACGCATGCAGGGCTTCAGCTTCAGCTGCTGCCCGAAATAGCTTAGCAGCGCCGTTATATCCTTCTTCTTCAGCTTTCTGAGCGAAAGCGGTATATTTTCGGTTAGCTTGAGATTCGCCTGCAAAAGATTCTTTCATATTGTCTTGCGATGTCATATAAATCCCTCCTTATTATTCTCGCCTTCATAATATTACCATAAATAGCTTATAATTGTTAATGTTATATCCTAATTTGTCCAAAAGTATCGAAAATATTTTTCTTGACATTGACGCAACGTCAAGGTATATCCTAATTTTGAGGTGAGCGATGTGGAATATTCTGTACAGAAACTTAGCCGGTTGGCAGGCATCAGCGCTAGAACAATAAGGTATTACGATCAAATGGGGCTTCTAAAGCCGGCCAGGATTAATTCTTCAGGCTATCGCCTATACGGACAGGCGGAAGTAAACAGGCTGCAGCAGATTTTGTTTTATCGTGAACTGGGTATGGGACTGGAAACGATTAAGGAAGTGATCGATTCACCGTCTTTTGATGAACTAAAAGCCTTCCGGGAGCACCTTTCACAGCTGCTGCAAAAAAAAGCGCAGCTTGAAAGTCTGATCGTGAATATTGAGAAAACAATTGCGTCTTATGAAGGGAGAATGACCATGTCTGACCAAGAAAAATTTGAAGGCTTCAAGAAAAAAATGATCCAGGAAAATGAAGCAGCTTATGGCGAGGAAATCCGCCAAAAATATGGCGATGACGCTGTCGATCAGTCCAATCAAAAATTTCAGGGCATGAAACCTGAGGAGTATGAAGAAATGACCAGACTTTCCGCCAGGATTACGGAAAAGCTGGAAGCAGCTTTCCAAACAGGTGATCCTGGCTCCGGGCTTGCCCAGGAAGCTGCAGCACTGCACCGCCGCTGGCTGAGCTATTTCTGGAAGGAATACAGTAAAGAAGCACATGCCGGTCTAGGACAGATGTATGTTGATGATCCGAGGTTTACAGCCTACTATGATAAGAAGCAGCCTGGGACAGCAGCCTTTTTACGGGATGCGATTCTTATCTATACCGGGATGAAGGAATAGAAAAGGTTCACTTCCGATTTGCCATAGCCATATATTATCTTGAAGGTTTTTACAAGATCAAGATGGGCATGGTAAAGGAGGAACCTTCTCTTGAAAAGAGATATACATTATTATGCGCTTTTGGCCCTTTGCAGGTCATGTGGATTCAATAAGGAAAGTTCCAGGAAAATTGCCTATGCTTCACAATATGTGGATGATGCCAGAATCAATCTGATGACGATTCAAAATCCGATACCGAAAATCAGCATAGACCACTTTCATGACCGTGCCGTTTTTTTTAATATGGCAACATGCCACTCCTACTTTAAGATTAAAACCTTTAATTACGAGGCCATGATCAACAATACCTGCGCCTTTCATTTTGTCCCCGGCTGCAAGGGAGAAAATTTTACGAAGAAACTTCGTTGCAAAGAAGAGTCGCCTGTAATCCTGGAACTTTTAGATGAGGCCCTGGATGACAATGATCTGATCAAGCTTGGGATTGTTCTGCATGCCTATGCCGACACTTTTTCGCACCAGGGTTTCAGCGGCCTGCTCAGTAAAGTGAATGATATTAATCATTGCAGAGCGCGTAATGAAGTCTACTTAGGAATACCTGACCTGGTTCTGTATCTGTTGAAACAGTTATGCGGGGAAAAGTATGATGAAATGTTTGACCGTATTATCCCTGCGTATGGACACGGTCAGGCTTTGACCTTTCCTGATCTCCCTTACCTTGTTTGGTCATACCAGTATGATAGCAGTGATGCTTTTGAGGGCAGGTACACCGTTGTAGAGATCGACAACAAAGAAAGGTATCAGCGGGCTTTGGCCAAAATAAAGAGATATCTTGATATCTATCTAAAAAAACATCCTGAATTCAGAGATCCAAATTATCAATTCGGCGATATATCTAAACTTATGAGTCAGGCGATTAATAAAGCATCGGATAAAAATAGGGAGGAAGGCTGGATCGCCTTTATGCTTGAACACGGGATGTTCCAGGAAAATGAATGGTCGGGGATTGTCTATCACGAGAGTGAATGGCTGAGAAAAGCTTTTCAAAATTTTGATCCCAAAACCTTTAATAATAGGAGAGTAAACAATGTGATTCTTGCCGATCATTTTGCTGAATCCGACTGGCACCATTTTTATCAGGCTGTCAAATGGTATAAAAAAAGATTCTTTGAATGCTGTCATCAATACGGACTGTTTATTCCTAAATAACGAAGAGATAAAGAAGTAGGTTTGGGAGGGGATCGTTAAAAATAGGCAAAAAAAAGGGACCTTTTGTCCCGAAAATTGCTGCTATTCACTGATCTTTTGATGCTGGAAAAGTTCTCTGCTTCTTCTGTAACCAAAAAGACCAACTAAACCCAGGATTAAAACCTTCAGCCACAATTTATAGAATTCCTTGCTCTTTCCAAGTCTTAATACAGTTTGATACAACTGCGGGGCCAGGTTCTCGATCGCCTTCATTTTATCCTGGATTGTATTGTAGGGACCCGTGATTTCCTGATATTTGTCGCACAATAATTTATTTTTAGCCTGAATGAGCCGGTCTGTTATAGGTTTACGCGTTCTTGGCTGGGCAGTATGCGACTTGTCAAAAGTAAAAGATACGTTATTCCCAAAAAAATACAATTCCTGATCATTGTATCCGGCATCTCTTAAACCATTTAAAAAAGCGTCCCGCATTGCTGTATTTGGAAAAGTAAGGTTAATACTCATTGTTAATTCTGAAGGATCGGAAAATTCGCCTAGTTTAAAACCGGTCAGCCACCAGTGTTTTTCCGATCGGGTAAAGAGCACACTTCCATTCTTCCTTAACACAAAAGACATCGGCAGCAATTCATCATTGTCTGCAGATTTATAAAACATTCCGCTGAAAATCCCCGGAAGCGTAAAATGGAATGCCCCGGTATAAATCCCGATCTCTCCGCCGGTTACCAGATCGTACTGACCTTTCCAGAAACAAATCATCCATTTCTTGCCGTCATATTCAAAATAAACCGGTTCACAATCAATAATCATACCTGTCGGAGCGGATACCTCATCATAAATACGGCAATACCCGGCATTTCTTTGCCATGGATTTAAAGTCGAGTAAAAAATATCCTGTTCCGGATCATAACGATAACCGGCATTTTCAATCACCTGATCCAAATCTGGGTCACCGGTACCTTGAGCGGGAACCGTAAGACTCTTCATGTTTTCAGGGTTGAAGATTCCGGTTTGAATAGGATAGCGGATGGAACCGTTGAATTTGTGAAATAACATCGGATTCGCCCCTTAAACAGATTAATTATTTAGAATATTTGACAATGACATTTTATGTAAAAAGGACAAACTCTGGAACAGGTTTGTCCGTAATTGATAAAATTTTTAGGATAATAGAATTTTAAGATTCAATGCTTAAACGTTGTAATCTGACTGCACTGGCTCTTAAGAAGAGGATAATAATCAGAGTCGTCATCAAAATTACCATCCAAGATTCAAGCGAAGGGATACGTTTGCCAATTTTCTTTACTTTTTTGTACATTCCAGGGTTTTGTTTTTCCAGTAGTTTGAGTTTTTCCTGAACGGTGCCCTCAGAGCCGGTTATTTCATGAAATTTTTCACATAAGAATCTATTTTTGCGCTGGATCAGCTGATCGGTCAATCGCGTGCGTGTCCAGGGCTGGGTCGTCTTGGGGATATCGAACGTGAAGCTTACGCTGTTATCTTGTACAGCTAATTCGTAATCATTGTAGCCGGCTTTACGCATTCCTGCCAGAAAAGCATTCCTCATATTAACGTCTTTCAATGTGAGACAGATATCCATTGTCAACTCCTCCGGCTCAGCAAATTCTCCGAGCTTGAATCCGGTCAGCCACCAATGTTTTGCTTTTCTAGAGAATAGTTCTTTACCATTCTTTTTGATGGTATATGACATGTTCAGAAGCTCTTTATCGTCGACTGACTGATAAATTAGACCGTTTGACTTATACAGGCCAATTTCGCCGCCGCTGACCAAATCATATTGACCTTTCCAAAGGCCAATCATCCACTTTTCGTTCAGGTAATCAAAGGTTATGGGTTCACAGTCGATAATCATGCCAAGTGGGGCGGCAGCCTCATCAAAAAGCCGGCAATAACCGATATACCTTTGCCAGGGCTTCATATTTGAGATAAAAATATCCTGACTCACATCATAAGAATAACCGGCAATTTCAATGATTTCATCAAGGTCTTCGTTACCGGTGCCAACTGTATCAGACCCTATCTCAGTATCAACTACTGATTTATCCCAGGTTGATTGCTGCATGCTTTGGTGATAGGAATATGAGTCATTTCTGTTAAATAATAACATCTTACTTCCTCCTTAATAAAATACCAATATATGGATATAATATGTAAAAATACCCAGTATGCAAATACTGGGTATTGATAAATTGAGATCAATGACTCGGTCTGCTCTGGCCCTGCATACTCTGGCCATACTGCTGTTGACCCTGCTGGCTCTGCTGGCTCATTTGAAATAACTGGCCCTGAGTCTGATCAATAAGTTGACCCATTTGTTCCAGTACCTGGTGAGCCTGGATTTGCTGATTGGCCTGTGTCAAAGCGGTCATCGCCGTTTGAATAGCTTGTCGCAGTTGTTGATCTGCCTGCTGTTTCTGCTGCTGGGTCTGGTTACGGAAGCCCTGAATTTGCTGCTGCAGCTGATTAGCTGCCTGCTGGCTCTGCTGAATGATTTCGTTCTGATTTACTGTACTACCCTGAGAAGAAAAGTTACTGAATGATACTTGTTTCAACTGATTCATAGTGTTTTCCATTGCGGATAATTGACTTCTTAGATCGCCGATTTCTTCACTGACTTCCATGTCTTTTTTGGCAGAAGCTAAGATGATCTTGTTTTTTTCATCCATTTTATCTTTACCTCCATAAGCAATTATGACCTAATTTATTTTTGTCAAATAACAAAAATATTATTAAGTTAAATTTTTCTGCAAAAATTTTTCGGCAAAACATACCGATCATTAGTGCTTATGGACAATAATTACGTTGAATCGTTTACGTTGATCTGCTTTACTTCGGCTAAGGTTCTTGTGTATCGTTTCCTTCAAACTGCATGTTGTAATACCGGGCATAGATCCCGTCAAGATTAATCAACTGGCGGTGAGTGCCTCTTTCTTGGATGCCTTCATCTGTAATGACAATGATTTCGTCAGCATTTTTAATGGTACTCAGACGATGGGCAATAATGATCGTCGTTCGCTTATGTGATAGCTTGGACAGAGACTCCTGGATATAGCGTTCGCTTTCATTGTCCAATGCCGATGTCGCTTCATCTAGGATTAATATCGGCGGGTTCTTCAAAAACACCCTAGCTATCGACAGACGCTGTTTTTGTCCTCCCGAAAGCCGGACGCCCCGTTCACCGACGAACGTGTCATAACCAAGTTCCAAAGACATAATGAATTCATGAATGTTAGCACTGCGGGCAGCCTCGATGATTTCCTGGTCGGAGGCATTCGCTTTGCCGTAGGCAATATTTTCCTTGATCGTACCGCTGAACATATAGACATCCTGCTGCACGATCCCAATCACATTTCTTAAGGAATCCAGTTTGATATCCCGGATATCGATGCCGTCAATCGTAATGGTCCCTTCAGTAACGTCATAAAAACGGGGGAGCAGGGAGCATAATGTTGTCTTTCCACCGCCAGAGGGACCCACCAGAGCAACTTTTTTCCCGGTAGAAATTCGGATGCTGACATTCTGGAGGACATCATCACCCAGGTTGTATCGAAAAGAAACATTGGAAAATTCTATTTCGCCTTTGACGTTTTCCAGCAGCAGGGCGTTTGGTTTTTCAATAATATCAGGTTTTGTCTCCATAATTTCCACAAAGCGTTTAAACCCGGCAAAACCCTTTTGAAACTGTTCGGTAAAATTAATCAAGACTTCCAGGGGTTGAACAAAGATATTGATGTAAAGCAGGTAAATGACAAGTTCCGTTAGTGTTAGTGATCCGTTGGCAATGGACAAACCGCCGGAGACAATGACGACGATATAAAGAAGCCCGGAAAAGAAGGAATTCCAGGCATGATAACCTCCCATCATTTTATAACTGCTAGCTTTGGATACCAAAAAGTCCTGGTTGCTTTTCTGGAATTTCATTTTTTCCGCTTCCTCATTGGCAAAGGACTTGACCACCCGAATTCCTGCCAGACTATCCTGAAGGCTTGCGTTGACTTTGGCAATTTTGACCCGGTTATCCAGGAAGACTGCTTTCATCTTGAGGTTACGCTGAATACTGAAAATCACCATAATTGCTGTGACAGCGAGCAGGATAAGAGTCATTGGCACATTCAGCAGCATCAGCAAAACAAATGACCCAATAATCTTCAGGAGGGAAATAAATATATTCTCGGGTCCGTGGTGAGCCAGTTCGGAAATGTCAAAAAGGTCGTTAACGAGTCTGGACATCAGCTCACCGGTATTGTTCTGGTCGTAGTAAGAGAAAGACAGCCGTTGAAACTGCGTGAATAAATCCCTGCGCATGTCGGCTTCCATTCGGGCTCCCATGATATGGCCCCAGCAAGTAATGAAATACTGGCAAAAGTAGCGGATTATGTAGAGTGTCAGCAATGCTGCGCCGAAAAAGCCGATGCTGTGCAGGATCATCTCTCTGCCTTGAGTAAAAACATTTTTGTTTAAGTGATTTAGGATTTGAGGGAAGGACAGATCGACGACGGAGACAATCACTGCACAAAGCATATCCGTATAAAACAACAGGCGGTAAGGCTTATAATAACGAACAAAACGGTTCAGGATATTCATGCTGCAGAGCCACGCTTTCTAAAAATAAAGCCTGCAAATACTTGCAGGAATCTCATTCTTTTCTTGGACAGTATATCATATTTCATTAAAAGAAAAAATCAGCGGATAAATTCCATTCTGCGGAAACAATGAAATTAATATTTCTGTCAGAAAATCAAAGAGGAAATGCGCTTTCTATAGAATATTTATGCAAAGTCATTAATAGATGCGCACGAAAAAATAGATAATCATAATGATTTCGGCACCAATCTTAACAGCCGTACCGCCAAGGACACCGAGCAGTGTACCTAAACCAATTCGGATTGTCTTCTTTAATTCCGTACCACGGATCAGTTCGGCTGCAATCGCCCCCAAAAACGGACCGAGAATAATACCAAGCGGTCCAAGAACGATCAAACCCAGAATAGTACCGATCACTGCGCCCCAGGCTGCTTGCTTGCTTCCACCGAAGCGTTTCGTTCCGATAGCCGAGGCAAAATAATCCACAAAGAACAGCAGGATTACGACCAGGGCCTGCAGGATAAAAAAGTAGGCATTTAACGTTGTGAAGCCTGTCATAAAGCCATAGACCAGCATACCTGCGTAGATCAAAATGACGCCGGGCAAAACGGGAAGAATGGTTCCAACAATACCAACAATAAAGAGAATAATCGCGATGATTAAAGCAAGCGTATCTATTCTTCCTTCCCTCCATTTTCCGATGGGATCATCCATACGTTCTTTGATAATCATTAATATGTTTGCTGCTTACTCGTATAAATATACTGAATTGAAAGAAAAAACATTGATACAAAGCCTTTAATATCTGCGGGCACCAAGATAACTGGACGAATGCGCGCTTAGATTGGATACGACAACGCCGGCTGAATAATTAAAGGCGTGCACATATTGTCCTCCGCCAATATAAATACCGACGTGTGAGGCGCCCCGGGCATAGGTCGAGAAAAAGACAAGGTCTCCCGGCTGCAGCTCATCCCTGCCAACCGGGGTACCGGAAGCATACTGCGCGAAAGAGGAATGGGGAAGGGTGACACCGGCCGCAGCGTATACATAGCGGGTAAATCCGGAACAGTCAAACCCGCCGGGGCTTATTCCGCCATAAACATACGGGCATCCGACATAACCCAGTGCATAATCGACGACATTTGAATAGCTATTGGATCTGGAAGCAACCAGGATCGGCTTGGCAGTCGGGCCTTCGGCAATGACTTCAGTCACAGCGTCCTGGAGAATCGTTTCCTTGACAACCTGCTTTTCCGAATACTTGCCGTTACTCTGGACATAAGAATAGGTTACGGACTTCGATCCGTTACTGCCTACCGTAATCACTTCTTTTTTACCAAAGCCGAGCTTATAATCCTTCTTGGTGATGGTATCATATTGGATTTTCTGCGTTTCCGTATATTTTCCCTGACAGATGACCGTAAGGGAGTTATGGTCAATCAGAGATTTCAAAACCTGTTCAGGTGATTGAATTTGAGAAAGCCCGGCCGTTGTTTTGGAGAATGTGACGTCTTCGGCGATTTTAACGGAAGTCACGACATTATCTTTCGTGGGTCTCACGTAATACGCCTGAAATTTTTTTAAGACCTGATCAATATCTTCCGAGTCCGGTAAAACGGCAATCACAGTACCGTTAATGGCAAACTGATAGGCATCGCAGGGTTGATTAATTTTTTCTTCAACATTGTTTGGCCGCAGCGCAGAACGAAGATAATCGGCATTGCTGACGGTGATATTGGTATAGGCTATCTTGTAAGGTTTTTCTTTGGCTGCAGACGCCATAAGTGTATCTGCGGTATTTTGGTTAAAGACGAGTCCAAGTTGTTTCCCGTTGACTGAGACAGCGACGGCATTCATTGGGGTGGCAAGATAACAGGCAAACGACCCGATTAATATCATAGTAATAAATAAACCACCGAGCAGGCGCGGTGATTTCCATGATATTTTTTTAAGGCAGGTCAAGGTAACGCAAATGATCTGCTTAAAATGCATCAAATTTTCACCTTTCTTAGCTTACGAGGTTAGTTGACGGATTCGGACCAAAGGTATAGGCCCTACGCAAAATGCGATTCACCCCAGAAAAAGAAGTTCCCCCGCTCCAGGCTGGCCTGGATTCAGCTCTTTATTTAGTTCATATTATAATACGCAATTTTATGATATTTCGACACATAATTAAAATATCCTGCCTCGGAACAAAAAAATTATAACGCTGCGCAAAGCTACAACGCTCAAGATATATAAAGGAAGGACGTCCCAATTTGTATTTGAAACGCCCTTCATAGGCTGTGTTTAAATATATTCCCTTATCACGAAGTCTGTTAGAAATGCTGATTCTACAGATCCACTTTTGGCAGCGTTGCAAAGCCTTTTTCCAGATCAGCATCGGTCGGAATATAGTCTGTCATTGTGCCGGAGTTATAGCTCATATAAGCAGCCATATCAAAATATCCGGTGCCAGTCAGGCCAAACAGGATGGTCTTCTTTTGACCGGTTTCTTTACACTTGAGCGCTTCATCCATTGCAACCCGCAAAGCATGTGCGGATTCCGGAGCAGGTAGGATACCTTCACAGCGCGCAAAGGTTGTAGCTGCTTCAAATACCTTGGACTGTTCAACTGCCCGGGCTGTCATATAGCCGTCATTGTACAGTTTGGAAACAATTCCGCTCATACCGTGATACCTGAGGCCTCCGGCATGGTTCGGAGAGGGAATGAACCCTGATCCGAGCGTATACATTTTGATCAGGGGGGTCGTTTTTCCTGTATCTCCAAAATCAAACGCATATTTGCCGCGGGTCAGAGAAGGGCAGGAGGCAGGTTCAACACCAATAAACTCGATATTGTTTTTGCCGCGGATCTTGTCACCCATGAAGGGTGCAACCAGACCGCCAAAGTTCGATCCGCCGCCGACACAACCGATGATCATTTCAGGCTCAATGCCGTACTTGTCACAAGCAAGCTTGGTTTCTTCGCCGATCACGGACTGGTGCAGCAGGACATGGTCGAGTACGCTGCCAAGTACATAACGGCAGTTTTGGGTTTTGACAGATGTTTCAATCGCTTCCGAAATCGCGCAGCCGAGTGAGCCGCCTGTGCCGGGGTTTTCAGCCAGGATCTTCCGGCCGATTTCCGTCGTGTCGGAAGGAGATGGAATGACTTTTCCGCCATAGGTTTCAATGACGGCTTTCCGGTAAGGCTTCTGTTCGGCAGACACCTTCACCATATAGACCGTTAATGGAATATTATAAAACGCACAGGCCATCGATAAGGCCGTACCCCATTGTCCTGCGCCGGTTTCTGTTGTCAGCGAAGACAGACCCTGTTTTTTGGCGTAATAAACCTGGGCAGCTGCAGAGTTTAATTTGTGGGAACCTGAAGTATTCGTGCCTTCAAATTTGAAATAGATCTCTGCTGGTGTATCCAGCAGCTTTTCGAGATTATAGGCTCTCACGAGCGGGGAAGGACGGTACATCCTGTAGTATTCACGAACTTCCTCAGGAATCTCGATATATTCGTCCGTGTTGTTCAGTTCCTGTTCAATCAGTTCGTCACAGAAGATCGGCCGCAGATCATCTGCGGTGCAGGGTTTCATGGTGCCCGGATGAATAAAGGGCGGCGGGAGCTCTTTCATAACAGCTTTTACATTATACCAGTACTTGGGCATCTCTTCTTCGGGTAAATAGATTTTGTAAGGTATGCTTGTCATGGTCTTCATTCCTTTCCAGATTATTATTAACTATCTTTTGATTAATCTTCGTTGAATAAACGAAAATCTATTAAAAAAAAGCCTTGTCCAAACTATCGGACAAAGACTTTGATCTCTGCGGTACCACCCAACTTGCGTTTACACGCCGCTTAAAACGTATGACGGACATACGCTCCATTCATAACGGGCGGAGTTCCCGGCCTGCATACGCTTACCTCAATCATTCTTTGTAATCTCTGCACGGCCCTCATGAGTCCATTCACATCAGTGCTGTTACCGCTTTTCCACCGGCTGCGGCTCTCTTGAAACAGCAAACATCATGTTACTACTCTCATTCTGCGGTTTAACAGTATCAAATATTGTTTAAATCTTAGCTCGAAATTAATTTTTTGTCAAGAAAATGTAAAACTTTAAAGTCAGGGAATTGTACCATTTTGAAAAAACGCAAAATATGGTAAACTCTAGAGAGTACGCGATACATTCTCTAACGGAGGAACTGTCTATGACACTTATGATAAATGAGCTTGACCGGAGACTGAATCACTTATGCGGCCTTATGGATCAGACTTGTCCTGATTGGGATACTATACTTATTTTGGGCAAAGTGAATCAGTACTATTTTACGGGAACAATGCAGGACGGCATGCTTATTATTCAAAAAGACCGGACCCGACGCTATTTTGTTCGCCGAAGCTATGAACGCGCCAAAGCTGAATCGCTCCTGACAACGATCTATCCGATGGAAAGTTACCGTGATGCGGCCGGGATGATCGGAACTGGGCTAGGGAATACGTATCTTGAAACAGAGATTGTGCCGCTCGCCATGCTGCAGCGGCTGAAGAAGTACTTCACGATGACAAGCATTCATTCAGTAGACAAGCTGGTGCTGTCGGTCAGAGCGGTCAAATCGCCGTACGAGCTGGAATGGGTGGAACAAGCAGGAAAAAACCATTGTAAGCTGCTGCATGAACTTGTTCCGCCACTGCTCAGGGAAGGTATGAGCGAGGCCGATTTTGTAGCGGAACTTTATGCCGCCATGATCAAGATTGGACATCATGGTGTCAGCCGTTTTTCCATGTTTCAGACGGAAATGGTTGCCGGACAGATTGGTTTTGGCGAAAGCTCTCTTTACCCAACCAGTTTTGACGGTCCCGGTGGGGCTTATGGAATGTGTCCTGCCGTTCCTTTGTTAGGCAGCCGGGAAAGGAAGCTGAAAAAGGGGGATTTGGTTTTTGTCGATGTCGGTTTTGGCTGCAATGGCTATCATTCCGATAAAACCCAGGTCTATATTTTTGGAGCTAAGCCTGATGCCGATGTTGTGAAGGCGCATCGCGCCTGTATGGAAATTGAGCAGCGTCTGGCAGCAAAGCTGATTCCAGGGGCGATACCGTCGGAAATCTATCAATCGGTAATGAGCACGCTCAGTGAAGACTTCAGACGGAACTTTATGGGGTATGGGGAACGGCAAGTCAAGTTTCTCGGACACGGCGTTGGACTTCATGTCGATGAACTGCCTGTAATTACGAATGGTTTTCTAGCGGAACTCACTGAGAATATGGTCATCGCGCTCGAACCGAAAAAGGGTCTGCCCAACATTGGCATGGTAGGTGTGGAAGATACCTATGTGGTGAGTGCTGCCGGCGGCAGATGTCTTACAGGCGGAGGAACGGACATTATCGAGGTATAAAAAGAAGCAAGGATGTAAAATATGGAGAAATTACTGCAGGGCCTTATTCAATTTAAAGAAACGGATTTCCAGGAGCATAGGCAGCTTTTTGAAGAATTAGGGAATTCTCAGAGCCCGCATACGTTATTCATCGGCTGTTCGGATTCGAGACTGGTACCCAATTTAATCACCGGGACTTTACCCGGAGAACTGTTTGTTATCCGGAATATCGCCAACATTGTACCGCCTTACCGTAATACAGAAGAGTATTTGGCCACGACTTCTGCGATTGAATATGCCGTCAATATTCTTGGTATTCAGCATATCGTAGTCTGCGGCCATTCCAATTGCGGAGGGTGCAAATCGCTATATGCCTCGGAGAAAGAAATGCAATCGATTCCGCACACCCGAAAATGGCTGGAATTGGCAGGGAATGTTAAAGAAAAGATCACAGCAATGAATATTCCGGAATCGGAAATGGCGAAAAGGGAATGGATGACTGAACAGATCAACATTGTGGAGCAGCTCAAACATTTGTTAACATATCCGTTTATCAGAGAAAAAGTCCTGAATCAGACGCTGACAATCGAAGGCTGGTACTATATCATTGAAACGGGTGAGGTCTTCCGCTACAATCGGCATAATAGTGAATTTGAACTTGTGAATTAACTGCGAATCAAGACTTGGATGTCGGTTTGATCCAGGGAGTCAAAGATCGTATGATTTCCTGGATTTTTAGTATAAAAATGACCGATAGTAGTACAATCTTCTAAATAAAGATATAATAGGAAATACTAAGATCTGATATATGATGTATGAAATAAAGAGGGAATTTGGATGATTGAATATGGCAAAATGCAGGAACTAAAAGTCGTGAAAACATCTCAAAATTGGTATATCCTGAATGCAAAGAACGATACGCAAAATAGTGTATTATTACCGATAAGCCTGGCTCCGAAGGATATCAGAATAGGTGATAAAATCGAAGTATTTGTTTATAGAGATACGAAAGAAAGGATCATGGCCTCCATAAAAAAACCAAGGCTGGTACTTGGTGAAACGGCTGCTTTAACTGTCGTCGATACGACAGAATTTGGCGCTTTTTTAGACTGGGGTTTGGAGAAAGACTTATTGCTGCCGCTTAAAGAGCAAGTCGGTGAGGTCAAAAAAGGCGGTACCTACCTGGTGGGATTAGCGCTCAATAACAGCCATCAATTATATGCCACAATGAAAATATATGATTCGCTCAAAATGAACTCTCCTTATAAAGAAAATGACAATGCCCATGGCACTGTCTATAACTTTAATCCTGAGTTTGGTGCGTTTGTCGCCGTGGATAATCAATATCACGGTATGATTCCAAATAAGGAATTGTATGGCAGCATCGCAATCGGTGATAAGGTCGACGTCCGAATCAAGAAGGTAAGACAGGATGGCAAGCTGGAATTAAGTTTAAGACAAGAGATCGCCCAGCAAATAGAGACGGATGCCCGGGTTATTTTAGAGAAGTTAAAAGCAAACGGCGGTGTGCTTAAGCTCAATGACAGTAGCTCCCCCGAAAAAATCAAGTCGGAACTGAAAATGAGCAAATCTGCCTTCAAGCGGGCGTTAGGCAGGCTGCTCAAAGAAGGTGCAGTCCAAATCACAGACGATGCGATCCGGCTAATGTGGTAGATGAGGCAGGCAGATTTTCTATTTGCCAGTCAATTGGCTTCTTGCCAATCGAGACTAAAAATTGATTGGCCCTGGAAAATGGTCTGCTGCCGAAGAAACCGGCATGGGCGGACAGCGGACTGGGATGGACAGATTTGATGATACAATGCCTGGATGGATTGAGAATGCTCAGTTTAGACTGGGCATTTTTCCCCCAGAGGATAAAAACAACAGGGTCTTCCCGCTCATTTAAGAGCGCAATGATTTTATCGGTAAACTGGGCCCAGCCGATGCTACTGTGGGAATTGGCCTGACCGGAACGGACGGTCAGCGAAGCATTCAGTAGCAGGACGCCTTGGTCGGCCCATTTCTTTAAGTATCCGTTATTTGGAATATAACATCCCAAATCATCGTGCAGTTCTTTAAAGATATTCATCAAAGACGGCGGGGCCTGGACACCCGGCTGAACAGAAAAGCTTAAACCGTGGGCTTGTTGAGGGCCATGATAGGGATCCTGGCCTAGAATGACCACTTTTACATCCTTGTAAGCGGTATAATGCAAGGCATTGTAAATATCGTATTTATCGGGATAAATCGTTTTTGTCCTATATTCGCTGATCAGAAACTTTCTAAGTTTTTGATAATATTCTTTCGTGAATTCCGTATGAAGCAAATCGTCCCAGTCATTTTTTAGGATCTGCATTCCAAATCACCTCGCAACCAATTATATCATTTTAGGTCATCACATAACAGAGAGAGCTGCGATATCGTGGGGTACAACATTCAGGAACGTTCAGGAAAGCAGTTTGATCTTAGGCGTTGATATCTTAGAAGGGGATGAAGGCTCTTAGGAAGAAAACCTCCGCAGATATTGGGACTTTAATCTTCCGCTTAAATGTGGGATACTAATAGATATGTGAATTTGTGCGAAAAGGCAGGAAAAAGAGAACGTTATGGAATATAACTATGCAAAAAGGATTAACCATTTAAAAGCCTCAGAAATCAGGGAAATACTAAAAGTCACTGAAAATCCGGAAATCATCTCCTTTGCGGGCGGACTCCCGGCGCCGGAGCTGTTTCCGGTTGACGAAATTAAAGAAGTCAGCAGGATTGTGCTGGAAGAAGAAGGGACGGAGGCTTTACAGTATACGACGACTGAAGGCTATCTTCCTTTACGGAAGTGGATTGCAGCGCGCATGAATAACCGGCTGGGCACCAAATTTGAGCCGGATAATATCCTTTTGACCCACGGCTCACAGCAGGCCCTGGACCTTTCCGGAAAGGTTTTTTTGGATGAAGGAGATATCGTGCTGTGCGAAAGCCCGACGTATCTTGCTGCCATCAGTGCGTTCAAAGCTTATGGCTGCGAGTTTAAAGAGGTGCCGACAGATGAGGAGGGCATGATTCCTGGGGAACTGGACAGGATACTGGACAGTACGCCCAACGTTAAACTCATTTATGTGATTCCCGACTTTCAAAACCCGACAGGCAGGACCTGGAGTCTTTCCAGAAGGGAACATTTGGTTAAGGCAGCCAGAAAACATCAGGTTATGATCATTGAAGACAATCCTTATGGTGAATTGCGTTTTGAAGATGAACCGCTTCCATCCCTGCAGGCTTTTGACCAGGACGGCTGTGTCTTAAGCCTCGGAACGTTCTCTAAAATATTCTGCCCGGGTTACCGGATCGGCTGGGTTGCCGGGGATCAGAAAGTTATTGAAAAATATGTCCTCGTCAAACAAGGAACGGATCTGCAGTGCAACACCCTGGCGCAGAGAGAAATTGCCAAATACCTCGAATTGTATAATATCGATGAACATATTGAAAAAATTCGCAAAGTCTATAAAAGACGCCGCAATCTGACGGTAAAATTAATGGAGGATCATTTCCCCGAGGGAGTCACCTTTACCAGACCCAAAGGAGGGCTTTTCGCCTGGATTGAGCTTCCGATGGATATCAATGCCAGGGATGTGCTGATCAAAAGTCTGAAAAAGAACGTCGCGTTTGTACCCGGCGGGTCATTCTTCCCGAACGGTGGGAGAGAAAATACTTTCCGGATCAATTTCTCAAATATGCCTGACGATAAAATTGAAGAAGGACTGCAAAGCCTTGCCGGTGTCCTGCGCGAATTTGTCTAGCATGGTTTTATTCAATCGGTAGGATTAATCACTAATTTTTCTTTCAGTCTGCCGGTACTAATGATCTTTGCTTTCACAGTAATTTCAACATTGGCGTTAACAAAAGCTTTTCGCCATTCCGATCCCAAAGCATGAAATGTTTTGGGATCTTGTTTATGCAGCTTTTCAGAGAAACCTAAGAAATCAGCCTGATAAGTTTTGGCCTGGTTAACCGTTGCAGTGAGTATTTTTTTTAGTCTTTCACTAATGACAGGTTCTAATTGCGCAATATCTTCTTTCGTAAGGGGTAAACCGTTATTTTCGTCGATTTCTCCTTTCGTCTCGATGGTAACCTGATAAGATATTTTTTGATTGGTAACAACCGGTTTTACTTTATACGTTGAATGGGTTAAAAAATAATTAAACATGGTTTTGTCCTTCTGAACGGGAATAGAAAACGGACCTTTGTTAATTTTTTGCGTCAGCAGCAGAAAACCAATGGTTTGTTCCTGATCAAGCCAGCCGACCAAATGGCCAGCCTGAAAAACCCCCAGGCCTTCAATAATGCTTCCTTCGGTTTTGGGATTGTCTCCGGATTTTTTGTTATCCGGTTCCAAGGGTATAATCTTAATTTGCGGTAAAACTGCATCACGGTCAGTGCTTGTCAGCCAGGATACAAACGTAGAGAAATACATACCGTAGGATTTGCCGCTGTTTGTAGCTTGTAAATCGATAAACTGGGAGACCTCCTCAGAAAACGACCGATCGGTCGTGCCTCCTGCCTTAAGTATTTCCTTGGCCTCACCTTTGCACACCAAAATAATATCGCGTGGCCGGGTCTGCCAGTAGCGGGCATAATGCTCGATAATCTCAGGTGCCTTTTTTTTAGCAGCCTCTTCCCCGATAATAAAACCTGTAGCGTAACCATAAAAAGGGACGGCCGGCAGTTTAGCGGTATAATTTCTAATTGCAACCTGCATGGTTGATCCTTGACCGATGATAAGCTGTTCCATATTATTGTTTGAACCGGACGTATTTCCTTGACCCTGTCCCTGGCTGCTTGGCGGTTTCATGGTGAGCGTGGCCGCAGTCCAAAAGTCCTGACCGTTGATTTGGGTATAATCAAAGCTGCTTAGCGTGACAAAAGCCAGCGTTTCGACTTCCTTGCTGCTCCAGCATCCTGAACAGAATAATAAAAGTGAGAACAAAACGCTGAAGGTCCCTATGTTTCTAAAACGGAGTTTTTTCAATGGTAACGCCTCACTTTTTTCTTTTCGATGATCGTAAGGAGCAACAACAGACCAGGAATCAGCAGCTCAAACGTTAAACCGATCGATGGCCATATATTTTTAAGAAAATAACCGACATCAAGAGGACTCTCGAATAACAAGTTCGGTGGAATAATATTCAGAAGGGCAAGCCCTAGGAGAACGTACTTCTTGTTTTTAAGAGAAAACATCCGGACTAAGGTCATTGTCTCCAGGTAATACATGACGGCTACTTTGACGACGATACCGGATACCCAGATAAAAATAACAAGGAATTCCAGCCTTTGTATTGTAATGAATTTGATATATTTTGCTAAATATAGAAAAGCAAAATACATCTCTCCCGTATATTCAGGACCAAAAACGGTAATGGTGGCAATATTGATGAAGGTCAGCAGGATACCGGCAGCGATAATTCCCAAGATGCCGTTTTTTAAAATATCCTCTGCCTGATTTACTTTTGGAAATAAAAATACGAGTACAACAATCTGGCCAAACCAGGCTATAGGAACAAGGGAAGCATCCAGAACGGACAGGACACCCTTATCCAGAAAGGGCTGCAGATTGTTTAGATCCATATCTCTGACGGCTAACGCCAGCAAGACCGCCAGAGATAGTATAAATAAAGGAAGAATAAACTGGTTGACCCGCACAATCACTTCGATTCCTTTAACAACCGCATAGGCAGCCACAATCATCAAACCTGTTTGAAAAACATAAGGCGGAGTTTCGGGCATAAGGTTCATATTTAAAAAATCAGTAAACTCTCTTAATACCGTGATACTTATGATCAGAAAGAATAATACATAGCCGAAAGTCAGGACCTTCCCGAGGGTTTTGCCGAGCAGGATTCCGGCATATTCGGGCAGCGTCAGCTTCGGAAACCGCTTTCCCAGATAATAAATCAGCATAAGGTTAACGATCCCGACAGCAAGCGCAATCAGGACGGATAGCCAGGCTGATTCTGCGGCCTTTTCCGCTGTTATGCCGGGGATTAACAGGATGGCAGTAGATATGACAATCATAAACATCAAAGAAGCAAGTTGTACACCGGATATCTTTTCTGAATTTATGACCTTTTCCTCCTATCCATTGGTTTCGACGGACCCTGGTTGTCTTTCTGCCGGACAGGGTTCACCGTACGGAACGACTTTGGCCGTTTGGACATAGCCCACCATGGAGCCCGCACCAGAATATCTTTGATTTCGCCAAGGCTTAAAGGAGCAAACGGAATCAAATAAGGGACACCGAAAGAACGCAGGCTGCAGAGATGGATCAGGATGATCATCAGGCCGAACATGATACCGACTCCTCCCAGAAAGCTGGCCAGTAAAATCAACATAAACCGCAGTATCCTGAGCGCATAGCCGGCATCGTAATTTGGAATCGAAAAAGACGCGATTGCCGTGGTCGCTACGACAATAACGGAGATTGGGGAGACCAGGCCTGCGTTGACCGCTGCCTGGCCGATAACCAAACCGCCGACCGTGCTGATGGCCTGGCCAATGGTTTTCGGCAGCCGGACCCCGGCTTCCCGCAAAAGTTCAAATGTAAACTCGATGACAAGGATCTCCAAAGCAATTGGCAACGGTAAACCCTGCCTTGTTCCTGCCACTGAGCTGACGAGATGCGTCGGCAACAATTCCTGGTGAAAGGAGAAGACGGCAACGGTGACTGACGGCAGCAACAAGGCCAAATTCAAGGCAATCAAGCGCAGAATCCTTGTAAACGTCGCAAATACTGAACCGTGATAATAATCCTCGGCTGCCTGCAGCATGGTTACAAATGTCGCCGGAATGAGCAGCGGCATCGGAGAATTATCCACCAGAATCGCAATTCTGCCTTCCAACAGCGAAGCAGTGACCTTATCAGGCCTTTCCGTGTATTGTACCAGCGGAAATAGGGAATGTTGCTCGTCCATAATCAGTTCTTCAATGTAACTGCCCTCCAGGATACTGTCCGTTTTGATTCTGCCAATCCGCTGCTTCACTTCCTGCAGCAATTGTTCATTCACAATTCCTTCAATATAGCAGATTGCAATTTTCGTATGGGTCAGCTCACCAACTTCTAAAGTTTCCAGTTTAAGTCTGCTGGTTTTTAGACGTCTTCTGATGAGACTCATGTTTGTATCAATGGACTCAATGAATCCATCCTTTGGCCCGCGCACACCCGGTTCGGTATCAGACTCAACAATGGATCTGTTTTCGCCGCCTCGTACCCCGGCAGCCAGAGCTGAAGACGAACCGTCGATGATCAGAACCGCATTGCCGGCAAACATTTTTTGTTCGACTTCATCCAGATAAGAAACCGTGCTGGTTTCAGTAAGATTCAGCAGGCTGTCCTGAATGATCTGCAGCAGGTTTGCGTTGCCGCCCTTCGTCAATTGCTGCAGTTTGCGCGTCTCTTCCAACAGGGTTTTCAGTATAGAATCACTGATCACTCGATTGTCCGTGATGGTTGTAGCATAGACGATGAAAGCCCTTACCGGTTCTTCCAAATTAATTTGAAATGGATGGAACTGGACATCCGAACAATTGGCAAAAAACTGCTGCAGTTTTTTTAGGTTATCTTCATAATTTTTGGACAGCGGTTCTTTTTTAGGAGCCCCCGAGGCAGGAAGGGGGTCAGGTACTTTATTTGTCCGGTTTTTTAAGGTTTTCATTAGTCGATCGATAAACATCTTTTGTTAGCCTCATTCCATCCAATACGGTATTGATATATTATTTCCTACTAAGGGAATATTTATAATATATTCCAAACTTTTCTAAAAGAAAGGAACTTTATAAACATTTTAACCTTTCAATCAGTAGGATTAACCTCTAATTTTTCTTTCAGTCTGCCGGTGCTGGTGATCTTTGCTTTCACATTAATTTCAACATTAGCGTTTACAAAAGCTTCCCGCCATTCCGATCCCAAAGCATGAAATGTTTTGGGATTTTTATGATGCAGCTTTTCCGAGAAACCCAAAAAATCAGTTTTGTAGGTCTTGGCCTGCTTAACCGTTGCAGTGGCTATCTTTTTTAGTTTTTCACTAATGACAGGTTCTAATTGCTCAATATCCTTTTTAGTCAGCCTTAAACCGTTATTTTCATCGATTTCTCCTTTCGTCTGAATTGTAACCTGATAAGATATTTCTTCGTTGGAGACAACTGGTTTTACTTTATACGTTGAACTGCTTAGAAAATAGTTAAACATGGTTCCGTCCTTCTGAACGGGGATGGAAATGGGGCCTTGGTTAATTTTTTGCGTCAGCAGCAGAAAACCGATGGTTTGTTCCTGTTCAAGCCAGCCGACCAAATGGCCAGCCCGAAAAACACCCAGGCCTTCAATAATGCTCCCTTTGGTTTTGGGATTGTCTCCGGATTCTTTATTATCCGATTCCAAGGGTATAATCTTAATTTGCGGTAAAACGGCATCGCGGTCATTGCTTGTCATCCAGGATACAAACTTATAGAAATACATACCATAAGATTTGCCGGTGTTTGTGGCTTTTAAATCAATAAACTGGGATACCTCCGAAGAAAACAACTGGTTCATCGTGCCTCTCGTCTTAAGTATTTCCTTGGCTTCACCTTTGGCCACTAAAATAATATCGCGTGGCCGGGTCTGCGGGAAGCGGGCACGATGTTCGATCATCTCAGGTGCTTTTTTTTTGGCCGCCTCTTCCCCAATAATCATGCCTGTAGCGTAACCATAAAAAGGGACAGTCGGCAATTTTGCGGAATAATTTCTAATTGCATCCTGCATGGTTGGTCCCTGACCGGTGACAAGCTGTTCTGCATTGCCGCTCAAACTGGACTTCTTTCCTTCATCTTGTCCCTGACTGCCTTGCGGCTTCAGGATCAGCGTGGCCGCAGTCCAAACATCCTGACCGTTGATTTGGGTATAGTCATAGCCGCTTAGCGTGACAAAAGCCAGCGTTTCGACTTCCTTACTGCTCCAGCATCCTGAACAGAATAATAAAATTGAGAACAAAACACTGAAGGCCCCTATGTTTCTGAAACGGAGTTTTTTCAATGGTAACGCCTCGCTTTTTTCTTTTTATCATAGCGAACAGTAGCAACAAATCAGGAACCAACGGCTTAAACGTCTGTTTTATTTGCACGGCTAAAATGATATCTGAGTCTATTATTTTCCGTTGCAAGATGCTTTATGAACTTTTCTAAAGAGCTTGACAAGTTATTGGGTCAATCCTATAATTTATTGAGGCTACCTAACGTTAGGTAGGCATTTTGTTTTTTGGAGGAACACGACGGTGGAAACGAAGCAAAAGCTGATGGACTCGGCTTTCAGATTGTTTGCAGACAAAGGGACAGAGTTTTCCCTAACTGAAGTTGCCAGTGAAGTTGGCATCCAAAAAGCATCGATCTATGCCCATTTTTCCAGTAAAGAAGATTTATTGTATGCGGTCATTAATCGGGAAATTAATCAGTACTTTTTGGAGATTAACGAGCATTGCGAAGATCTGAGAAGCATGTTTTTTATGATTCTCGATTACTATGATAAGTCGCTGACGAAACTCTATTTCTGGAAGAGGCTGCTGCTTTTTCCGCCTAAAGCTTTCGCTGAAACGCTGATCGCCAAAATTCACCGCTTATCAGAAGAGCGGTTCCAGTTGGTTAAAGATATTATTCAGGCCAATATGGATAAGGGGGTCATCCGGCGTCAGGACCCTGAATCCGTGGCAATATCCTATACGGCCATGACGCACGGGCTGCTGTCAAGCATTCTCATTTATCAGCCTGAAGATGTAACAGGCCATTTTGAGGAGATTTGGGAGAATTTCTGGCGGGGGATTTGTTCGAATGGTTAAACGTTGATTCTACATTTGATTTCACATATGGAGGACAAATGTCTCATGGAGCTTTTACTGCATCATCTATATCTAGTCTCGATATTTGGCTATCTGCTTAGCGCTGTCATTTCCCTCATATATCTCTTTGTCAAAAAACAAAATACAGGTAATATCATTGTCAATGCGCTGTGTATCGCGGCTTCCGCAACCGCAGCAGCAGCTTCCATCGGAAAAATCTTCTTGGGAGTAGAAATACTGAATATTTTTTCGCTGCAAGCCACGATTCCGTTCATCACGCTGGAAATCAGGGTAGATAATCTTTCTGCATTCTTTGTGCTGGCACTGTCGGTTTTGGTCTTTTGCGTTTCGATCTACTCGATCGGTTATATTTCCCATTACAACGGAAAAAGGAACATCGGCCTGTTTAACTTCCTGTATGTAATGTTTATCATTTCGATGTTCTTTGTACTGACCTCGGCCAATGCCGTTTTCTTTTATATCTCCTGGGAAGCAATGTCTTTGCTGTCTTATTTCCTGGTCGTATTTGAGTCCGAGAAAGAAGAAAATCAAAAAGCCGGGACGGTCTATATTGTGATGACGCATCTGGCAACTGCTTTATTGTTCATTGGCTTTATGATCATTTATCACTATACGCATTCCTTCGACCTGATGGCAGCGCATAACGGCACAGTGATCCCCGAAATGGCCAGAAACATTGCCTTCATCTTATTTTTGGTTGGCTTTGGCACTAAAGCAGGCGTTATCCCGCTGCATATTTGGCTGCCTTACGCTCACCCGGCTGCCCCGAGCAATGTCTCAGCGTTGATGTCGGGAATCATGATCAAGACGGCCATCTACGGACTGATCCGTTTTGTGCTTTGCTATTTAGGTGTTCAGGATACCTGGTGGGGAATTGTCATTCTTGTTTTGGGCATACTGTCAGCTGTGCTTGGGGTTGCCTATGCTTTAATGGAACATAATATCAAAAGACTGCTGGCCTTTCACAGCGTAGAAAATATTGGGATTATCCTGATTGGCTTAGGAGTCTCGTATATCGCCTTTGCCCAGAACCATTTGCTGGTTGGCGGTCTGGCCTTAACAGCAGCACTGCTGCATACGTTCAACCATACCTTGTTTAAAGGTGGTTTATTTCTCGGAGCCGGAGCAATCCAATATGCCGTACATACCAAAGATATTGAAAAACTTGGCGGGCTTCTGAAAAAGATGCCCGTTACCGGTTTCATGGTCCTATGCTTTTCTTTGGCCATATCGGCCATTGTACCGTTTAATGGCTTTATCAGTGAATGGCTGACATATCAGTCCATATTTGCCAATATATTGCCCGGACAGATCGGCTTAAACTTCTTTTCGGCGGTCGCCGTGGCAGCGCTGGCATTGACCGGAGCGTTAGCTGCTGCTTGTTTTGTAAAGCTGTTCGGGATATCCTTTCTAGGCCTTCCGCGAAGCGAACAAGCCGCGAACGCGCAGGAGGTTCCCAAAACCATGAATATCGGTATGGGCATTCTTGCGTTGATCTGCCTCGGGATCGGACTTTTTCCGTTAACAATCTTAAAGCTACTGGATCCGGTCGTTGGCAGCCTCGGCGGCGGCTCGGTTTTCAGTCAGCTCCAGGGAGGCTTTATGCTGGCTTATTATCCGCTGACGGTTTCCCCGGGCAGCATATCTCCTGCGGCCCTGGTGCTGGCTTTGGCCGGAATTATCTTGTTGGCGCTTCTGGTCATCCGGATCGTTGGCGGTAAATATATCGAACGGAAATACGGAACGTGGGACTGCGGCTTTGAAGCGCTGAATGCTCGCATGCAGTACAGCGCAACCGGTTTTTCCAAACCGATCAAGATTGTTTTCAGGATCTTGTTCAGACCAACCAGGAAAATTACGACAGAGGGGGACTCCTTCTATTATCCGGAGTCAATCGAATATGCGACGACAGTTGCTTCGATATTTGAAGATTACCTCTATCATCCGGTCATCAAAAGACTTCAGAAATTTTCCCAAAGAACAAAGTATAAGATTCAAACCGGCAGTATCCATAATTATTTGATCTATATATTTGCCGCGGTTCTCTTACTGATGCTCTATAACCGTTTGGCTTAAACAATTAGACTGAGGGATTGGCATTCGAGCGGAAGTTTAATGAAAGACTGTACACCGGGAAGGATAGGGAATGAAGCAATGAACAGCATCGCCTATATTATCATTCAACTGATTGTTACTCTTTTGGCTGCACCGCTTGTGGGCGGCCTGATCAAAAAGGTCAAAGCTTTGACTCAAAAGCGTAAAGGTGCGCCTGTCTTGCAGATGTATTTTGATCTTTATAAATTGTTGCAAAAGACCTCTGTCGTTTCAGAGGTATCTTCGTGGATTTACAAGGCAGCTCCGTATATCGTTTTTGCGACAGCTCTGACTGGTGCACTGCTGGTTCCTGTGTCAACCAAGATTGTACCGGTTCTGATTCCGGGTGATTTTATTATGCTCGTTTCCATCCTGGCACTTGGTAGATTTTTTATGATGGCTGCCGCCCTGGATACGGCGAGTACCTTCGGCGGGATGGGAAGCAGCAGGGAGGCCATGATTTCTTCACTGATTGAACCATCCATTCTTGTGGCCCTGTTTACGGTAGGACTCTTTTCCGGATCCACTTCACTGCCTCGCATGATGCAGACCGTACAGGTAACAGGGTTTCCTTTGGCTCATCCGGTTTATATGATGGTGGGACTGGCGCTGCTGATCGTTATCATTGCGGAGACATCCAGGATTCCGGTCGATGATCCGTCCACTCATCTGGAATTAACGATGGTGCATGAGGCGATGATCCTGGAGTATTCAGGCCGGCACCTAGCTTTGTTGGAATACGGTGCAGCCGTGAAACAGTTGGTTTTTATCACCCTGTTTGTGAATATCTTCATTCCGCATGACCAGCTGATTCCGTTTATGGGCTTTGGCGCTGTTATTTTGTCACTTCTGCTTTATTTGCTCAAAGTGGTCCTTATGGCGGTGGTCATCGCATTGATTGAAGTCAATACCGTTAAGTTCAAGCTTTTCAGCATCCCGAATCTGGCTGCCTTATCTTTTATTCTCGCTTTTCTGGGAATTTTGCAATTCTTTATCCTGGGAGGTCATCATGTCTGAAAATCTTTTGGAAACCTTGTCTGTGCTGATTTTACTTTCTTCTTTTGTGCTTATGGCCAATAAACGGATCAGTTCCTATATCAAATCTTTCCGGATTCAGTCACTGCTGATTGCTTTGGCTGCCGGGGTTATGGGAGTAAGAAGCATTTTGGACGAAGGACGCTGGGATATTATGATTGTCTGTATCCTGATTGTTGTTCTGAAAGTCATCTACATTCCGGGTCTTCTGAACAGGACATATGCCTCCGTAAGGTACAAAGTTGAAAAAGACTTTATCTTGAATATTCCAATTCTTGTTTTGGTCTGCTGCGGACTGGTTGTTTTTTCTTACTTCACGCTGGTAACGATTGACGGCAGCAGTCAGGGGATGTCCAATATGCAGCTTGTCAACTCGGTTTCCGTAATCTGGATCGGCCTTTTCTTTATGATCAGCCGTAAAAAAGCGCTTGGACAAATCATTGGCTTTCTGGTCATCGAAAACGGTCTGTATATCACAGCCATGCTCACAACGCAGGGAATGCCTTTCATTGTGGACCTTGGGATATTCATTGACCTGGTGACCTTCGTTCTGATCATGGGTATGCTGACGTTTCGCATTAATGACCAATTTGACTCGATTGATACGGACCAACTCAATAATCTGAAAGGATAAGATACAACGATATGGGCTTTTTACTTCTGGTCATTCCAATCATTGCTTTACTGCTGCTCTTTATACTTAAAGCGAAGCGGCTGCAGCACCTCGTCAGCGTCTCATCTGCTGTGCTGCTGCTGATCATCGCAGCTATCCTGACCCATAACGTCATACTGTATGGAGCGATTGCTTATTCTTCGCTGGGCGGATTTTTCTATCTCGATGCCCTGAGCATGATGATTCTGGATATTGTCCTGACGATAGGTTTGATGGCGGCCATTTTTTCGATCGGTTATCTTGAGGAAGAAGTCAGACAGGGTAAGCTGCCAGCCCCAAAAATCCGACTGTACTATATGCTGATGGTGACCTTTATTTTTACGATGATATTGGCGCTGACAGTCAGAAACATGGGTCTGATGTGGATTGCGATCGAAGCGACAACGCTGGCCTCAGCCTTTTTGGTCGGCTTTTATAACAATCGTTATGCGCTTGAAGCTGCCTGGAAGTATGTGATTATCTGTTCTGTGGGTATTGCGGTTGCCCTGCTGGGCATCATTCTGCTGCATCTTTCTTCGGCCGGAATATTGGAGAGCGGCTCATTTTTGGATTGGACGGCGCTGTACGCCAACGCGGCATCGTTAAAAGGTTCTGTCCTGCGCCTGGCCTTCATCTTTATTTTGGTTGGATTCGGGACGAAAGCCGGCCTTGCTCCGATGCATACCTGGCTGCCTGATGCGCACAGTCAGGCCCCTTCGCCGATTAGTGCCATGCTATCCGGTGTTCTTTTGAACAGCGCGATGTATGGAATTATCCGGACGACGGCCATTGTGAATCACAATCAGGGGAGCAGCAGCTTTACCGGAAGGCTCCTCATCGGGATCGGGGTTTTATCAATTGCCGCCGCTGCGGTATTCATTCTGACGCAGAAGGATTATAAACGGCTTCTGGCCTATTCCAGTATTGAACACATGGGGATTATCGCTGTTGCAATCGGGATCTTTACACCGCTGTCTATTTTCGGCGGGCTGCTGCATATGATCAATCACTCGCTGACCAAGTCCATGCTGTTTTTATCTGCCGGCAATATCATGCAGAAATATGACACCAAACAGATTTTCAAGATCAAAGGGATTCTGAAAACGCTGCCTGTTTCGGGAACGGTCTTTCTGCTCGGTCTGTTTGCAATTGCCGGAACACCGCCTTTCAACGTATTTGCGAGTGAGTTCAGTATTACCGCCGCAATCTTCAACCAATCCAGCCTTTGGGTCGGAATTGTATTTATCCTGCTCCTGGCGGCTGTCTTTGCCGGAATCGCTGTGACGCTTTTCAAAATGTTTTATGGTCAGCCGGACAGTACGGAGGCTGCTGATGCCAAAACAGGAGAAATCAATATCCCCGGAACAATTTGCCTGGTTGTTTTGCTGGCAGCCGTAACAGCCGGCGGGGTTTATCTACCGGAAACAATCCGAGAGCTGATCATTCAGGCCCAGGGCATTATCCTAGGTACAGTCTAATAAAGGAGTTCGTAAATCCTGTTAAAACAACATGGTTTAAAGACAACAACATGATTCACAAATCGATCTGTTAGTACAACTTTCCTGTTATAAATACTCAAATATATGTTTATGATTGCGTTAAACTTCCCGGTTGGCCTGTGTCCGCCAGACCTCATTTAGGGTAATCAAGCTTGTATAAATTATTTGAGCAGGGATTTGAGAACGTTGTACTAGTTGATGAAATATTGCTGGAAATAGAGGTAGTGATGATGAAGGCATCCGAATTGAAACAAATACTCGCGGAAAAGTTTTTCGTTGCAGAGTTGGCCGATATTAACGGGAGAAACAGGAAGGGCCGGGATCATGAGCTTTACCTAAAAATAGCTTCGGAAAGTATTCCCGGAATATGCGCCTATTTGAATAAAGAACTGGGTTATCCGCTCGTCCTGATGTTTGCCAATGATGAGCAAAGCCAGAATTCCTGCTTTGGCGTTTATTACGTATTTGCCGACAGACAGGAAGCGCTGCTTTTGGTGATGAAAACGTCGGTCAGTCCTGACAAAATGGAAATGCCATCCGTCAGTAATATTATCCAAGCTGCGGCAGCCTATGAACGCGAAATCAAGGATTTATTCGGAATCATCCCGGTAGGCCACCCGGATGCCAAAAGACTGGTTTTTCATAGTAACTGGCCGAATGGGGTTTATCCGCTGCATAAAGCTTTTCCAGCCGGATATAGACCAGAGCGGGCTGCAGAAGAAATCAGTTTTCGCAAGGTTGAAGGGGAAGGGGTCTACGAAATTTCGGTCGGACCTGTCCATGCCGGAATTATCGAGCCCGGCCATTTCCGTTTCAGCGTGGCCGGAGAACCGATCATTAATCTTGAAGCCCAATTGTACTTTGTCCATAAAGGAATAGAGAAACTGGCCGAACAGCAAAGCATTGAGAAATGCCTGTATATTTCAGAACGGATTTCCGGAGATGAGACCTTTGCCAATTCCCTGGCATACTGTCAGGCCATCGAAAAAATTGCCGGAATCGAAGCCCCGGTAAGGGCGGCCTATATTCGAGTTATTTTTGCCGAGTTGGAGAGACTTACCAGCCATCTTGGCGATCTTGGCGGGGTTTGTCTTGACGCTGCTTACGGGTTTGCGACGTTCCAGTTCCGGATGATCAGAGGCTGGGCCTACGCCTTAGCTGATGAGCTTTGCGGCATGCGTTTCCTGCGGAGTGTCAATAAGCCGGGCGGAATTAGAAAAGACTTTGTGGCCGGAAAGGAAACCAGTCTGATTGTCCAGCTGAATAAAATCCGCCGTGAGCTCGAGGATACTGTCGAGATTATTAAAGCCAACAGTTTATTTATTGACAGAATTGAAAATACCGGTATTCTAGATCAGAAAATTGCGGCCGATCTAAACGCGGTCGGCCCCGGCGGCCGGGCTTCAGGACTGCGCTATGATGTTCGAAAATCTTTTCCATATGCGGCATATCCGCAGCTCAAGTTCAATATCCCGGAACATTACAACGGTGATATCAACTGTCGGCTGAATACCAAAATAGAGGAGTGCTTTGAATCCATTAACCTGATGATCCAGGCAATCAATCAAATGCCTTCCGGGAATGTTCTCGAACCTATTGAATCTGTTGAACCGTATCGCTTTGCTTTTAGTTTGACCGAAGCCCCGCGCGGCGAAAACATCCACTGGCTGATGACAGGCGAGAACAATACTTTGTACCGCTATAAAATACGGACACCGTCTTTCTGCAACTGGCCGGCCCTCTGCCATGCAGTCAAAGGCAATATTGTGCCGGACTTTCCGCTGATCAACAAAAGCTTTAACCTTTCCTATGCAGGGAACGATCTCTAAAGAGCGGTTTACTGCGATCTGGGGCAAGTCTGGGGGCCACAATACCACTTTCCGGCCTTTGTTCCATCCATGGCACAAAAGGCCGCGCTGCGCAATCCTGCTCCGCTCACAGTGGAACTGTGGCCCCCAGACTGATCTTATGCATATTCAAGTAGGCTTGCATGTCAGAATGTAGCTCATTTTTTAGATGTTTAAAAGTTGTAATCGTAAAACTTACTTTAAACGATTATCCATATCAATATCCGGCATACAGAAATTACTAACTAGCTTTTAATTAGTCTGCGTGCCACAGTTCCAGCGTCAAGCGGAGCATGGAGTGCGTAGCGCGGCCTTTTGTGTCAAGGATGACACAACGGCCGAAAGCGGAATTGTGGCATGCAGACAGGCCCAAGATACTAATTCACCTATTGATCAAAATACACTGTACGAGCAAGGAAGACTAAAAAATGTTTAAGACGCTAAAAAAGATCATCCAATATCCAAGGCTTACCCAGGAATATCCCAAAGTACCCGCCAGTGGCGGTCCGTTCCTGGGGCAGACCGAAATCAATCCTAAAAAGTGCAGTTTTTGCGGGGAATGTGTCCTGCGCTGTCCCTCTCAGGCAATCGTGATGGCTAAGGAAGCAGGCATCATTGGGATTAACTATGACGCGTGCATCTTCTGTGTGCTGTGTGAAGAAGTCTGTCCGGCAGGCGCGGTAACCACCACCAACCAATTTGAGCTGGCTGAAAAGGATAAAGCAATGCTCCACGTGGATAAGGGCGTACCTGTCAAAAGCCAAACACTGATGATTGATGAAAACAACCTGCCTGACACTTCCTACGAAGCAGTTTGCACGGACCTGAAAGCAAAGATTCAAAAGATGTTTGGCCGGAGCCTGCAAATCAGAGAAGTGGATTCCGGCTCCTGCAACGGCTGTGATTATGAGATCAATGCGCTGAACAATCCTGTCAACGATATTGAAAGGCTCGGGATCAGTTTTGTGGCGTCACCAAGACATGCCGATATGCTTTTGGTGACAGGCACCGCAACCAGAAATATGCAGCAGGCGCTGGTGAAGACGTATCATGCAGCACCTGATCCAAAACTGGTCGTGGCAGTGGGTGCCTGCGCCTGCAGCGGAGGCATTTTTAAGGACTCCTATGCCACCAACAACGGCATCGATACCATTGTACCGGTCGATGTCTATATTCCTGGCTGCCCGCCACGGCCTCAGGCCATTATTTACGGCATCTTGAAAGCGCTGGACCGGATGAAGTAAATATTACTTCGACGGCTATGGAGAACTAGTATCACGGTGCTATGAATGGCATGGAGCAGTACGAATCGGTCTACTAGTTGACTTTTTCCGAACACGTATGATAATGAATAATAAGCAGATACGAATCCAAAATAGAAGTATTTTAGGATTCGTTTTTTCTTAGTAAAAGGGCGAAGATAGAGGATGATAAATAACTTGTAAAGGATGGGTTATCTTGTCTATTGTTCGAATTGCGGCGCTTCAGTTAAAAGTCTCTCCAGACAAAAAGGAGAACATTGACCGTCTCCAACAACATTTGGACAGCCTGGCTAAAGAGAATGTTGATCTGGTCATTCTGCCGGAGATGTTTAACTGCCCGTATCAGACATCTTTATTTCCTGATTATGCAGAGGAAGAGGGCGGGGCATGCTGGCAGAAGCTCTCATCTCTGGCGGCACAGTATAAAATGTACCTCGTTGCAGGCTCGATGCCGGAAAAAGACCGGGAGAACAAGATTTATAACACTTCGTATGTGTTTGACCGACAAGGCCGGCAAATAGGCAAACACCGCAAAGTTCACCTCTTTGATATCGAGATTGAGGGCGGACAGCAATTTCGGGAATCGGATACCTTAAGCCCCGGAAACAAGGCTACGGTATTTGATACGGAATTTGGAACGATGGGACTCTGTATTTGCTATGACTTGCGCTTCCCGGAACTAGCGAGGCTGATGGTTGGCCAGGGTGCCAAGATCATTATTGTACCGGGAGCCTTTAATATGACGACCGGTCCGGCCCACTGGGAGATTCTGTTCCGTACCCGTGCAGTCGATAATCAGGTTTTTACGGTGGGCGCTGCTCCGGCCCGTGATCCGGAAGCCGGATATACGTCCTGGGGACACACGATCATGGTTGGACCGTGGGGAAATGTCCTGCAGCAAATGGATGAACGCGAAGGTTGTATCATTCAGGATCTTGACCTGGCTGAAGTGGCTAAAGTTCGCCGCGAATTGCCGCTCCTTAACCAGAGAAGGTCGGACCTGTACCAATTGACTTCAAAATGATGATTACGTGACGCCGAGATTATGTCAATAAGGCAGGGGGTTTTCGATGCAAAAACAAAAATTTGCAGTATTTCAGGCACTCCTGGCAGCTGCACTTTTCGGTATAAGCACGCCATTGTCCAAATTGTTATTGTCCCATTTATCACCGATCATGCTCGCTGCACTTCTTTATCTGGGTGCTGGCAGCGGCATGTTCGCGCTGCGATTAATCATTAAAGCAAATAGGCCGTTATCTAAAGAAGCAGGTATTGCCAGGAAGGATCTGCCCTTTACAATTGGAATGGTGATATTGGATATGAGTGCGCCTATTCTGCTCCTGGTCGGATTGAGTACGACTGCGGCTGCTAGTGTATCTCTATTGAGCAATTTTGAAATTGCGGCGACGGCACTTCTTGCCTTGTGGCTCTTTAAGGAGACAATCGGGCAACGGCTCTGGACAGCAATCATTCTCATTACGGCTTCCAGCATACTCTTATCTTTAAAAGATCTTCAAGGACTTTCTTTTTCGGCAGGTTCTATATTTGTCCTGCTGGCCTGTCTCTGCTGGGGATTAGAGAATAATTTTACGAAAATGCTTTCGCTGAAAGATCCTATGCAGATTGTCGTCATTAAAGGATTGGGGTCTGGAGTAGGCTCCTTGCTTATTACCCTTGTCACCAAACAGATGACAGTCGATTACAGCTATATTCTTTTTACGCTAATATTGGGATTCTTCGCTTATGGCCTCAGCATCTTTTTCTATGTCAGAGCCCAGAGAGACCTCGGGGCTGCCAGAACAAGCGCCTATTATGCTATTGCACCGTTTATTGGCGTTGGCCTATCTTTTATTGTCGCCCAAGAACCCATAACAAGTAATTTTATCATTGCAGCCATTCTAATGATATTCGGGGCCTATTATGCGGCTAGGGAGAAACATGACCATCAACATAGTCACGAAGCGTTGTGTCATGACCATCGCCATCATCATGGTGACGGCCATCATACCCATGTTCACGGTGATTTTACATCAGGGGAACACAGTCATCCGCACGAACATGAAACCATAGAACATGCGCATCATCATGCACCGGATATGCATCACAAGCATTAAACATTTAACCTTATTTAATATTAAAACTAATGGGATAGCACTTTACAAATACAGTAACATATGTTATTAATAACATATGTTACTGTATTATTTTGAATGGAAGTGAAGAAAAAATGATGTCTATAATGATGTCCATTAATTATGCGATTCTGGGAATTCTTAGTACGCAGTCTCTGACGGGGTATGATCTGAAAAAAATTATTCAGGATTCATCTTTTATGTATTGGTCCGGCAATAACAATCAGATCTATAAAGCCTTGGTTGAACTGCTGAACCTGGGTTTTGTGACCAATGAAATCCAGATGCAGGAAAGTTCACCTGCCAAAAAAATATATACGATCACGGCAGAGGGGGTCGTAGAATTGAAAAGATGGGTGCTTTCAACACCGGAAATCGCGGAAATCAAAAAAACATTTCTGATACAGCTTGCCTGGTCGGATCTCCTGAATGATGAGGAATTAAAAAATTTGTTGTTGGCATATGAAGAGCAAATAAAAATGCAGATCATCCTGGAAAAAGAGAAAAGCCGCAGAGGCAGGTTTTCACCAGCCAGAAGCAAAAGGGAATTTACTATGTGGGAGATGATTCAAGAGAATATCATTTCATCCTATGAAAATGAATTGAGCTGGCTGGAAAAGATCCGGAATAAGCTTGGCGGCGATTTTCAGCAATGAATAAACGACAAGAAGAAAATGGCAGATGAATATCGAATGGAGGAAAAGCTATGAAAAACGGAATGGCCTTCCGCACTCCGGAAGGGAAAAAAGAAGTTCTCAGAATGTATGATGCTTTATTGGAACAATGGTCAACGCAATATGAGACGATCCATCTGACTACTCGGTATGGCAAAACGTTTGTTTTAGCAGGAGGTGATCCAAACGCGCCGCCGCTGATTCTTCTCCATGGCAGCGGGATGAATTCCGTGATGTGGCTGGGTGATATGCCGACCTATACGAAGCATTTTCGCGTCTATGCTGTCGATATTCCAGGGGAACCAGGAAAAAGTGCCGAAGAACAGTTGCCTTTCAACAGTTCTGCTTATGCGGAGTGGCTTGATGATGTCTTTAGAGCGTTAGCGATCGATAAAGCAAATATAATCGGTATTTCTTTAGGTGCCTGGCTCGCGATCAAGTATGCTGTTTTCCGGCCGGAAAAAGTAGAAAAGCTTGTCTTGCTTTGCCCATCCGGCGTGGGACCGCAAAAGGGTTCTTTCCTTTTTACAGCGATGTTCTATATGTGTTTTGGAGATCGCGGGCTAAAAAAGCTCTTCTATAAAGTGAACGGCAATCAGCCTATTCCCGACATCGTACTGGACTACCAATTGCTGATTGGCAAGAGTTTCAACTTTCGCCGTGAAATGATACCCATTTTTTCCGATCAGGAACTGAAATCCTTGACGATGCCGGTAGTTTTATTTGTGGGCGGCAAAGATATCATGCTTCATTCGGCGAAGACTGCTCGGCGGATGGAAACATTGGTTCCGCAGGGCAAGATCAATATTCTACCCGAGGCAGGCCATACACTTACCAATCTAACCACGGAAATCTATGATTTTTTAATTCAGGAATAATGGTATTAAATTCTTTTGTTTTTTACGTAGTTATTAGAAATTTTAGGTGCGATATGATATCTTTAACATTGGCTGCCTTTGCAAGGAGTTATTTTACCGCGAGAATGCGAAACTATTTTTAGCCAGTGTGAGGTGCTTCATTTGATTCTATTATCGGCAGAAAAGATTACGAAAAGTTATAGTGAGAAAAAACTCTTAAAAGATATGTCTCTGTTCATTAATGAGGGAGATAAAATCGGTGTGATCGGGACCAATGGCACCGGGAAATCGACTTTTTTAAAGATCATCGCTGGGATTGAAACGCCGGATGCCGGTACGGTGACGATGGCTTCCGGCGTCAGGATCAGTTATCTTCCGCAAAACCCCATATTCGGTGAACATCTGACGGTTCTGGAACAGGTATTTCTGGGAACCTCAGCCGAAGTCCGGGATTTGATGGAATATGAAGCCAAGTCCATTCTAACCCGGCTGGGTATTACTGATTTCTCGCTGGATGTCAGCCTCCTATCTGGCGGAGAAAAGAAACGCGTTGCGATCGCGCGTACATTGGTCAAACCTAGTGAAATCCTGATTCTGGATGAACCGACCAACCATTTGGACAATGAGATGGTCCTTTGGCTGGAAAATTATCTGCGGAAATACAGCGGAGCGATGATCATGATCACGCACGACCGCTATTTCCTCGATAGGGTAACCAACCGTATGATTGAGATTAGCCAGGGAAACCTCTACAGCTATCCGGCGAATTATTCCAAGTATTTGGAGCTTAAAGCCCAGCGCGAAGAAATGGAAATCAGCACGGAAAGAAAAAACAGCAGTCTCTTCCGAAGAGAACTGGAGTGGATTGGCCGCGGTGCCAGAGCCAGAGGGACGAAAAGCAAAGAACGAATCGAGCGTTTCAGACAATTAAGCGAGAGAGAGAAACCGGCAGCGGGGGAGAAGCTGAACCTCAGTTCGGTGGTGTCACGTCTTGGTAAAAAGACCATTGAAATGAACCATATCGCCAAATCCTATGCTGGAAAAATGCTGATCCGGGATTTTGACCATATCATCCTGCGTAACGCCAGAATCGGCATTGTTGGCAAAAACGGCTGCGGCAAATCGACCCTGTTAAAAATGATCATGGGCTTGGTTGAACCGGACAGCGGGACGATCGTTACAGGGGAAACCGTCAGAATCGGTTATTTTTCACAGGAAAGCGAAGAGATGGACCCCTCTCAGCGCGTCATCGCCTATATTCGGGGTATTGCCGAAAACATTGAGACGGTGGACGGAACACTGTCTGCCACGCAAATGCTGGAACGCTTCCTGTTTCCAGCTGATTTGCAGTGGAATACCATTGCCAAGCTTTCCGGCGGCGAACGCAGACGACTTTATCTGCTCAGCGTGCTGATGAAAGCCCCGAACATCCTGCTGCTGGACGAACCTTCCAATGATCTGGATATTGAGACGCTGAGCATTCTGGAAGATTACCTGGAAAACTTCAGCGGTGCTGTGGTCGTCGTCTCCCATGACCGTTATTTCCTAGATAAAGTTGTAGACCGGATCTTTGAATTCCAGGAAGATGGGACACTGCGGCAATATGTCGGCGGTTATTCCGATTATCTGGAACAAATCACAGATAAGGGCAGAGAAGAAAAAAATAGTTCTAAGAGAAACAGTCCTTCAAGTGGTTCAAGTACTTCAAATACTTTAATCGCTTTAAGCAACACGGGCATTTCAGACCAATTTAATTGTACTGATCCCCAGGGTGAAACCGCCGAACCTAGGAAAAAATTGAAGTTTACCTACAAGGAAGAACAGGAATACGGAAAGATCGAAGAAGAGATTGCACAGCTCGAAGCAAATTTGCGTACACTGGATGAAAACATTTCGCGGGAGACCAGTAACTATGCCAAATTGCAGGAATTGCTTTCCGAGAAAGAAGCGCTGGAATGTGCCATTGCCGGCAAGATGGAACGCTGGATCTATCTGAACGATCTTGCTGAAAAAATTGCTGCTGCAAAATTATAATCCTTCGACAAACGTTGATTACGTATGTTATAATGACTACTTGATTGTATTATAATGGCGACTTGGTTGCACGAATAAGGATGGTAATAAAATGATCAGTACGACTGGAATATCTCTTCGTTACGGCGGACGTGCGTTATTTGAAAACGTCAATATTAAATTCATCCCCGGGAACTGTTATGGACTCATCGGCGCGAACGGCTCCGGCAAATCGACCTTTTTAAAAATTCTCTCCGGTGAGATAGAAGCTAATAAAGGAGATGTCTCGACTGACCCCGGCGAAAGAATCGCTGTCTTAAAGCAAAACCATTTTGAATTTGACGAAGTTGAGGTCTTAAAAACCGTCATGATGGGCCACAAAAGGCTCTGTGAGGTTATGGATGAAAAAGAAGTTCTCTATGCCAAACCCGATTTTTCCGAAGAAGACGGCATGAAGATTGCCGAACTGGAAGCGGAATTTGCGGAAATGAACGGCTGGGAAGCCGAATCCGAAGCGGCAACCCTCTTAAATGGACTCGGTATCGGCGAAGAGTACCACGATAAAAAAATGAAGGAACTTGACGGCAATGAAAAGATCCGGGTCCTTTTGGCCCAGGCCCTTTTTGGAAGTCCTGATATCCTGCTGCTGGACGAACCCACAAATCACCTCGACATTGCCTCCATTACCTGGCTCGAAAACTTCCTGTATAACTTTGAGAACACCGTCATCGTTGTTTCTCACGACCGGCACTTTTTAAATAAAGTCTGTACGCATATTGCGGATATTGACTTCGGTAAAATTCAGCTTTACGTCGGCAACTATGATTTTTGGTACGAATCGAGCCAGCTGGCGCTGAAGCAGATGCGCGACGCCAATGAAAAGACGGAAGCCAAGAAAAAAGAATTGCAGGAGTTTATCCAGCGCTTTAGTGCCAATGCTTCCAAGTCTAAACAGGCCACATCCCGTAAAAAGCTTCTGGAGAAGCTAACCCTGGAGGACATCCGGCCGTCATCCCGCAAATATCCGTTTGTTGATTTTAAACCGGACAGGGAAGCAGGAAATGACCTGCTGGCCGTAAACGGAATCAGCAAAGAAGTAGAAGGGGAAAAGATTCTGAACAACGTCTCATTTATCGTCAGTAAAGGCGATAAGATCGCGTTCGTAGGTCCTAACGGTCTGCCCAAGACATCCCTGTTTAAAATATTGATCGGGGAAACAACTGCCGACAGCGGGGACTTCAAATGGGGCGTCACCACATCCCAGTCCTATTTCCCGAAAGACAACGCGGCCTATTTTGACGATGTTCATCTGAGCCTAGTCGACTGGCTCAGACAATATTCCAGTGATCAGACCGAGACCTTCGTCCGGGGCTGGCTGGGCAGAATGCTTTTCTCCGGTGAAGAGGCGTTGAAGGAGGCCGCAGTGCTTTCCGGAGGGGAAAAGGTCCGCTGCATGCTGGCAAAAATGATGCTTTCCGGCGCTAACGTCCTGCTGTTTGACGAGCCGACCAACCACCTCGACCTGGAATCGATCACTGCCTTAAATGACGGGCTGATCAATTATAAAGGAACGATTCTGTTTGTGTCGCATGACCACCAGTTTGTCCAGACCGTGGCCAACCGGATTATTGAAATCACCCCGAACGGGATTATCGACAAGCAAATCACGTACGACGAGTATCTAGAAAGTGAAGATATTCAGGCGCTGCGTAAGAAGATGTACGAGATGTAGGCTATTTTATTTCCTAATATAAAATGTAAAGTGGCAGAAAAAATTGATGCTGTTCATCGTTTATTCAGACGATTGGCAGCATTTTTATTTTTGAGCAATTTGACTTTTTGGGTCGAATGTACTCCAAGCGCTTGGGAATCCTTCACATTCAGAAATTTTTTCGCATCAGAAATTCACATCAAAATGTTTGAAATATAATTATCTTTTATAAAGAAATTGACCTTCTGCTAAATTTCTAACATGTTTAATACGTCCCATACTTTAATGGCGATGAATAAATTTGTACAAACATCCATTTTAGAGAGATCAGCATTAATTAACTTCTCAATCCTTTCCAGACGGTAATGAAGCGTATTTACATGAATGAATAAATTATCGGCTGTGACTTTCCAATTGAAACTTGAATCTAGGAACTTTCGGAGGGTCTCAAGAAGATCACTTCCATTTTTTTTGTCATATTCAAGAATTTCCCCCAGTGTATGCAAAGAATAAATTTTTAAATTATCTAAGTCCTGGGAGAATATTTGATAAAACATTCCGAGTTGGGAGAATTGCTGTATAAAGTTATTTTCTCCTATAAGGGAGGGTAAAGAAATGGCAATTCGGGCCTCGCGGTAGCTTGAGAGAATATCCGATAATGGATATTCCTGCCCCCGGCCGAAATTAGTGATGATATTAAATTGGTTTAACATTATTTTTCGAAGAGCACTACTATCAAAGAGCGGCGGACGATTGACATTTATTTTAGAAAGATTTCTTACCAGAGGTGCAGGAATGATGAGCGTAATACTGTCGGGCATCATTACTATCATAATTTCTGAATTTACATTTCTAAGATACTTCCTCACAAAACTGTCAATCATTAGTTTGTTTTCATTAGGATTAACGATCTTCATAATTTCAACATAATGCTTTTTGTCCAATTGTATTTTTTTGTCATATTTTTTTAGGATATCACAAATGTTCAAATTGCTCTGAAAAGACAGATATTGTGTTAGTTCCTTTTCTAAATTTGTTTTATTTTTTGGAATTATAGAAAGATTGGCAAAGTAACATTTTATGGCTAATTTTGTTTCGTTGACTAATGAAACTGCGAAGGGGACGTTATTTCCAGGCAGGTCTTTAACAATGAGATAGGCGCTATTGTCATTGAATTTGAGGTGATAATAGAACATCTTGGTTTCTTTCTGGTAATAGTATTGATCTTGGACAAGGTTATGGGGAAAAGTGGCAAAAATGGTATCAACATCTGGAGAATGTGCAGTTAAATCGGGGTAGTGGATTTGTCTATAATTATCTGTGATTACAACGAAGCTGCTTAGATATCTTTCCAGGTAAAGTCCGACAAAGGAAAGACCCTCATTCAGAACGCCATCCACAAGTTGATAGACAGTTTTCAGTTCTATGGACATGTTAATCACCACTTCTTAAATTATTGACATTCGCCAAATGAATAATTATGTGAATCAATAGTATATAAAGCAATAATCATGCCAACTTATATCCAAATTGTTTTTGTTGAAAATTACACGAAAAAATAATAACTTTTCATGAAGCGTGTTTTTGATGGAACAGATAAAGAGATTCTGATACGGATTGTTACAATCCTGTGTCAGAATCTCCATGTTGTTCTCGGCTCATGATAATTGTATAATTAATTTCAAAGAAGGAGGTGTGTCCTCTTGAATTCATGCAACCAAATGCTAAGTCCCATTATTATGAACAGCGAAGAAGAAACTATTCACCATGATATTCGGATTGATGAGACGAATTTTATTGAAAAAATCAGAAAACAAAAAATTGACGTTATTAATAAAAGAATTGATCCTAATGAGATTACAACCGTAAACCCTGAAATATTAAAGTCATGGCTAAGATGTTCCGAGCAAGGGCTGGACATGTTCCAATTGAATGAACGTCCCAAATTAGATCAATTTGAGCTAAATACTTTGCTTAAACAAAAAGAATTTTTAATTAAAGCAACAAAATCAATTCTCACGCAATTTGAAGCATTGCTTGATTTGAACTATGTCATTCACTTGTCAGATGAAAAGGGCGTTAATCTATTAGTGACAGGTGCCAAGAATTATATCCATGAATTAGAGAAATTTGATTTAGTGCCTGGGGCTATTTGGAATGAAAGGACCATGGGAACTGCATCATTTTCTTTATGTTTACTTTTAGGACAACCGATTCAGGTTAGCGGTCCTGAACACTATTTTGAGATGATTGATCCGGTAACAGGTTGTTCTGCTCCCATATTTGATCTCAATCATAAACTGGCTGGAGTTCTAACAATCGGAAGTACCATAAAAAAGTGTATTTTTTCTCAAACTTTAGGGCTAGTAGTTTCCATTGCCGAATTAATAGAAAAAGAATTCCAATTAGCATTATATAAAGATATGCTTCATGGTATTCAGGAAGCTTCCAGTGAAGCAATTATAATACTGAGTAGTAATGGACTCATTACGCAAACCAACAGTATTGCCGATATGTTATTCAGTCATATTAATCGGGAACTTCTGAGGCGTGAAATACTCTCTGAATTTGTCAATCAACCTAAAATTAAGACAATGCTAGAGAATGGGAAACCGATTCTGGATGTTAAACTTAAGCTTGATAACCTTCAACAAAAAATATACTTGTCTTCCATCTATCCTATCATCGATTCTTATGGGCGGAATCAGGGCTATATCATTACATTGAAACAGAATGAATATGTTAGACAAAAACATGACAACAATAAAACGGATTTTCTTACTTTTGAGAAAATAATTGGCAGCTCTGAAAAGATAGTAAAGTCTATAAGTCTGGCAAAAAGATTTGCAAAGCTCGAATCGAATGTTCTTATTCAAGGGGAAAGCGGGACTGGCAAAGAAATGTTTGCGCAGGCCATTCACAATGCCAGTAGGCCGAATAGTCCTTTCGTTGCCTTAAATTGCGGAGCGATTCCAAAAACCTTAGTGGAAAGCGAACTGTTTGGATATGAAAGGGGTGCTTTTACAGGCGCTGAGCGTCAAGGCAAAATAGGCAAAATCGAACAAGCGAATGGAGGAACTTTATTTCTTGATGAAATAGGGGACATGCCTTTGGAACTGCAACCGGTGCTTCTACGGGTTCTCCAAGAGAAAAAGTTTGAACGTGTGGGCGGCAACCGCTCCATTCAGGTCGACTTTCGATTGGTGGCAGCTACAAACAAAGATTTATTACAATTAGTAAAAGAGAGTCTGTTTCGCGAAGATTTATACTATCGGTTAGCAGTATTAAAAATTATCGTTCCTCCTTTAAGGGAAAGGGAATCAGATATTGTCAATTTAACCAAATATTTTATTTCTTTCTATGCTGAAAAAGAAAATCTTCCTGAGTCTTGCTTGAGTAGTGAAGCCAAATATCTTTTAACGCAATATCATTGGCCCGGAAATGTAAGGCAGTTGGAAAATGCAATTATCTATGCTATGAGCATTGCTGAAAATGGGATTATCAAGCCTGAAGATTTTCCGCAAGAAATCGGAAGTAATCTCGCAGTTCCCTTCGATGAAATAAAGTATGCAAAGATGAGCTCGTTTGAAAAAGAAGTACCTACAGAAAAAACATTTTCGGCAGGGGAAATTGAAAAGTCGGCTATGGCCCAGGCCCTGATGCAATCCAGGTACAATGTTTCAAATGCAGCTAAGATCTTAGGAGTTAGCAGGTCAACCGTTTACCGAAAAATCAAGGAGTATAACCTTTTTTAGAATTTTAGAAAAAACATAGTTTTGCAGTTAGGGGCCGTATCACAACTTAGCCCCAAGCGAAGACGTCAATTTTAAAAACTGGCGTCTTTTCTTTATGGGGTATTGCAGTCTTGCACAGATCCACCGCTCCCCCGTTCCCGCGACTAAAACCAGAAACCCTCGCTAACATGCCAAAACCCCGCTGCTTACTGCAAGTTGTCGCTCCTTGCCATCCATGGTACCGCGACAGTTGTCCGTCCATGGACAGAAACCGTTGGCATGTTTTAACGCTGCGGGCCTCTGGTTTCTTACGCCGCTCCCACTAACGTCCGCTTATAGATCTATGCAAGACCGCAATATTTGAAGGAATCAGCAGATATAGGGAGATATTTTGATGTGAATGTGGTATAATATTATTAGGTATAAATATTGCCATATTTGGAGGCATTTGAATGTCTAAGAAAGGACAGAAAGTACATGCCAAGAAAGTATTTAAACCTTATGTGCAGGACCAACAAACCCTGCCTTTAAGCATCGGGAGCCTGATCCCGCAAAACCATGTCGTCCGAGTTGTGAACCGTGCCATCGATCGAATGAATCTTGCCCCCTTGTTTACTAAATATCCTGGAGGCGGACGGTCCAGCTTTTACCCTGTCATGATGACCAAGTTATTGGTTTATGCGTATACAGACAAGGTTTTTTCATGCCGACGGATTGCGAAAGCAGCCCGGGAAAATATTATGTATATGTGGCTCTGCGGTGGCAATCAGCCGGATTTTATGGCGATCAACCGCTTCCGAAGTGAACGGATGAAATAGATTATCCTGGATGTATTTGCTGAAGTCATTGAACTTTTGGTTAAAGAAGAATATATCAAGCTGGAGAATTACTTTTTAGATGGGACCAAAATCGAAGCCAATGCCAATAAATACAGTTGGGTATGGGATAAATCCACGAAGCGCTACAAAGAAGCGTTAAGGGAAAAATGCCGGGAATTATTTAAAGAAATTGATCAGATTAACGAAGAAGAAAATGAAGAGTACGGCGATAGTGATTTAGAAGAGCTGGGCAATGGTAAACCGATTGACTCAGAGGCCATTGAAGAAGCCGTAAGAAAAATCGATGAGAGACTGGCTAAAAAATCGGAAGAAGAGAAAGCAGTCGCTGAAACTAAAAAGTTAAAGAAAACGAGAAATACCCTTGCGAAAGACTATCTGCCGCGAATGCAGAAGTATGAACAGCAGGAGCTTATCCTGGAAGAAAGAAACAGTTATTCCAAGACGGATCACGATGCTACTTTTATGCGCATGAAGGAAGACCATATGAAAAACGGCCAGTTAAAGCCGGGTTACAATGTCCAGATCGGGACGGAAAACCAGTTCGTCGTCGGTTACAGTGTCCATCAGCGACCGGGCGATACCAGCTGCATGAAAGATCACCTGGAAGAATTAAAAACGCTTCTGCATGGAGAATTACCAAAGAATATTATTGCCGATGTCGGTTATGGCAGTGAAGAGAACTACGACTATCTGCAGGAGAAAAAGGTCGGGCATTACGTCAAATACAATACCTTCCACAAAGAAGCCAGCAAGAAATGGAAAGAATACATAACGAAACTGCAGAATTTCACCTATGATCACGAAAACGATGAATATATCTGCGGTTATGGTCGAACACTTATTTTCTTATACGAACGGCGCCCAAAAAGTGACAATGGCTACAGGAGCTTGATCCGGATCTATGAATGTTTGAATTGCTCCAGATGTCCGCATCGCGACCGGTGCATGAAGGCATCTGATTCCTACGCCAACAGAAGAATATATGTTAATCGCAAACTGAATGCCTATAAGGAACAGGCCCGCAGGAATTTGTGCTCGGAAGAAGGTTTGCGCATGAGGAGCTTGAGACCGGTCGAGGTTGAGAGCGTCTTTGGTGACATTAAAGGGAACTACGGTATGCGGAGATTTCTATTGAAAGGGTTAGAAAAGGTTAAAATCGAGTGGGGATTACATTGCATCGCTCATAATATGAGAAAGATGGCGATGATCACAGGATAGGTAACTTAATTTCAAATAATTATATTGCATTAAGTGAGAGGGGGCGCAACCCAAACATAAAGTTTCGTTACGCCCCCTTTTATGTACTGGTAATACCTACGAGGATGTATGGATGAACATACGAAGACAAGGATTTATATTGGTTGTATATTGTCCATGTAACAATGATTTTCTGTCGCAAAAAAAGAAAGGGGAAAGGAGAGCTGAAACTGACAGGCTTTTTGCGAGAGAGAAATATAGAGTAAAGTTTCTTTAGTGAAATCTAGAACTTTTTAGGAGGGGTTACATTTGTCTAAGTACGAAGTTATTGTTGCTGGTGGGGGCCATAACGGGCTTGTGGTCGCAGGTTACCTGGCAAAAGCAGGAGTAAAGGTATTAGTGGTTGAGGCCAAACCATATTGTGGCGGTGGTACGCTTACTAGAGAAGTTGCAGCACCTGGATTTAAAACGGATATGGCCTCGGTTGCTCACGGCTTTATTCAGCCGAATCCAATTCTTAAGAACGATGAACTTCAGCTGTTATCGAAATACGGTTTGGAGTACTTCAATCCTGATAAGCAAGTCGCTGGTGTATTTCCTGATGATCGGGCGATTCTGTTTAATCGCAGCCTCGATAAAACATGTGAATCCATTGCTCAGTTTTCAAGAAAAGATGCAGATGCTTACAGAAGTTTTTATAACTGGGCACATCAACAACTGGAAATGCTGTTAACAGGGCTTTATTCCCCGCCTCCTTCCTTTGGAACTCTGAATTCTATGTTAGAGACAAGTCCGGAAGGGCGAGAAATGTTACGGTGCATGTATTTGAGTGCTCACGATCTTGCAACTGAATGGTTCGAAAGTGACCACCTCATTAATTTCTGCGACCGCATCAGCTCAGAAAATATGATGGATCCGCGTGTTGATGGCAGCGGTATGAATCTATTCTTGTTTGTTCCTTTGCTACACGATTACGGATGGAAAGTGTGTAAAGGAGGATCCGGCGGTCTTGCTGATGCTCTGATTAGAAGTATTGAGGACCGCGGCGGAGAAATTCGCACTAACGCTAAGATTAAACAGTTCAAAGTTTCCGGAGGAAAAGCCGTTGGCGTCATCTTAGAAAGCGGTGAAGAATTACTAGCCAGTAAAGCGGTTGTAAGCAACTTCAGTATCGTGCAATATAACGAAGAACTTATAGGGACTTCAGATTTACCGGCAGAGTTTATGCATAATGTCAAACGTATTCGTATGCCGCAATTTCAGGCTTTTCACCAAGGGTATGCACTTCATGAAGCTCCGAAGTATAAGGCGGGAACCGACGTCGACGAAAGCTTTATTGTCGAATTTCTGCCTGACTCTCAGTACGAATTTAATAAAATTTGGGATGGCTTTATTAATGGTATTCCAAACGATGAGATTCCGTTATGTTGCACGTGTTCAAGGTTTGATCCAACGAGGGCGCCTGCAGGAAAACATACCCTTTACCTTTATCAATACAACCCGTATAACCTCAGAGAAGGTGCGCAAAAATGGGATGAAATTAAAGAACAAATGGCGGATAACATTCTGGAAAAATATGCAAGCCGCTGCACCAACATGGATGCTAAAAATATCATCGGACGTTGGGTAAGTTCTCCTCTCGATTTTGAACGTAATAATCTCTCATGGTATCAGGGCAACTTTAACCATATTGGCTCTCAGATCTCTCATCAGTTTGGCTTAAGGCCTTTTGCGGCAGTATCAAATTATCGCCTGCCTGTAGAAGGTTTATACGCAACCGGTCCAAGCATGTATCCCGGACCAGGGGTTATCGGCGGTGGCCGCGCCACTGTACAAGTAGTTCTGGATGATTTGGGAATTGATTTCGACGATGTCGTAAAGTAAGCGAATGTAATCAATATTTGTAAAGGGTGGTAGGTTTCAAGTGAAATGCTTGGAACCTACCCGGAAAAATCTAAAAGTAAGGTGGCTGTTTTGTGAAAAGATTATTTGCCTGGATTACACTATTTATTGGGGTTTGGTTTATAGTATCGCCCTGGCTATCAGATTTCTTAACGACTTTTTGGAACCAATTGATTTCAGGTATAGTGATTATTATTTTTTCGCTGTTAATTATCCTATCTAAAGCAGATCCTACCCCTCGCTGGCCCCACACCGTCACCGTTTTTTTTGGATTGTGGCTGGTCGCATCAGGGATCCTCCTATACAAGGAAATATGGGTTGCCGGGATTGTTTTTGGGGTTTTGTTAGCTTTAATATCTTTAGTTGCATCCCAAGTGATAGAAGGCCAAAAAAGTTATGTTTATACAAAAGACGGAGGAATATTACTTGAGCTCTCCCGCATGACTTATAAAGATGGACTTGTGGAAATGAAAGGCAAGAATTTTGGCACAATGCCTAGTACAATGTATGTAAGGCCAGTTGATTTATGGAATATGCTAGGGTTGGTACCGTTTATCCTCATTGTCAATCTACCACGGTTGTTGTTTACAGGGTGGAAGAACAATAAAAAAGCTTCTCTCAAAAAGTAAAGAAAAACTGGCAATGTATATTATTTAATAAGTTAATTTCTTCTAAAGTTTTTATGTATAGAACCCAAGGGTAATGATCTGTCCTTGGGTATTTTTATGATCATATATGCATTATGAACTTGTTGAATAAAAGTGAAATACGGGAAAATAGCAAAGATTTTTAAAGAGATGTTTAACCGTCTCCTTTTCCTTATACCCTCAAAAAGCAAAAAATAGAAAGGCCCAACGCCAGCTGATTCCGGTCAGGTGTTTAATGGATTTATTGAGCCTGGCTCGGCAAACGGCTGCTGTCGAGGATTTGCCGGGGGTTAACGTCATTCTGAGAAAGCATTGCGGATGTATTTCGCCAATTGTTTCATAGAAGTTTGGGGAAAGGGGCTTACGAGTGTGACAAACCTCAATACAGCTTGTCCTAGAATCGTAAGCGCTTACGATTCTAGGACAAGCCTGATTCCGGTCATAGCTTATGGTAAATTGCCAAAAGCTGAATATTAAACATTCAATTTAAATAGCAACTATATTTGGTTGCTATATATCGGAATGCTGCTATAATGGCAATAATCATCATTAACATAATTTGTAATACCGAAGGAACATAACCATGATCACAAAAGCCGAAACCGTCAAAAAATATGCCCAGGATGAAGAAAGCAGACTGCTGCTTGCGCGGGCGCTGGACAAAATTGAAGAATTGGAAAAGAAGAATATTCCGGCTTGCACGCGGTTCTGCAGTGAACAGCAGCGGGTGCTGCTTGGAAATGCGCTGAAAGCGAGTGGAAACCCCCGGCACTTTTTCTGGGGAGGCTATGAAGGGGCTGAGCGTAGCGTACTGGTCTTTCTTCCGGACTATCTGGAGCCTGAACAAGTCATTTTGGATGATGAATATTGCCCATTAGCTTTTATTCGGGCGGAATATCCTGCAGACAGCGGCCTGTCGCATCGGGATTTCCTAGGAAGCTTGATGGGGGCAGGAATCAAGCGGGAAACGGTCGGTGACATTCTGGTCGGGGAAAATAGCACGGATCTGATTGTCCTGAAAGAAATCCTACCGTTCCTGATAAACAATCTGGAATCAGTCGGCCGTGTCAAAATAAAAACAGCAATCATCTCTGCGGGATTGCTGTACATGCCGGAAGAAAAAGTTCTTCTGCTGAAAGACACCGTAGCCTCATTGCGGCTGGACAGTGTGGTCGCGGCAGGTTTTAACTTAAGCCGTACCAAAGCGGGGGAATATGTTGAATCCGGGAAGGTCATGCTGAATTCGTTGGAATGTGACAAAACAGATAAGACGGTTGCAGAAGGGGATACGCTATCCCTGCGCGGCCTTGGGAAAATCAAGCTTCAGGAAATAGGTGGACTCTCTAAAAAAGGACGTCAGTCCATCGT